>Ga0308175_100003024_pt1 | contig 11585 bp, 11 predicted proteins | sample PhyCR1_3_FD_203893 | JGI IMG/M metagenome (GOLD analysis project Ga0308175, IMG submission 203893) | Soil microbial communities from UC Gill Tract Community Farm, Albany, California, United States - DLSLS.C.R1 | ecosystem: Environmental > Terrestrial > Soil > Agricultural land | place: USA... | reverse complement strand
CGGCATCAAGGGCGGGTTCTTCGGGAACCTCCACACCTACCCGAGCGAGATGGCGCAGACCTTCTGGACCGCGATCGTCGCCTGGGTGAGCTGCTTCGTCGTCACGATCGTGGTCAGCCTGCTGACGCGGCCGCGCGCGGAGAAGGAGCTGGTCGGGCTGGTCTACTCGTTGACGCCGCACGAGGCGCAGGAAGAGAAGCGCTGGACGCATCGTCCGGCGACGCTGGCCATCGTCGTGCTCGCGCTCACCCTGATCCTCAACCTCGTCTTCAGATAACGGGAGCGCACACCCATGAGCATCGTGATGGCGACCGACATCCGGCAGCCGATCGGCTGGCTGTTCAGCGCGTTAGGCGTGATCCTCGTCGGCTACGGGCTGACCACCGGCGGCAACCCGATGTACGAGCGGTCGGAGGGAGTGAACATCAACCTGTACTGGGGAGTCGTGATCCTCGTCTTCGGGCTGCTGCTGCTGTGGCTCGCGCGTCGAGGGAGGCAGCGGATCCTGAGGGCGAGCGACCGCATCCCTCCCGGGCCCGCCGAGGAAGCGCGCGAGCGCGCGACGGGGATGCCGCCGCGCGGCGCCTGACGCCGGGGGGAGACGGCAACGGCGGTAACAGCGGCAACAGCATTCATGACAGGAGTCACGGAGGGCACGGAGCGGTCGTGATCAAACCGCTCCGTGCCCTCCGTGACTCCTGTTCGGATGCAGTCTCGTCTTATTGCGCGTTCGCGCCGAGGCTCGTCTCCTTCGGGCCGTTTGTCACCCATCCGCGGTCATCGGGCGACATCTCGCAGTGGCAGGTCGGCCACCTGCGAGCGTGCCGTTCGCCGGCGGACCTCGGCGGATACTCCTCGCCCGTGCTCGGGTTCTTGTACCCGTAGTCCACTGAAGGCCCGCTGTCGACCTCGGCGAAAGTCCGCGCGACCAGGTAGGCGAAGCCGTGGGACAGGCACTGGCCCGCACCCATCGGCTTCACATCCGGGGTGTAGGCGAGGGTGACGATGCGCTCCTGCACCTCGCTCTCCCGGTGCAGCGTGATGTCGAAGCCGAAGTGCGGCGCCTTCTCGCCGCAGGTGAACCGGTCGAACTCCCCGGCCGAGTCGAGTGAGACGAGCCGGCTGAGGACCTCCTCGGCCTGGGGCCTGCCGAACTCCGAGCCGACTGAGACGCTGAAGCCACCACCAGGTCCCGGACCGCGATTGCCGAGCCGGATGTCGCCCGGCTCGGCGAACTGGTCGCGGTTGTCATAGGCCGAGTCGGTGCGCGATCGCTCGTTCCCAGCGACGCAGGCGCCGGCCAGCGCGACGACGAAGACGATCGGGAGGATCCAGCGTCTGGACGACATCAGCGGAGATGGGGGAGATGGGGCACAACGCTCTCCCTATTCGACGGCGATCGTCACCCCGGCGTCACGGAGCCGCCCGGCGAGGACGTCGCCTAACGCTGTCGCCGGAGTGAGGACACCGCCCCCCGGCGGCAGTGAATCTGCATCGAGGGCGAGGGCGAGCGCCGACTCGCAAAGGAAGCGCACCGTGGCGCGGTTGCCGGGATCGCCCCGGTGCTTGATGGTGCAGCGCAGCGTGCGGCCGTCCTCGCCGGTCGCGACCAGGTCGGTGCGGAACGAGCCCTTGTCCATCGCCTCGCCGGACGGTCCGGCCCCCGGCTTCAGCATCGAGGTGAAGAGCTCCCTGCCTAACGACGTGCGCATCCCGGCATCGACGAGCCCGAACACCGCGGTAGTGACGATCGCCTTCGCCGCGGCCAGCGGCTGGCCATACCGCGCGTACTCCTGGTAGGTGAACTCGCTCCCGTACGGCTCTCCGCGCTCGGCCAGGAGCGCCGCGCTTCGGCGAACGACGCGCGTGTTCACGACCGCCATGAGGAAGGGCCCGACCCAGCTGTTCACCCGCTCGTCGAAGAACGGCGCGCGCACGTCCTCGCTCTTCTCGCTCTGCGTCGCCGAGTGCGCGACCGGCGGGTCAAGGAGGAACAGATCGCTGAGCCGCTTGCCGCTCGCCGAAGCATACGCGTTCGCGATGGACGCGATCGTCCCGCCATTCAAGCCGCCGGTCATGCGATAGTACGCCCGCACGTCGGTGCACGGAGTGCCGGCTTCGCGCAGCGCACGGACGAGGAGCAAGCTGCCGATGTCCGCCGGCACGGAGTCGAACCCGCAAAAGGGGACGATGCGCGTCCCATCAGCCGATGCCTTCGCATGGTACCGGTCGATCAGATCGCGGACCCAGGTCGTCTCTCCGGTGATATCGGCGTAGTGCGTGCCGAGCCGGACGCAGGCGTCGACGATCGGAGTGCCGTAGAGCGCGAAAGGACCGGCAGTACTGAGGAGGACGCGGGTGCGAGCGACCATTGCATCCACGCTCTGCTGGTCGCGGCTGTCGGCGGTGATCAGCTCGACTGCGCTTGCCCCGGGTCCGGCCTCGGCGCGCACCAGCTCGAGCTTCGCACGGTTGCGCGCAGCGATTGCCCAGCGCAGCCCGGGTGGTGCGTGTCGGGCGAAGTATTCCACGGTCTGGCGCCCGGTGAATCCCGTCGCGCCGAAGAGGATGACGTCGAAGTCGCGAGTGCCGGCCATGAGAAGAGCATGGGGCGGGGCGCGGCCGTCGCGCCAGAGGGCGGCGGCCGGATGCGATGGTTCGTGATTCGGCGTTGAAAAGGGTGGGGGCGCGGGTTAGGTTGAGAGACTGTCCGCAGCGATGCGGCGGACGGGACGTAGCGCAGCCCGGTAGCGCACCTGAATGGGGTTCAGGGGGTCGCGGGTTCAAATCCCGCCGTCCCGATTCTCGAAAAGTTGGAATAACACCCAGTCGGCATCAAGCGCAGCCCCATTCATGCTCCGGTGTGAATGGGGCTGGCGTCGTTGTGGCGCCTGGTCATTCGACCGCAGCTCCCCTGCCGCGCTCACTGGCAGCCCGGTCCGATCCCTCTCGGCCGTGCAGGAAAGCATACAGCGTGCGCGTTAGGCAATCCCCGACTCTTCACGGACGAACGCGGATGATCGTTTTCCCCGGGCGTCGCTTCGTCGGGTTGAAGGCGGCGACTGCATCGTCCAGCGTCGAGACGGCACCGATGTTCGTCAGCAGTCGTCCGTCCCGCACGCGCTCGACGATCTCGCCCAGTTGGGCACGATCGGACTCGACGACGAAGTCGATCGCCAGACCGTCGGCGGGCCGCGCCGCGGCCGGTCCGACGATGGACACCAACGTTCCTCCCGCTCGAACGAGACGCGCGGACCGCTTTCCGATGTCGCCGCCGATGAGGTCGAAGACCAGGTCGACGCCGCCAACGTCTTCCAGCGCATCGGTCTCGAGGTCGACGAACTCCTGCGCGCCGAAGTCGAGGGCCGCCTGACGGTCGGCAGCGCGTCCGGTGCCGATGACATAGCCGCCGGCCTCGCGGGCGAGCTGCGCGACTATCGACCCGACTGCGCCGGCCGCACCGTGCGCGAGGACGCTCTGCCCCGCCTTGAGCCGGCCATGCTCGAACAGTCCCTGCCATGCCGTTAGGCCCGAGATCGGCAGGCTCGCGCCGACCGTGAACTCGACGTCGCCGGGCAGCGGTGCGAGGTTGCGCGCCTCGATCGCCAGATACTCCGCCAGGGTGCCGTCGCGATACCAGTCCGCGAGGCCGAAGACGCGCTGTCTGGTCGCAGAGAGCAGTGTGTCATTGATCCCGGGGCACGCATGCATGCGGCCGTCGGGGCACGCGCGGTTCGCGAGCGTTAGGCAGTCGCGATCCGCGCAACCCTCTGGAGCCTTCCCGCGGCAGGCCGGCTGCGTGGCGTCATCGACGCCACGCCGGTGCATGCATGGTTCAGCACGGTACCGATGACTTCCGAGTGGCTGCGTCATGGCTGGCGCCGCACGCGCACCAGTGCCAACATGCAACATGCATTTGCAACGAATGCAGGTGGACACACTGAAGGACCGGGGCCCACACTTTCACGACGGGGAATCCAATGAAGGAACAGAAGCGCGAAGAGGAAGCTCAAGCGACCAGCCAGTCGACGGCTGATGCCGAAGCGGCGATTCAGGAGGAGCTGCGGCGTGAGGCCGGTGAGGGGAAAGGGCTCATCGGGGATGAAGCGAAGAACCGCAATCTCACCGGATCTTCGACCTGGGAGACGCTTCCCGATCCGACTTCCTCGGACGGATGATCGCGCCGCGCCAGGGGAAGACGCTGGCGGACTGACTCACACTCGGGGTGGATACCCTGACCGTTGTGATCCTCGCCGCGTCGCTCGTCGCGTCTGAAGAAAGTGGGCTGAAGCGACTGTTCAGTCGAGGTGGATGATGCCCCTGCGCACCGCCTGGATGACCGCCTCGGTTCGGTCGCGCACCTGAAGCTTCCGCATGACATGCTTCAGATGGACCTTCACAGTCTCAGGGGTGCGTCCGATATGTGGCCGGCAGTCGTGGTTGCGAGCGCGGATCTGACGGATCGATCCATTCTGCGCATCGTCGACGAGCTCCATGATGGCCCCGTCGCGTTGTGCCTCGCCGCCTACGACCGCGTGCAGAGGTCTCTGCCGAAGACGATCGAACCCGTCACCCATAGCCTCACCGGCGACGTGATCGAGATTGACTCCGGCGTCACAGGCGGGTCTGCTCTTACCGGAGGGTACGGCGTGCAATTGAGCTTCGGGTTCCATGCCGGGATCGTGACCGTGCGGCTCGGCGGGACATATCCGATCGAAGACGGCAAGGCGGCATTGATTGCAGTCCTGCCGGATCCCGACGTTGTTCGCGGTACGCTGGTTGACCTTCGTGATTCCCACGCGTTCGAGACGCGCTCGCGCGCGGAGCTCGAATCGCTCGGTCAATTCCTGGGAGACTTGCACGCGTTGCTTGGCGAGCGAGTCGCGCTCCTTGTGCAGACGGATGCCGCATACGGAAACGGGCGAGCGATTGCCGCCTGGGCTGCCGCCGACGTGACGCCGGTCGAGGTCTTCCGTAGTGAGCGCAACGCGCTCGCCTGGCTGAGTGACGCCCCGGAGTTCATGCACTGACCTCACAGCGCGCCGTCGTCCAGATCGCTAAGTTCTTGCTTCCTCGATCTCGACGTGACGCCTGCCTCCTTCTGATCTCCGCGACCAGCTCCAAGCGACACTGAGCGGCAGCTACACGCTCGAGCGCGAGCTCGTCGGCGGCGGGATGTCGCGCGTGTTCGTCGCCGAGGAGACTGCGCTCGACCGCAAGGTCGTGATCAAGGTGCTGCCGCCGGAGACCGCGGCCCAGGTTTCGCTCGAACGCTTCAAGCGAGAGATCCTCTTTGCGGCCAGGCTCCAGCATCCACACATCGTGCCGCTGCTCACGGCGGGCGAGTCGAATGGGCTGCCGTACTTCACGATGCCGTTCGTGGACGGCGAGTCGCTGCGGGCTCGCCTCGCGCGCCACGGCGAGCTGCCCGTCAACCAGGCCGTTCGCGTGCTGCGCGAGATCGCCTCCGCGCTCGCGTCTGCGCACGAACGCGGCATCGTGCACCGCGACATCAAGCCCGACAACGTGCTGCTCTCCGGCGGCAGCGCGATGGTCACGGATTTCGGGGTCGCGAAGGCGTTGAGCGACGCGAGCAACGCGGCGCACGGTGGCATCACGTCGCTCGGCGTGGCGCTCGGCACGCCGGCGTACATGTCGCCCGAGCAGGCGAGCGCCGATCCGAGCCTGGACCACCGCACGGACATCTACTCGTTCGGCGTCCTCGCATACGAGCTGCTGACGGGGCAGCCCCCCTTTGCCGGCCGCGCGCCGCAGAACATGCTGGCGGCGCACGTGATTGAAGTGCCCGAGCCGATCAACAAGCGCCGCGCCTCGCTGGCACCGGCGCTCGCCGCGCTGGTGATGCGCTGCCTGGAGAAACGCCCGGCAGATCGCCCGCAGAGCGCGACCGAAGTGGTGCACGCGCTGGACGACATCGCAACGCCTAACGGGGGCACGACGGCGACCGGCACGCAGCCGCGCGCGGCGGCGACGGCCGGCGGAGCGTTAGGCAATGGCTTGCGACGATGGGGTGCGATCGCGGCGGCGGTCGTCGTAGTCGTCATTGCGAGCTGGCTTCTCGCAACACGAACCGGCCCGCCGAAAGTGCGCAGCATCGCCGTGCTCCCGACGGACGTCGGCGCCGATACGGCACACGCCTTTCTCGCCGATGGACTGTCGAGCGACCTGGCCACCAAGCTGTCGAAGATCCCGGGGCTCGCGGTGCGGGCCTACTCGCCGCTGAGCGTCATGCACGGGCGCACTGTGCGCGAGGCCGGGAAGGAACTTGGCGTCGAGGCGATCGTGATGGTGAGGATGGCGCGGTCCGGGTCGAGGCTCCGCGCGACCGCGTCGCTGGTCGATGCCGCGAACGAAGACCTCCGCTGGTCGGAAACGTTCGACGCGAGCGACGAGGACCAGTTCGCGCTTCAGGACAAGCTCGTCTCCGCAATTGCGAACGCGCTCGACCTCTCGCTGTCGCCGGCGACGACTACCGCTGTGCGGGCGCGCGGAACGCGCAGCAATGAAGCGCACCAGCTGGTCCAGCGGGCGCGGTTCGAGACGGACCAGTTCACGGCCGCTTCACTCGCTTCCGCCATCTCGCACGCCGAAGCGGCGATCGCGCTCGACTCGACCTACGCCGACGCGTGGGCCGCGCTGGCCGAGGCGTGGGGCTACAGGGCCGATGACTTCGTATCGGCGGCGACGGCGGGTCCGCAGGTACGGCGCGCTGCCGGGCGTGCGCTGGCGCTCGACCCCGCCCTCGCCGATGCGCACGCGCAGATGGGCTTGTGGTGGTTGACCTATGGTCATGATCCAGCCGCCGCATCGAAGGAGCTGGAGCAGGCGCTGAGGCTCGATTCGGCGAATGTCGCGGCTGGCGGATGGTACCCCTTTCTTCTCACGAACTTCCTGCAGCTCCCGGACTCCGCGAATGCGGTCGAGCAGCGGGCGCAGCGGCTCGATCCGCTGTCGTTCGGTGTCTGGAACCCGTTCTTCCTGTCGCTCGATTTCACGAAGCTGTCGCCGGACAGTGCGAAGGCGCTCTGCGCGCGCGCCGCGCGCATTCAGGAGCGGCTTGCAGCGCAGTGCGACGCCCTCCGGAGCCAGGCCGCAAACGACCGAAGTGGCGCGGCCGCGGCGTGGCGGCGCTGGGCCGGCTCGACGCCGAGTGGGCGTGACCTCGCCTACCTCGCCGTCAACCTCATTGTCGCGGGCGACGTGTCGGGTGGGCGCGAAGCGTTGCGCCAGGCGCTCGCGCGCTCGAGCACGGAGTACGTTCGCGAGGACCTGCTCGCCAACGCCTTCATGAGGCTCGGCGACCGCGAGTCTGCGATCCAGTGGTTGGTGAAGGGCGCCGCCTCGAACGTCGGTGGAATCAATTTCTCCATTGAAGACCCGCTCTACGCGCCGATTCGGTCGGACCCGCGCATCGAGGCGATCGCGGAGCGGCTGAAGGTGCGGTAAGCGCGTTGGCGCACGGAGCTACCTCATGCGAGGATCCGTGACACATGACGGTGCAGCGAAGGCACGCCGTCGCCGCGCCTAACGTCAAGTGCGTCGATGCGAGGACGGGTTCGAGCTCTCCCGAATGTACCGCCCCGTCCCGCCTTGGGCGCCCCGCAGCGTGAGCACATCGCCGACGACGGCATAGCCGAACGTTGCTGTGACTCTGTTGAACGTCAACGTCAGGTGGCCATCAGTGGGCTCGGTCCATCTTCCCTCGCATGCGTTCACGCTGATGCGCGTACGCATCCGTCCGTCCGGCTCGAAATCGACAAATGTCGTCAGCGCTGCATCCCACGGAAACGTCCACAACCCGACGATCGGGTTGGCCGTTCGCAGCGAGGACCCGACCCGGTGCATGACCACGTCGCGGCCTGGCCCGTATCCGTCCTTTTCGACCAGCGAATCGCCTTCGATCCGGACCATCGTCGTCTGTGTCGCGCCTCGCCCGGCTGCATCGCGGAGCTTCCGCGTCAGTTGTCCGCCGGTCATCTCGTACGCGGCATCGTCCATCGGGACGATCATCGCGGCGAGGACGGTTCCATCCGCGGCGATCCGAAATTGGCTGTGAACGCCGTTAGGCGCGCTGGCGGCCGACAGCCAGCTACCAACGAGCGTAGGCGAACCTTCCGGAGGCACGCTGCCAAACGGGCTTTCCGGATCGAGTGACGCGATGGTCAGGTCGTCGAACCAGACCGCTCCCGCGCCACCGGCCGCTCCCGCGTCGGCCGTAATCGCGAATTCGATCGCGGCGGCGTGATGAATGTCGGGCCCAATCACCGGGCCGCGGCCCCAGGCATAACAGATCTGGTGTCTCGTCCGCGAGATCGTGCGCCACTCAGGTCGGACATCGAACCCCGGGGAATTCGACCACCAGACATTCGTCTGCGACGAGTCCACCAGCTTGAGCTCAAGGGTGTTCGGCGGGGCGTGTCCACGCACCGCGAAGCTGAATGCGTAGTTCACGGGCAATTCGAGATCGAGCTCGCGGTGGACGATGACGTAGCCGCTGTGCCCGTGGAAGTCGAAATCCAATCGCATGCCGCGCCCATGCGCTCCGCTGTCCGCATGGATGGTGGCTTCGACGCCCCCGGAAGCGTTGGTGCTCCACTGATTCAGCGAGTCAAAATCATCGACGACGCGGTAGTGCCAGGGCGGGGGCTGCGCGGTGGATGCGCGAGACGTCGCAGGCCGGCCGGGCGGAACAGTCATGCATGCGGCGGTGGCGGCGAGCAGCCCGACACAGGCGCGGCGGCGATACGCTTCGACACGACGCATGGCTCCCCCGAATTGAACGCTGGGACGACCGCCATTCAACCAGCGCCGACGACGCGCTCGGCGCGAGGAATGGCATTGCCAGGAGAAGGTGCGGGGCCACGACTCCCCTGGCCATACGTCGCGCGACGTAGAAGACCGTCTGCCATCGAGCGCTTTTGCAAACACGCATCGGACGTCCGCGGTGGTGAGGATCTCCGCATGCTGATGGAGCCAAGCCGGGGGCGGGGGGGGGGCATCCCCGGCTGTTGCATATGAAAGTATATGCTGATATACTTGCAATTGATGACCGCCCACGTTTCGACCAGCCGGGCCTCTCGACCCGAACCGGCCCCTGTTCTCGCCAAGGCGACTCTCGCCGCCGCCGCCCGGCTCGGACTCCGCAGCCGGCAGCTCGCGGCGATCATCGGATCGAGCGAGGCATCCGTGTCGCGCCTCCAGAACGGGCGCGGAATCGAGCCCGATACCAAGGAAGGGGAGCTCGCGCTGATGTTCGTGCGGCTCTACCGATCCCTCGACGCGCTCGTCGGTGGCGACGACGTCAAGGCGCGCGCCTGGCTCTCCACGCCTAACGATCACCTCGGCGCCGTACCTGCCGAGCGAATCCGTACCGTCGAAGGACTCGTCGATGTCGTCCAGTATCTGGACGCGATGCGCGGGCGACTCTGAGCTGCGCACGCTCCGACTCTCGCCTTGGCGAGTGGTCGAAGCGCAGCACCTGGTGTCCACGCGCAAGCTCGTCGACTCGGCGGACGAACAGGAGTTGCTCGAGCAGCTGATCGAGCGCGTGAAGCCTCCAGACCTGACCGGCGGCCGGTTGCACTACCTGCTGTTCACTCCCTTTCGCTATCCACCGCTTCCGCACGGCTCGCGATTTGGCGGCAGGCATGAGCGCGGGATCTGGTACGCGTCCGAGAACAAGCGGACAGCCTTCGCCGAGGTAGCGTACTACCGACTCCTGTTTCTCGAGGGGACGCGCGCCGAGCTTGGCGCGGTGACGACGCAGCTCACCGCGTTCACTGTCCAGATGAAGTCGGCGCGCGCGATCGATCTGGTCGCCCCCCCGTTCGATGCGCATCGAAGGGCGATCGCTTCACCGGCCAGATATGCGTCGTCGCAGGCTCTCGGTCACGCAATGCGAACCGCGGGTGTCGAATTGTTCCGCTATCCCTCGGCGCGGGATGGCGACGGCGGAGTCAATGTCGGTGCCTTCACCGCGGCGGTATTCGGAAGGTCGAAGCCGCAGGGTTTCGAGACATGGCACAGCACGGCGACACGAGAACGGGTCGAGCTCACGAAGGGCGACTACTTCAAACGCGATTCGTTCAGCTTTCTGCGCGAGCAGTTTCTCGTTGACGGATTGCTTCCCGCACCCGCGCTGTGAGCTGTGCGCCAGTCCTCACCCCTCCTACAGAATCCCCCCGCTCCTCACCCGGAAGTCGACGTTGTCGTTGATCCATTTCCAGAGCTCCGCCTGATCCTCCGGGCGCGCGCCCTGATGGTAGTGCGACTTCCACGTCGCCATCACCTCGTCGTCCACAGTCCACATCCGCACTCGCCGACGCGGTACCAGCTTCTCCCAGTGCACCGCAACCGTCGGCCGTGGATAGAGCACGCGCACCGTGGTGTTCTTCGAGAGGTACTCGAGACCACTGACGTTGATCTTCTTGTACTTGCTCAAGCTGTCGTTCTTCTCCGACGGATTGTCAGGCAGTCCGTCGGTGAGCATCACGATGTTGAGCGGGGAGAGCACGAGGTTCTGCCGCTTCACCAGCGTCCCGACGCGTTCGAAGAATGGGTTGAAGTCGGTGAGTCCGTCGTTCGATGGATACTCCTTCCGGAGATATGTGGCAATTTCCGCGACGCTCATGTTCCGGAAGGTGTCGATCGGCTGGAAGGACTTGGTCTCCCCCGGCTTCTCCCCGCCGACCGACCCGACGAACACCGCGGTCGGCTGCTTCAACCCGCCGAGTCCGTGGATGTGCGCGTAGAGATAGTTCGCGGCGAAGTCGATCGAGCTCTCGTAGCGCCCCCTGCTCTCGAACGAGCCGCTGACGTCGATTCCGATGACGAGCGTGGAGCGTGCGACGCGCGCGTCGCTCGCCGACGCGGCCCCGCACCCGGTAAGCGTAAGGCCTAACGTGGCGAGCGCGACGCAACCGGCCAGCGTCCTGGCGCGCGCGCTCATGAGGCCACCCGCGGCACTGGTTCGTGCGGCGTGAGCCGGCGCCCCGTGCTCTCGAGCACCGGCCGCGGATGCGCCATCGGCGTCGCGGCGAGGATGTCGTCCAGCGTCCGGAATGGAAGCGTGAACATCGGACGGGACTGCACCGCGACCACCGCGAAGTTGAGCGCGGCCGCGAGAAGCTGCAGCACCGGCAGCGAGAGCAGCTCGAGCATGCGCCGAGCCTCCTCGTGGAACCACGCCGTCTCCGCCTTGAGCGCGTTCACCGGCTCGCGCCAGAGCCCGGGCTCCGCCGGCCGGGCGACGACGCGACCGCCGTCGTCCTGCGTCAGCGTCTGCCGCGAGAGGATCGCCACCAGCGCCGGCGTCCCGAAGCGCCCGAAGAGGAACCAGGTCATCCCGCGCACGCCGAGCCAGCCGAACGAGGCGAGTGCCAGCGTCCAGCCGAGCCCGAGCTGCACCGAGCCTCCGGACTGCTGGGCGATCCACGGCGTGATCGCATCGATGAGCTCACGGTAGAGGAAGATCACCTCGAAGAACATCACCGCGCTCTCGACGATGAGCATCTGGATGATCGTCCCGGTCTTCTTCGCCTTCACGGCCTCGGTGACCACCTGGA
>Ga0308175_100003023_pt1 | contig 11586 bp, 6 predicted proteins | sample PhyCR1_3_FD_203893 | JGI IMG/M metagenome (GOLD analysis project Ga0308175, IMG submission 203893) | Soil microbial communities from UC Gill Tract Community Farm, Albany, California, United States - DLSLS.C.R1 | ecosystem: Environmental > Terrestrial > Soil > Agricultural land | place: USA... | reverse complement strand
ATCGCCAATGCAGACGACATCCGCATCGCCCATCAGCTTCTCCAGGCGACAGAGTATTGGCGCGGCCAAGGGCTGGCGGTCGACCTGGTGATCGTCAACGAACGGGCGTCGTCCTACGTCCAAGACTTGCAGAATGCCCTGGACGCCCTGGTGCGGGCGAGCCAAGCCCAGTCCACCCCGACCGCCGGGGCCGCCGCGGGACAGATCTTCGTGCTGCGGGCGGATCTGATTCCGGCGGAAACGCGCGCCCTGCTCGGATCCGCCGCGCGGGTCGTCCTGGTGGCCGAGCAAGGCGGTCTGGCCGAGCAGCTCAACCGGATTTCGGAACCCGGCGACGCCGCCGCTCGGCGCAGTCCCCGCGCGCTGGGCGTCGCCAAGCCGGTCGCCGCGCCGCGCCCGCAGCTGGAGTATTTCAACGGCCTCGGCGGCTTTGCCGAGGAGGGACGCGAATATGTCACGCTGCTCGGCCCTGGACAGTCGACGCCGGCGCCTTGGGTCAACGTCATTTCCAATCCCGGCTTCGGCTTTCAGGTCTCCGCGGAAGGCAGCGGCTATACCTGGTCGGTCAACAGTCGCGAGCATCAGTTGTCGCCGTGGTCGAACGATCCGGTCGCCGACCGGCCCGGCGAAGCCCTCTATCTGCGCGACGAGGACACCGACGACCTCTGGTCTCCCACCGCCTCGCCGGTCCGCGACGACACGGCCATGTACGTGGCCCGGCATGGATGGGGCTACAGCCGCTTCGAGCATGAGGCGCACGGCGTGGCTTCCGACCTGCTGCTCTATGTGCCGTTGGACGACCCGATCAAGATCTCGCGCCTGAGGTTGCGCAACACGACCCCACGACGCCGGCGCTTGTCGGTCACGGCGTATGTCGAATGGGTCCTTGGCGTCTCTCGGGCGGCATCGGCTCCCTTTGTCGGCACGCAGGTCGATCCGGCGACCGGCGCGCTCTTCGCCCGCAACGCCTGGAACGCCGCCTTCGCATCGCGGACCGCGTTCCTGGACATGGCCGGGCGTCAGAGCAGCTGGACCGCGGACCGCCGGGAATTCCTTGGCCGGAACGGCAGCCTCTGCGATCCCGCCGGTCTGGCGGCCGGGATCTCATTGTCAGGGGCGGTCGGCGCCGGTCGGGACCCCTGCGGCGCACTGCAGACGATCGTCGAACTGGAGCCGGACAGCGACGTGGAGCTCGTCGTCTTCCTCGGTGACGCTGCGAGCCCTGTCGAGGCGACCGCCCTGATCCAGCGCTATCGGCAGATGGACCTCGACGCGGTGCTGACCGGGGTCCGCGGACATTGGGAGGACGTGCTGGGTGCGGTTCAGGTCAAGACGCCGGACCGATCCATGGACATCATGCTCAACGGCTGGCTGCTCTACCAGACCATCGCCTGCCGCATCTGGGCGCGCTCGGGATTTTACCAGGCCAGCGGCGCCTACGGCTTCCGTGACCAGATCCAGGATGGAATGGCTTTGGCCGCCACCTCGCCGCAACTGACCCGCGAGCATCTTGTGCGCGCCGCCGGCCGCCAATTCACCGAAGGCGACGTACAACACTGGTGGTTGCCGCATTCCGGCCAGGGCGTGAGAACGCGGATCTCGGACGACAAGGCATGGCTCGCCTTGGCCGTGGCGCAGTACGTCGATGTCTCCGGCGACAGCGGGGTCCTCGACGAATCCGTGCCGTTCCTCGACGGACCGGCGCTGACCGCGGACCAACATGAGAGCTTCTTCGCGCCGTCCATCTCCAAACGGACCGCCTCGCTCTACGAGCACTGCGCCCTCGCCTTGGATGCAAGCCTCGCCGTCGGACCGCATGGTGTCCCGTTGATCGGAACAGGCGACTGGAACGACGGCATGAACCGCGTCGGCGAAGGGGGTCAGGGGGAGAGCGTATGGCTGGGTTGGATGATGCACGTCGCGCTCACACGGTTCGCCGGATTGGCGGACGAGCGAAAGGACGCAAGCCGCGCGAAGAGTTGGCGCCGTCATGCCGCCCGGTTGAAGGAGGCGCTGGAGAACGAGGCGTGGGACGGCGACTGGTACCGGCGGGCCTGGTTCGACGACGGGGCCGTATTGGGTTCGGCGGCGGATGACGAATGCCGGATCGATTCCATCGCCCAGTCCTGGGCGGTAATCTCGGGCGCGGCGCGGCCGGAGCGCGCCTCCCAGGCCATGGCGGCGTTGGAGCGTGAGCTGATCGACGAGGACGACAGCCTGGCCCTTTTGTTCACCCCGCCGTTCGACCACACGGCGCACGATCCCGGCTACATCAAGGGCTATCCGCCGGGCGTGCGTGAGAATGGCGGCCAATACACCCATGCCGCGCTGTGGTCGGTGATCGCCTTTTGCCGCCTCGGCCTGGGCGAGAAGGCGGCGAGCTTGTTCGCGCAGCTCAATCCCATCAACCACGCGCGCACCCGCGCCGAGCTGCGCCGCTACAAGGTGGAGCCCTACGTGGTCGCCGCCGATATCTACGCCGCGCCGGACCACATCGGGCATGGCGGGTGGACCTGGTACACCGGCTCGGCAGCGTGGATGCATCGCGCGGGCGTCGAAAGCATACTGGGCCTGCGCTTCGAGGGATCCAGCTTGCTGCTCGACCCCTGCATCCCGGAGCATTGGCCGAGCTTCGAGATCCAGCTTCGGCGCAAGTCCAGCCACCTGCACATCAAGGTGGAAAATCCCGATGGCGTGTCGCACGGGGTGGTGACGGCGCAGCTCGACGGAACCGTGCTCACGCCGCGGCCCCTGCGGCTGGCGCTGCCCGACGACGGTCGCGACCACGAACTCATGGTGATGCTAGGCTGAGGCCGTCGTCGTGCTGGAGGGTGTCGGCGGTCAGCGCCACGGGCGCCGGCTAGGCCAAGCGTATCCGGTGAGCACCGCATCCGTCACCTGCGCGCAGCGGCCGCCGAGAAAGGCGCAGGGGCTCGCGAACACGTCAGCCAATTGACCCTCCAGGGCCTCACTAAGTCGCCGGCGCGCCCGGTGCAGACGGGTCTTCACGGTCTCGGGCCTGAGGTTCAGCCGAGCAGCGGTTTCGCTGACGGAGAGCTCCTCGATCTCGCGCAGGATGAACACCAGCCGGAAGGCCTGCGGCAGGTCGTCGATGGCCCGCTCAAGGAGGCGGCGGATCTGAGCGCGGATCGCGTCGGCCTCCGGATCCGTAGGCGATGCGCGTCCAGACAGGCTGAGCATCCGTGCGCCCTCCGGAATGGCCTCGAGGGCGCTCACGTCGATCATATCGCGCCGGTTGCGCAGTCGCGCGCGCGCCTCATTGATCACGATGCGGGTGAGCCACGTGACGATCGCCGCATCTCCGCGGAAGCCTGCGATGGCGGCGAAGGCGCGCGCATAGGACTCCTGCAGGACGTCTTCGGTCTCCGCATCGTCCCACACGACCGCGCGCGCGACGCGGAAGAGGCGCTGGTTGCAACGCTGTATGATGGCGCAAAACGCGCCGTGGTCGCCGAGGCGTGCGAAGCCGACGAGATCGGATTCGGGCAGGCGGGCGTAGTCGAGGCGCTCGGCGAGGCTCATCGCGGGCCCGGCACAGCGTCGATCGACGCGGGTCGGGGGGCAGCGTGCTGCGCCGCCGAATGAACGTGCACGTCGCGGCCCGAGTGTTTGGTCAGGATCGCGACCGCCCGGCGCTCATCATCTCCGTGCCAGGTGCGCACCCAGAGCAGCAGCCCGCCCGCCTCCAGATGGCTGCGGATGTCCGCGGCGCGCCGATCGCCCACAAACCGCGCCAGACCGGCTCCGATCAGGCCGCCAACGCCACCCGCCAAACCGGCGCCGACAAAGATTGTCGTCAATGGCGCGCCTGCGATCGCGATCACGCCGGCCGTCGCGACCCCGCCGACGTAGGTGAGGATGCTGATCAAGCTTCCTTCTGCCGTTCCAACCGCATCGGGGGACACATAGACCCCGCGCGGCGTCGCCGGATCATCCTCCAGCGCCGCCCGCTCGAGCGCGTGTCCGAGGGTGTTTTCGATCGCGGTCTCGGAGCCCAACAGGCTCAGATCGGCGCGGTCGAACCCGGAACTCAGGAGCTCGTCGATGGCGCCTTGAAGCGACTCGAAGCTGGTGAAGAGGCCGACCGCCTCGCGAAACCCAGACGTCGTTGAATCCGTCGACATGGTGCGATGCTCCGTCTGCTGACGACGCTGAGGGCAAGGGTTTCAACCGCCGGCGAGGCGCGCGTCGAGCGTGATCTCGACACCGGCCAGCGCCTTTGACACCGGACACCCGCGCCTGGCCGTCTGCGCATGCTCGGAGAAGGTCGCAAGGTCGATCCCCGGAACGTCGCCTTCGGTGACGAGATCGATGCGCGGAATGGAAAATCCATCGCCGGAAGGCGAGATGTGAACCACTGCGGAGGTCTTGATGCTGCGCGGTTGGAAGCCCGCAGCGCCCAGCACCATCGACAACGCCATGGAAAAGCAGGCGGCGTGCGCGGCGCCGAGGAGCTCCTCAGGATTGGTCCCAGAGGCGTCCTCGAACCGGGAGCCGAACGAATAACGCCCCCGAAAGGCGCCGCTCCCCAGGCTGACGGCGCCGGAGCCCTCCCTGAGGGCGCCTCTCCATTCAGCTTCCGACCTTCGTGCGACCATCGGCCCCTCCTCGGAGACGTGACCTCTTCCGGGCGGCCTTCGCGCCCGTAAATTCGGTTAACAAGTATCTTACATGCATCTAATGTGGAGGCAGGTCGGAGGTTCCCGCGTGAACGTGCCCGTGAATCTGTCTTCGATCCTGCGACCGCTGCCGCGTGACCGCCCCTGGCGGGGGGCCGCCGCAGGCGCGGGCCTGTTCGGACTGGCCGCGCTCGCGCGCTGGAAGCTGGGGGGCTTGGCCGAGGGTATCGGCCCGATGCTGCTTCTCCCGTCGATCCTGTTGGCAGGCCTGCTCGGCGGGATTGGCGTCGGATTGGGCGTGACCGTCGTCTGCTTCCTGATCGCGTGGACGTGGTTCTTCCCGCCCTATGGCACCTTCATCCTCGACGCTTCGCAAACCGTCACCATTGTGGCCTTCATCCTCACGGGATTGCTCGAGCTCTACGTCATCCGCGTGCTCAAGCTCGCCATCAACGAGCTTTCGTTGGCCAAGGAGCGGTCGGCGACGATGTTCCGGGAGCTCCAGCACAGGATCGCCAACAACCTTCAGGTCGTCGCCGGCCTCCTGCACCAGGAACGAAAGAGACTGACGCCGGCTAGCCCGGGGTTCGAGGCGTTGGCCAAGGCGCAGGAGCGGCTCGACCTCATGGTCCGCGTTCACCGCAGCCTGAACAGCCCGAGGATCGTCGAACTTCCCCTCGAGGTGTATTTGCGGGGTCTGGCCGACGATCTGATCAGATCAGCGGACGCGCCTGATATCCACCTCTCGGTGAGCGCGGCGCCTGTCCAATTGGATGTCGAGCGGCTGATGTCGGTTTCGATGATCGTCGCTGAGGCGATCACCAACGCCCTGAAATACGCCTTCCAGGATCGGGCCGGCGGAAGCCTTTCGGTCAGCCTTGGCGTCCGCGGCGGGGCGTACGACCTCGCGATCAGCGATGACGGGCCGGGCTTTCCAGCCGACCGGCCCAAGGCGCGGCGAGGTAGCCTCGGCTGCGGCATCCTTGAGAGCCTGGTTGATCAACTCCGCGGGAAGCTCTCATTCGAGCGCGGCCCGGGCGCCACGGTGCGTGTGACGTTCCCTGTCTCGATTTGAGCTTGCCGCGCTCGGGCCCGGGCCCCCGTGGACAGCTTCGCGGACCTCCACGCCACGGACTTTCGGTTGGCTACGATAAAGAAGAAGTATTCAAGATGAACCTTTAATGCGCGTCGGGCGTTTCGGGATTGGAGGCGTCGCCCCTTGCGTCGTGCGGCGACCTCCCAGCGTCCAAGTGCGTCTCATGGGGCCTGCGCCGGATTAGGAGCGGACGATGACTGTCGCCGAGGCCGGATCGGACTTCTCCCCGGAAGAACGTGACGAACAGGGCGCAAAGCTCGACCGTCTTGGCATCGACACGATCCGCACCCTCGCCATCGACGCCGTCGAGAAGGCGCAGTCCGGGCACCCTGGCCTGCCGATGGGGATGGCGGCCGTCGGCTACACCCTCTGGACGCGTTTCCTGCGCTACGATCCTGAGGACCCCACCTGGGCCAATCGCGACCGGTTCGTGCTGTCCGCCGGGCACGGATCGATGTTGCTTTACGCGCTCCTTCATCTGGCCGGCGTCAAGCGGCTCGACGACCATGGGCGGCCCACAGCCGACCCTGCGGTCAGCCTTGACGACATCAGGCAGTTTCGCGCCTTGGACAGCGTCTGCGCCGGCCATCCCGAGTATCGTCTGACGAGCGGCGTGGAGACCACCACCGGTCCGCTGGGGCAGGGCGCCGCCAACAGCGTCGGCATGGCCATGGCCGAGCGGTGGCTCGAAGAACGATTCAATCGCCCGGAGGCCCGGCTCTTCGACTACCGCATCTACGCGCTGTGCAGCGACGGCGACATGATGGAAGGCGTCAGCGGCGAGGCGGCCTCGCTCGCGGGCCATCTCAAGTTGTCGAACCTCTGTTGGATCTACGACGACAACCGGATCACCATCGAGGGTCACACCGACCTCTCGTTCAGCGAAGATGTCGTGCGCCGCTTCCAGGGCTATGGCTGGGCGACGCTGGACGTTGCAGACGCCAACGATTGCGCGGCCTTTGCCCAGGCCGTCGAAACGTTCCTCCAAACCCCTGACCGGCCGACCCTGATCCGGGTGAGGAGCGTCATCGGCTATGGCTCGCCGCACAAGCAAGGGACGTCAAAAATCCACAGCGACCCGCTCGGCGCGGAAGAAGTCCGCCTGACGAAGCGGGCCTACGGCTGGCCGGAGGGCGCCCAGTTCCTCGTTCCCGACGGCGTCCCGGCTCGGTTTGACGCCACCTTCGGCGAGCGCGGCCGAACGCTTCATCGCGACTGGGAGCACGCTCTGGGTCGCTACCGGCAGGCGGAACCGGAGCGGGCGGATCAGCTGCGGCTCTTGCAGACGGGCGCGCTTCCGGAAGGCTGGGACCGCGACATTCCGACCTTCGAGGCCGACCCCAAGGGCATGGCCACCCGAGAGGCCTCGGGCAGGGTCCTGAACGCGATCGCGCAACGCTTGCCCTGGTTGCTCGGCGGTTCGGCCGACTTGGCGCCCTCGACCAAGACCCGACTCGCCTTCGACGACGCGGGCGACTTCGAGGCCGGCCGCTACCGCGGCCGCAACCTGCACTTCGGCGTGCGCGAACACGCCATGGGCGCCATCGCCAACGGCCTGGCGCTCTCCAAGCTCCGGCCGTACACGGGCACCTTCCTGATCTTCAGCGACTACATGCGCCCGCCGACGCGACTGGCCGCGCTGATGGAGCTGCCGGTCGTCTTCGTCTTCAGCCACGACTCCATCAGCCTGGGAGAAGACGGGCCGACGCACCAGCCGATCGAACAGCTCGCCGCGTTGCGCGCCATACCGGGCATGATCACGCTGCGCCCCAGCGACGCCAACGAAACGGCCGAGGCCTGGCGTGTCATCCTCGGCCAATCCGAGCGTCCAGCCTGCCTGATCCTGACCCGCCAGGCGCTGCCGATCCTGGACCGCGGCCGATATGCCGGGGCGGGCGGCCTCGCGCGTGGCGCCTATGTGCTGGCCGACACCGACTGCTGTCCGCCGGAACTCATCCTCATCGGCACGGGCAGCGAGGTGTCCCTATGCGTCCAGGCCTATGAGGTTCTCGCCGCGGAGGGACTCAACGTCCGGGTGGTTTCGATGCCCTCGTGGGAGCTGTTCGAAGACCAGGACGAAGCCTACCGCCGTGCGGTCCTGCCGCCCGAGGTTTCTGCGCGAGTAGCGGTCGAAGAGGCGGCCGCCCTGGGGTGGGACCGCTACGTTGGTCCCACCGGCGAGATCATCTGCATGCGCAGTTTCGGCGCGTCGGCCCCCATTGGCGCCGTCCAGGCCAAGTTCGGCTTCACCGTTGAACATGTCCTTGCGGCGGCTCGACGGCAGCTGGCGCAGGGCAAGGACCCGATAGAGAGGGGCCTCTGATGACCAATCCGCTGCTCCAGTTGTCGCAAGCCGGCCAGGCGGTCTGGCTCGACTATCTGCATCACGACATCCTGGCGAACGGCCAGCTGAAGCGCTGGATCGAGGAGGACGGCCTGAAGGGCATGACCTCCAATCCCTCGATCTTCGAGAAGGCGATCGGGGAGAGCGGCGACTACGACGCGCCCCTGCAGGCCCTCCTGGAGGCGGGTGACCTGGAGGCCGGCGACCTCTACGAGCGGCTGGCGATCGCCGACATCCAGGCGGCGGCCGACCAGTTCCGGCCGCTCTACGATCGCCTGGGTGGAGCGGACGGCTATGTCAGCCTCGAGGTCTCGCCGTACCTGGCGATGGACACCGACGCGACGATCGCCGAAGCCCGCCGCCTTTGGCGCGCGGTCGACCGCCCCAATGTGATGATCAAGGTCCCGGGGACGGCTCCTGGCGCGCCGGCGATCCGGCGCCTGATCGGCGAGGGCGTCAACGTCAACGTCACCCTGTTGTTCGGCCTGGACGCCTACCTGGCCGTGGCCGAAGCCCACATGGCTGGGCTGGAGGCGCTACAGGCGGCGGGCGGCGACATCGCCAGGGTCCGCGGCGTGGCGAGTCTCTTCGTCAGCCGCATCGACACCCAGATCGACAAGGCGATCGACCGTCGCCTGGAAATCGCCGCGGGCGTTGAGGCCGATGACCTGCGGGCGCTGCGCGGCAAGGTCTCGATCGCCAACGCCAAGGTCGCCTACCAACGCTATCTGGACATGCTCGAGACGCCGCGCTGGAAGGCGCTGGCGGCGGCTGGCGCAGCGCCGCAACGCCTGTTGTGGGCTTCCACGGGGACCAAGGATCCGGCCTATTCGGACGTCCTTTATGTCGAGACCCTCATCGGGCCCGACACCATCAACACCATGCCGGTCAAGACCCTCGACGCGTTCCGCGATCATGGTGCGGTGCGGCCCAGCCTGACGGAGGGCCTGAACGAGGCGCACGGCGTCCTGGCCGCCGCCGAAGCCCTCGGCCTCGGGCTGGACGCCGTCACCGACCGGTTGGTGATCGATGGCGTGCGCCAGTTCGCCGAGGCCTTCGACAACCTGCTGGCCGCGGTCGCGGAGAAGCGCACGCAGATGCTCGGCGACCGGCTGAACCGGCAAACCGTCAAGGCGCCAGCTGACCTTCAGGCGAAGGTCGACGAGGCGCTGGAGCGCGCGCGTGCCCAAGCCTGGGGTCGGCGCCTATGGGCCAAGGACTCGTCCCTGTGGACCGGCGACGGCGAGGCGGGCTGGCTCGGGTGGCTCGAGGCGGCCCGCGGCGAGGCGGTCGACGTGGACGCGCTGGCGGCCTTCCAGTCCGAGGTGAAGGCCGCCGGCTTCACCCACGCCGTGCTGCTCGGAATGGGCGGCTCGAGCTTGGGCGCGGAGGTTCTGGCCCAGGCCTTCGGCGCGCAGCCCGGCTTTCCCGAGCTCCTCGTGCTGGACTCGACCGACCCTGCGCAGATTCGCCGCGTAGAAGCCCAAGTCGACATGGCGCGCACGCTGTTCGTGGTCGCCAGCAAGTCAGGGTCGACGCTCGAGCCCAACATCCTGCATCGCCACTTCCGCGACCTGGCGACACGCGTGCTCGGCGAAAGCCGGGCTTCCGAGCATTTCATCGCCGTCACCGACCCTGGCTCTGCGCTGGAGGAGACCGCGAAGGCCGAGGGTTTCCGCCGCATCTTCCACGGCGACCCGCAGATCGGCGGGCGCTATTCGGTGCTGTCGAACTTCGGCATGGTCCCGGCTGCGGTGATGGGCCTGGATGTCGGAGCCTTCGTCCAGGCCAGCCAGGCGATGGTGAAGTCCTGCGGGCCCAGCGTGCCGCCGGCCGCCAATCCCGCCATCGTCCTGGGCTTGACCTTGGCCGAGGCCGCAAAGGCCGGGCGCGACAAGGTATGCCTTCTGACGTCAGACCCCGTCTCCGATCTGGGCGGCTGGCTCGAGCAACTGCTCGCGGAGTCGACCGGCAAGGGCGGAAAGGGGCTGATCCCCGTGGCCGCCGAACCCCTGGGGGAAGCGGACGCCTATAGCGCGGACCGCCTGTTTGTCCGGGTGCGCCTGGGCGGCGCGATCGAGCCAGCGTTGGACGCCAGGGTCCGGGCGCTGGAGGATCTGGGTCACCCGGTGATCGAGATCGCCCTGGCCGACCGGCAGGCCCTGGGCCAGGAGTTCTTCCGCTGGGAGATGGCCACGGCGATCGCAGGGGCGTCGATCGGCCTCAATCCCTTCGATCAGCCCGACGTGGAGGCGAGCAAGGCGAGGACCCGCGAGTTGACCGACGCCTGCGAGCGGACGGGTCGATTGCCGCCGCAGCGTCCCATCGTCGATGAGGACGGGCTCGCGCTCTATGCCGACGCCCGCAACGCCGAGGTCCTGGACCAGGCGTCGAAGGCGAGATCGCTGGAGGCCTATCTGGGCGCCCACTTGCGGCGCGCCCACCGCGGCGACTATGTCGGCCTGCTAGCCTACCTCGACCGAAGCGCCGAACATGTCGCGGCCTTGCAGGAAGTGCGGAGCTTCATCCGCGACCGCACCCGGCTGGCGACGGTGCTGGGCTTCGGGCCCCGCTACCTCCACTCCACCGGCCAGGCCTACAAGGGCGGCCCCAACTCCGGCGTGTTCCTGCAGATCACCGCCGAGCCCGCCGAGGATATCGCCGCGCCAGGCCGGCAGTGCGGCTTCGGCATGATCGAGGCGGCGCAGGCGCGCGGCGACCTCGAGGTGCTCGAGGCGCGCGATCGGCGCGTCGTGCGTCTGGATATTGGACGCGACGTCGGCGGCGGCCTGAAGCGCCTGGCCGAGGCGGTGGAGCGCTCGCTGCGCTGACAATCGAGGACAGTCATGGAGCTCGGGGTCATCGGTCTGGGTCGGATGGGCGCCAACATCGCCCGTCGGCTGATGCAGGACGACCATCGCTGCGTGGTCTACGATCGTGACCCAGCCGCGGTGTCCGAACTGGTCGAAGAGGGCGCGGCGGGCGCGACCGACCTTGCCGACCTGGTGCGCCAGCTTCAGCCGCCGCGAGCTCTCTGGATCATGTTGCCGGCCGGAGCCCCGACCGAAGAGACGGTGACTGCGCTGAGCGGGCTGCTCGACCGCGGCGACACCGTCATCGACGGCGGGAACACGTTTTATCGAGACGACATCCGACGCGGCAAGGCGCTGGCGGGCCACGGACTGACCTATGTCGATGTCGGCACCTCCGGCGGCGTCTGGGGCCTGGCGCGGGGCTATTGCATGATGGTCGGCGGCGAGATGGCCGCAGTGGCGTTCATCGACCCGATCCTGAGGTCCCTGGCCCCGGGCGCCGGCGCGATCGCCCGCACGCATCGGCCCGAAGGATCCGATCCACGCGCCGAACTGGGCTACATTCACGCCGGGCCGGTCGGCGCGGGCCACTTCGTCAAGATGGTCCACAACGGGATCGAATATGGGCTGATGCAGGCCTACGCCGAGGGCTTCGACATCCTGCGCAACAAGGCCTCGGGCACGCTGCCTGAA
>Ga0308175_100003022_pt1 | contig 11587 bp, 9 predicted proteins | sample PhyCR1_3_FD_203893 | JGI IMG/M metagenome (GOLD analysis project Ga0308175, IMG submission 203893) | Soil microbial communities from UC Gill Tract Community Farm, Albany, California, United States - DLSLS.C.R1 | ecosystem: Environmental > Terrestrial > Soil > Agricultural land | place: USA... | reverse complement strand
GACCGTCTCCGGCTGCGGCGACGGCGGTGTCTTCGGACCGAGCCCGATCAGCCGCCGCGCCTGCCACAGATAGAGCACGAGGACGTCGGCGCCGACGAACAGCAGGACGAGAGCCTGGATCATCAGCGTCAAGTTGCCGGCGAGCTGCGGCGGAAAGACGCTCGGATCGAGCCCGCGCGTCGACGTCCCGTTCACGAGCGCGCCGAAGAGGAGTGCCGCGAGCCCGACGCCGACGGCCGTGTTGCGGCCGAGCAGAGCCACGGCGATCCCGATGAAGCCGATGTTCGACACCTGGATGTCGAGCACGCCGAGGCGGTACTGCCAGCCGAGGATGTCGATCGCACCGCCGAGCCCTGCGAACGCGCCGGAGATCGCCATCGCGTAGACGTAGTTGCGCGCGACGTTGATGCCGCCGTAGCGCGCCGCCTCGGGGTTGAAGCCGACGGCGCGAACCTGATAGCCGAGCGTGGTCCGGTTCAACATCAGCCAGAAGACGACGAGCGCGCCGAGCGCGATGAAGAGGCCCACGTGGAGCGCCTGCAGGTCGGGGTTGCCCCAGAACGTCGGCAGCTTGCCGCTCGGCGTCACGTCGTTCGAGATCGGCACGGAACCACCCTGGCCGGGGTTCTGCAGCGGGCCGCCGCGTCCGAAGAGGAAGCTGCCGATCCAGTAGGCGATCCAGTTGAGCATGATCGTCGTGATCACCTCGTGCGCGCCGACGGTCGCCTTCAGGAAGCCGGCGACAGCGGCGATCGCCGCCCCGGCCAGCATCGCCAGCGTGATGGCGAGGAAGACGTGCAGGCCCTGGCTCATGTGCGCCCACGACGAGCCGACCCAGACCGAGACGATCGCGCCGCTGATGTACTGGCCCTGGCCGCCGATGTTGAAGAGGCCGCAGCGGAACGCGAATGCGACGGCGAGCCCGGTGAGGATGAGCGTCGTCGTCAGGATCAGCGTCTGCGCGAGGTTGTACGGCGCGAGCAGGTTCGCGTTCGTGTTCCACCAGAAGAACACGCGGTGGTGCGTGAACGGGAGGTCGATGTGGTGGTGGCCGAACTCGAAGAACCACTGGAGGCCGGTGCCGTCCCAGATCGCGTGGTAGGTCTTGATCGGGTTGTGGCCGGTGGCGAGGACGACGGCCCCGCCCGCGAGGAACGCGAGGAGGACGGTGATGAGCGGCGTGATGATCCCGCCGGCGCGCTGGTAGAACGCGAGCCGCTCCGCCACGCTCGGCGCATACGCCTCCGGCTTCTCGCCGATCGGCTCCGGCGTCGGCCCCTCGGGCGGCAGCTCCGTCACGCGGCCGCCACGCCCTCTCGGTTCCCCCGAGTCCCCCTCCCCGGAAGTGGCCGCGTGTTCACGCCGCCACCTCCCGGCCGCCGCCGGTCATCGCGATCCCGAGCTCCTCCTCCGTCACGCTCGGGTCGAACTCGCCGGCGATCCGGCCCTCGTAGATGACGAGGATGCGGTCGGAGAGCGACAGCACCTCCTCGAGCTCGAGCGAGATGAGCAGGACCGCCTTGCCCGCGTCGCGCTGCTCGACGAGGCGGCGGTGGACGAACTCGATCGCGCCGACGTCGAGCCCGCGCGTCGGCTGCGCCGCGATCAGCACGCGCGGATCGCGATGGACCTCGCGGGCGATCACGACCTTCTGCTGGTTGCCACCGGAAAGTGCCGACGCCGCGGTCGAGGCCGTTCCGCCGCGCACGTCGAACTCGCGCAGGAGCGAGCGCGCCGACCCGAAGATCCGGCCGAGGTCGAGGAAGCCGCGGCGCGCGTACGGCGCCTTCGCGTAGTCGTGGAGGACGAGATTCTCTGCCAGCGAGAACTCGAGCACGAGGCCGCGCCGGTGGCGGTCCTCCGGAATGTGGCCGACGCCCTCCTGGAGGAATGTGTGGGCACTCGCAGTCGTGACGTCCCGTCCGCCGACCGAGATCGATCCGGAGGCCGGGTGGCGCAGGCCGGTCAGCGCGTCGATCAACTCGGTCTGACCGTTGCCGTCGACACCGGCGATCCCGACGATCTCGCCGGCTCGCACGTCGAGCGACACCCCACGCACCGCCTCGAGCCCGCGCTCGTCGCGAACCTCGAGATCCTCGACATGCAGCAGCGTCTCTCCGGGATGCGACGGCTGCTTGTCGACGCGCAAGAGCACTTCGCGCCCGACCATCATGCGCGCCAGGCTCTGCTCGGTCGCACCCTCGCGCGGGATCGTATCGACGACCTTGCCGCGCCGGACAACGGTGACGCGGTCGGCGATCTCGAGCACCTCGTTCAGCTTGTGGGAGATGAAGATGACCGACATCCCCTGCGCGACGAGCTCCTTGAGGATCTCGAACAGCTCGACCGCCTCCTGCGGCGTGAGCACGGCGGTCGGCTCGTCGAGGATCAGGATGTCGGCGTTGCGGTAGAGCGCCTTCAGGATCTCGACGCGCTGCTGCTGGCCGACCGTGATGTCCTGCACTCGGGCGTGCGGGTCGATATGGAACTTGAACGTCTCCGCGAGCTCGCGCACCCGGCGCTCAGCGGCAGCCGTGTCGAGCAGGATGCCCTTCTTCGGCTCGGCGGCGAGCACGATGTTCTCGGCCACCGTCATCACCGGGATGAGCATGAAGTGCTGATGCACCATCCCGATCCCCGCGGCGATCGCGGCGTGCGGCGAGTCGATCTCCGCGCGCTTGCCGTTGAGGAAGACCTCGCCCTCGTCAGGCTTGTAGAGCCCGTAGAGGATGTTCATCAGCGTCGACTTGCCGGCGCCGTTCTCGCCGAGCAGCGCGTGCACCTCTCCGTCCCGGAGATCGAAGTCGACGTGGTCGTTCGCGAGGACGCCCGGGAAGCGCTTCGTGATGCCGCGCAGCTCGAGGACGGGCGTGTCTGTGGGGGCAGCAGCCACTTCGGGCGATTCTATGAGGAAGAGCGAACGTCGCTCACATCGATGCGATCACTGTCAGGGGCCTCTCATCGTCGCCGCCGCCCGGCCCGGCCGCCGAAGGCGGACGCGCTACGCCGGTGACCGAAGAAGCACTTCAGTACGAAGCGGGCGGGAGACCGCGATCTCCCGCCCGCGTAGTTCGTTTGCCCCGAACGCGGCCTGCCGCGTTCTGTCCTGCTTAGGGCTTGGCGGGGGGCTTGATCTTGCCCGCGACGATCTGTGCGCGGAGCTTGTTGACCTGCTTGATGAACGACGCAGGGACGCTCGGGTTGATCTTGCCGAGTGCGACACCGTTGTTCTTCAGGTTGAAGACGAGGTTGCCGCCGCCCTTGAAGCCCGTCCCGCTCTGCGCGCCCTTGATGGCGAGGTAGACGCCCGTGTCGACGCGCTTCACGGCGCTCGTCAGGATGTGCGCCGGGTGCAGGCTGTACTGGTCGACGTCGACGCCGATCCCCCAGATGCCGGCGTCGTTCGCCGCGTCGAGCGTGCCGAGGCCGCACGGGCCGGCGACGTTGAACTCGACCTGCGAGCCCGCGTCGATCTGGTTCTGCGCGACCGTCTTGCACTTCGCCGAGTCGATGAAGTCCTGGGAGTAGCCCTTCAGGACCTTGATGCCCGGATCGCACTTCTTCGCGCCCGCCTGGTAGCCGGCGAGAAACGCGTCGACCGGCGGGATCTTCACTCCGCCGACGAAGCCGATGATCTGGTCGCCGCCCTGCTTCTTGACCATGAGCCCGGCGAGGCAGCCGACGAGATACGAGTTCTCCTGCGTCGCGTACGTCAGGCCCTCGACGTTCTTCACGCCGGCCTTCGCAAACGGGTTGCCCGGATCGGTCTTCGGCGAGACGTCGTAGTCGGTGATCGCGAACTTCGTGTTCGGGAACTGCTTCGCGACCGTCGCCTCCTGGGCGGCGAGCAGGAACCCGGCGCCGATGATGATCTGCGTGCCCTTGCGCGCCAGCGACGCGAAGTTCGGCAGGTAGTCACCTGCGGAGTGCGACTCGACCGCGGTCGTCGCGAGGCCGGAGATGTGCGCCTTCGCGAAGTTGAGGCCCTTCAGCTGGGCCTGGTTGAAGCCCTTGTCATTGAAACGGCCCACGTCCGAGACAAGGCCGGCGCTGTAGCCCGCCTTCGGCGCGGCTGCGCCCGTGCCCACGAGCGAGACGGCGACCACCGCCATCGCTGCGAGCGCCACGACGGGCGCGAGAAAACGAACCTTCTTCACTGAACCCTCCTGGGATGTTGAACGCCCCCGGTCAACCGGGCGCTAGCGATGCTAGTACGGCGCGGGGATGTTTTCATCCTTTGAGACGCCCGCGAGCGCGAGAAGTTCGTCGGCACATGCGACGATCGCCACACGGTCGGCTTCCGTCGCCGTGGCCACCGCTCCGGCGACCAGCTGCTCGCAACGTTCGAGCACCTGCGGCCAGCCCTCGGGATCCTCGCCGCGTGCCGCCAGGAGCGCCTTGAGCCAGCGCCGCCCGTACTCGGCATGGAGCGTCTCGTCCGCCCAGTCGAACTCCATGTCCGTCTCGGAGAGCGTGTCGCCGAGCTCGTGGAAGACGCGGGCGCGCTCCTTCTTCCGGCCGATGTTCTTCGTCTCGAAGTAGCCCAGCATGCCGAGGCGGTACAGCGGATCCTGGCCCGCGCACGCCTCGTAGATGTACCCGCCGAGCGGCGTCTTCGCGGGTGGCAGCCCCCACGCCTCCAGACGCCGCTTGCCCATCAGCATGTGGCGGGCCTCGTCGTACGTCCAGCGGCCGGCGTCGCGGATCCACTCCCAGCCGAGCTCCGGCGCGAGCGCCCAGGTGATCGCGCCCGCGGTATTCACTGCCCAGACCTCGTTCAGGTGGCTGACCGCCGAACGGACTCGGAGCGCAATGCCCTCCCCGTAGGGGTACCCGGGAACGACCGTGTCCGGCCAGTAGAAGCTGTGGTGGGCGTAGCGGTCATCGACGGGCGGGATGTCGGGCACCGCGTCCTCGCGGCGTGCCGGCCACATGCGCCCGGGCTCGAGGTCGGCCAGCGCCTGCCTGACGACCCGCTCCGTCGGCCCGTCGTCGAGCTTGTCGGTGGCCGCGAGGAGCTCGCGGTAGGCAGAGACGAGCTCATCCTGGCGCGGCGGCGTGTCGGTGTCCGCACTCGCCCACTCCTCGAGGACCCGTACCGGGTAGCGCAGCTCGAAGACGCGCTCGCGAAACGCGTCGGCGGCGAGCGTCTGCTCCCACGCGACGCGCGCGAGCTCAGCCTTCTCCTCGAGCACCGGCGCGTGCGGGATCTGCGACGCCGCCGCAAGCGCCACCGCGCGCGCGAGGTAATGGAAGCGCGTGAGCTCCTGGGCGGTGTCGACGCGCGCACGCATCAGCGCAGCACCCCGAGGAAGAGCTCGAGGAACGCCTTCGTGTCGTAGTCCTCGACGACGGTGCAGTTCGGCGTCTCGCTGAGGAAGTCGATGTGGCTGAACCCGCGGGTCAGCTCGCCGCGCGTCTCGACGTCGACGAACGCCTCGCGCGTCTTCAGGACGAACGACGGCTCGAGGATCGCCGCACAGACCATCGAGTCCGGATGCGTCGTCCCCGGCACGCCCAGCGAGCGCTCGAACTCCTCCGCCTTGCGCGTCACCTGCCGGTAGAAGCGGGCGAGCTGCGTGTCGATCTCGTCGATGCGTGCGAGGTCGTCGTCGAAGAAGACGCCGTGCGAGAGGGTCAGCGTCCACGTGAACAACGTGACGGCGAAGCCGGCGGCGAAGACGATCTTGGCCGCCTCGGGATCGACGTAGAAGTTGAACTCCGCGGCCGGCGTGATGTTGCCCACGCCGCCGCCCATCACGTAGAGATGTTTCACCTTCTGCGGGAACGTCGGGTCGCGGACGACCGCGGCGGCGATGTTCGTCAGCGGCGCCTGCGCGAGGATCGTCAGGTCGCCCGGCGACTCGTCGACCCGGCGCAGCAGCTCGTCGACCGCGTGGGCCGGCTCGGGCCGCTGCTCCGCGCGCGGGAAGAACGAGTCCCCCATCCCGTCCTGGCCGTGCACGTACTCGGCGCCGACCCACTCGGCGATCAGCGGGCGGTCGCAGCCCGGATAGACGGGGACGCTCTTCCCCGTCTGCTCGACGGTATAGAGCGCGTTCTCGACCTCTTGCCCGAAGCGGACGTTGCCGCAGCAGATGGTGATCGCCTCGAGCTGCGCGTTCGGGTGGAGCAGGCCGATGAGCAGCGAGGTGACGTCGTCGCCCGCGGTGTCGGTGTCGATGATCAGACGAACCATGTCCGCTCCCGGCGCCGGCAAAGCCGTCACCTCCGCTCCCTCGCGCGCTCCGTCAAGCCTACGCACGGTGATGCCAGTCTCCTCTCCAGCTCCTCGCGCGTGGGCAGACCGGGGATGACGCCGGGATGCTCGACCATGTGCGCGCCGGCCGCGCAGCCCCAGCGCACCGCCTCGCGGTCGTCACACCCTTCTGCGAGCGCCACGGCGAACGCCGCCGTGAACGCGTCCCCCGCACCGGTCGTGTCGACGACCGACGCCGGGAAGGCGGGAATGCGCTCGCCGCGGAGGTCGGCCCCCTCGTCGCCGAGGGTCAGTACGAGCGTCCCGCCCGCGTCGCTCACGGCGGACGCCTCGGTCTCGTTCGGCGTCACGTAGTCGCAGCGCGGGGCGATCGGCTCCGCGGGCGCAGGCGCGGGGTTGAGGATCGTTCGCACACCGGCCGCCGCGGCGACCTCGAGCGCGTACAGCGCCGTCCAGACCGGGATCTCGAGCTGGACGACGCAGACGTCGGCGGCCGCGATCCGGTCGCTGAAGGCGTCGACATGCTCGGGGCCGAGGCGCTCGAGCGCGCCCGGGACGACGACGATCCGGTTCTCGCCCGTCGGCTCCACGAGGATCGGCGCCGTCATCGTCGGCGCGTCGGTGACGATCGGCCGCGCCTCGACGCCCTCCTGCTGCCAGAGCGCGATCGCGTCGTGGCCGAACGGGTCGTCGCCGATCGCCGTGAGGAAGTCGACGCCCGCGCCGAGGCGCGCGGCGCCGATCGCCTGATTCGAGCCCTTGCCGCCGTGGTCGAGCCGGAACGAGCGGCCGACGACGGTCTCCCCCGCCTCGGGCATGCGCACGAGCCCGACGGTCAGGCCGACGCCGTAGCTGCCAACGACCGCGACCCGCGCCATCAGCCGATCCTATGCCGGACGACCTCGACGGTCTCGCCCAGGACTCGAGCCCCGAGGGGCTCGATCGTGGCGCGCGACGCAACGTTCGCCACATCGATCTCCGTCGTCACCTCGGTGATGCCGCGCGCCGCGAGCACGCCGAACACGCGTCCCAGCAGCGCCGACGCGATTCCTCGCCGTCGGTACGCGCGGGCAACGCCGATGAAGCCGAGGTGGGCGCCGGCGGCGCGCATCCAGATCCGGGCGATTCCGACGTACCGGCCGCCTGCGTCGACAGCAACGACATACACCTCGGGATCGAAGTGCGGGCTCTCCCAGGTCTCCACGCGGAAGTCGTGCGGCTCCCAGCGCCAGCCGTCGGTCCCGGGCACATCCTGCCGGAGCTCGTCGTCGAGCTGGCGCAGACGGCGCTCGTCGACTGCATCGGCGGTGATGAACGAGACACCGGGTGGCGGCTCACGGGAGCTCGACGTCGTCGTCGGCACGACATAGCGATTCTCGCGGCGCTGCTCGACGAAGCCCGCGGCGAGCCACGGCGCAAGGTCGTCGTGCACGGAGGCATGGACATCGACCGCGTCGTCGACGTCGCTTGGATCGCGCGTGAACATGCGGCCGTCCGGTCGTCGGAACACGGCGTCATGCTAGGCGCGTGAACGCGCTCGAATCGTGGATCAGGCGGCACGCCGAGCCGACGGGCGAGATCGAGCTCGTTTCCGACGAGCCGTGGTCTACGGTGCTGCGGGTCCCGGCCGGAGACGACCTGCTGTGGTTCAAGCAGTGCAAGGGCGACTGGGAGTTCGAGGCGCGGCTCACGGCGGCGCTCGCCGGGCGCCGGCCGGACTGCGTCACCGAGGTCGTGGCCCACGACGCCGAGCACGCGTGGCTGCTGACACGCGACGCCGGCACGCAGATCGCCGAGGACAGCCCGCTCTGGCCCGAGACGATGCGTCTGTACGCGGAGCTGCAACAGGGCGAGGCCGCGCAGGTCGAGGAGCACGTGGCGTCCGGCGTCCCCGATTTGCGGCTCGCCCGGTTGCCCGGGCGCTACGCGCAGCTGCTCGACGAAGTCGACGACCCGCGGCTGCGGCAATTCGCGCCGCGGTTCGCCGAGCTCTGCGCCGAGCTCGCGGCGTGCGGCGTGCCGGAGACGATCCAGCACGACGACCTGCACCAGTTCAACGTCTACATCCGCGACGGCCGCCCGCGCATCCTCGACTGGGGCGACTCGTCGGTCGCGCATCCCTACTTCTCGCTCGTCGCGACGCTGCGGCACGTGCACGACCGCGGGATCACGCGCGCATTCCTCGATGCCTGGGACGGCGACGAGGACACGCTCGCGCTCGCCCTGCGCGTCGGCCGGATCGCGCACGCGTTCAAGCTGCGGCCGCTGGGCGTCCCGGACGACGACTGGCCGCGTGTCGTCGCCCTGGCGATCGATCAGACGAGCGAGTAGAGCCGCACGTCGTCCTCGACGCGCGTCCGGACGTCGAGCTGCTCGAGCGCGTCCCGCGAGCGCTTGACGCGCCAGCCGAGCGCGCCGCCGAGGTCGGCCGCCGACAGCTCGCCCGACGACCCGAGCACCGTGCGCGCGAGCTCGAGCTCCGCATCCGGAACCTCGCGCACGTCCCAGAGGCGATCGACGAGGTCGACTGCGATCGCGGCCCAGCCCTGCGACTGCTCGACGACGTGCGAGTTCGTCAGGACGAGCGCGCGTTGCAGCGGCGCGAGGTGCTTCTTCTCCGCGCCCGCGACGAGGGTGCGCAGCTGCGGCATCGTCAGTGCGCCGTGCTCGCGGACGGCGTCGGCGATCTCGAGGTGAATGCCGGTCAGCGTCTCCCGGCGCTCGGCGGCGACCGTCCAGGCGTGCGGGATCAGCCGCGGCGCGATGAGCGCCGCCCAGGCCCCGAAGTGCTTGCCGGCGAGCGCGAGGCCCCTGCCCGGGAGCTCGTCCTTCCACTGCCAACAGCGCGCCATCTCCGGCGTGAACTCGAACTTCCCGTCGTCCCGCTGGACGCCCCACTCGACGGCGCGCGTGCCGGTGATCGCCTCCCACAGCGACGGCAGGACGAGATCCGTGCCCGGCAGCAGTGCAGCGACGCCGACGCCGTCGAGCCACGCCGCTGCCGCGCGGACGGTCTTCATCCGACGAGGCCGCGCACGCCCTCGACGACGGGCAGCGCGTACTGCACGGCGAAGCGCGCGTAGCGCACGAAACGCTCCGTCTTCGTCACCCGTTCCTGCTCGAGCTTGCGAAACGCGCGCTCGAGGTCGCGCTGCTCGCGCAGGCCGGCGCGGATCTCGGCAGCGAACGTGTCGAGCGCCTGATCGACGCCCTTCTCGCCGGCGAGCGCGCGCAGGAGCGCGACGTACGTCGGCCAGGTGAGCGTGACGATCTCGCGGCTGAACGAGAGGTCGACGGCGAGGCCCCGGCCGTACGCGAAGTTCTGGAGCAGGTCGCGCAGGAACGGGTCGTCGACGACGACGCGCAGCCGCTCGCCGTCGCTCTCGATCGTCCCGCGCCTCGGCCACTGCAGCACGAACGCGGTCAGTTGCTGCTCGCGCGACGGCGCACCCGGCTCCCCGGCGAGCCGGGTCCGCGTCTCGAGCAGGAGCGAGCGCGCCCGCGCCCGTGTGACTGCGAGCTCCGCGGCGACGTCGCCGACGGTGACCGTGCCCCCCGCGATCCGGTCGCGGTAGAGGAGCTCGAACACTTTGAGCTCGATCTCGCGCTTCGCGCGCGAGCCGAAGGAGGGGCGCCGCATCCACTCCGCGAACTGCTCGAATCGCGGATCTGTCATCGACCTATTCTGACGACGCGTACGTGTGGTACTGCGATTCGTCGATCAGCACGCGCCGCGGCTTGGAGCCCTCGTAGCCGCTGATGATCCCGCGGCGCTCGAGCATGTCGATCAAGCGGCCGGCACGCGTGTAGCCGACGCGCAGGCGGCGCTGGAGCAGCGAGACCGAGGCGGTTTGCGTCTGCACCACGATCTCGATCGCCTTGTCGAGCAGCGGATCGTCGTCCGGGTCGAACTCTCCGTGGGCGTCATCGTCGTCGGCCTCGTCGGCGAAAACCTGCGGCAGCTCGAGATAGCCCTCGTCGAGCTCCTGCTCGCGCTGGCGGGTCTGCTCGACGACGAGTGCTATCTCCTCCTCGGAGACGTAGGCGCCCTGGACGCGCTGCAGCCGCGAGGTGCCGAGCGGCTTGAAGAGCATGTCTCCCTGGCCGAGCAGCGACTCGGCGCCGCCCGTGTCGAGGATGACGCGCGAGTCCGTCTGCGACGAGACCGCGAACGCGATCCGCGACGGCACGTTCGCCTTGATCATCCCGGTGATCACGTCGACCGACGGGCGCTGCGTCGCGAGCACGAGGTGGATGCCGACGGCGCGCGACTTCTGGGCGAGCCGGATGACCGCGTCCTCGACCGCCTGCGGCGCGACCATCATCAGATCGGCGAGCTCGTCGATCACGACGAGGAGGTACGGCAGCGTCCCCTCGCCGCGCTGGCGGAAGGCGCGGTTCGCCTCGTTGATGTTGCGCGCGCGGACGGTCGCGAGCCGCTCGTACCGGCGCTCCATCTCCGCCGTGCAGTTGGCGAGCACCGCGCTCGCCTCCTTCGGGCTCGACACGACCGGCGTCATCAGGTGCGGAATCGACTCGTAGTGGTTGAGCTCGATTCGCTTCGGGTCGATCAGGATCATCCGCACCTCGTCCGGGGTGGCGCGCAGGAGGATCGACGTCAGCAGCGTGTTGATGCAGCCGGACTTGCCGGAGCCGGTCGTGCCCGCGATCAGCAGGTGCGGCATGCGCGCGAGATCGGTCCACACTGCGGCGCCGCTGATGTCCTTGCCGATCCAGACGCTGAGCGGCGACGCGGTGGCGGGCATGTCGTCGAAGACATCTCCGAGCGTGACGAGGTTCGGCGAGAGGTTCGGAAGCTCGACGCCGACCGCTTGCTTCCCCGGGATCGGCGCGAGGATGCGGATCTCCGTCGTCGCGAGCGCGTACGAGAGGTCGTCCTTGAGCGCGGCCACCTTCGAGACCTTCGTGCCCGGCGCGAGCTGCAACTCGTAGCGCGTCACGCGCGGCCCGGAGATCTGGCCGATGACGTTGGCGTCGACGCCGAAGTGCGACAGCGTCTGGACGAGCAGGTCGGCGACGCGCGCCGACGTCTCGCGCGAGTTGTCGTCCTTCACCTCGGAGACGCGCAGGACGTTGCGGTCGGGAAGCTCGTACTCGGCGTGCTCGCTCGTCACGTCCTCGAAGATGTGCTCTTCGACGGAGACGAGCGGCTCCGGCTCCGCGGAAAGCAGCGGCGACGGCTGCAGGACGTCGGCGTAGGCGCGCTCGGCGTCGACCGGCGGAGCCTTCGGCTTCACGGGCACGGCCGCGGGAATCGGGTCGTCCCACGTCTCGAGGGACTCGTACTCGTCCACGTCGTCCTCACGCACGCGCCGGTTGCGGACGCGCTGGTGCACCTGATGGCCC
>Ga0308175_100003021_pt1 | contig 11590 bp, 7 predicted proteins | sample PhyCR1_3_FD_203893 | JGI IMG/M metagenome (GOLD analysis project Ga0308175, IMG submission 203893) | Soil microbial communities from UC Gill Tract Community Farm, Albany, California, United States - DLSLS.C.R1 | ecosystem: Environmental > Terrestrial > Soil > Agricultural land | place: USA... | reverse complement strand
GCGTAGCGGTCGACGCGCAGCGTGTCCTGCGCGCCCGCCAGCTCCCAGATGCGCTCGAGCACCCGCGCGCCGTAGGCGATGTTCGCGCGGTCGTTGTCGCACTGGGTGTAGTCGAAGCGCGCGACCGGCATGCCGTGCTGGTCGACCTCGTCGGCGAGCGTCACGCGGTTGCGCGCCTGAGGCAGCAGCTCGCACAGCAGCCCGAGCGTCGTCCAGTGGTTGTAGTCGCGCATGTACTCGCGGAGCCCGTGGCCCCAGTGACCGTCGGCGATGATGTGCTCTGCCCACGCGATCGGCAGCGGCCCGACGGTCTGGATCGAGAAGCCGCGAGCGAACCCGCGCGACTCGTCGGTCTCGTAGAACTGCTCGGAGGAGATCTCCGGCGGCGGCGCCTTGTACTGGCGCAGCGGCTCCGGAAAGCGGCCGGCGATCTGCGTGGCGCCCTGCACCATCACGTAGCGCCCGACCTGGTCGTGCCCGTTGGCGAGGCCGTCGGGGTGGCGGCCGCCGTGCGAGTTCAGCAGCAGCCTGGGCGTCTCGATCGCGTACCCGCAGACCGCGACCGCCGCGGCGCGCTGGAACCGCAGCTGTCCGTGCTGGTCGTAGGTGACGCCGGTGCAGCGGCCCGTCGCCGGGTCCGTCTCCACGCGGACCGCATGCGACAGCGCGCGCACCTCCACCCCGTGTTCGATCGCGTCGGGCAGGTGCGTCACGAGCGGTGACGCCTTCGCGTTGACCTTGCAGGCCTGCAGGCAGAAGCCGCGGTAGATGCAGTGCGGGCGGTTGCCGAACGTGCCGTTCGGGATGCCGACCGGGCCGACGCGGACGTCGATGCCCGCCTTCAGCATCCCGCGACGCCCCATGTCGGCCGCCGCCGAGACCGGATGCGGCGCGTGCGGATAGCGGTGCGGGTCCCCCCATGGCCAGTCCTGGCCGGCGACCGGCAGCTCGTTCTCGACGCGCTCGTAGTGGGGCTTCAGGTCCCAGTAGGAGATTGGCCAGTCCACGCCGACCCCGTCGCGCGTGCGCGTCTCGAAGTCCGACGGATGAAAGCGCGGCGTGTAGCCGGCGTAATGGATCATCGAGCCGCCGACGCCGTGGCCGGAGTTGTTCTTGCCCAGCTCGACGGGGTCCTCGCCGCCGATGACCCGCGGCGCGGTCCAGTAGATCTTGTGCTGGCCCGCCTCGTCGGAGACCCAATCGGCGTCGGGATCCCAGAACGGCCCGGACTCGATGATCACGATCCGCCAGCCGCGACGGGCAAGGCGCTGGGCGAGCACGGAACCGCCCGCGCCCGCGCCCACGATCGCGAGGTCCACCTCGTCGTCGTCGGCGAAGCGATTCATGCGTGCGGCGCCAGGGATGGCGCGCTTGTGGACATCCAGCAGGAACGCGGAGTCGTTCTCGACGGGGCGCCGCGCGCCCTTCGCCAACCGGCGGCGGTCCTCGGCGCTCACGGCAGCCCCCGCTCGGCCACGTCGGTCACCGGGTCCAGGCCGAACGCCTCCTCGCTCTCGTCCGGGTCACGGCCGCGCGAGCCCGCCTGCAGGCGCATGTACCCGCGCGGATAGGCGGGGCCGCCGAAGCCGATCTCGTTCCACGCCCACGGGTGCGAGTAGAACTCCGACAGGGCGCCGCGCGTGACCACGGACCACGCCTTCGACGGTTCCAGCTCGTCCCAGACCCCACCCTCGAGCTTGCCGTCGGCGAAGTCGCCCACGATGTCGTACTGGGTCCGGTCCGGAGCGTTGGCGAAGTCGTTGGCGCCGCGGCGGCGCGCCTCTTCGTCCAGGCCCACCGCCACCTTGCGCCAGGTGACGGGATCCTCCGGCATCTCGGCGTAGCGGTAACCGTCGAGCTTTCCCTCGTGCAGCTTCTTGTCGACCATCTCGAGCACCGGGATCCGCGGCTCGCGGTCCTGCGCGAGCACGATGTCCAGGAACGGCCGCAGGCAGCGCTCCTCAGCGGGGTCGAAGAAGCGGACGGGCGGGATTTCGCGGGCCCGCTCGAGGATCAGCTCGCGCGTCACCTCATCCCACTCGCCGGCGTGCTCGAGGACGTCGTAGTCGGGATAGCGCCCGTGCATCTGCGGCGTCGTGCCGCGGCGCTGGCGTGGCAGGCCCTCGGGGTCAGCCGCCGGTCGATCACCGCGACGGTTGGGAAGGTGCTCGTGACCCGCGAAGGAGTGCGCCATGTTCAGCGCTCGCGACGCGCCAGCGAAGCCGCCAGGCCGATGCCGCCGATCATCGTCAGCGACCCTGGCGCAAGCGCGGGCGGCCCCATCACCAGGTTGTAGGTCGCCTGGCGCAGGCCGCCGGGCTTGCGCGCGGCGCCGCGCAGGTGGAAGTACACGCCAAGCGCGCCATCAAGGAAGTAGATCGCCGAGACTGCCGGGAGGACCGTGCGCGCGGCCCGCTCGGACGCGACGCCCGCGACACCGGCGGCGGCGAGTGCCGGCGACAGCGCGACCGGCGTCCACATCCACTTGTTCCCGAAGGACCCGCTGTAGTGGTTCATGTAGATCTCGGCGCCCATCGGCAGCGCGCTCGCCGCCGTCGCGCCGGCGAGCAGCCGCTGCATCCGCCCGCGGCGGAAATTGCGCAGCACCCGTCGGGCCGTCCTCATCGTGTGACGAACTCCGCGAGCTTGCCCTTGATGGACTCCTTGATGATGCGCCCCGCATGCGGGTCGCCCTTGCGCAGCGCCTCGCTGAGGCCCTTGGCCTGCTCGAAGCGGATGTGCGGCGGCAGCGGCGGCACCTCGGGGTCGGAGATGACCTCGAGCAGGGCCGGCCGGCCCGCGCTCAGCACCTCGTCCCAGGCAGCGCCCAGGTCCTCGGGGCGGTCGACGCGCACGCCGTGCATCCCGATCAGCCGGGCGTACTCCGCGTAGGGGAAGTCCGGCAGGACCTGCGAGGCCTCGAGTTTGGGGTCGCCCGACATGACGCGCTGCTCCCAGGTGACCTGGTTGAGGTCGTTGTTGTGCAACACCACGACGACGAGCTGCTGGTTGGTCCAGCGGTCGGCGTAGTGCACGAGGTCGATCAGCCCCGCGTTGCCGAGCATCTGCATCGCCCCGTCGCCGATCGCCGCGATGACCGGCCGGTCGGGGAAGGCGAACTTCGCGGCGAGCGCATACGGCACCGCGGGGCACATCGTCGCGAGGGTGCCGCTCAGCGCCGCGTCCATGCCCTTGCGCATCCGCAGGTGCCTGGCCCACCAGTTCGTCGACGAGCCGGAGTCGCTGGTGAGGATGCAGTTGTCCGGCAGCCGCTCGCTGAGCTCGTGGAACACCAGCTGCGGATTGATCGGGTTGGCCGATTCGTGAGCGCGCTCGTCGAGGATCCGCCACCAGCGATCGACGTTCTTCTCGATCGTCTCCCGCCAGCCGCGATCCTCCTTGCGGGTCAGCAGCGGGATCAGGGCGCGCAGTGTCTCGGCCGCGTCGCCGACGAGGTTCACGTCCATCGGGTAACGCACGCCGATCAGCCGCTCGTCGATGTCGATCTGCACGGCGCGCGCCTGGCCTGGCTCGGGCAGGAACTCGGCGTACGGGAAGCTCGACCCGACCATGAGCAGGGTGTCGCAGTCCTCCATCATTTCGTAGGAGGGCTTGGTTCCCAGCAGGCCGATCGAGCCCGTCACGTAGGGCAGGTCGTCGGGGATCACCGCACGGCCGTTGAGCGCCTTGGCGACGCCCGCGCCGAGCAGCTCGGCCACCTGCTCGACCTCCGCCGCCGCGCGCTTGGCGCCCTGGCCAACGAGGATCGCGACCTTCTGGCCCTCGTTGAGGATCTCGGCCGCGCGGCGAATCTCGCTGTCGTCCGGGCTCACATGCACGCGGCCCGCAGGCGCGTCGGAGGAGAACACGGCGCCGTGCTCGCGCGGCGGCTCGGAGTAGGGCGACTCCTGCACGTCGTTGGGGACGATGATGCACGTGGGCGACCGCGTGGCCTTCGCGATGCGCATCGCGCGGTCGATCAGGTGCTCCGCCTGCTCGGGGACCATGCAGACCTGCACGAACTCGGAGGCGACGTCCTTGTACAGGGTCGTCAGGTCGACCTCCTGCTGGAAGTTCGATCCCATCGCCATCCGCGCCTGCTGGCCGATGATCGCCACGACCGGCTGGTGGTCGAGCTTGGCGTCATAGAGGCCGTTGAGCAGGTGGATCGCGCCCGGCCCGGACGTTGCCATGCAGACCGCGACCTCGCCGGTGAACTTCGCATGCGCGCAGGCAGCGAACGACGCGATCTCCTCGTGTCGCACCTGTGTGAACTCGATCCGGTCGCCAACCTCGTGGAAGGCGCCGAGCAGGCCGTTGATGCCATCGCCTGGATAGCCGTAGATGCGATCGACCCCCCAGTCGGCGAGGCGGTTGAGCATGAATTGGGCGACGTTCTGGCTTGACAAGGGGGTCTCCTGAGCTGCAGGGATGCATGCGGGTTGTGCCCGACCGGGACGCGATCAAGTCGTCACGTCCCGGACACTGCGTCGCTCGATGCGGTGAAGCGGGCATCCCCACTGCATGAAGCAGACCGGCGCCGTTGCCCACCCCGCCTCCGGGCGTCAAATGCACCTTGCCGCGGGCACCATGACTGCAACGGTCGTGCAGGTCGGTGCCGGGCTGCGGGAGCTCGCGATTGCGGGACGCCCGGTGCTGGACGGCTACGCGCAGGACGAGATCGCCGCCTACGCCCAGGGCCAGGCGCTCGTGCCGTGGCCCAACCGCCTGGCCGACGGCCGCTACACGTTCGCGGGAAACGAGCTCCAGCTTGCGCTGACCGAGCCCGAGAACCACTGCGCCATCCACGGGCTCGCGCGCTGGCTGGCGTGGGATGTCGTGGCCGCGGAGGAGGACCGCGTGGCACTCGCTGTTACCGTCGCCGCGCAGGCCGGCTATCCGTTCACCCTGCGCGCGGAGGTCGAGTACACCCTCACGAGCGACGGGATCAGCGTGCAGACGACGCTCACCAACTCCGGCGAGACCGCACTGCCGGCGGGCCATGGCTTTCACCCCTACGTCACCGTCGGCACCGACCGCGTCGACGACACGCAACTGCGCCTGCCCGTCGCGAGCCGCCTGGAGGCCGACGACCGCGGCATCCCGACGGGTCGCCGGATCCCGGTGGACGGGACGAAGTACGACTTTCGCGAGCCACGGATCATCGGCGAGCTGCAGCTCGACACAGCCTTCACCGACCTGCTGCGCGACGACGACGGGTGCGCGCGGATCCAGCTCGCCGCGCCCGGCGACGGCGGCCGCGCCGAGCTCTGGCTGGACACCACCTACGACTACGTCATGGCGTTCACCGGCGACTCGCTGCCGGACCCCGCGCGCCGCAGGCGCGCCTTGGGCCTGGAACCGATGACGTGCGCGCCGAACGCGTTTCGCTCTGGCGACGGGCTGCAGACGCTGCAGCCGGGCGAGGCGACGACCTCGCGATGGGGCCTGAAGCCGAGCTGACTGGTGTCGCGCGCCGGATGCGTGGGACTTGATCTGCGCTCCTGGACCGAAGAGGATCGCTGCATGGAGGACATCGACGTCCTCATCGTCGGCGCCGGCATCACCGGTATTGGCACAGGTTGCTACCTGACCACGCGCCTGCCCGGCCACAGCTTCGCGATTCTCGAGGGCCGTGCCGCGATCGGTGGTACATGGGATCTGTTCCGGTTCCCTGGCATCCGCTCGGACTCCGATCTGTTCACGTTCGGGTTCGGCTTCAAGCCATGGACCTCTGACCGGTCGATCGCGAAGGCCGACCTGATCCTGGACTACCTTCACGAGACCGTCCGGGAGCACGACCTCGAGCGCCGCATCCGCTTCGACCATCGCGTCGTCGCGGCGCACTGGTCGTCCGAGGACGCGCGTTGGACGGTGAAGGCCGAACACGCCGGCGAGCAGGTGGTGTTCCGCTGCCGCTTCCTCGTGAGCGGCACGGGCTACTACGACTACGCGCAGGGGTACGCGCCGGACTTCGCGGGCATCGAGGACTTCGGGGGCGCCATCGTGCACCCGCAGTTCTGGCCCGAGGATCTCGACTACGCCGGCAAGCGCGTGGTCGTCATCGGCAGCGGCGCCACCGCAGCCACGGTCGTGCCGGCGATGGCGGGCACCGCCGCGCACGTGACGATGCTCCAACGCACACCGAGCTACATGCTGTCGCTCCCGGCGGAGGATCCGATTCACAAGGCGATGAAACGCATGCTCGGACAGGAGCGCACGTACCCGATCACGCGGCGCAGGTACATCTGGGTGCAACGTGCGGTCTACCGGGCCTCCCGACGGTATCCGCGGCTCGTCCGCCGCGCGCTGCTGGCGGATGCCAGGCGTCGCCTGCCCAAGGGCTTCGACGTCGCGGCCCACTTCGACCCGCCGTACAACCCGTGGGACCAGCGCATGTGCATCGTCCCCGACGGCGACATCTACGGCGCGATCAGCAGTGGTGCCGCGTCAGTCGTGACCGACCACATCGACCGCTTCACGGCGACAGGGATCCGCCTGCGGTCGGGACGGGTGCTCGAGGCAGACATCGTGGTGACTGCGACCGGCCTGCGCATGCTGCCGCTTGGCGGCATCGCACTCAGAGTCGACGGCGCCGACGTCGAGCTGCCAGAGCGCACCGTCTACAAGAGCATGATGCTCAGCGCCATCCCGAACTTCGCCTTCGTAGTCGGTTACGAGAACGCGTCGTGGACGCTCAAGGTGGACCTGGTCGCCGAGCACCTGTGCCGCCTGATCACCTACATGGACGCGCGCGGCTTCGACAGCGTCGTGCCGGTGCGCGCCGAGGATGACGCCGAGCGCCTGCCGCTCTTCGACCTCTCGTCGGGCTACGTGCGGCGCGGCATCGGCGCGTTCCCGCACATGAGCTCGCGTGGCCCCTGGACCTTCGAGCAGGCCTACGAGGTCGATGTCGAGCGCCTCGCTGGTCCCGTCGACGGACCCGAGTTGCGCTTCGGGACGCGGATCAGCAGCGCGCCGCCGGTCCTCGCCTGACGCCCCAGTTCGACCACCGCTCCTGCAAGAGGCTGAGGAACGCGGTTAGAGTCGCGTCGTGACCCACCTCGTCCGTCGCGGCCCAGTCCGGGCGGGCCTGCTGTGCACCCTTGTCTGCATCTGGCCTGCCGCGGCGGGCGCCGACAAGTATCGGGAGGCTCATGCCTACCTCGAGCGTCATGCGGGCGACCTCGGGATGCCCGGGACGCTGACGGACCTGACAGTCGCCGGTCGCTCCGATGACGCCGGCGGGACCGTCCTACGGTTCGCCCAGGTGCACGACGGCGTACCAGTGAAGGACGCGTACGTCGTTGTTGGCTTCGATCCGCGCGGGAAGATCATCGCTGCCAACAGCGGATACGTCCGCGGTCTCGACGTACCGCGCAGGCCGGCCCGCTCTGAGGCGCAGGCTGTGAAGGCCGCACAGCAGAGGCTCGGCCTGCGCCTGCCTGCGTCGCGGGATGTGCAGCTGGTGATCGCCCGTGGCGACAAGTCGAATCCCGGCTACCACCTCGCCTGGGAGGTCTCCGCGGTAGCCGGCCGGCCCGAGGGAGACTGGCACGTCTTCGTCGACAGCCAGACGGGCGTCGTCATCCGCACGCTCAACCTCGTCAAGCGTTCCGGTCCGTCGTGCGTCCCGGCAGATCCCGCGACCGACGGCGACGCAGCCCTGGTCTTCACCCGCAGCCCAGTGGACGCGTTCGACGACCCGAGCCTCAGGGACACGAGCGACGTCGACGCCGCGCTCGTCGGGTGCAAGCTGGAGAACCTGACGAGCCCGACGGACCTGACGGGCACCTACGTCAACACGAGCCCGACAGCCGCGCCGCGCGCAACGCCCCCATACACGTCGCTTCGCAGCGGTAATCAGCGGGCTGTCGACGAGGTGACCGCCTACTACGCCGTGAACCGCTCCAAGGAGTACCTGAACCTCCTCGGCTTCCCGAGCGTCATGAACTTCTCGATCGGGGTCGACGCGGCGGCGCCCGTCCTGGGGGACAACTCCCAGTACGTACCGGGCACGAGACAGCTGGAGTTCGGCACCGGAGGCGTGGACGACGCGCAGGACCCCGACGTCGTCTACCACGAGGTCATGCACGCCATCCAGGACGATCAGATCCCGGGGTTCGGCACATCGGAGGAGGCGGGCGCCCTGGGGGAGGGCACCGCCGACTTCTGGGCGTCCGCCTTGACCGACGACGCGGCGACGACCGCCATGGGCGCCGCGTGCTTCGCTGCGTGGGACGCCGTCACGTTCAACCCGTACGCGGGCAGTCCGTCAACCGGATGCGTAAGAAGGGTCGACGGCGACAAGACGTACCCAGGCGATCTCGATTTCGAAGTCCACGACGACGGCGAGATCTACAGTGCGGCCCTCTGGCGGCTGCGCGCCGCACTCGGCGGCGATGTGATTGATCGTCTCGTGATCAAGAGCCACACGTTCCTGCAGCCCGATGCCGGCTTCCTCGACGCGGCGGACGCGCTCCATTCCGCCGACATCGCCTTGTACGGCGGCGCCCACGCGGCGGCGATCGACACCGCGATGGCCGCCGGCGGGATCCCGAGAACCGGCCCGGCCGCCTCGTCCGTCGGACTGACCGCGTCCGCACCGTTCAATTGCGAGACAGCGCACCCCTACGTCAACGGCGCGTTCGTGGACTGCAGGTACACCCAGCCGGGAGCGCGGCGACTTCGCGTGCACTTCGCCAGCTTCGCGACGGAAGAGGGCGCGGACATCGCCTTGGTGAGCGACGGCAACTACCGTCAGGTGCAGACGCTCAGCGGAACCCCGTTCGCGCCGGCGGCGGGCGGATCCAGCGCCGCCGTGAAGGGCGACACGATTGTCGTGCGGTTCAAAGCCGATCCATCGATCGCCGCAGACGGATTCACTATCGACCGCGTCGAGTACACGTCGTCGAACACGGCCCCCGTGGCGAACAACGATGCCTACGGCCACTACGGCTCGGACACCGCGCTCTCTGTCGCTGCCCCCGGAGTGCTGGGCAACGACAACGACCCCGACGACGACGCGCTGACGGCTACCAAAGTCTCGAACCCGCGCCATGGCAGCATCACGCTGCGCACCGACGGGTCGTTCACCTACCTGGCGAACGAGGACTACGTCGGGAACGATTCGTTCACCTACAAGGTCAACGACGGCACAGCCAACTCGAACACTGCGACCGTGACGATCACGGTCGGCGCGGGCTGCAACGGCCTGCGGGCGACGATCGTCGGTACGAGCGCTTCCAACAAGCTGTCTGGCACCGGCGGCAACGACGTGATCGCAGGCCTCGGCGGCGACGACACGATCCTTGCCGCGTCCGGCGACGACACGATCTGCGGCGGCACCGGCAACGACACGATCAATGCCGGCGCCGGCGACGACTACGTCGACGGCGGCGCAGGGAACGACACGCTGCGCGGCGACGCCGGCAGCGACCGCCTGTTCGGCGGCGCGGGCGCCGATGTTCTCAACGGCGGCGACGGCAACGACATTCTTTCGGGCGGCAGCGGCGCACCGGACATCTGCCGGGGCGACGCTGACATCGATAGCGTCGGCACCGGCTGCGAGACCATCAGCGGCGTGCCGTAGCGGAGGCTCCGCAATCCGGCCGCGGGCATCGCGCTGCTCGCTATGACGCGAGCCTGATGCCGCGGACCAGCGTGAAGGTCGGGAACGTGTTCTTGCTGGTGGCGTGCTTGCGCACGCGCGTGGACGCGCGCAGGAAGACCGTCGAGCTTCCGGCGGGCAGGTCGAAGTGCGCGGTGAACGCGCCGCTGGCCGAGGGCTTCAAGGTGGCGACGATCGTGCCGGTGCCGATCGTCGAGCAGGACGCCGACGCGCGGATCGTGACCTGTTGCGGCGGCTTGGCGAACGGCTTGGTCACCACGCCGCTGAACGTGACCGTCCGGCCGCTCACCGTCACGGCGGTCGTGTACATGCGCCGGGCGAACTTAAGCGCGCTGGTGTGCGACTTGCCCAGTTTGACGAAGTAGCGCGCGCGGTTGCTGTAGCGAAGCCGCGAAGGCGGCAGCGCAGCACTCGCGCTGAACGACAGGTCCGCGCCCACGGTGGCGCGGGCGACGGTGCGGTTGTCCCAGGTCGACACGAACGCCACCTTCTTGCCAGCCGACCCCGCGGGCGCGACGCCGAGTAGCCGCGTCTTGCCACCCTTCGGGTAGACGTCGGTGAGGACCAGCTTGTTGGGGCTACAGCCGACGGGGACGCCGGGACCCTGGCCGCCGCCGGGGGTGCCACCACCGGGATCGGGCGGCGGCGGCTGCCCACCGCCTCCCGGCGCCTCCTGCCCGGTCGTGATCGCGCCGATCTTGTTGCCGTTGAACTCGGTGAACCACATCCGCTTGTCCGGGCCGGCGGTGATGTTCTGTGGGCTCGGGTTGTCCCCGGGGATCGTGAACTCGTCGGCCGTGGTCATCACGCCGTCTGTCGTCATGACGCCGATGTAGTGCGTGTTGCCGCCGACCTCGGTGAACCAGATCCGCCCGTCCGGACCGGCTGCGATGTCCGTGGGCAGCCGGTCGGGGTGCACGGTCGGGAACTCCGTCACCGTTCCGCCCGGCGTGATCCGCGTGATCGTGCTCGTACCCGACCCGGCGGCCCACAGGTTGCCGTCAGGCCCGAGCGTGATCCCCAGCGGGGCCGACGTGACCGGGATCAGGTCGGTGTCGGGGACATCTGCGCCCGGCGGCGCGATGTGGCCGATCTGGCTGGTGCCGTTGGTGGTGAACCACAGCTTCCCGTCGGGACCGTTGACGATCCCGAACACGCCTGGGTTCGATCCCTGCTGGACCGCGAACCCGTTGATATCGCTCGACTGGGTCGCGTTCGTGGCGAGCACGCCGATGCGCCCAGACTGCGTGAACCAGAGCCGGCCGTCGGGGCCGGCGGCGATGCCTATCGGGGGCCCGCCCGAGGCCACGGCGATCTCGCTGGCTTCGGAGCCCGACGTGGCGGTCCCGGGGATCCGCCCGATGGCGCCGCCGTTTCCGAAGTCGGTGAACCAGAGGTTCCCGTCCGGTCCGGTCGTGATGCTCAGAGGCTGAGCGAACGCCGTGGGAAGCGTGAGCTCATCGATCACGCCGCCGGTGGTGATCCGCCCGATCTTGCCGCTGTAGTACTCCGCGAACCACAGCCGACCGTCCGGACCCACGGTGATACCGCGCGGCTCGGAGGTGGTGGTCGGGACCGGGTACTCGGTGATCGTCCCGACGGCGGCGTTCGCGACCGCGGGGACGCCGCTCAGCGCGGTCAGTGCGAGCGCAGCGGCCGCGGTGAGAGTGGCGCACCTCAAGCTGGCGCGACCGTACCCGACCCACCACGCGCGGGGGAGAAACTTCGGCGCCCCTCGAGGTGGATGTCCACGACCCCCACCTTCCCGCCCGGCACGACGCGCGGGGGAATCAAGGTCCATGCCTTAGAGGCGAAATTGGAACCTCATTGGAACCACGAAACGGTCTCGAAACCGGGTCCAACAATGACGAAAGCCCTGCATTGCAGGGCTTTCATCGAGTAGCGGGGGCGGGATTCGAACCCGCGACCTTCGGGTTATGAGCCCGACGAGCTACCAGA
>Ga0308175_100003020_pt1 | contig 11591 bp, 9 predicted proteins | sample PhyCR1_3_FD_203893 | JGI IMG/M metagenome (GOLD analysis project Ga0308175, IMG submission 203893) | Soil microbial communities from UC Gill Tract Community Farm, Albany, California, United States - DLSLS.C.R1 | ecosystem: Environmental > Terrestrial > Soil > Agricultural land | place: USA... | reverse complement strand
TTCGCCGTTGGTCCGGTCGAGCAGGAAGTAATACCCATTTCGGCTCGCCTGCGCCAGCAACTTCCGCGGCTTGCCGTCGATGGTTCCATCGATCAGCACAGGCATCTCGACCGCATCCCAGTCATGCACGTCATGGGGCGACACCTGGTAATACCACGCCAGTTTCCCCGTATCCGGATTCAGCGCCACAATCGAGCACGTATACAGGTTGTCGCCCTTTCTGCTCTTCTCCGCCATCACCGGATTCGGATTCCCGGTGCCGACGTAATACAGGTTCAGTTCCGGGTCGTAAGTTCCCGGCATCCACGGCTGCCCGGTTCCGTGCGCCGACGCGTATTCGTCCGGCCATGTCTCGATCCCGGGCTCGCCTTTGCGAGGCGTCGTCCACCACCGCCATTGCAGCGCGCCGGTTTCCGGATCGCGCGATTCCACGAACCCGGGGTTATCCAGATGGTCGCCGCCAATCCCCACCAGGACGTGATTCCCCATCACCACCGGCGCCACCGTCGACGTGTAGTCGAGCTTGGGATCGGCAATCTGCACCTTCCACCGCTGCTTGCCCGTCGCCGCGTCGAGGCTCACCAGCTGGCTGTCCGGCATCTCCACGAACAGCCAGTTCTCATACATGGCGACGCCGCGGTTTCCGATCGTGCTTCCCGTATTCGGCGGATATTGGTAATGCCAGAGTTCCCGCCCGGTCCGAACATCCGCCGCGTACACGTTGTTCGGCGACGAAAAATACAGAACGCCATTCACCAGCAGCGGCGTGGCCTTGATATTGACCGTCCCATTCGTCGTCGTGAACCGCGCCGCCCAGGCCAGCGCCAGATTGTGCACGTTCGACGTGTTGATCTGATCCAGTTCGCTGAACCTGCGGCCCGAGTAATCGCCGTTATAAGTCGCCCATGTATTGGCGGGATGCTTCAGCAGGGCAGCCGGATCCAGTCCCTGCGCGAAAGCCGCCGCGCAGCACGCAAAAGCAATAAAGAAGAACTTCATTTGAGCGTCACCAGATACGCAGTTACGTTGTGAATATCGGCATCAGACAGCTTGTGCAGCAGTTCGTTGTGCGGCTTGAGCGGGTCGTGAACTTCGACCTTTGGGGTGTCGCCCTCGCGCGTAAACGAACGGTATGCCCCACTCGGCTCGCGCAGCGCAACGTTGAAATCGTCGATGTGCTCGAGTTTCCCGGATACCGATTGCCCGCCCGGAAGCGTTACCGTTACGGTCTCGTCAGCCTTTCCTGACGGCTTGGCCGCGCCCCTGCCGCCTCGTCCCCGCGGCTGCAACCATCGGCCCTGGAGCGAAAACGGATCATACCGTTTCGCAATTCCTGCCAGATCGCCCGTCGCCGAATGGCACGAACCGCAGTTCGCATTGAAATACTCCTCGCCTTTTTTCGCGTTTCCCGTCACCACGTCCTGAAACACGTAGGTCACGCGATGGCCCGCGGCGTACGTCTGCACGTGCAGCCACGCCACGATATCCGCAATCTGTGGCTCGGTCAGATTCGGCTTTGGCATGCCCTTGTCCGGACGGCCTTCACGCAGCACGGGCGCAATCAGAATCCCCTTCTCGTCATCCAGCACCAGCAGTGATCGCACCAGATCCGGGGCTCCAGGCCCGCCTTTCGCCGTCGCGCCATGGCATCCGGCGCAATGTGTTGCGTAAGCCTTGCCGCCCCGCTCCACCGCCGCGGGATCCTGTTTCGACGCCGCAATAGCCGCCGCGCTGGCCGTCGTGCCCGCTGCACCCTGCGGCCGTGTTGCGCCCGGCCCGGTAACGGCAGGCTCCTGGCCCATCAATAGCGCAGCGCCGATCGCAAGGGCGGCGCCCACCGGCGCAAATTTCCAGTCACTCATCTTCACCTGATCAAGTCCACTATGTTAGTTCACTATCTTATTTCAACAGCCGCGGGCGCCATATCCCAACCGGCCTTTCGTCAGCAGGACAAGAACGAGTCCGACGCCGAAGACCGCCCAACGCCATCACCAGTTCAAAAGGCAATGCCACCCCGCCCACAGTACGCCGAGAATCACGCATCCGGCGAGCGGCCCAAATCGCTTCTCGAGCAGCGGCAACGCATAGCAAGGCCAGCCGAACTCCTCGCCGAGAGGTCCCCCCCAACAGCGTCGAATACTTGCACACGCCTGGCGAGCCGAGAATGCTCCAGTTGAGGGTTGGCGGTTTCGCAGTAGATACTTTCGGGATGACCAGATAGGCGACGACGGTCAGCGCAATTCCGACGGATGCAGCTGCGACGCTGCGTGCAATTGGGCCAATAACGCAGAACGCCCGCCAGCTTCCGGTTCTGAGATAGTGAGTGACCAACGCCGCTGCACACGGGCCGAAAGAGGCGACGATACTCCAATGGGCGGCCAGGCGAAAAACGGCCATCGGCACAACGCCAGCCACGAGAAAAAATATGCGAACACAAAGTACGCGAGCAGCGGTCGCTCGACCACCGCCCGGGCGCAAAATTCGGATTGACGCTCTTCACCAGCGGGCCGGCCATTCTACACAACGGCTACTGCTGGCTCGCCGGCTTCTCCCCAGGCCTGTAAAGCGTCGGCGGCTTGCGCGTCGGCGTCCCCACTCCCGCCTTCGCGTCTTCAGCCTTCTGCGCCTTCACATCGTCGGCCGGCTTCATGCTGTCCACCCGCTTCTTCTCTTCGCTGTCTTTTGAAGCGATCTCCGTCGATCTCCTGCCCAGATCCTCCTGCGCGAGCTCCATGCTGTCCGTGGTATCGCTCAGCGCATTCTTCAGCTCGAGCTCATACATATCCAGATCGCGCGGCTGCGCATCAATCGCCTTCTGCAGTTGCGCCGCAAACCGCTTTTCCGCCGCGCTCACCGTGTTCGCGCCCTCCGCAATATCGGCCTTCCGCCGCAGCGCATCGTCGGAAACGGTATCGATCGCGTCGATGATATTCGTGTAATCTTCCAGAAGCTGCCGGATCATCAGCGATCGCCCCGGCTTGTCCTTCGCCATCAGTTGCTGCAACTGGTCCAGCCGCTGCCGAGCGAACAGCACATAAAGCTTCAGCCGCTCGTTCGGCTCCTGCGCTTCACGAACTTTCTCGACCTCATCCTGAGTAAGAAAATCCCTCTCCGCCAGCGCCGGCATGGCGGCGGAGGCGGCGACAAGAAGCGCACAGGCCGCCACTCGGGCGGCGCGTTGTGCGCGAAGGAGAAGAAGAACAATCACGAAACATCTCATCCTGGCCTGCCTTACTTCTTCTTTTCCATGATCGCCTCAAACCACGCGTCATGGATCTGCTGAACCTTGTTCTTCGGTTCGGCGAGAAGCGCTCTCTCGCTCTCGTCCATCCTGTGCTCGAAATCATTCAGACGCAGCAGAAGCTCGTGCGAACGCGTCTCAGCGAACTTGTACGGTCCCGGATGGCGGTTCGCATTCTTCCCCGCAGACTCGAGCGATTTCCGCGCCAGCTCCACCGCGTCTTCCATCGTTTTCAGATCGGATCGCACGCCATCCGTATCGCCTTTATCGTAAGCCGCCTCCGCCTGCCGTTCGGCGCCCGCCGCGAACTCCACCGCATCCCGCGCCCGCCGCTCCGGATTCGATTCCGTCCGCACCTGTTCGAGCGTAGCCGGCGCCGCCTGAGTCATCAGCAGAAGCAGAACTGCTACCGAGGCCGTCATTTCTTCTTCAACTCACTTTCAATGATACGGATTCGCTGGCGGGCCAGAAATTCCTGGTTTGGCGCCGCTCCGTTGTCCGTCGCCAGAAACTGCTGATACGCGGCGATCGCCTGGGGTTTCATCTTCAGTTTGTCGAGCGTGATCGCCCGCAGATAGTAATCGCCCGGCAGCTCCTTGCCCATCGCATGCAGGTGGTCCAGCGCAGCCAGGCCCTCGGCGTAATTCTCATTGATGATCAGCGCCGAAGCCAGTTCATTCCACGCCTTCGGGTCGTCCGGATGCAGCTTCGTTGCCGCGAAAAAGTGCTGCGCAGCGGCCCCCAGCCGCCGCTGATCCCGCAGCGCGCGCCCCAGCGTCATATGCAGGTCGAAATCGTCAGCGGCTGCCGCCACCGCGGCCTGAAGCTGCGCGATCTCTTTGTCGTGATCCCCCGCCATCCGGTACGCGTCCGCCAGCGCCAGCCGGTTCTCCCGCGTGGGCGACGTGCGCACCGCCTGCTCCAGATTCGGAATCGCTCCCGCATAATCTTTGTTCTCAACCTGCAGCGCTCCCAGCCGCTCCCGGGCCTGCGCGTTCTCCGGGAACTCCCGATAAATCGCGATCGCGTCCCCGAACCGCCGGTTCTTCTCGTACTCGGCGGCTACCTCGAGTAATCGATCGCGATACTTCGCATCCAGCCCCGCCGCAGCCCGGAAATGCGCCGCAGCGTCGTCAGCCTTCCCGGCCCGCAGCAACGCCTCAGCCAGGCCCGCCTGTGCCGGCGCCGATTTCGCATCGGCATCCACCGCGGCCTGATACGCGGCAGCCGCTCCAGCCGCATCGCCGGAACCCAGCAGCGCATCGCCCAGGTAAAGCTTCGGACGGAACTCGTTCGGCTTCGCGGCTGTCGCTTTCTTCAGCGCAGCCGCCGCATCCGCAGGCTGTTTGCTCCGCAGCAGCAGAATCCCGAGATTCAGATCCGCCTCATACAGCCCCGGCTTCAGCTCGAGCGTCTTTCGCAACTCTCCGATCGCCTCCGTGTCCTTATGCTGTTGGATAAGCGCAAACGCCAGGTTGAAGTGTGCGGCGTAGTCCTTCGGATCGGCCTCCACCGCCTTGCGGAACAATGTCTCGGCCTGCGCAGGCTGATTCGCATCCAGCGCCTTCACCCCCTCGGCCACGTAATCCTCTGCCGGCGCCAACAGAAGCGCCGCAAGCATTGCTACCGCCAGGCCCATACCTCTAAATTGGCACACGTTTCGCGGCAATCACCGCCATCCGCGCTTCGTGGTGCAGGAGTGATACGCTTTCCCCAGGATCCCCACAGACGTATGAACCTCAAGCGCATCGCCTTGCTCACGCCCGCGGCTTTTCTCGCCCTCGGCCTGTATCAATGGACGACCAGTAAAGCGAAGGCCGCGCCGCCCACCAACAAGAAACGCATTCTCATCATCGGGCAAACGAAAGGCTTCGAGCACGATTCGGTGCCGGACGCGATGGGGACAATCTGGAAGCTTGGTCACGAAACCGGCCTCTGGGACACTTATATCCGCACGGATACGGAGCTCATCACCAAAGGCAAAGTCGGCCCCAACGGAAAGAATCTGGACGATTTCAACGCCCTCGTCTTCGCCAGCACGACGGGTGAACTCGATCTTACGGATCAGCAGAAGAAAGACATGCTTGCCTTCGTCCATGACGATGGCAAGGGCTTCGTCGGCGTCCATGCCGCGCTCGATACCAATTACAAATGGCCCGAATATGGCGAAATGATCGGCGCCTGGTTCGATCAGCACCCATGGAGCACCTTCTGGGCGCCCATCATCAACGAAGACCCGAGTTTCCCGGCCGTCGCGCACCTGCCTCACGAGTTCATGAAGCGCGATGAAATCTACCAACCCTCGAAAGAGTTCTCGCGCGACAAAGTGCACGTCCTCCTGCGACTCGATGAGCGCAAGCTCGATTACAACAACCCGCGCGTTCACCGTCAGGACCACGATTTCGCCGTGGCATGGTCGAAGATGTACGGCAAAGGCCGCGTCTTCTACTCCACGCTCGGCCACACCAATGAAGCCTGGAACGATCCCGACATTCAGAAGATGTATTTCGAGGCGATCAAGTGGGTTCTCGGCCTGACTGAAGGCAGCACCGAACCTCACCCGCGAACCGCGCCGCCAACGGAATAGCTGCCTATCACCACAGGTTTGCCCGGAAGGCCGGGCCACTATTTGCTTTGTGGCCCGAATGTGAGACTTAGCAGGTATTGAACAAGGTCGCTCTCTTCACCGCTACTGAGATTCAAAGTCTTGCAGGTGTTGTAATGATCGACAACCCTGGTTAGAGCCGCCGTGATATCCGGACCCTTGAATCGCCCATCGTGGTAGAAGCCGCCTTTTGAGTGTGCGAACAAGTCTCCGATCGGCGACGTACGGTATCGCATGTCCGGCGCGCGGTTGGCCTGAAAATCATCGATGCATATTTCATCCGGTGTATGGAGGTTCCATCCCGGGTCGGTCCACAACGGCTCCACGTGGCAGTTGTTGCATTGGGCTTTCCCGCTGAACAGATTGTCTCCCCGTTGCGCCGCCGCGGCATCGAAGCTGCCCGCTGGAGGTTTTGGCGAAGGAATCGCAAGTTGATAGAACTGTAGGGCCTGTAGCTTCGACGTGACCATGTCGTCATCCGGCGAGATATGGGGCAAATCACCGAACCCGAATTGCGCCGCGATCGGGAACCGGGTGGCGTCGTTTAACCGGGGATCCCAGAACCGACCGTTTCCATGCATTTCAAGAGTGGCGACAAACGCATTCCAGTGTGGTACCGATCCCCACCCGGTCCAGGTATGCAGGTTGACGCCGCCGAGCCCGAACGCCGGAGGAATCAGCGTGGCCGCGGAAACCGGCTTACCCGTCGGAATATGATCCGTCATTTGGATTGCGTTGAACGCCTTACCATCCAGGAACAACTCAGCATCGAATTTCCCCGGACCCCAACTGTTCAGAACATTCCTTACGTCCATTTGAGTGATTCCCGGTATCGCTACACTCAGCAGCGTGACCACAGGACTGAGATCGGGAGCCAACGCTATGATTCCGCCTACATTCAGATCCCGGTTGGGCCAGCCATCCAGGCGGTGGCCAATACATCCTGTGCCTGGATTCAGCTGGAGTCCGCTCGGACACACAGGTACAGCGTTATCCACGGTGGAGTGACAGAACGCGCACTGGATTCCGACCGATTGGAGCGTTCCGCTGGAATTGAAAAACCCTGTCAGACCTACCACGGAATTGTCTTTCAGCAGCGTCAGCGTCGTAGCCGGATCATTCAGGTTCACCTGGCCGTGCATAATGCGCTGAACCAGGTCAGATGGCAGTGCGTCAACGTCCACTTTCAAACCGTTCATCAGGGCGGCGACGGGGCTTAGCAGCCCGTGTCTAAACCACGTGATTTTCGGCTATGCGGCAGCACGAAAAGCGGTTCGTTGATATTCTGCGCGGTCGGATCAGATAGTCGGAGTTCACGCAGGGTGGCTGATAGAACGCTTCTACAGCTCTTATAAAAGCCAGAATCGCAAAAGCAGCCTTGTGCAAGGCATCATGGGCGGCTTTTGGCTTACCAACTCCATAGATCGACCGCATCAGCAGCGCGAGATTGCATGCGGCGGCCTGGATCAGCAGCTTCTTGCGGACATTTTCCATACCGCGGACCCAGAGCCGGTCCATGCCGCCGGTATCGAATTGATGCGCGAAGTTGCGTTCGATCTTTTCCCCGCGCCCGCGCTGCAGCCTTTTGCCGCGTTCGCCCCGGACTCGCCGCCGGTTGGCATATATTGCTTCCTTCTCCGCTGCCTTGCCGTTCCAGTTACGTTCACCGCGCTCCGGTTCCGCTATGTACGTTCTGACTTCAAGATCCCGCAGACCCACTGCCACATCGTTACTGTGGTATCCCTTGTCCGCCACCACTTCCTCTACCCCGTCGGGATGCACTTCGTAGTTTCCCTCGGGCGTCGTTTCCGCAACCAGACTGGCCACCGCCGCACCAGCTTCGATAACCGTCTCTTCCACGGTCGCCGTGTCGGCGGCGGCTCCGCCATGCGTGGTGACCGCAACGATGGCGCCGGTCTCCTTATCCACCGCGTTCTCCACCTTGTAAGCCAGCGCCGTGCGCCCGTCTTTCAGTTTCGTGACCTCGGCTTCGGCATCGGTCGGACTGGCCCAGTCTTCATTGGAGGTTTTCTTTTTGCGCTTCCGGTCCATGCGGCGCAGCGATGCTGCGTCGGTGGTTTCCACACCCTCGGCGGTGGCCACCCGCTTCAGATATTCGTTGTAGCTCTCCCCACTATCGCGGCGCACGATCGACTTCATCGCCGCGTTCGCTTCCAGCGTTGTCGAATCCACGCCGATCGTCTTGCCTTTGATCAAGCCACCCTGCGCCAGCCGTTCCAGCACCCACGTAAAGATTCGCTGATGCGGCTCCGCGCCGATTAGCCGCCGCGTTCGCGATATCGTCACATGATCCGGCGTCTGTTCGTCCAGCCCGATAGAGAGAAACTGCCGCAGCGTAAGCGAATCGGCCAGCCGCCATGCAATGCCCCGCTCGCTGTCTATGCCTTCGAAAAACCCGATCATCATGATCCGGAAGTACAGCCCGGGAACGAGCGACGGACGGCCGAGTTTCGCGTGATAGAACCCGGCACAGCTTTTCTCGCAAAAACGGTCGAAGTCCGCTTTCTCCAGAACCACGTTCAACCGGCTATAAAACGGATGTCCCGGCGCTGTCGGCAACTCACTGCCGTACCAGAGCGATTCCTGCCGCTCTCGTTTCTTTCGCGTCCCCATCGCCATTGGTAGATGTTAGCGCGGTACTGGTTTACGCCAGCCCGTTTCTAAGCCTCCCCTTTCAAACCGTGCATGCGGTTTTCCCGCACACGGCTTAACGATGATCTTACTGGTGTGGCTTGCGCCGGATATTTCACGGTTCCTCGCAGTTGGTACAAGCCCATACCGACAAAGCGTTCATGGGTCCACTTCTCGAATCGACCTTGCCGTTGCCCGCCGCGCCGGTTCATCCAGCGCGTGAGCCGCGACCATACGTATCGGTCGAGTTGATTGAACTTCCATTCGGCATTCCCCGTCCGGAAGTAGTTTCCCCATCCCCGGAGTACGGGATTCAACGTTGCGATGATCTGCTTCACGTCCTTCCCGCCGTGCCGCGAATCGGTCAGATCATGCACGCGTTCCCGGATTCGCTTCATCGCTTTGGGCGACGGCCACCGCTGCATATAATGCGCTCGCGGATTCCGTTGGATGCTCCGCTTCTTTCGAATCGTGCAGCCCAGAAACGCAAAGCTTTCCTTGCCCCGCCTCAAGTCCACCATCCGCGTCTTCTCCGGATGCAGTTTCAGACCCAGCCGGCTCATCACCAGCTCAATCCGCCGAAGCGCTTCCTTAGCCTCCGATTCCGTTCGGCACATCACCACGAAATCGTCGGCATACCGAACCAGCACCCCGAGCGACGAACATCGTGCCGCCCAGATCCGGTCCAGTTTGTTCAGGTAGATGTTGGCCAGCAATGGCGAGATCACCCCTCCTTGCGGTGTTCCTGCAAGGGTTTCCCTCACCGTGCCGTCTTCCATCACGCCCGCTTCCAGCCATTGGCGGATTAACTTCAATACCCTTCGATCCGAGATTCGCTCCTTCACCAGTTCGATCAGTATGTTTCGATCGATCCCGTCAAAGTAGCCCTGAATATCCGCATCAACGACAAAGCTGTGGCCCCGGTTGCCCGCCTCGCGGATCGCTTCCAGCGCCTGTGTCGCGCTCCTCTTCGGTCGGAATCCATAACTGCATTCATGAAAATCCGCTTCGAAGATCGGCTCGATCACCAACTTCGCCGCCATTTGGATCACCCGGTCCCGCACCGTCGGTATCCCCAATGGCCGCTGCTTCCCGTCTGCCTTTGGTATCCATCGCCGCTTCACCGGTGAAGGACGATATCGGCCTGCTTTCAGATCAGCCTGTATCCCTTCGAGAAACTGCGCTACTCCCTGCTCCTCGATGGATCGCAACGTGGTTTCGTCCACGCCCGCTGCTCCCTTGTTACTGCGCACCCGCTTCCACGCTTCCCACAGAACGTCACTCCTGTGGACCCGGTCGTACAGCGCATGGAACCGCCGCGTCTTACTCGACTTGGCACATACCCATAGCCTGCGTTGGAGTTGTCGTACTTTTTCAATGGGGTTGTTGGCTGTTTCCAGCATGCCCTCGCACTTACCCCCTTCCAGGCCCGATCAAAGCAGGGTCCCTTCCCTCCGGCGCGTTTTGCTGCACGCCTTCGTCGGTACTACGAACCCCTCGGACTCCCTCCCGGCTCCGCGCGCTTTCAGCCTTCCAGCTTTATACGCTCGGTCTTTGCCCGACGAGGCCGCCGGGGAGGGTCTCTCCTGTTCCGCGATTTTCTTTAGAAACGTGCCACCGCCCGCTACCCCGGAGAGGTCCAGCATTCCATCCGGCTTTGCAGAATGCTGTCTGTTGCCTTCGCCGTGATATGAGCGGCTCGGCCCTCCCGAACACCTTTCGGCTGAAAATATGACGAGGCTGCAGCGTTCACTTTGTGTTGCGGCCCGCTTCCTTGCTCCCTGTCCTTCGACAGGCTCTTGACGCCCCGCTTGCGTCCCGGGAATCTCTTCCCTCGACCGGGGCCTGCTACCGGGCGCTCCGGCGCTTACCCGGACGAGTCTTTCACCCGCGAGAAAATCGCGTCTTTCAGGACGCACCATAACCTGATCTTAAGGTCAAAACATTTTCAGGGCCAAGTGTTTTTGACTTTAGACACAGCCTGTTAGCCCAGGGCCAACGCCGCCCAGGGCACTGCCTTCAATCGCCCGGTGCAAGCCAAGCATGCTTCCCCAGAAGGCCTGGTCCCCGAACGTATCAAAACGGAAAATCTGTCGTCCCTGATTCGTGAGTTGGATTGCATTGGCCACGACAGCGCGGTTCCTGTCGTCGTCGGCATTTACCCGGTCGCCGAAGGAGCTATGTAGTGCGAATAAAGTTATACCTGCTCCGATCGCTGGCGCAACCCAGCGTGAATACTGACGTAATCTCCGTTTCATGGATGCCCCCTGGCTTTCAGGAAATTGATTGCTCGTGAAGCCGAATCGCCAGCTTCGCGAGAATAAGCGCCCAAGCCAGTGCCGCGGCATGTGAACTCATATCACCTGACGCGCTTCACCATCCCGCTTCGACGTCACCAATGGCGTGAGAAGCAGGTGTCCTGAGCGCTATTGATTTGGCTTGCGCTTCAATCGTCCTCGCCGCGGCGCGCAGCATCTGCCGCCATTGCCAGGCCTAAAACCGCGTTGAAAAATGCTTGTGGCTGGCCGTCGAAGATGTTGCTGGCTGCAATCGCCATAGCGGTCGCGACGGCGCCAGCATTTTGTGTGAGTGACGGTCGAATTACGGAGCATGCCGGAAGATTCGTGGCAATGAATTCGCACGGCTCCGGAAAAATCAGGTTCGTCTGGAACGCCTCCCCGCCGAACGGGGCTGAGTTCAGATCGGGAAAAGTAACGCCTGTTTCGGGATCCTGGACGCCGGCCAGCGGCTGCGATACCGCGTTGCCCGCCTTGTCATGCCAGACGGCGAAGTGGTTCACCTCGACCCCCAGAATACTCACCACAATGCGTAGCACCTCCGGGTTCGTCACCTTCAGGCTCAGATTCGTATAAACACTGGAACCGGCCGCATCGAACGTGGCAAAGTGAAATGCCGCTGCGTTGGCGATTGCCTGCATCCGGGTTTCCTGTCTTCCTTGCGGCGGAACGGGCTGATCCTGGTTGGGTGGCGTGTCGCTGTCACTCTGCGGGATGGTTGGCTCGCCCATGATCTTTACAGCTTGCGGGAAAGTCGCCCCTAAGTCCGGATTTCCCGCGCCCCGATAGCGGGTAT
>Ga0308175_100003019_pt1 | contig 11592 bp, 10 predicted proteins | sample PhyCR1_3_FD_203893 | JGI IMG/M metagenome (GOLD analysis project Ga0308175, IMG submission 203893) | Soil microbial communities from UC Gill Tract Community Farm, Albany, California, United States - DLSLS.C.R1 | ecosystem: Environmental > Terrestrial > Soil > Agricultural land | place: USA... | reverse complement strand
CCGGCCTGAAGCCCGTTCGGCACGCAGAGTTGGAAAAGGCAAAACAGCAGCAAATCCTGGGCCTGCCGGGCTCTCACGAAACTATGAATGCGATCGGCGGAACTCTGGGCGATCTGTTGCAACTCGGTTTGCCGCTGGACTACTATGACACCTATGTCAGCCAAGTAACAGCCCTAACGTTGGACGACGTCAACGCGTCGGCGAAGGAGTTGTTAGACCCCCGGCAAATGATCTGGATGGTAGTCGGCGACCGAGAGAAGCTGGAACCGACGCTAGGGGACCTCGTCATTGGAGAAATTGTCGTGCTGGAATCGTAAAGGAATATGCCTGTAGGGCCAGTTAAGCAGGCATAGGCCTATAAGTGCCTTGCTATACTCAAGATTCCCTATGCCTGTGACTGGTCTTGCCGAAGAAACCATCGTTCCTACCGGGTTTTCCACGCGTGGGGATGGCGAAAAGAAGATTATCCTTCTTAAGCCGCGCGGCTTCTGCGCCGGGGTAGTGCGTGCTATTGACGTCGTCAAGATCGCGCTTGACCTGTATGGCGCACCCATTTACGTTCGCAAAGAAATCGTCCATAACCGCCATGTTGTGGATGAGCTTCGTGGAGCCGGAGCAATCTTTGTTGAAGAGTTGAATGAAGTGCCGGAGGGTGCCCGCGTGATCTTCAGCGCCCATGGCGTTTCTCCCGCTGTTCGGGCCGAGGCGAAGGAGCGGCATCTTCAGGTGATCGACGCCACCTGTCCTCTGGTCACGAAAGTTCACATTGAGGCTATCAAATTCGCGAAACAGGGCTACACCATCATCCTCATCGGACATCGGGATCATGATGAAGTGATTGGGACGCTGGGGGAGGCTCCCGAAAACACAATACTCGTTTCCGATGTCGAGGATGTGAACCGCCTTGCCGTCAAAGACCCGGAACGCATGGTCTATTTGACGCAGACCACATTGTCGCTTGATGAGACCAAAGACATCGTTACGCGTCTTTTCGAGCGTTTTCCTAAGATCATCGGTCCGAAGACGCAGGATATCTGTTACGCGACGGAAAATCGCCAGCTCGCGGTGAAGGCGGTAGCACCGCTTTGTGATGCACTGCTTGTGGTTGGATCGCAGAACAGTTCCAATTCCCGGCGCCTCGTAGAAGTATGCGAAAAGGCCGGAATCCCCGCCTATCTTCTGGATGATGCGAGTGAGGTGAAACCTGAGATGCTACATAGGGTCGCTACGGTAGCGGTGACCGCCGGCGCATCGGCTCCAGAGCACCTGGTCCAGGAACTGATCGATCACCTGAAAGTGAAAGGCTATACCAATCTGGAGGAGGCTGAAATTAAGGAGGAAGACGTTCGGTTCACGCTGCCCTCCGACCTGGAATCTTTCACGCCTCGACTCCACACCATTCGTGCGTGATCATTCGCCTGATATAAGTTGTGATAGTCCGAAACGATGAAGTCTAGTCTAGAAGCTACAGGCTCCCTAATTGTTGCTGTTGAGGACGCAATTCGCAAGGCGTCCAGGTCGCTCCTTGGACGGCAGTCGGCCGAAGGATATTGGTGGGCCGATCTTAGAGCGGACACAACGCTCGAATCTGACTACATTTTGATGCAGCTTTGGCTCCACCCGCCCGTGAACGGGGTCTGGAGTCCTCCTACGCGGCCGCAGATTGAGCGAGCAGTTGCTTCACTCTTTGCCCGGCAATTGCAAGACGGCGGATTCAATATTTATCTGAAGGGCCCCTCGGAAGGGAGCGCTTCCATCAAGGCCTACTTCGCGCTTAAGGTGGCGGGTGTTCCGGCGTCCGACCCGCGCATGCTGCGATTGAAAGAACGTATCCTGGAGCTGGGCGGCATGCAGGCCGCCAATAGCTACGTTCGTACAAATCTTAGCCTGTTCGATCTTTATCCGCGGAACGCCTGCCCTTCGATTCCGCCGGAAGTCATTCTCCTGCCGTTCAACTTCATCTATCAGATGTCGTCCTGGACGCGGGCGATTGTGATTCCGCTCTCAATTGTTCATTCATCTGATCCGCGTCGTCCTGTTCCCGCCGGCTTCAATTTGGCGGAGCTGTTTTTACCCGGCGCGCCCATTATGCCGGAGCGCGATCCGAAATTATTTAGTTGGCGTAACTGCTTCCTGACCCTTGACCGGGGTCTGAAGGTTTGGGAGCGTTTTGGCCCGAAGTTTATTCGCCGCCATGCCGTTAAGAAGTGCATGCAATGGATGATTGAGCGATTTGACCACTCCGATGGTTTGGGCGCCATTTATCCTTCGATGCAGTATGCCGTGATGGCATTGGATGTGGTGGGCTACAAGGCCGACCATCCGCTGCGCATTGAAGCTGAAAAGCAATTCAACAATCTGATGGTCGATAACGGCGCCCGGGGATTTTACATGCAGCCATGTTTCTCGCCCGTTTGGGATACTGCAATTGCGGCCTATGCGCTCGGCGAGGCGGAAACTGCTCCGGCAGCCAAGCTTACCCGCACAGCCGACTGGCTCCTCTCCAAGGAAATTCGGCGTAAGGGTGATTGGGCTGTAAAGCGGCCGAAGGCAGAGCCGTCCGGCTGGGCCTTTGAATTCCGCAACGAATTTTATCCGGATGTGGACGATACGGCGATGGTTCTGCTGGCCATGAGCAAAATGCAGGCCAGCGACTCAGTGAAGCAGCAGGCCTGTGAAAAGCGCGCCGTCGATTGGTTACTTGCGATGCAGGGTAAAGACGGTGGCTGGGCAGCGTTCGACGTCGATAACAATTGGGAAATCCTTAGCCACGTTCCTTTCGCGGACCACAAAGCCATGCTCGACCCGTCTTGTCCCGATATCACGGGTCGCGTGATCGAAGCTTTGATCGAGTCCGGCCTGAAGCCGAATAATCCTGCGATCCGCCGGGGCGTCCAATATCTCCTGCGGGTACAGGAAGCGGATGGCAGTTGGTACGGGCGTTGGGGCGTCAACTATATCTACGGTACGTTTCTCGCTCTGCGGGGCTTACGCGCCGCTGGAATGAGCGAAAACGAACCAAGCATTCAGCAGGCACTGGAGTTTATCCGGGCCTATCAGAATCGTGACGGCGGCTGGGGTGAAAGCTGCGCCAGCTACGACGAGAAGCGCTTTGTTTCCAATCCGAGCACTCCTTCCCAAACCGCTTGGGCCATTCTTGCTTTGCTGGCAGGAGGCGATCTTCGCAGCGAGAGCCTGTATAACGGCATTGACTATCTGATTCAAGCTCAGCTCGCCAACGGCGATTGGGAGGAAGAGTATTGCACGGGAACCGGATTCCCCAGTGTCTTCTACCTCTCCTACACAGATTACCGGAATACGTTCCCCCTATTCGCACTGTCAGCATTTAAGAAGTCGGCAGCTTCCCTTCGCGAAGAATTACAATAGGCCGAAAAGCCCTTGCTTTCCACCCTTGTCACTGGCGCTAGCGGGTTCCTTGGCTGGCATATTGCTTCCTTGCTGGTCGCACGCGGCCATAAGGTGAGAGCTCTCTGTCGTCCCGCAAGTCAAATCCGGGACCTCGACGCGGAGCGGATAGAGGGCGATCTTCGGGATGTCGCTGCAGTTACGCGTGCCGTCCAAGGTTGCCAGCTCGTTTTTCATGCTGCTGCTGATTATCGGTTGTGGGCCAGGAATCCGAATGAGCTTTATCAATCGAACGTAAATGGTACCCAGAATCTGTTGCAAGCGGCCGAACAGGCTGGGGTGGAACGCATTGTCTACACCAGTACTGTCGGCTGTATTGGAATACCCAACAACGGCATTGGCGATGAAGCCACTCCGGTATCGATCGCGGATATGACCGGTCACTATAAGCGCTCCAAGTGGCTGGCCGAACAGGTGGCGCTGGAGAGAGCCCACAGAGGCGCGCCCATTGTAATTGTGAACCCCACAGCGCCGATCGGCGACCATGACTGCAAGCCAACGCCCACGGGACAAATCATTCTGGATTTTTTAAAAGAAAGACTCCCTGCGTTCATCGATACCGGGCTGAATCTTGTTGACGTTCGGGATGTCGCCCTCGGCCACATGCTCGCGGCCGAACGCGGCCGCCCGGGCGAACGCTACATCCTGGGGCGTGAAAATTTGACCCTGGAACAGATTCTTGGCCGCCTCGCCGTTATCGCCGGTAAGCCGGCTCCCAAAGCGAAAGTGCCCTACCCGGTTGCCTATGCAGCTGGAATGGTCTCCACCGCGTGGGCGCAGCTTACCGGCCAATCGCCGCGGGCACCCTTAGAGGGAGTCAAAATGGCACGCAAGAAGATGTTCGTGGACCATGCGAAGGCCGCCCGTGAACTCGGCTATACGCCCGGTTCAGTGGATACCGCCTTGGAGCGGGCAGTCTGTTGGTTCCGATCGAACGGCTACTGCTAGCAGCCGGTTCATACGCTTCCTGCCATCAAACCGCCGATAAGCAGATCCAGAACCCTGCGGCAATCGGCCTCCGTCGGTTGCTGCGAGTCACACTTACTCACAAAGTGGGGATGATGGAAGCACACGGTGGCGTTGAAAACGGCCTGTGCTGCCTGACGTGAATCCCGCACCCGAAATTCACCGCTTTCAACACCGTGCTCGATGATTTGCGCTAGTTGGCGTGTCAGCTGCTCCACATGATGCGCTACTGCGCTCTCTGCCGATTCAGCCAGTGCATGATAGACCTGAAATAGTTCAAAGTCCTCCCGTGCCTTCCGACGTTTCAGGTCCACCAAAACTGTTAACCATCGACGCAAGGTCTGCTCGGCACCGGACGGAGATGCGGCTATGTCGGCCAGCGGCTGCGTGATCCGGGTCAGCCAGCGAGCCGCGACGGCCTCCTGTACCGCTAACTTGGTGGGGAAGTACTTGTAAACAGCCGTGTGCGATAAACCAAGTGCCTTCGCGACGTCCACGATGTTGGTTTTCTCAAAGCCGTACCTCCGGAGCAGTTCCTCGGCGGCATTGAGGATCTGCTCCCTGCGGTTTATGGGAAGGTGCAAGCTTGGTCTCTCACGCAGAACCTTTTTCGCTGTCGAGCCATGCCATCTGATCTTCGGCGTATCGGCTTCCCTCAATTGATCCCGCCGGGATTGCCGCTTCCACCCTCCGGAGATCTTCCGGTGTTAACTGCAGGTCCAGTGCATGGACCGACTCGAAGAGGCGTTCCCGTCTGCGTGCCCCCACCAGGGGAATAATATCGGAACCGCGCGACAGCACCCAAGCAATAGCTACCTGCGCGGAAGTTGCATTCTTCTCAGCCGCAAACGCATCCAGCGCTTGCACGCGCATTTGATTGTTTTCCAGATTCTCACCGCTGAATCGGGGGAGGTGAGCTCGAAAGTCGTTTTGCGCAGCGGGCCGCGACCCTCCCAGGAGCCCCCTCGAAAGCACTCCGTATGCGGTGATGGCAACTCCCAGTTCGCGCGCGGTTGGAAGAATGGACTTTTCAATGCCTCGGCTTGCGATGGAATACTCTATCTGCAGATCGGCGATCGGGTGGACCGCGTGCGCCTTACGAAGCGTGGCGGCCGAGGCTTCGGATAGTCCGATGTACCGTACATAGCCTGCTTTCACCAGATCGGCGATTGCACCTACCGTTTCTTCGATAGGCACCCGGGGATCAACGCGTGCCGGACGATACACATCAACATACTCTGTTCCCAATCGGCGAAGGGAATAGGCCAGGAAGTTCTTCACGGCTTCCGGCCTTGTGTCGATTCCACGAAAGGATCCGTCGGGAGCGCGCATGGCGCCGAACTTGACTGAAAAGAATGCGTGATCCCGACGGCGGCCCTGTACTGCTTGGCGTATCAGCAGTTCGTTGTGGCCCATACCATAGAAGTCGCCAGTATCCAGTAGTGTGATTCCTTCGTCAAGCGCGGCCTGAATTGTGGCGATGCTTTCGCGATCGTCCGCCGGCCCGTAAAAATCAGACATTCCCATGCAGCCGAGTCCGACTGCGGATACAACGGGCCCGTTCCGTCCCAATTGCCTGGTTTGCATACCTCTCCGCGTAGCTCCTCGGTACCAGTATGGCCGATCTGGTTACAAACGTCAGATGATGACACCTGCAACTAAATTCAGAGCGCTACACTAACAGGGAGAAATGGCCCTTCTGTATGTCGCCGCCGAGGACTTCGAGCTCAAACCCTTTGCGAGGGCTTTGACGAATGCCCGGAAGCTGAACTGGCCGGTGCAGTATGCGATGGAAGGGGTTCTACATGGTCGCCGGCTAGTCCTCGTCGCGGATGGAGCCGGTCCTAAGCTCGCCGCGCACGCAACCGCCATAGCCTTTCGTGCGTTCGCGGGAACCGGCCTGACCTCTTCTGTGATCCATACGGTGATCAGCGTCGGGTTCTGTGGTGCTCTCGATCCAAATCTGGGAGCAAACGAGATTGTAATGGGCACGGAAATCGTGCAATCCATGAAGAGCGAGAGATTCGCTTGCACGACAGGGTCAGCCTCTCAATCTTACGTCTCGGGCCCGATCTTTTCGCAAGATCGGATTGCCAATAACGCTCATGAGAAGCATGAATTGCGGTCACTTGGAACGATTGCTGTTGAAATGGAGGCTGCCGGAGTAGCCGCTTACGCGCAAAAAGTCGGAGTGCCGTTTGCCTGCATCAAAGTAGTTTCTGATCGGGCTGACGAGTCCTTTCCGTTTGACCTGAATCGAATGCGAACTAACGAGGGACGTATCGCTCGTGGGAAAATTGGTACTTACGTCCTGTGGCATCCAATCCTGCTTCCGAAACTATGGGGCCTGAAGCAAAGAAGCGACGATGCCGCGAGGACTTTGGGGGACTTTCTTGTCAGTTGCACAATTAGCTCAGAAGCCGGATGAACACTCTATAAGTGATTCAATACCCAGGCAGATGCTGGCGGCAGTCTATCGAGGGGATAGCCGAATTTCGGTGGAATCCATCACCACCCCTGCAATCGGGCCCGGTGAGTTATTGGTTCGCGTTCAAAGCTGTGGAATCTGCCATACCGATCTGAAGAAAGTGGAGTACAACCTCCTCGCGCCGCCCCGCATATATGGGCACGAAACCGCCGGGGTGGTGGCGGGCGTGGGTGAGGGAGTGACAAAATTTGCGCCGGGCGATCGCGTTGTCGTTTTTCATCACATTCCCTGCGGTGATTGCTTTTACTGCGACCGCCGCTTATATGCGCAGTGTCCGATTTACAAGAAGGTAGGAGTAACGGCAGGTTACGAACCTGCCGGAGGCGGCTTTTCCCAATATGTCCGCGTGATGGATTGGATCGTGAAACGCGGGGTGGAGCGTATTCCGGAAGGCACGTCCTTCGATCAGGCTTGCTGGGTGGAACCGGTCAATACATGCCTGAAGGGAGTGGAACTCCTGTGCCTAAGGGCATCCGATACGGTTGCCATTCTTGGACAGGGTCCCATTGGCTTGATCTTCACGATGCTGGTAAAACGTCGCGCGGGTACGATACTGGCGACCGATACTATTCCGTTCCGCCGAACCTTGTCGGAGCAGTTTGGTGCGACCGCTTTTGATCCCCGTGAAGACGGATTTCGAGATGCCGTGAGAACTGCAAGCGAAGGACGGGGTGCGGATGCGGTCATCCTGGCCACAAGTGCAAAGGGCTTGGTGGAGCAGGCTCTACGGATCTCGCGTCCTGGCGCCAGAATCCTGCTATTTGCGCAAACCTCGGCCACGGAGCGCATTGATATTGCCGGGTCCGACATTTGCGTCGGAGAACGGGTTCTCTTAGGTTCCTATAGCGCTGACGTCGACCTGCAAGGAGAGTCCGCGCGACTGGTTTTCAGCAAGGAATTGCCATTGGAACAGCTTATCTCCGATCGCGTTCCTCTACCGGAAATCGAACGTGGCATTGGGATCGCGTTGCATCCCAGCGAGCATTCGTTGAAGGTGGTGGTTCACCCGCAGGAGGGCATGTAATGGCTTCCGCAATTCTTCAGCCCTCGCCAAGACCAACGCAACCAGTACCTGAGACCATGCGTGCCGCCATCCTGTATGGGAAGCAGGATGTGCGCCTGGAGACAGTGCCGGTTCCTTCCATTGGTCCTGGTGAACTCCTCGTGCGTGTCCGGGCTGCCCTCACGTGCGGCACTGACATCAAAGTATTCCGTCGCGGTTACCACGCCAAAATGCTGGTTCCACCAGCGCTCTTCGGCCATGAGTTCGCGGGCGACATCGCGGCGGTAGGCGAAGGCGTCCAGAATTTCCAGGTTGGCCAGAGAATTGTAGCGGCGAACTCAGCTCCCTGTGACCAGTGCTTCTTCTGTCGCCGCCATCAACCGAACCTTTGCGAAGATCTGATTTTCAACAATGGCGCGTATGCGGAATACATTCGTATTCCGCAAAGGATAGTACGCAAGAATAGCTATCTCATTCCCGAGGAGCTGGACTATCGGGATGCGGCTCTGGCCGAGCCGCTCGCCTGTGCCTTACGCGGGTTGGATGAGGCCTCGGTTCAACCGGGCGATACGGTCGCGGTAATGGGATTGGGACCGATTGGCCTGATGTTCGTTCGCCTCGCCAAGTATGCCTACGGCGCACGCGTGGTTGTGATGGCGCGGCGGTTGGAACAGGTTGACCGGGCCATGATGCTGGGGGCTGACGAAGGCATCCTTATGGGCGACGCCGAAGCTTTAATTGCTGAACTGCGGACAGCGACGGACGGTCGAGGCGCGGACGTCGTCATAGAAGCCATCGGCCAGCCGCACGCCTGGCAACTGGCCACTCAACTCGTGCGCAAAGGCGGGATCATTAACTTCTTCGGCGGCTGCCCTAGCGGGACTAGAGTCGACCTCGACACGACGCTCTTGCACTACTCTGAAATAACGTGCAAGGCCAGCTTTCATCACACACCAGAGCATATTCGCCGGTCCTTGGGGATCATTTCAGAGGGTAAGGTGAATGCAAGCCATCTGGTTACCGATCGACAGCCGCTTAGCGCGTTGCCACGCGTACTGGATGAATTTGCCAACCATCGAAGCCGCCAGATCAAAACGGCGATCGTTCCCTGAACCATAACTCATTCATGCCGGTCGCTCAATTACAACCGAAGGATTTTATCAAGCAAGTACCCGAATCCACCGCCTACTCGGAACAGGAATCGCTGGAGTATACGCGCTGGCTTGCAACAAATCATTACGAGAACTTCCACGTCGTCAGTTTCTTGCTGCCGAAGCAACTTCATCAGGACTTCTACAATGTCTATGCTTTTTGCAGGTGGGCCGACGACCTGGGTGACGAAATCGGGGATCCGGCCGAGAGCCTGCGCCTGCTCTCGTGGTGGCGTGAGGAACTGCAGGCCATGTACAGAGGCGAAGCATCCCACCCCGTTTTCGTGGCTCTGAGAAGCACGGTCTATCGTCGGGATATTCCCATCGATCCGTTTGACCGGCTCATCCGTGCTTTCGAGCAAGATCAAGTTGTTACCCGGTATCAAACTTTCGACGACGTTTTTGCTTATTGCACGAACTCGGCTAATCCGGTAGGCCATCTGGTGCTGTACCTCTGCGGGTACCGCGATCCGGAACGCCAGCAACTCTCAGACCATACTTGCACCGGTCTTCAACTGGCGAACTTCTGGCAGGACGTGACAGTGGACCTGCAAAAGGATCGTGTTTACCTGCCGCTCGATCTGCTTCACCGGCACGGCTACAGCGCTGATGAGTTGTTCGCGCTGAAGTTCAATCGCAATTTCGAGCAAGTGATGCGCGAAGCCGTTGCCGTCGCTGAAACTAGTTTCCGGAAGGGCTTGCCTCTGATACGCAAAGTAGACCGCCGTCTCGCGCTGGATCTGGAGTTATTTAGCCGCGGTGGACTGCGAATCCTTTCTAAGATTCGGGCCGGCGGCTACAACGTCCTCGAGCGTCGCCCGCATATATCGAAAGCGGAACGCATTGGTATCCTTCTGAAATGCCTGCCGAGACTGCTCCCCTTTTGACTACCACGATTGTAGAGCAGTCGTATCGTTATTGCCGGAAGATAGCGCGGAAGCGAGCCAAGAACTTCTATTACTCATTTCTGCTTCTGGAAAAACCACAACGCAACGCAATGTGCGCTGTTTATGCCTTCATGCGTTACTGCGACGATCTAAGCGATGATCCCTCCACAACGGACACGGCAAAGTTGCGGCAAACTATCGCCCAATGGCGCATGGACCTCAATCGCGCCCTCAACGGGGATGTATCAGGAAATCCGCTTTGGCCCGCTTTTCATGACACGGTGCGCCGCTATTCCATTCCGCACCGGTTCTTTGACGAGATGATCGACGGCATTTTATCTGACGTAGAGCCGCAGCAGATGAAGACCTTTGACGATTTGTACCGCTACTGTTATCACGTCGCCTCGGTCGTGGGACTCACGATCATTCATATCTTTGGATTTAATTCGGTCAAGGCGCTACTTCTGGCGGAAAAGTGTGGAATCGCCTTTCAATTGACCAATATTCTTCGTGATGTTCGGGAGGATGCGGAGGCGGGCCGCACTTACTTGCCTCTTGAGGATCTGGACCGCTTCGGCGTCACGGTGGAGCAGCTTCGCTCCGGGAAGGAGGACGATGCTTTTCGCAGGCTGATGGGCTTCGAATCCGCCCGGGCGGAGGCGTACTACGATGACTCCGAGCCCTTGATGAACCTGATTCATCCGAAGAGCCGCCGTTCCCTGTGGGCACTTCGCGAAATCTACTTGCACCTGCTTGCACGGCTGAAGCGATCGGACTTTGCCGTTCTTAGTCGTCGTATAAATGTTCCGGCTCATACGAAGGTAACCCTTCTGTTACGTGCGTTCCTTCAATAGGGCTGGCGGAGGCCGCCCGCTGCGCGCTCGGATCTTTATACCTGCCGCATAGATTTCAATTCGACGAGAAGAATTCCCACCACGATCAGAGTTCCGCCTATGACCGACGACCATTTCAGTGTTTCGCCTCCGGTAAGCACCGCGGTCACGAATGCGAAAACAGGCTCCAGCGCAAAGATCAGGGCCGTTCGCGTAGCCGTCGTGTATTGTTGCGCCCAGGTTTGCAGGGCAAAAGCCAGGGCCGTGGCAAAGATGCCGGTGAGGATGATCCCGAAAATAACAGTGGGTGTCCAAATGGCGGTCGGCCGCTCAAACAAAAGCATGGCCGAGGAAAGAATGGCGGCACAGAGGATCTGGCCCACGGCAACCGCTTCGAAGCGTTCGCGCTGCGAGAAATAGCCCAGGGTCAGCAGGTGAAAAGCAAACGCAAACGCGCACAGGACAGTCAGCAGATCGCCGCGGTTGAACTGGAAATGACGCCCAATGGAAGGCAGGGTCAGGAGCAGCATACCGGCGCCCGCGATCGCTATCCCGCCCAGTTCCAGGAATTGTGGCCACCGGCGGTACAGCAAAGCGCTGACGAGCGGAACCAGAACGATATAGAGACCAGTGAGGAAGCCCGAGTTGCCGGCCGTGGTGTATTGCAGTCCGAGAGTCTGAAAAATATAGCCTAGCCAAAGAAATACGCCAGCCGCAGCGCCTCCGCGCAAGCCTCGCCACACACTTCGCCGCCCAGCTTTGAAAAACGCCGGAGCAAAGATAAATGACATGCAGGCCGCTGCCAGCCAAAAGCGCAGAGCGAGGAAATAAGCAGGCG
>Ga0308175_100003018_pt1 | contig 11593 bp, 13 predicted proteins | sample PhyCR1_3_FD_203893 | JGI IMG/M metagenome (GOLD analysis project Ga0308175, IMG submission 203893) | Soil microbial communities from UC Gill Tract Community Farm, Albany, California, United States - DLSLS.C.R1 | ecosystem: Environmental > Terrestrial > Soil > Agricultural land | place: USA... | reverse complement strand
CGAGCATGTGACTGTGCAGCGCGGTCACCATGATCCCGTGCTCGCGCAACGCACGGATCACCGGATTCACTTCGCTCGCGATCAGCACGAAGTCGCCGGTGATTGCCGCCTTGCCGTTGCCCGTCGGTTGAAAGTTGATCGCGGTCGCGACGCCCATCGACGGCGGCACCTCCATGCCGCGATCCATCACCCGCGCGCGTCGCGCGAACGTCACCTGATAGACGCCGCCGTTGACCTTGCCGGAGGTGCCGAGCGCGGCGGCGATCGCGGCGGTGTCGATGTCGATCGCGCCTGGCGCGGGTGCGGCGGCCGGTGCGGCCGCAGTGCTCGCGTCAGGCATCGGTGTGCCCGTCCCGCTCAATGCGTCGCGAATGGTCGCGGCGATCTTCGCCGGGTCGCCATTCGCGGCGATGTGCATGTACATCACCCGCGGCGATTCCATCAGCAGGTGGTTGTGCACCGCCGTCTGCTCGACGCCGCCGCGCTGCAGCGCCACCATGACGGGACCGACCTCGCTCTCGGTGAGGACGAGGTCGCCCATCGCCATCGCGCTCGCGCCGGAGCCGATGCGCTTGAACGCGACCCACGATCCGAGTGCGAATCCCGGCTTCACCGGAACGCCGTCCACCGTCACCTGCAGGTCGCTGCGCGGGAAGCTGAACTTGAGGACGTTCCCGGGCTGCATCGCTCCCTTCCCGCCGAGTGCGCGCTGCGTCGCCTCCCACTCGGCGCCGCCCGGCGCCGGCGCTGCTGGTTGCTGGGCGCCGGCGGTCGCCGCGAAGAGTGCAACGAGGGCGACGCCCCAGGCATTGCAGAGTGATCCGCGACGAGCGTCGCGGCCGCGATCATCGGTTGCGCTGATAACACGTGCCGGCATGAGATCCTCGAGTGGCGGGAAGAGACGCAACCGGAGCCGCATGCCCCGCGCCAGCGACGCCGCGCATGACAGGCGATGCCTTACGGTCCTGTCCCGCAATGGCCGACACGCGACAGCTGGTGCCAGCGCGACCTTTCACCTACCGGCACGCTTAGCGAGCAACTGGCAGAGGGCGTGTCACACGCAGGTGAAGACAGGAGGGATCGATGACCGGAACGAGGGTATTCCGTGCCGCGCTGGGCTCACTCGTGCTGGCGGCCGCCTGCGAGCAGGCGCCGACACCAGCCGCACCGGAGACACCGGCAGCGGCGGCCTCGGCGACCGCGGCGAACACGAAGCTGTCGAAGGCGACCAGCTTCACGTTCACAAAGATTCCCGCGGTATTCGCCACGCACGACATCGCCGCGCCGGTGACCGGGCTGCAGACGATCGTGTTCCAGATGGCCGCGGTTCAGGCGCAGGGGATGGTCGTCAAGCAGCTCGGCTTCATGATCGCCGGAAGCCTGCAGCAGGGGGACGTCGGCGCCTATCAGCTCGTGTACTATCCCGACGGGCCGGCCAACCCGGGCGTCGTCCTGGGGACGAACGACGGCTCGACGTGGATCGCGCCGGGAGGAAACACTCTTCTCTACTTCGATCTCGCGTCGCCGATCACGATCCCGAAGGGGAAGAGCTTCACCGCTTACTTCGGGCTCCGGGCCGACGTGCGCGGAACCGGCAGCTTCTTCTTCTACGCTCGAGTGCAGACCTGCCTGGTGAACTCGGCGGGCGTCGACAAGGACGTCGCCTGGTTCGGTGGCGATCTGCCGTTGCAGGGCGATCAGTTCAACGTGAACTGAAGCTCACCAACGCTCATCGTGGTCCGCGGCCGTGACGCTCCCGAGCGTCACGGCCGCTGCCGTGCGCCCCGGCGATGAAGCAGCAGCACCGCCTCGCCTCGGGGATCGACGCAAGCCCCACGCTGCGCGATATTCCGCCCGACAGGCCTCACGGCCCGACTGCCTTCGCAAACGCTGCTGTCACCGGCGCGGTAGATCCGCGCAATTCGCTCCACCAACCGGATCGCGCAGTCAGACCACATACTGGTGCATGATGCGAAAGACGATCACGCTCGCCGCGACAGCTCTCGCCCTGGCTGCCACTCGCGCTCCCGCGCAGACGATCAACATCTGGCCCGGTGTCGCCCCCGGCTCCGAGAGCTGGACGCAGAAGGAAGTCACCTACACCAACACCCCGGTCGGCACCGTGATCCAGAACGTGGTCACGCCGACGATCACCGCCTATCTCCCGACGCGCGCGAAGGCGACCGGTACCGCTGTCATCATCGCGCCGGGCGGCGGGTTCATCGCGTTGGCGACGACGCTCGAGGGGGAAGGGCTTGCCCGCTGGCTCCAGCAGCGCGGCATCGCCGCGTTCATGCTCAAGTACCGGACGATCGAGCAGCGCGGCCACGGAATTCCGCAGATGGACCAGGACACCGCCGCGCGCTACGGAATCGCCGACGCGATCCAGGCGCTGAAGATCGTCAGGCAGCACGCCGCCGGCTGGGGGATCGCGCCCGACCGCGTCGGGATCATCGGCTTCTCCGCGGGAGGGATGGTCGCCAGCGGCGCGCTGCTCCAGCCCGACAGCGCCAGCCGGCCGAGCTTCGCGGCGATGGTCTACGGCGCGCCCTTCGGCGTCATGCCGCAGATTCCGGCGCAGCTCCCGCCGGTCTTTCTCGCCTGGGCGCAGGATGACGACGTCGTCCCGAAGATGCTGCCGCGCTTCCGCGACGCGCTCGTCGCCGCGGGGATCAGCCCGGAGGTCCACGTCTACGCGAAGGGCGGCCACGGCTTCGGGATGAAGCAGCAGGGGACGAGCAGCGATCACTGGGTGGACGAGTTCTACTGGTGGCTCGCGTCGCAGGGGCTGACGAAGAAGGCCGTCGCCGCTGGCCGTTAGGCAGCGGGCATCGACATGAGTGGCGGACGATGCAGCTGAAAGCCGCAACCGACGCAGCCGACGCGCGCGCTCGCTTCGTCTACATCGACAGCGGCGGCGAGCCGCGCGAGCTCACGCCGCGGGAATGTGAATATCTTGCGACCTCGTTCGACGGCGCCGACGGCGGCCGGCCGTACATCAAGTCGAGCTACAAGTCGCTGACTCCGGACGGCATCAGCATGCACGGCTTCCTCGAGCGGAGGCACCTGCCGCGACAGGTCCGCATCCCTTCGCCCGACGCTCCGGCGATCCGGCTCCGCCGCCGCCAGATGTTCGCGAAGGGCGTCGGCTACGCGACGTCACTCGGGTCGATCCTCATCGCCTGCGTGCTCGGCTACCTTGGCTTCCTCGTCGGGAGCCTCACGCAGTGGGTGCTCCTGCGCTACGCCCCACGCCCGCTCGCGATCGGCGCCTTCCTGCTGGTCACATTCTTCGGTTCCGCGTTCTACTTCGTCGTCGGCGTTCTCCGCCCCATATTCCGGGAGCGGCCGCGCGTCTTCCAGTTCCTCGCCGCGACGACCATCTGGATCGGGTTTCTCGCCGGGAGTGTGTGGGTACTCTGGTTCCATGGCGAGCCGTCGCGTATCCTCTTCACGAGGGCGATGCATTGACCGTCTGTGAGACGCATGACCATGGATGATCCCCGTCTTCCCCTCGAACATCCCGCCAACGCCGCGCTCCTCGCCTATTTTCGCTCGCTCGAGCGAACCGCCCGGGACGTCGCCGAGCATCCGGGCTACGAGAGCTGCGATCCCGCAGAGGTGCCGCTGGAGGACGTGTGGCTCGGCGCACACCCCGACGTGCTTACGCAGATGCGCGGCCCGGTCGCGGCGAAACTTCCCGAGCCCTGTCACTGGGTGGTGCTCGGCATCCCGGTGCTCGCGCACCCGCATACCGGCGTCATCTTCGCCTGGGCCGGAGGCATGGACTACGCGCTCCGGCTGCCGCGGGATGAGCTGAGCGCCGCCCTCCGCGCCGGGGCACGGCAGGTCTATCACGCACGCGCCAATCAATGGACCGGCACTCCAGCCTGGACGCTCGACCTTCGCGACATCGGCCCGGACTGGTGCTTCGGCCACTATCGCGCCGAGGAGGCCGAGTGGTGCCTCTCGGCATTCCACGCCGCCGCCACCGGCTGGCATTCTCCCGCCTAACGCTCACATGTCACGAGTAGTCGTCCAGAGCTTCGGTCTCTCCCTCGACGGTTTCGGCGCCGGCCCCGATCAGGATCTCCAGAACCCGTTGGGCGTCAACGGCCCCGACATCATGGGCTGGTTCTTCCCGACGAAAACCTTCCGCAGCATGCAGGGCCTCCCAGGCGGCGAGACAGGCATCGACGACCAGATCTCCGGGCAGAGCATGACCGGGAAGGGCGCGTGGATCATGGGCCGCAACATGTTCGGCCCGGTCCGCGGCCCATGGCCAGACGAGAGCTGGAAGGGATGGTGGGGTGACGAGCCCCCGTATCACGTGCCGACCTTCGTGCTCACCCATCATCCACGGGCACCGATCACCATGAAGGGCGGAACGGAGTTCCGCTTCGTCACCGACGGCATCCACTCCGCACTCGAGCAGGCGAAAGCGGCGGCAGGCGATGGCGACATCCGCATCGGCGGCGGGGTCTCGACCGTCAGGCAGTTCCTCCGCGCAAAGCTGATCGACGAGCTGCACCTCGCCGTCCGCCCTGTCGTCCTCGGCGCCGGCGAGCATCTCTTCCACGGGCTCGACCTGCGCGCGCTCGGCTACGAGTGCAGCCGCCACGTCGCGGGGGAGCGGGCGATGCACGTCTACATCACGAGGCGCGCCGCGGACTGACCGCGCCCCGCCCCTCGACGCGAGCCGATTCGCGTGTATCGTTGTCCGCGTCGGCTCGCTGGCCCACCCTCACGAGGCGCTCCCGTCATGCACCGTCGCACCTTTCTCACCTCGCTCGGCGTCGTCGCTGCTGCCACACGGTTAGGCGCCTGCGCCACCGCCTCCGCCGGGTCGGCGGTCAGCACCGCGTCCGGCACCCGCCGCCTCAAGCGGGTCGGCATCCAGCTCTACACCCTCCGCGACGACGCGAAGAACAATCTCGAGGGGACGCTCACCAGCATCGCCAACGCCGGCTACAAGGAAGTCGAGCTCCTCGCGTCGATGAACAACTTCGGGATGCCCCCGGCGCAACTGCGGCAGCTCCTCGACCGCCTCGGCCTCACCGCCCCCTCCACCCACGTCGGCGCCGAGAACTTCGACAACCTCAACGCCGTCTTCGACGAGGCCGGAACGTTAGGCCACCAGTACATCGTCCTCGCCAGCCTGCCGTACGGGCCGGGAAAGGCGACGCTCGACGACTACCGCCGCTGGGCCGACCGCTTGAACGAAGCCGGCCGTCAGGCACGCGCGCGCAACCTCTGGATGGCATTCCACGATGAGGCGTACGACTACTCGCCGCTCATCGAAGGCCAGATGCCCTACGACATCCTCGCCGACCGCACCGACCCGACGCTCGTCCGCCTCCAGCTCGACACCGGCAACGCCGCGATCGGCGGCCGCGATCCGCTCGACCTGATGCGCAAGTACGGCTCGCGCTACTACCTCTTCCACATCAAGGACGCCGCCAGCATCGGCGCGCCTAACGATACGGAGCTGGGGAAGGGGATGGTGGACTTCAGGAAGCTGCTGGAAATGGTCCCCGACATCGACGACAAGCATTTCTACGTCGAGCAGGAGACCTACCCGGGCGCTCCACTCGACAGCGCGAAGCGCGACTACGACTACATCTCGACGCTCCAGTTCTAGCCGCGGCGCCACGCGACAACGTAAAGCGAGGAAGCTCGCATGGCTGACGACACCCGCACGACCCGCCGCGATGCGCGCTCGGCGATCGCGCTGACGGTGCTCGTTCTCGCCGTTGGCGCGGTCGCCTGCGCGAAACATCCCGTCGTCGACCCGCCGCCCGGCGCCGAAGTGAAGGTGACCTTCTTCCAGCCGCAGGGGATCGCGGTGAGTCCCGACACCGTCCTCACCGTGTCGGCGATGAGCGGCCTGCTCGTCGCCCTCCGCGGCGATACCGTCGTCGTCCGCGTGGCGCGGCTGACTGGGCCCGCGCACCCGACCGCATGGGCGGGACGCGAGGTCGCCTTCGCCCGCGACCGCAGGACGAAGATCGAGCAGACGAGCTTCGACGGATCGGCGGTGGGGAAGGCCACCCTCATCGGGATGGCCTGGGTGTTCGTCGTGCTCTTCAGGACGATCCGCTACTGACCGCCCGCACCCTCAGGGGATCGGCCGGACGGTGTGTGCGTTGTACCAGCCTAACGCGATCGCGATGATCGCGAGGATCACCACGAGCGCGAGCATCCAGGGCATCTTGCGGCGCACCCGATCCCGCTCACCGGCGAGGTCGTGGTAGTACCTCCCGGGCGACGCCTCCCGCACCACTCCCGCCGCGATCAACCGATCGAGCCGTGCCCGATCGCTCGCCTTCAGGTCATCCAGCGGCTGCGCCGTCTCCGGACTGATCGCCCCCCGCCGCCGCAGCATGTTCGCCGGCCGCCGCGTGATGACGATGATGATGATGACGAATAGCGGGAGAAACGATGGAAAGAACGAGCGCATGTGAATCTCTCGAGTGTTGATTGCCAGGTGCCCGGACCGCAACTGCAACTCGCGACGAGGAGCGACGAAGCGCGACGAGACAAGTTGTGGAATCGATGCAAGCGCTTTGCAGGACCCCGCATGGCGGCGTGACCTCACTCACGTGCCCCGAGCTATTCGAGCCCGGCATTCCGAGCCTTGCCCCCGCGGTCGTGCTCTGTGGTGCAATCTGCCGTTGAATGAACGGCAACGGCATTTCACCACAGGGGACACAGAGCGCCACAGGGGACAGCCCGAGCGTTAGGCGGATCGCGGTCGCGTGCGGGCTACGCGCTTTTGGGCGTACGGCGAGATGGTCTCGCCGCGCGTGCCCCCAGGCAGTACTGAGGATGCACGTGCTGCCGAGGCGCCACGCCCGCGGGGCAGGAACGACCCAACCGCTCCGTGCCCTCCGAGCCTCCTGTCAAAAGACCCCGAAGTATCTCGCCGCAGTTCTCCCCTCCTCACACCCCGAACTGCCTCAAATGATGATCCGCATGGACGTACCCGAGCATCCCCCACGTCGAGCCTGACAGCGTCCCGAACGCCGGATGTCTCGGCCACTGCTTCCGTGCCCGCTGCGACGCGAAGCGATCCATCGCTGCTTCCAGCTCGCGCAGCTCGGCCTCGATCGATGCGGGTGGACGCGTGATGATCTCGCGTGCGGTCGGCGCGTTCCTCGGCATGCCGACGAAGCGGATGAACAGGACGTTGAAGGGCCAGAAGCGGATGAGAGGAATCTTCTTCTGCCGCACCTCGATCTCGCCGAGCCCCATGCGGAATGCGTCGACGAGGTGCGCGAGCATGCGGTCGACGGTGAACTTTCCCCAGAGCGCGTGATGCTCGGGGGTGAGCTGCCGCGCCCGCGCCATGAGCTCGCGCCGCGATGCCTCCTGCCAGAGGCTCTTCATCGGAACGTCAGGCGCGTCACGGCTTCTTCGTCGAGTCGGCCGTCGCTCCCGGCGGCCGCGTGATGTCCGACATCAGCGTCAGCACCGTCGCCAGCGCTTCGCTGTCGATTCCGGGGCCGCGCGTCCCGCCGACTCCGGCCGTCACCGTCACGCGGGTCGAGTCCCCCATCGGCTCGAGAGCGACGATCACCGACGTCCCCTTCGGGCTCTTCCCACGCACCTGCGCGGAGGGCGCATCGGGAGTGATCTCGGTATAGCCACGCTCCTTCATCGCCGCGAATGCGCGCGCGAACAGGGTGTCGCGCGGCTCGCGGGCGACGGTGGTCATCTGCGGCGCGGTCCGTCCCGCTGCGCCAGTCGACGGACGGTTCAGCGTACAGGCGAGGGCAGCGGCCGAGAGGAGGACGAGGATGCGGATGCGTGGCATTTAAGGCGGTGTCGGGTGTGAGATGGTGCGGGGCAGCTGGCGACCGGTCAGCGCGGCCATTCCGTCTTCAGTGCAGCATACATGAACTGGTCCAGCAGGACCCCCTCCTTGATCGCGTTGCGGCGCATCGTCCCCTCGAGCGCGTAGCCGACTTTCTCCAACACCCGCACCGACCCGCGATTCCTCGTGTTGGCGACGGCGAAGATCCGCTCGAGGCCGAGGGTGTCGAAGCCGTACGCCGTCGCGGCTTTCACCGCGGCGGTCGCGAGCCCGCGTCCCCACGCCGTGACGCCGAGCCAGTAGCCCATCTCGGCGCAGATCCGGTGAACGTCTTCCTGGAGCATCAGCCCGACCCCGCCGAGCGGCTCGTCCGAGCCCGGCTCGGTGATCGCGAAGGCGGTCACCGGGTCGGCGCCGACGTTCTTGCGCAGCCACTCGGCAGCATGGGCCGTGGTGTAGGGGTAGGGAAACCGGTCGCGAAGGTCGATCGACACGCGCCGATCGTTCGCCTGGCGGGCGAGCGCCTCCTCGTCGGTGAGCCGCCACTCGCGAAGGATGCATCGTCCCGCGTCGATCACTGTCGTCATGCCGGGAAGTTGATGACTACCAGCAATTGCGCAATCCCGATACCTTTCCTCGGGATGAGAACGACCGACCTCGCCATCACCAATCGCGCCCCCCGGACAGCGTTCTCGCTCCTCGGGGCGCTCGTGCTTCTTGCCGCGCTCCTGACCGTGATGACGCGTCCCGCGCGCGCGCAGGAGCATCCGGCGCGCCGCGTCGCCAACATCGTCGCCGTCGCGGTCGAGGAATACGGCAAGGCGGTCGACGAGCGCGGCCGGCTGATCTCCGCCACCGAGCTCCAGGAGGCGAGCGACTTCCTCACCGACGCGAAGCTCGTCGCCGGACGGCTGGCCGGCGATCGCGCCGCGACCGCGCGCGACGTCCTCGACAGCCTGACGGTCGCCGTCGCCGCGAAGCGGCCGCTGCTCGAAGTCCAGGCGCTGCACAAGCGGTTCGCGGCTGCGCTCGGCGACGAGGGCGCGCTCGAGATGCCGCGCGGGGCGATCGACATGGCGAGCGGCCGGCACATCTACGAGAAGAACTGCGTCTCCTGCCATGGACCGTCAGGCATGGGCGACGGCGCGCTCGCCCGCTCGCTGAACCCGGCGCCCCCGGCGCTCGCCGTCGACAGCGTCGGCGGCACGGTCAGCCCGGCGACGATGTTCCGCGTCGTCAGCGTCGGCGTCCGCGGCACCCCGATGACCGGCTGGGCGAACACCCTCTCCGTCGAGGAGCGGTGGAACGTCGTCGCCTACGTCACGTCGCTCCGCGCGCGCTCGTCGGCGGTGCTGCAGGGCGAGGGACTGTACCTCCAGCGCTGCGCGTCCTGTCATGGCACGGGGGCGAGCACGGCGACCTTCGCCCGCGTCCTCACCCGCCTTCCCCCCGAGATCGCAACGTTAGGCTGGCAGGCCGAGCGCAGCGACGCGCAGATCGCGGCGACGATCCACGACGGAATCCCGGGCACCGCGATGCCCCCGTCGCGCGACCTCTCGCCCGCCGAGACGCGGAGCATCGTCGCCTACATCCGCACCCTCCCCGTCCGCGCCGGCGCGAACGGCGGCACCGTGGCCGCAACCGCGGCAAGCGACGCGCCGCACACGGTGATGGCGCTCCTCGACCAGGCGCTCAACGCGGCGCGCGATGGCCGCGCCAGCGACGCCGGCGACAAGGCGTTCGACGCGTACATCGCCTTCGAGCCGCTCGAGTCCACCACTCGCGCGAAGAACCCCGGGCTCATCGCGGCGATGGAAGCGCACTTCGCCGAGTTCAAGGCAGCGGTCCGCTCGGGCGACATGGAGGCCGCGAATCGCGCCCGCGACGCGATCGACCTCAGCCTCCCCACCGTCGTCGAGCTGACGAAGCCCGCGGCGAGCGGATGGGACGCCTTCTTCGAATCGTTCCTGATCATCCTCCGCGAGGGCTTCGAGGCGATCCTCGTGATCGGCGCGGTCGCCGCGTTCCTGATCAAGACCGGGCATCGCGAGCGGCTCAAGTCCCTCTGGATCGGCGGCGCGCTCGCCGTCGTCGCCAGCGCGATCACCGCGGTCATCCTCAGCACGATCCTCAGTGCGCTCCCGGCGAGCCGCGAGCTGATCGAGGGCGGCACCCTCCTCGTCGCCGTCGCGGTGCTCTTCTCGGTGAGCTACTGGCTCATCTCGAAGGTCGAGGCGGCGAAGTGGCAGCAGTTCATCCGCGAGAAGGTCACCAACGCGCTCGAGCATGGCGGGGGCAAGGCGCTCGCCCTCGTCGCTTTCCTCGCCGTCTACCGCGAGGGCGCCGAGACCGCGCTCTTCTATCAGGCGCTCTTCCGCGAGAGCGGGGCCGTCGTCTTCCCGTTAGGCATGGGGGTCGTCATCGGCTTCGTCGCGCTGGTCGTGATCTTCACGCTCTTCTACCGCTTCGGCGTGCGGATCCCGCTCCGTCCGTTCTTCAGCGTGACCAGCGCGCTGCTCTACTTCATGGCGTTCGTCTTCGCCGGGCGCGGCATCAAGGAGCTGCAGGAGGGCAACTTCGTCTCGGCGACGCGCATCCCCGGCTTCCCGACGGTGAACGCGATCGGGATGTATCCGACGGTCGAGACGATGCTCGCCCAGCTCGTCCTCGTCCTCGCCTTCATCTTCGCGATCGTGAAGACCTTCTGGCCGTCGCGCTCCGTCGCACTGCCGACGATGCCCGCCGAAGCGATGCCGGCATCGGGCGACGTGATCGTCCGCATCGCCGAGCTGTCGGAGCAGAACGCGCGGCTACAGGCGCGCATCGCCGCGCTGGAGAACGCGGTCGGCGACGAGCGCGAGACGCCGCGCGACCTGACGACGAAGTGAGCTCCGACGTCTTCGCCATCTTCGGCGACCCGCTCTGGGGGCCGATCGTCATCTTCCTGCTCCGCATCGTCGACGTCACCCTCGACACGATGCGCGTGCTCTTCATGGTCCGCGGCCGCCGGCTTCCTGCCGGCATCCTCGGCTTCCTGATGGCGCTCGTCTGGATCATCGCGGTCGGCAACGCGATGAAGCATCTCGACAGCGTCTGGCACATCCTCGGCTACGCCGCCGGCTACGGCACGGGGACGATGGTCGGCATCACGATCGAGAACTTCGTCGCCTTCGGCCTCATCCAGCTGCGCATCGTCTCCAAGCACGGCGGCGTCGAGATCGCCGAAGGCCTCCGCGACCGCGGCTACGGCGCGACCGAATTCTCCGGCTTCGGCCGCGACGGCGCCGTCGAGATCGTGCAGTCGGTAGTGCAGCGCGCCCACCTCAACGAAGTCCTCGCCATCGTCGACCAGTTCGACGACACGGCCTTCGTCACCGTCGAGGACCCGCAAGTATTGCGCGGCGGCTCGGTGGTCTCGCGCGAATGGCGCGTGCCGGCGATCAGGCGGAAGCGGTCGCTGTAAATGAAGAGCAGCCGTTAGCCGACGCTCATCGAACTGCGTTAGGCGCAACAACGCCAGGACGATAAGAGAAGGTGTCGTCCTCGAAGTGCGGCAGCAGTCTCGTCACTGCGCACAGCGTGAACGAATCGACGATGTGCCCTGCAGCGCACTCTCGCGCGAGCTCGCTGAAGGTGTAGCGGTAGGTCGCGTCGATCGCTTCCGTGCTTTCCGGTTGCGAGGGGCCGGCGGGCTTTACGCGGGCGGCGACGAGCCAGGGCATGCTGCGAAGCTGGGCCGAGTCGTTGGCGATCCTGCCTAACGGCCAGGATTCGGTC
>Ga0308175_100003016_pt1 | contig 11595 bp, 6 predicted proteins | sample PhyCR1_3_FD_203893 | JGI IMG/M metagenome (GOLD analysis project Ga0308175, IMG submission 203893) | Soil microbial communities from UC Gill Tract Community Farm, Albany, California, United States - DLSLS.C.R1 | ecosystem: Environmental > Terrestrial > Soil > Agricultural land | place: USA... | reverse complement strand
CTCGCAGAGGCGATGCAGGCCCGGATGGCAGCTGAGGCCGCACTCACCGAGGGAGTGGCCGGCGCCGGCGCGGCCCGCCGCGAGGCCGAAGCCGTTCAGCCCCCACTCATCCTGCAGAGTGCGGAGGCCCGCCGTGCAGCCGCCCAGGCCGAGATCGCCGGCATCCTCGACGCCATCCCACCGCGCCTCGCCGCCGAGGCGGAACTGGACGCCACCGTGGCGACCTCCGCCGAGGCACGCGCCGCCACCGAGGTCGGCTCCACGGCGACGAGGACCGCCGGCGCGCTCGGCGGGCTCGGCGCCATCGCCCGCAGCCTGGTCAGCCCCTGGACCATCGCCATCGGCGCCCTCGTCGGCGGCGCGGTCATCCTCAACAAGTACTTCGACGGCATCCAGCAGCGTGCGAAGTTCGAGGCCCAGTACGCCGACACGTCGTTCGCGCTGGCCCGCAACACCGGCACCGCCGAGGACACCCGGCGGGCCGCGCAGGACCTGCGCTCGGTGGCCGGCACCATGCGCAAGAGCGACGCCAGCACCAACGAGGCCAAGGACACCCGCAGGGGCCTGTCTCGACAGCTCGACCAGCAGGCCGACGACCTCGACGCCATCGGCCGGCGGGTCGCCCGCGAGGAGGCCGCGAACGCCCGCGCAGGGTCCACCAGCGTCTTCGGGCAGGGTGGCGTGGTCACCACCGTCGACGAGCTGGCCACCGGGCTGCAGAAGCTGCAGGAGAGCGGCGCCGGCGCCTACGGGCAGATGGTGGCGCTGAACAAGGAGCTGCGCAACACCGCCAGCCCGCAGCGGCAGAGCTACCAGCCCGAGCAGTTCGCCTCCCACATGTCCACCGCCGCCCTGGCCCGGCTGCGCGGCTTCATGCCCGACCAGGTAGAGGTCCCCGATCGCGGAGTGCACCTCCAGGTGGACCCCAGGACCGGCCAGGCGTACCAGACGCACTTCGAGGAGACCAAGCTGGTCTCCGCCAACGCCGCCTACGCCCGCGTCGCCAAGGACAACCCCCAGGCGCGTATCGACCAGTACGTCCAGGACGCCGCCGCCAGCCTCGGCATCGAACAGGGTGACGTGCTGACCACCAGGCAGCAGGTCCAGATCGCGCGCATCGTCGCCGACAAGTTCGACCTGTCCTCAGTGCCCAAGAACGCCCGCCAGCTCCGCAGCGAGCTGTTCCAGTACCTCTACCGGCAGGCAGCCGACATCCCCGACACGCAGGGCGGCAACCTCCTCGACTACGGCATCAACGGCGTCCTCAACGGCATCGCCGCCGCGTCCCCGAAGCGCCGCAGCCGCACCCTGAACGGACGTGGCGCCCTGACCGCCGACCAGGCGCTGTCGATCGTGCAGGCCGGCGAGCCCAACGCCGACGGCAGCCAGAAGCCGGCGCTGACCGACATCTACTCCAACGCGCTCAGCGAGATCCCCGCCGACGACGACGGAAGCCAGCGACTCCGGGCACTACGCGGCCAGTACAACACCTGGAAGATGATCGTTGGACGCATCCGCAAGTCCGGCGACCGGGTGCCCCGCGAGATCGCCTACGACGTCCGCAACGCGCAGGACACCTACGCCGAGGCGAAGATCAACCAGCTCGAAGACCTCCGCAAGGTCGCCCAGAGCGACGCGGCCGGCGACCCGACACGGCAGAAGCAGGTCGGGCAGGACTTCCTCCAGCGTGAGATCACCGCCGCCGGCACCAACGGCAAGCGGCTGCGCTCCATCATGGAGAACGCCAACCAGCAGATGCTCGCCCTGGTGCGCGCCACCCTGGTCGAGGCCGAGCGGATGGCCAAGGAGGCTGCCGACGAGGCCGGCGTCAACGACATCCCCCAGAGCCCGCTGACCAACCCCACCTACTACAAGCCGAGCATCGGGCCGGACGGCCAGACCGGACCCGCCGCCGCCTCACCCGCCGCCCGCACCCTGTCCAGAAGGCAGCGGGCGGCGCAGCAGAAGTACCGGGACGCGAGGGCACGCCGCCGCGCCTTCGACAGGTCCGAGGCCCAGACCAACGTCCCCGAGACCGGCGGCAACTTCGCCACCGCCGGGGACACCGCCGACGTCGACAAGCTCACCGCCGCCCAGCTCGCCGCCCTGCGCCGCCGCTCGCAGGTCAACCCCACCGACACGGTGGGCGCCGCTGCGGCCGACCTCGCCGTGTCCAAGGCCAACCTGTCTCGCGCCGCCGCCGACTTCGACACCGGCAAGATCACCCAGCAAGACCTCTACGCCGCCCAGCAGGACGTCAACGAGAAGCGCCAGGCGTACCTGCAGTCCCAGGTCGACCTCGCCTCGGCCGCAGCCAGCGCCAGGGCCGCTCGCACCGGCGGCGCGATGGCCACCGCCCGCGCCCAGATCCAGGGTGCTGCCGCCGCGATGCGCATCAACGCACGTGGCACCGTCGGCTGGTTCCAGGGCCTCCAGCAGTTCTACGAGGGGCAGGAGGCCATGCGGCAGGCCGTCATGGCGTACCGCGACAACCAGGACAAGCTCCACGGCGACATCACCGACCCGGTGGAGAACGCCCGCGACCAGCTCCGCGCCGACCAGCGGGCCATGCGCGAGGCCCGCAACAAGGAGGACCGCGCCGCCGCAGCCGTCGCCGTCCGCCAGGACCGCGCCAGCCTGCAGGACTCCAAGTTCCAGCAGCGGCTCTCCGACATGCAGACCGGGGAGGACCTCGGCCGGATCTCCTTCGCCAAGTACATGTCCTACCTCGACCACGAGCACGACCGGCTCACCCGCATCCACCACCGCACCCGCCAGCAGCAGGACGAGCTGGACACGGTGGACAAGGCCATGAAGGACGCCCTGTCCTCGATGGACTCCCAGTTCAACCTGGGCGACATCAACACCAACGGGCTCGTGTACCAGGTGCGCCGCTTCAAGGCGGAGATGGCCGGCGGGGGGGCGTCCCCCCGGATGGCGGCGTCGGGGAACACCTACAACAGCACCCTGACGATCACCGGCGCCGACACCGCCGCCGTGCTGCGCCACGTCGACAGGCACCTGCGGATCAACGGCGGGCAGCGCCAGTCCCTGACCCGCCGCAAGGTGTAGGCGATTGCCCAGCCGCCACGACGACCCTCCCATCGGAGCAGGCATCGAGATCGGGAGCTGACGTGGCGGACTTCGTGTTCAACATCGCCAAGGGCAAGGTGGCGTACTACGCCGGCCTGCCCGCCGCCAACGACGCCCTCGTCGTCGTCCCCCTGGCGTCGGCCGGCCTCGGCACCGACGCCACCTTGATGGACGCCGACACCCTCACCCAGGTGCTCGCCAGCGCCACCGAGCAGACCACGATGGGCCGCAAGAGCCTCACCGCCGCCGCCATCACCGTCGATGACGCCAACGATCGGGTAGACGTCGACATCGCCGACCCCACCTGGCCGACCGCCGGCGGCAGCGCGGTCGGCGCCCTGGTGATCTGCTACGACCCCGACACCACCGGCGGCACCGACGCCGACCTGATCCCGCTGACCAAGCACGACTTCGCCGTGGCGCCCAACGGCGGCGACATCACCGCCCAGGTCGCGGCCTCAGGGTTCTACCGGGCGTCCTGAGCCCATGCAGGCAACGATCCGGGCGACGTCCCATGCTGGCGGCGCTGCCGCAAACCTGACCCCCGCCCTGCCCGCCGGCACAGCCGTCGGCGACATGGTGATCGCCATCATCACCGCCGAGAACCAGCCGACGGTGACCACCGCCGGCTGGGTCACCGTCGCCTCCACCACCGGCACTACCGCCTGGATCAACGGCATCGTCGTCGGCAAGGTGATGAAGTCCGCAGCCGACATCACCGCCGGTGGCCCCACGGCGACGACTTCGAGCGCCAACAGCATGTCCGCGACGATGGTGGCCTACCAGGCTGGCACGTTCCTCACCGACGAAGCCATCGAAGTCGTGTACGCGGCCCGCTCGCAAAACTCGGGTGGGGCGTCCACCTCACCTGCGTTCGTCGGCAACACCAACGACGGGCTGCTGTACTACTCGACCGCACGCGGCGGCACCGCACCGGTGATCACCGGCACCTCCGCCCCCACCCTGGAGTCGTTCACCCAGGGGACGTTGACCAGCCTCCTGCTCGCGGAGGGCGGACCGCAGCCATCCCGCACTGTCACCTTCACCGCATCCACCGGCGGGAGCGGGTACGTCGACTGGCTGCTGCGGGTGCCCGGCCGAGCCAACGTCGAAGCCGAGAACCCCTCCCCGACCGGTGTCATTCAAGTCAAGGCCGTCGGCGACGCGACCGAGAGTGTCATCCCCGGCATGGACCTGACGGTGACCTTCGGCGTCCAGGCGTACGTCGGCGTCCTGCTCACCGTGTCCATGTCCCACTCCGGCGTCGCCAAGGGCGCCACCGCCCGCCTCCGAGACGGCGGACCCACCGGGACTGTGCTGGCCTCCCAGGCCATCCCCGACAGCGGCGACTCGACGGCCGGCACGGCCACGACCTTCTTCAAGTTCTTCGCGGTCACACCGGCCACGTCCCGGCTGTGCGTGACGATCCAGAACACCACCAACTCTGCTGACATCTACACCGCCAACCGGCTGTTCACGGTCGCCTCCGTCGCCTACCTCGCCCCGGTCGCCCCCACCGTTCTGCCCCTCGGCCAGGCGCAGGAGACCGACGCCGCCGAACCGGTCGTGCCCGTCGTCACCGTCAGCTCGATCACCATCGCCGTGGGTCAGGCCGTCGAGACCGACACGGCGACCCCGCTCGCCGTCGCCCAGACGTCCGCCCCGTCCTCCGATGCCGCCCTGACCGGCGCCGGCGGCAGCTACGTCAACCCCGGCGTGTGGCCGGCGGTCCTCAGCTACACCCCCGACGTCGACGGCTCCCTGGTCATGCAGGTCGACGCCCCCGACGGATGGCTACCGGTCTACGTCGTCACCAACGCCGACGGGGAGGAGGTCCAGACCGACGTCGACGGCGTGCTCGACGTGGTGTGGTCCGCCGATGAGCCGATGACCATCACGATCACCCCCGGCGACGGCGCCGACCCGAGCGTCGAGGTGGCCTTCGGGTGGAGCTATGCAGCACGCGCATCATCGGTGCTGACCGTGGCGATGGACTACGACTACGTGCTCGAAACCCCCGCCGGCCTGGAGGTCGACATCAGCAACGGTGTTCCCGGCGACACCGTGACCCTCACCCTGATCGGCCCCACCACCACCGCCGACTTCCAGACCGTCACCCTCGACGAGTACGGCCAGGCCCTCGACCTCACCGTCGACCTGCCCGCCGCCACGGCCGGGGCCTACCTGTTACGGGTGGAGTCCGGGCAGTCCGGCACCGAGGACGTCGACCTCACCATCCAAGAGGACGCCCTGTCCTGGGACGACACCGAGAGAGCGCTCGACGTCGCACCGGTCGTCGACGCCGCCCAGCACTGGCGGTTCTACGACCTGCGCGACCACGCGGTCACCTGGACGTTCCCCCGCAACCCCTCCTCGTGGACCAACGTCTTCCCACCCAACGACTTCACCCACGACAACACCACCGCCCCCGACGGGCAGCCGCTCACCTGGCAGGCCGCAGCCCGCCCCTGGCGGATGGAGTTCACCGGCTTCCTCGACACCCAGGAGGAGTACGAGCAGCTCGTGTTCTGGTCCCAGCTCCGCCGACGCTTCTGGCTGATCGACCACAGGAACCGAGCGTGGCTCATGACGATCGAGCAGTTCGACGCAACCGCGTTGATCAAGGCGAACCTGCCGTGGGCGCACGACTACACCGTGAAGACGCTGATCTTCATGCAGGGCACGGACTAGGAGCAGGGCATGTACCGGCGTTGGACGCTGTTCGACCAGGCCCTGGCCGAGGCGTGGACGTTCCCCGTCAACCCGAACAAGATGACCAGCCCGCACGGCCCGCGCAGCCTCACCATCCTCAGCACCGCCCCGACCAACACGACCTCCAGCTCCCACGGTCGGGTCGTCGAGGGCAACATGGAGCCCTACGAGTGGCAGTTCTCCGGGTCCATCCGCACCCAGGAGCACCACGACGAGCTGCGCCGCTGGACCCGCAAGGTCAACCGGCTCATGCTCACCGACCACTTCGACCGCACCTGGTGGGTCCGGTTCACCGGCTTCGAGGTCGACGAGAAGCGGCCCTCCACGCACACCGACTGGCGGTTCGACTACACGATCAAGGCGATCAACTACGGGTCGGCCGCGTGAAGACCACCACCGCCCACACCCAGGACGTCTGGGACTCCGGCGACTTCGCCGGAGACGACCGCCGCCCCACCGCGCGGGTCACCATCCAGAAGATGACCGCGATCCACCCCCAGTACCGTTACGAGGCTGGCCGCTCCCAGGACTGGGCGCACGCCGGCACGTTCATCTCGATGCTGTTCGGGCAGGAGAAGAACCGGCCCCGCGAGTTGCACAACGTCGCCTCGGTGAAGTGGGAGCGCGGCGTCGACACCGACGTCGGCACCTGCACCATCGTCTTGGGCAACGTCGAGGCCCGCAACGGCGCCGACCCGGCCAGCGACTTCGAGCTGGACTTCCCCGGCTACTACACCCCCAACCGGGGCACCGAGGACTACTTCGACCAGTGGGGCTACGTCACCAACTCCTGGCGGAACTGGCTGGTCCCGGACCGGCTGATCCGCACCTACGAGGGCTACGGCTCGGACCGCACCAAGGCCCCCGAGCACGACCCGAACCTCTACCCCTCGGGGACCTGGCTCATCGACGACGTGGAGATCAACACCGGCGGGCAGATCACCCTGACCTGCCGTGACATCGGCCGGGTGCTGCTCGACCAGATCCTCTACCCCAGCCTGGTGCCCTACGACGTCTACCCGCTGACCTTCTCCGTCTTCGAGGACCGCAACAAGCCCCGCCAGGTCATCGCCACCGACGGCGACGCCGCCTGGAAGACGCCGGCCTACGACACCGACTCCAACCGGGTCTACCGCGTCCACCCCGAGATCACCGACAACGGCCGGCCGGTGGTCGCCGCCGACAACACCGTCTACGGCCACCACCCCCGCGACGCCTTCGACCCCAACGCGCAGAGCTACTGGGTCTCGGCCGGCTTCGCCGACAAGAACGACCGCGACGCCTACGTCTGGGTGCAGGGAAAGCTGAACGCGCCCAGCGCCGTCGAAGGGATCAAGGTCAACGCCCAGCACGGCCCCTACCAGCTCTACGTCTCCCTGATGGTCGACGGGCAGTGGATCGGGAACAAGCGCATCCCCTACAAGGCCGGCGAGGTCGACTCCGGCGCCGACATCAAGTACGTCGCCGAGTACACCGTCCGCAAGGGCGAGACGATCGTCTACCAGCTCCCCAAGCGGTACACCGGGGTCACCAAGATCCGCTACACCTTCGGCCAGCTCCCGTGGTTCGGGATGGGCCGCAAGCGCACCCGCCACGCCGCCATCAACGGCGTCTCCTACTGCGGGAACGTCTCCCAGCAGGAGATCCCCGGCGGCTTCACCTACGGCAACTACGACGACTACACCGACATCGTGAAGTGGCTGCTCGCCTGGTCCGGCTGGTACTGGCCCAGCGGCGACTCCGGCCTGGACACCGTGACCTACTCCGACGGCAGCACCGCCACGGTGGCGCCGTCCAGCAACGACCCGACCCTGGTAGGGGGACGCGCATGGGGCGACTTCGAGGGAACCGGTACCAACGGACTGACCAAGTTCGACGTCGACACGTGGGACAAGAAGCCCGTCATGGACGGCATCGCCGTAGTCCGCGACATCGTGGGCTTCGACTTCTGGATCGACGAGACCGGGGGAGTGATCTGGCGGCTCCCGAACATCTGGAGCAAGGGCTGCTACCTGATGCCGGCCAAGGGCGGACCCCGGACGACCAGGACCACTGACCTGATCGAGATCGACGAGCGCAAGCACCTGATCGACCTCACCGTGAAGCTGTCCTCGCGCAACATCCGCGAGCGGCTGTTCATCGCCAACCAGGCCAGCCACGTCGGCGCCGTCGTGCGCGGCTACCGCCCCGACAACTTCGGCCTCAAGCGGATGGGCGGCTGGACCGACCAGCACTTCAAGACCCAGGCCGAGTGCGAGCGGATGGCCGACCTGATCGCCCTCAAGCAGTCCTTCACCTACCGGCAGAACCAGGTCACGATCACCGCCAACCCGGCGCTCCAGCCCGACGACCAGGTGGTCATCACCGAGCGGATGACCGGCGAGGGCTACATCCACCGGATCACCAACATCAGCAGCGACTTCGACAACGAGACCGGCCAGTGGACCTACACGCTGACCACTAACTGGCTCGGCACGAAGGCGTTCACCAAGAAGGCGTGGGACCCCGACAAGCTCACCAACGCCACCAAGGTCTACCTCCAGAAGCTGGGGAAGATCTGATGTTCGACAACGACTACTTCGCCGACCGGGAACGCTGGAACAGCCAGGTCGCCGAGAACTCTGCACGTGGCGCGTGGGCGTGGGGCAACGTGCACACCAAGGGCTGGGGAGAGATCGTCCTCGACGAGCCGATCATGTTCGGGCTCACCTACACGACCCAGCCGATCGTCTCCTACGGCTTCGCCCTCGACGACGACAACCAGCTCGTCGACGGCCGGTTCCCCCGCTGCTCCGGCGGCGTCCTGCGGTGGATCACGACGCCGGCCGGCTTCTACATCGGCGCCCACGTCTTCGTCACCGTCGCCACCGCCGACCCGGCGCTCGCCGCTCAGGCGTGGGTCGACGCCAGCCTGACTACGCTCGTGGTCACTCCTCCCGATGACTACCGGACCGACCCCGGTTACGACCTCACCCACTCGTTCCTGTTTCAGGCCCTGGCGATCAAGGACATCAGCGCATGAGCGTCGGCTCGGACGACATCACCACCGCACCCCTGCTCACGCTCGGCACCACTAGCGGCCCCACCCCCTCGGCCAGTCTGACCGTCGAGGACTACTGGGACGCCTCCTACGGATTCACTCGCACCGCCTGGTGGCGCATCCAGCTCCCTGACGACTGGGACCCGGATAGCGTCCTTCGTGTCGACTGCCTCCAGACCGTTCTGCCCGACGGCGCACCCTTGACCGGCGTCGGCGCGGTCGACCCGTTCTTCATCCTGACGAACGGCACCGACTTCACCGCCGGGGATTTCAACTGGCAGCGGTTCCGTGGCGTCAACGGGGCCAGCCGGTCGGACTTGTTGTTCGACATCAACCTCTACGACTTCGATCCCGGCCAGATCGCCTGGATCGGCATGGCCCTCTACGACGGAAGCCCCGACGTCGAGTACCTCCTGCGCGTCGGAAAGCTCGTCGAGACCCTCGTTTCCACTGACCCCGCCCAGGGCGAGCCGGTGACCGTGTGGCGCGACATCCATGCTGGCAGCGACAAGCTGCACTGGGGCACCGGCACGGCGCCGGGCGTCCAGAAGTTCCTGCCCTACGGCGAGGCCGGCGTCGAGGGCTTCGCCCCGATCTGCAACTACGAGCCCGGCGACAGCAACTACCTCGGCATCGTCACCAACGCGGCTTGGACCTACACGGTGGCGTCCTTCGACCCCGCCTTCTGCGCTCAGCGTCCGCTGCCCAGCGACGCGCCGGGGACCATCTACCACGGGGTGGTCACCGGAACCGGTGTCGACCAGGGCGAGGACTACGACTACTTCGGCACCGGCGACAAGTACCCCTCGGGCCGACAGCAGTACCACATCGGAGAGGTCGCCAAGCCGTACGCCTTCTACGCAAGCCGCAAGGACTACGCCGCCCCGGGCCAGGCGAGCTACGGGTACGACTCCATCTTCTTCAACGGCGCCTGGCGGGCCGGCGTGAAGGGCTGGTACGACCTGACCCTGCCGTCCCAGCCTGACCCCGCCACGTTCAGCTACCTCAGCACCCAGTTCGAGATCGGACAACAGGACACCCCGTACGGGGTGGCGGGCTGGGCCAACGCCTACCTCCCTGAGGACCCGGAGAGAGGGGGGACAGCCGACGTCGTGCGTCCAGATGGGTCCACGCTCGTCTTCGGTGCCGACGGCATGATCCTGTCCCGACGACTCGTCGTCGCTCTGCGAACCTCCCTGGACACCACCTACGTCGAAGGTGGCGACTCGGTGCTGATCGGCCTGTGGTCCGACGACCAAACCGGGGGCAAGACCTTCGCCGACGTGGTGAACAACATGACGCTGGTCGCCGCCCTTCCGGCACCCCCGATCCCCACCGACATCGACGCGACGGCAGCCCAGGACCCCTCGATTCACCGGGACTACACCGTCTACAGCATCGAGCTGACCCCCGACTTCGAGCTGAACAACTTCAACACGATCACCGCCGTCGTCTCACCCTCCATCGACCAGGAGGTCACCGAGCTGCCGGTCGCTGTCGGACTCGTCGAGGAGCCCGGCAGCATCACCCCCACCTGGGGTTGGTGGAACACGCCGCAGGCGGCTGCCGGGGACACCACCATCACGTCCCAGGGCATCGGCGTCACCGTCCTGGCCGGCGTCGAGTACACCTGGCAGCCGCCCACCTACCACTTCGAGCAGATCGAACGCAGCACCGAACTCGAAGTGTTCACCCCGAGCTACATTGCGCCGATGCTCACCGGAGACCTGCTCGGCGTTGACGCCCGTTTCAACTGAGGTCGTGACGACCCTCCTGACCGGAGGTGTTCATGACGAAGCTCGTCGACTCGGTGATCGCACTCGCCAAGAGCCAGGTTGGTGTCCACGAGGCCAAGGTCAACGGCCACTGGAACAACGACCAGAAGTACTCCAACGAGGTCCCCGACCTGGAGTGGTCGGACTTCCAGCCCTGGTGCGCCACGTTCGTGTCCTGGGTCGCCTACAAGTCCGGCGCCGGCGCCCTGTACCCGCGCACCGCCTCCTGCGACACGGCCGGCGCCTGGTTCAAGTCCAAGGGCCGGTGGAGTGAGTACCCCGCGATCGGCGCCCAGGTGTTCTACGGCGTCCCCCGCGACCTGTCCCACACCGGCATCGTGGTCGCCTACGACGACATCTACGTCTACACGATCGAGGGGAACACCAACCTCTCCGGCGCCCGCGAAGGCGACGGCGTGTACGCCAAGAAGCGGCTGCGCCGCGACGACTACCTGATCGGCTACGGCTACCCCGACTTCCCCGGCGGGATCAAGTCCGCCGACCCGCTGTGGGCCAGCGGCCACAAGGCCGGCGCCCCCGTCGCGCCGAAGCCGAAGCCGACGATCGGGCAGGCCGCACGCATCGACGGGATCGACCTGTCCCACCACAACACCGGGATCACCCTGACCGGCCTCAAGACCGCGAAGGCGCACGGCGTCCGGTTCGTGTTCCACAAGGCCACCGAGGGCACCGGCTTCACCGACGTCCAGTACGGCACCCGCCGCCGGCTGTGCGCCGCCGCCGGCATCCCGTTCGGGGCGTACCACTTCGCCCGCCCCGCCACGTCTTCGGGCACCACCCAGGCCAAGCAGTACCTGGCCTACGCCAAGCTCAAGCCCGGCGACCTGCTGCCCGTCCTGGACCTCGAAGACATGGGCGGGCTCTCCATCACCAAGCTCACGAAGTGGGTGGGGGAGTTCACCGCCGAATGCAAGCGGCAGCTCGGGGATCACGGTGGCCTGATCTACACCAAGT
>Ga0308175_100003015_pt1 | contig 11601 bp, 12 predicted proteins | sample PhyCR1_3_FD_203893 | JGI IMG/M metagenome (GOLD analysis project Ga0308175, IMG submission 203893) | Soil microbial communities from UC Gill Tract Community Farm, Albany, California, United States - DLSLS.C.R1 | ecosystem: Environmental > Terrestrial > Soil > Agricultural land | place: USA... | reverse complement strand
TTCACCACCTGCGCGCCGAGACCGGCCGCGCGCCTGGTCGCGTCAGCGACCCGCGCCGCCGCGACCTCCGGATCCCGGTGCCGGCTGTCGGTGTCGACGGCCAGCACGTCGTCCGCCGGCCACTCGCCGTCGGCGTCCAGCACGATCGAGGTCCGTCCCAGCCGGGTCATCAGCGCGGCGCTGTCGGCGGCGCCGGTGAGGTCGTCGGCGACGATGACGAGGTCGGTCATGGGCAGCTCAGATCCCCGCGCTCTCGGCAGCTTCGACGTCGGCACGACCGGAGCCGTTGCGACCGGAGCCGGTCTTGCGGGACAGGAACGCGGTCGCGAACGGAACGAGGATCGCGGTGATCACCACGGAGGCCGCCACCAGCACCGTCGCCGGCGCCGCAGCCTCCTTGTAGGCCGGGTTCACCCCGGCCACGATCGCCGGCACGGCGGCAGCGTTGCCTGCGGTGCTGGCGGCCGCGATGCCCGCGACTCCCCGCCCACCGGTGAGCTTGTCGGCGCCGATCAGGGCGATGCCGCTCAGCGTGAAGACGGCGAGGCCGAGGAGCAGGCCGAGCAGCCCCGCGTGCCAGACGTCGAGCAGGTTGATCCCCGCGCCGAGCGCGAAGGCGAAGAAGGGGATCAGCACACCGGTGGCACCACCGAGCCATGTGCGCATGTCAGGGTCCAGGTTGCCCAGGATCGCCCCGACGAGGAGCGGGATCAAGGTGCCCACCAGCGCCTGCCACGGGAATGCCGACAGGCCGGCGACGCCGAGCGTCACCATGGTCAGGAACGGCCCGGACTCGATGGTCAGGACGGAGTACGTCGCGACGTCGCGGGGCTTGCCGAACTGCCCCATCAGCGCCATGTACAGCCCGCCGTTGGTGTCGTTGAACGAGGCGACGACCGCGAGCACCGACAACCCGGCGAAGAAGCCCGACGAGATCGGCTTCTCGCTCAGGAACTGCCCGAGCACGACGCCGATCACCACCGCGAGGGCCACCTTGGTGGCGAACAGCGCGCCGCCCTTCTTGAGGATGTACGGCGTGGCCCGCACGTCGATGCTGGCGCCCATGCACACGTAGAACACCGCGAGGATCGTCAGCGCCCCGTCGAACAGGGCGCCGGTGAACGAGCCGAAGAACGGCCCGGCGTTCGGGAAGATCGTGTGGATCAGCGCGCCGATGAGCAGCGGGACGATCATCATCCCGCCGGGCACTCTCTCGAGGCTGCGTTTGATCGGCACGGACATGCAGGCTCCTCCGTCGGCTCGTGGGCCGCCGTGTGACGGCCGTCATGTGCCACCGTGCCATTACTGCGTGTTTCGCGCAAGAAGCCGCCCGCGGTGCGTGCTTCAAGCAGAAAGCCGCCTTCACGCCGGCTCCGCTCCGGCGAAGACGACGGTCAGGAGTCCGTCGGCGATCCGGAGGTGGTACCTGCTGCGGCCCCGCTTGACCACCGTCCCGAAGTTCGGGCCCGGCGCCACCACGCGGGCCTGCGAGCCGACGTCGAGCAGGGTGACGCGACGGCCCGCCCGCAGCACCGCCAGCTCATGGACGTAGTTCGGGTGCATCGGCGCGGGGCGGCCGTGGAACGTCCACTCGAAGACGTGCGCGACGTCGAAGGCCTGGCTGCACCGCGGGCACGTCGACACCCGGTCCGGCCGTCGGTGCCGCTCCACGCTGTGCCCCGCGCTGCACACCCCGACCCAGGCGCCGGGCAGCCGTGGTGCGTCCTGCGGCAGACACCGTTCGGCGGAGCAGCCGAGGCGTCGGGCCACCGCCTGCCACCGGGGCCCGTGGCCCGCACCGGGACCGGCCAGGGCGTGCGCGACCTCGTGCAGGATCGTCGCCCGCACCTCGGCCGGGTCGTGCAGCCGGGTCAGCGGCGCGCTCAGCCCGATCACCCGCTCGCCGTACCGGCAGACGCCGGCTCGCCGTTTCGCCCGGTCGAACCGGACGTGCCAGTCCTCGAGCCCGTGCTCGTGCAGCAGTCGCCGTGCCTCGTCGTACGCCTCTCGCAGCTCCATGACCGGAACCTAGGACCGGGCGCCGACAAGCCCGGGCAGCAACGCTGCCGGTGTCCACAGCCGCCTGCAGGAATGTGCTCCGGGCGTACCGGGTAACAGGCCATCCGTGGGTTCGACCTCCATGCCGGCGACGACGGCGCAGGAGATGCGCGACCACTGGGTCTGGCGACCGGAGTGGACCCCCGAGCGCACGTGCCTGTACTGGTACCTGACGTTCCAGGAGAACGAGATCGCCGCGGCGGTCGGCGAGCCCGCGCTCGAGCAGGTCCGGGGCGCGCCATGGCTGGACGCCATACCGCCTCGCTGGTGCCACGTCACGCTGACCGACATCGGCTTCGCCGACGAGCTGGGGCTCTCCGCGGTGCGCAGCGTCCACGACGCGGTTGCGCGCTCGGTCTCCGGCGAGCACCGGCTGCCGCTCGCTCTCGGCCCGGTGCAGGCCCACCGCTCGGCGCTGGTCCTGTCCGTCGGCCCGCTGAGCAGGCTGCGCGGCATCAGGAGCGCGGTACGACGAGCCACCTCCGGTCTCCTGGGAGACCGGCACGCCGACGTGCACGGGCAGCTGTTCTGGCCGCACGTCAGCCTGGGCTACGTGAACCGGTCCGTCGACTCCGCGACCGTGGATGACTTCCTCGGGAGGCTGCCGGACGTGGACGCGCGCGTCGACGTCGGCGCGCTGACGCTCGCGGCGGTCACCAGGCGCGACCGGCACTACCAGTGGGAGGTGCAGGCGCAGGTGGAGCTCGCCGGGGCCGACTGAATGCCCGGACCGCCGCCCGGACCGCTGCCCGGAGGGCTCAGACCAGCTCGGGGACGTGCAGGTGCGCGACCACGAGGTCGAACTCGTGGACGTCCTGCAGAGCGGCGCGCATCTGCGACATCGTGCGGATGCGCAGGTCGTCGGCCATCCGCCGGGTCTCCGCGAGCGCGTCGGCGTCCGCGTAGACGAACGTGGCCGCCGAGCGACCGGAGACCCGGTCGACGAGCAGACTGCCGCTGCAGAAGCCCTCGAACTCGCCGACGGCCGGAAGGGTGGTCGTCCGGAACACGTCGATGTCGTGGTCGACGTCGCTCGGGTCGGCCCGGATCCAGGTGACCCGCGCGCACGCGCCCGCCCCCGGGGTCCGCTCGCGGTGCATCGCCGCGATCTCCCACTGCTCGGCCTGCGGCGTCGAGTCGAACAGCTCACCGGCACGCTGGCGCATCGGCATGCCCGCGTCCGCGCTCCCGCGCATGGCTGCCTCGGACTCCCAGGCGCTGGCGCTGATGCACATCCCGTCCGAGTGGCTGGCCAGCAGGGAGACACCGACGCATCCCGGCAGCTTCATCACGGCCGGCACCGCGTCGTCGCGGACGTAGCTCATGCCCGCGTCCACGTTCTCGGGCCTGGCGTGAACTGTGATCGTGCGTGCGTACACGGCCCCGCTCCCCTCTGCTCCCCTGGCACCCCCACTGGTGCCGGCCTCCCACCGGAGTACTCCTGAGTCACCGCGGTGGCAATGACCCGACCGCTTTGTCCGGTGGCTGGTCTGCACCAGGGACCGGCCCCCGTGACCAGCCTCCGGCGGCCCGGCGAGGGGCCGGGGGCGGGGTACTACGTTGGGAAGGACTGAACCGACATCCCGAGGAGTGACGCCACATGCCTACTCGCACCGCTCGCACCGCCTGGAAGGGCACGCTTCAGGAGGGCTCCGGCCAGGTCGAGCTCTCCAGCTCGAAGGTCGGGACGTACGACGTCTCCTTCCCGAAGCGCGCGGCCGAGGACGCCGGCGGGACCACCAGCCCGGAGGAGCTGATCGCTGCGGCGCACGCCGCCTGCTACGCGATGCAGCTGTCGGCGAACATCGGTCAGGCGGGCGGCAACCCGCAGTCGCTCGACGTCTCGCTCGGCCCGGACGAGGACAAGGGCGGCTTCAAGCTCACCGGCATCAAGCTCACCGTTCGCGGCGAGGTCGAGGGGTTGGACGAGAAGGGCTTCGCCGAGGCTGCCGACCAGGCCAAGAGCGGCTGTCCGGTCAGCAAGGCCCTTGCCGGGGTGGACATCACCCTGGACGCCGCCCTGGAGAGCTGACGTCACCGGCGGTGGACCGGTGAGCGACGTCGAGGTCATCACCTCGCGCGAGGTGCCGCTCGGCGGCCCGCGCGCCATGAGCGTGCGACGCACGCTGCCCCAGCGGCAGCGCTCGCTCGTCGGCGCGTGGTGCTTCGCCGACCACTACGGGCCGGACGACGTCGCGTCGACCGGTGGCATGGACGTGCCGCCGCACCCGCACACCGGTCTGCAGACGGTCAGCTGGCTGTTCGCCGGCGACATCGAGCACCGCGACAGCGGTGGGGTGCACGCGATGGTGCGGCCCGGTGAGCTGAACCTGATGACAGCGGGGCACGGCATCGCTCACTCGGAGGTCTCCACCGCGGGCACGTCCGTGCTGCACGGCGTCCAGCTGTGGGTCGCGCTGCCGGACGGCGCACGGGACCGGCCGCGCGCATTCGACCACCACGTCCCGTCGGTCGTCCCGGTCGACGGCGGCTCGCTGCGCGTGCTCCTCGGGTCGCTGGCCGGCTCGACGTCCCCTGCTCCGACGTACACGCCCTTGCTGGGCGCCGAGGTCGTCGTCGACCCGCACGGGGAGGTCGTCCTGTCCGTCGACCCCGGCTTCGAGCACGGCGTCCTCGTCGACGCGGGCCCTGTGCTGCTCGACGGCGTGCGGCTGGACCGGGCCGACCTCGGCTACACGCCGGTCGGCAGTGACCGGCTCACGGTGGTCAACCCCGGCGTCGAACCGGCCCGGGTGATGCTCCTCGGCGGCGAGCCGTTCGACGAGCCGCTGGTGATGTGGTGGAACTTCGTCGGGCGCTCCCACGACGAGATCGTCGAGCTCCGGCAGCAGTGGCAGGCGGAGACCGACCGGTTCGGCCGGGTCGAGGGGTACGACGGGTTCCCGCAGCACCTCCCGGCGCCGCCGCTGCCCAACGCTCGCATCCGGCCGCGGATGCAGCCGCCCGGTCACGGAGACCGGAGCGCGTGGGGCTGACCGGCTAGCTAGCGCAGGCGCCGCAGCGCCCGCCGCATCGCGGCCCACTCCGGGTCGGCGCGCAGGGTGTCCTCGTGCGCGCGCACCAGCGCCTCCAGCCGGTCCAGCCGGGTCCGGCCCTGGCGGGACAGGTACACCTCGACGCGGCGCCGGTCCTGCTCGCCCTGCCGCCGGTACACCAGGCTCCGGTCGCCGAGCTGGTCGACGATCCGGGTCAACGAGGGCTGCGGCACCACCAGCCGCGCGGCGAGCTCTCCCATCAGGTGTCCCCCGCCGTCGCCCAGCGCACGCAGGACCCGCCACTGCTCGACAGTGCATCCGTCGTCGTCGAGCACGCCGGCCAGCCCTCGAGCGGCGGTGCGCTGCAGCACCGTCAGCTGCTCGACCAGCGACGGGGTCTCGCCGTCCCGTCCGGTCACTGCGCGCCTCCCTTCGCCGCCCGTTCGCTGGAGCATACTCGTCGCGATGAGGATCGAGGCCGGGCTGACGGACCCGCTGGAGGCGCAGGTGATGCCGCGCGAGCGGTCCGGCCTGCGCGTCGGCCTGGTCGTCCCGCAGTCCGGGGCCCTGGGCCTGTTCGGCCCCTCGGCGGTGGACGCCGCGCTGCTCGCCACGCACGAGGTGAACGTCTCCGGAGGCGTGCGCGGGGCGTACGTCGACCTGGTGCTCGTCGACGGCGGCCGCCCGCCCCTGGAGGTCGCCGCCGAGGTCCGGCGGCTGGGCGACGCCGGGGCCGTCGACGCGCTGGTCGGCTTCCACACCAGCGACGTGCACCGCGCCGTCGAGCGGGTCGCGGCCGGTCGGACGCCGTACGTGTTCACGCCCCCTCACGAGGGCGGCCGGCGCCGGGACGGGGTGGTCTGCATCGGCCCCGACCCCGCGCGGCAGCTCCGGCGCGCGGTGTCGTGGCTGACCAGCCGGCACGGGCTGCGCCGCTGGGCGCTGGTGGGCAACGACTACATCTGGCCCTGGGCGGTCCATCGGGCGGCCCGGCCACTCGTTGCCGCCACCGGGGCCGAGGTCGTGCTCGACCACTTCGTGCCGCTCGGTGGCGTGGACGCGCAGCTGGACCAGCTCCTCGACGCGCTGCGGACCACCCGCGCCGACGCCCTGCTGGTCAGCCTGGTGGGCCGGGACCTGGTCAGCTTCCACCGCGCGCTGCGGCAGGCCGATCTCGACCGGCGGCTGGTGCGGCTGTCCGGGGCGCTGGAGGAGAACGGCCTGCTGGCCGGCGACGGAGACCGCACCGGCACGCTGTACGCCGCGATGTCGTCGTTCGTCACGATGACCGACGAACGGCACGTGGGCCTCGCGGAGCGGTACGCCGCGGTGATCGGTCCGCACGCCCCCGTCCTGGACAGCTACGCCGAGAGCGTCTACGACGGGCTGCACCTCGTCGCGACCCTCGCCGCCCGCGGATCGCTGACCCCGGAACGGATCGCGGCCGCGACCGCCGACGTGTCCGACGTACGACGGACCCGGCAGGTGCACCTCGCCCGCGCCGACGGCCTCGAGCTGTCCGTCGTACCAGGCGTCGCGTGAGACGCCACGTCGACCGACCCCGCGCAGATCCTTCCATCTGGAAGTAATTGCTCCTACGCTTCCCTCGTTTCGTCGACAACGAGGGATCGAGGCCGCGATGCCAGAACAGCCGCAGCTGGAACACGACATCGAGCACTACGGCTACCGCCAGGAGCTGCACCGCTCGCTGTCGTTCACCGACCTGCTGGTCTACGGGCTGGTGTTCATGGTCCCGATCGCGCCGTTCGGGATCTTCGGCAGCGTCTTCCAGGGCTCCGGCGGCATGGTCGCGCTCGCCTACGCCATCGGCATGGTCGCGATGATGTTCACCGCGCTGTCGTACTCGCAGATGTCGCGGGCGTTCCCCATGGCGGGTTCGGTCTACACCTATGCGGGACGCGGGATCGCCGCACCGGTGGGGTTCCTCACCGGCTGGATGATCCTGCTCGACTACGTGCTGGTTCCCGCGCTGCTGTACCTCATCGCCGCCATCGCGATGCACTCGCTGGTCTCGGCGATCCCCGTTTGGCTGTGGCTGGTCGGCTTCGTCATCCTGAACACCGTCGTGAACTACATGGGCATCGAGATGACCGCCAAGGTCAACAAGATCATGCTGGTCGGCGAGCTCATCGTGCTGGCGATCTTCATCCTGATCGGCATCGTCGCCCTGGCCGCGAACAAGGGCAACGGCCTCCACTTCAGCGCCCCCATCTACAACGGCTCGACGTTCTCCTGGTCGCTGGTGTTCGGAGCCGTCTCCGTCGCCGTGCTGTCCTTCCTCGGCTTCGACGGCATCTCCACCCTGGCCGAGGAGAACAAGGACTCCGCCCGGGCCATCGGCCGCTCGATGATCGCCGCGCTCCTGCTGGCCGGCGTGCTGTTCATCGTGCAGACCTGGATCGCCTCGCTCCTGGTCCCCCACCCGAACCAGCTGATCAGCAAGGGAGACCCGGCCGGTACGGCGTTCTACGACTCGGCCGCGGTCGCCGGCGGCGTGTGGGTCTCCAAGCTGACCGCGCTCGCCACCGCGATCGCCTGGGGGTTCGCCAACTCCCTCGTCGCGCAGGCCGCTACGTCGCGGCTGCTCTACGCGATGGCCCGCGACCGCCAGCTGCCGTCGTTCCTGGCGAAGGTGCACGAGCGCAAGGGCGTTCCGGTCAATGCGACGCTGCTGGTCGCAGTCATCTCGCTTGCCGTCGGCTTGTTCTTCTACGAGTTGTCCGATGGCATCGCCAGGCTCTCCACTCTGGTCAACTTCGGTGCCCTGACGGCGTTCCTGGCGCTGCACGTCTCCGTCGTGTGGCACTACGTCGGCAGGCTCGGCAGCCGGAGGTGGTGGACGCACCTGATCGCGCCGGTCATCGGGTTCGCGATCCTGGCCTACGTGTTGATCAACGCTCAGGTCTACGCTCAGACGCTCGGCCTGATCTGGCTTGTCGTGGGCCTCATCATCATGGGCATCTTCCTGGCCTTGGGCCGCAAGCCCGAGCTGGCAGCCATGACCGACGAGGAGGCTCCGTGACCGACGTCCGCACGCTGCACCCGACGCCCGAGCAGCTCGCCTACGCCTTCGGCGGCCGCGACCCGCTGCTCACCGTGCCGCCGGGCACCGTCGTCGAGCTGTCGACGGAGGACTGCTTCGCCGGGAACGTGCGCGGCGTCGACGACCTGCCGAGCCAGGTGTGCACGTTCCCGTTCCTCAACCCGGTCACGGGTCCGATCGCCGTCGAGGGTGCGGAGGTCGGGGACACGCTCGCCGTGCACTTCGTCGAGATCGTGCCGTCAAGGGACCACGGCTTCTCCAGCACGTTCCCGCACTTCGGCGCACTCACCACCACCCACCAGACCGCCACGCTGCATCCGGCGCTCGAGGAGCGGGTCTGGAAGTACGACATCGACGCCGGCAAGGGCGTCTGCCACTTCCAGGCGCGGGGCTCGCAGTTCTCCGTCGAGCTGCCGCTCGACCCGATGCACGGCACGGTCGGCGTCGCGCCCGCGGCCAACGAGGTGATCATGTCGATCACGCCGGCGGCCCACGGCGGCAACATGGACACCCCCGAGATGCGGGCCGGGGTCACGGCGTATTTCCCGGTCAACGTGCCGGGCGCCCTGCTCTCCATCGGCGACGGGCACGCCCGGCAGGGCGAGGGGGAGGTGTGCGGCACGGCGGTCGAGGCCGCCATGAGCACCGTGGTCGTCGTCGACCTCGTCAAGGGCGACGCCCCCGGCTCGCCGCGCATCGAGAGCGACGACTTCCTGATGACGACCGGGAACACCCGGCCTCTCGAGGACGCCTTCCGGATGAGCCAGCTCGACCTCGTCGCGTGGACGGGCCAGCTCCTCGGGCTCGACGCGCTCGACGCCTACCAGCTGGTCAGCCAGGCCGGCCTCGCGCCGGTCGGCAACGTCGTCGACACCAACTACACGATGGTCGCGAAGCTGCCCAAGTCCCTGCTCGGCACCACCACGGCGTACGACGGGATCCACGACCGCCTTCGCGAGACGGCGGCGGACTACCTCGCCCACCGCTGACCGCTACCGTGGTCCCGTGCGTGGAGACCGGGTGGAGATCGTCGTCGATGCCGGCGGCGAGGCGCGCATCTTCGACGTCACGGCCACCCGTGCCGGACGCCGGGTCGAGATCTCCACGAGCAGGGGCGTCACCGAGGTCACCGAGGTGACCCGCAGCGGTACACCGGTTCGCACGGCCCGCTTCATGTCCACCCGGGTCATCGCCCTCGTCGAGCACCCGGCCGACCCGGCAGCCGCACGACCGGCCGGCTGAGGCCCGGCCGCTCCTCCCTGCCTCGAAGGTCCCGACCAGCGAACGGGGGATGATGGAGCGTGCGCGACTGGTGGCGGCGGGGTCTGGCCCGAGAGCTGGCGCGGCTCCGCAACGACGGCCGCGCAGGTCTGCTCTGGTCGCTGCGCGTCACGGTCGCGGCGGTCGCCAGCTACGTCGTGGCGACGCTGGCCTTCCCGCACACCCAGCCGCTGCTCGCGCCGCTGACCGCGATGCTCGTCGTCCAGGTGACGCCCGTCTCGCTGCTGGCCAGCGGCCTGGACCGGGTGATCGCCGTGGTGGCCGGGGTGTCGCTGGCGGTGGTGTTCGCCGCCGTCGTACCCCTCGAGTGGTGGAGCCTCGGCATCCTCATCCTGGTCGCCATCACGATCGGGCAGGTGCTGAACCTGCGCTCGAACCTGCTCGAGGTGGCGATCAGCGGGATGCTCGTGCTCGGCGTCGGCGTGTTCGGCGCCGAGTCCGCCGCCTGGCAGCGGATCACCGAGACGCTGGTCGGCGCAGCAGTCGGCATCGCGGCCAACCTGGTCTTCCCGACGAAGGTCAGCAGCGACGACGCCGGCCGGGCCATCGACGGTCTCGCCGACCGGCTGAACGAGCTGTTGAACCACGCCGCCGAGGAGCTGACCGTCCTCGTCCGCGAAGGTCGCGACGTGACGCCCTCGGCGCGCAGGTGGCTCGACGACGCGCGCCGCATCACCCACGACATCCCGCAGGTCGGCGCGGCGCTCCTACAGGCCGAGCAGGGCAGGCGGCTCAACGTACGCGCCGTCGGCACGCCCGATGCCGGACCGGGTCTCCGGCAGGGGCTCGAGTCGCTCGAGCACTCCGCGGTCGCGATCCGGGTCATGTTCCGCGCAGTGGTGGACGGCACCCACGACGTGCCGTGGCTGCAGGACGAGATCGCCGAGGACGTGCTGCTCGGGTTGGCGCACACCTTCCGGGAGCTCGCCACGGGCATCGACGCCTTCGGGCAGCTGGTCCACGACGAGGCGGGCTCGTCGACGACGATGAGCTCGGCCGACGTCGAGCGGCTCCGCGAGGCGCTGGACGGTCTGCACGAGGCGCGGGCGCGGCTCGAGGACCTGCTCGTCGCCGACCTCCCGGCTTCGCTGCTGGAGCTGCACGCCGCCTTGCTGTCCACCGTGAAGCGGATGCTGCGGGAGATGGACCTCGACGAGCGGGTACGACGTCAGGTGCGGCTGCTCCGCCGGACCCGGCCCCGCCTCCCCCGTCCCGTCCTGCCGCGACCGACGACCGGCCCGCCGGACAGCGCCGAGCCGACGCCGGAGGCCGAGACGCAGCTGCTCCCGCTACCGCCTCGCGACCGGCGCGACAAGCCGCCCACCTGAGGAGCCGGCTCACGCCGATCCCGGTCAGCGACCGCCGCGCAGGTCGAGCGGCCGCTTGGTGAACTGGGTGGCGCGGCCGTGCAGCGCGGTGACCAGCGCCGCGAACGACGCATCGGTCTTGGGCGTCCGGTCGAAGGTGGTCAGCAGCATCAGCGGCCTCATCCGCTGCCGCGCGACGGACTTGGCGTAGGTGAACTCCTTGAGCCCGTCGGGCCCGTGGATGCGCCCGAACCCGGACCCGCCCACGCCGCCGAACGGCAGCGCCGGGATCGCCGCGAACGAGATGACGCTGTTCACCGCGGTCATCCCGGCCCGAAGCCGGTGCGCGATCTCGGCGCCGCGCCGCTTGGAGAACACCGTGGAGCCCAGGCCGTACGACGTGCCGTTCGCCAGCCGCACCGCCTCGTCCATGTCGCGCACCCTGGTGACGGTCACCGTCGGCCCGAACGTCTCCTCCTGGACGGCGCTGGAGTCCTCCGGCACGTCGAGCAGCACGGTCGGCTGGATGAACCGGTCCTCCACGGCGTCCGGTCCGCCGACGACGGCGCGGCCTCCCCAGCTGAGCGCGTCCTCGATGTGCCGGCGTACGACGTCGACCTGGCTCGGCAACGTCATCGGGCCGAACTGCGCCTCGGCGTCCGTGCCGGAGTGCACCGCGCGAGCGCGACGGGTGAGCTCGTCGACGAACCGGTCGTGCACCCGGTCGTGGACGTACACCCGCTCCACGCCGACGCACGTCTGGCCGGCGTTGGAGAACGCACCCCAGGCGGCCGCGTCGGCGGCCGCCTCGACGTCGGCGTCCTCGTCGACGACCATCGCGTCCTTGCCGCCGCCCTCGATGAGCACCGGCGTGAGCTTCTCCGCGCACGCCGCC
>Ga0308175_100003013_pt1 | contig 11602 bp, 10 predicted proteins | sample PhyCR1_3_FD_203893 | JGI IMG/M metagenome (GOLD analysis project Ga0308175, IMG submission 203893) | Soil microbial communities from UC Gill Tract Community Farm, Albany, California, United States - DLSLS.C.R1 | ecosystem: Environmental > Terrestrial > Soil > Agricultural land | place: USA... | reverse complement strand
TCTGTCCGGGAGGCGCCATGTAAGCGAAGCCGGCCGGCTGCGCGACCCGTTCGGCCTCCGCATCGTACTTGCCGACGGGCTTGTGCTCGACAGCCATGCCGAGATTGCGCTCCATGGCCTGGTACGTCGGCTTGCCGACCTCGACCCAGCTCTCGTCGCTGGTCGCCGACCCTTCGCGCGTCTTCACGGTGCGCAGCTTCTGTTCGTACTTGCCGCGCTCGGTGCGCATGTCCACCAGCAGCTTGTCCCAGGATGTGTAGAGCTGACCGGTCAGCGACTTTAATTCTTCGGTCTTGCGAGGAAGTCCGGTAGCCGCGGTATGCAGGGTGTCTGCGGCCGCGAACAGGTTGCCGTAATCGAGCTTGCCGGTGTCGTTCGCCGCCGCCGCCTGGCGCGAGGCCGCGCTCTTTTGCCAGCTGTCCTCGGCTCCCGCAACGCTGCCGCGCAGAGCCTCCAGCCGGTTGCCCAGGTCGGCGCGTTTGTCCGGCCAGTCGTTCTGCGCCTTTTGTACCGCCGCCGTGATGCCTGCCAGGTCCAGCGCGTGCACTGCCTGGTAGTCGCGATCCATCTCGCGGACTTCGTCCGGCAGCCGCTTCTTCAGCTCGATCCAGTGGGTCGCGTCCTTGCGCACCGCTTCGGCGTCGGCGAGCGCGGCGGTGCGCGTCTGCTGCTCGTGCGCCAGGATCTGTTTCGCCTGCTCCGCGTCGCTGCGGCGATTTGCCTTCTCCAGCCGCGCGAGTTGTTCCAGGTCTCGCGATGCCGAGCTCAGCACGTTTTCCGAGCGCGCGAGCCGGTCGTTGTACAGTGCAGCCGAGGGCAGGGCACTGAACAGCTCGTGCTCGCCGCTCACATCGCGGGCGACTTCCTGCTTCGCCGACGCAACCTGCTTTTGCGAGGAGACGAGCGCGCTCCGCTCGGCCGCGATCTGTGCGCGAACATCGCGCGGCAGGTCGTCGAAGCCCGCCACCCACACCAATCCCATCAGGCCGGCCACTACGGCCGCCGTGACCTTCAGTCCAGCTTTTTCCATGACGATTGCCTCAGGTTCTGCCGCTGCGGTAGACCGTAACGTCGCCGGGCGCGATCCTTTCGTACACGGTGACGGCGAAGGGCTCGCCTTCGGACTTCCGAATGCCGAGCAGCCGTCCTGCGTCCTGCGTCAGAAACTCCCAGTAGTAGTAGCCGGCGGGCTGCGGCTGGTTCTCGCGCCAGGCGCGCACCTCGCGGCTCAACCTGTAGTTCCAGGACACATTGTCCCAATTGATGTTATCGGCAGGATTCTGACGCTCGTCGAGATCCGCCAGATCCTGCTCGCTCAGGCCGATATCTTCCAGCGTGATGCGCGCGGGCGAGGAGTGTAGGTACACTTCGATCTCCTCGTCGCCGCCTACCCGCAGGGATACCCGCCGTTCTTTGTAGGGCCCCGACAACTCGACCCATGTCCGCGCCCCTGCTTCCAGGCGCGTTCCGCGGTCTACCGTAAAGTCGAGGTCGGTCATCTGTTCTCCCGCACCGGAGATGGAGAGCACGTCTCCGGTGCGGGCGTCGGTGACCTTCAGATTGGCCAGGTCCTCGACCGGCGCTTTGTAGGCCGGTTCGACCGGCTTGGGATCTTTGCGGAAGAGTCGCATAAGCACAATCACCAGAAAGATCGCCAGAATCGCTTCCAGCGTGAAGGTGATCATAGTTCGAACTTAGACCTTCGCCTTCTCGCTGGCTCCCGACCCCGTGGAAAGCGATCCGCCCGGCGAGGGCAGCTCTTTCATGTACGAGGGCGGAGGCGGCGGATTCTTGGAGGCGCGCTCGGCTTTGAGCGCGGCGAGTTCGTTGTCCACATTGCCCGTGCCGAGCGCCGCGAACTGCTTCTCCAGATCGTCGTCCTTGCCCGCGCTGGCCAGCTGGTCGAACGCTTTGGCGGTCGCTTCCTCTTTGGAAACCGTCTGCTCGAAACGGTTCAGCGCCGCAAACGCATTGTCCGCGCTGCCTACGCCCGCGATCGCTTCGCTGACTTTGCGCTGCGCCATTGCGGCGTTCTTGCGCGCCACCAGCGTTCCCGCCGTGCGCTCGCCATCGTCGATCTTGCGTTTCAGCTCCCCGACCTGCTGCTTCAGCTTCTCGCTGGTGGCCTGCGCCTGTTCCACCGAAAGCTTCATCGAGTTGACCTGCTGGTCGCACTCGCCCTTCTTGGCCAGCGCCTTCTTGGCCAGATCCTCGTTGCCCGCGTCCAGGGCCATTCCGGCGCGGTTCTTCCACTCATCGCTCTGCCGCACATACTTCTCGTATTCGGCCTGTAGCGTATTGTAGTTGCTCATCGCCATGGCGCTCGCACGCACCACTTTGTTGAGCTCGGTCTTCATATCGGCGACCGTCTGACGCACAGTCGCTTCGAAGGTCGCGTCCTCGATCACATCGACGCCGGCGTTTGCCTGTCCCCGGGCCACACGGCCGAGCCGTCCGAAAAAATCGCCTAAGAATGCCATTGCTCTTCTCTCCTCGTTCCTTTCTTCAATCTGAATAGATGCAGCCGGCCTTATGAAGCCAGGTTGCCCAGCAAACCGCGCGCGCTCATCACGTCCACCAGCAGGAAATGCACGCAGCTCAGGATGTCGTCCTGATCGTCCGGCCCAAGGCTCTGTACTTTGCAGAAGTTGTTCAACGTGACCGATACCTGCCCCCCGCCGGCATCGTAAAGCTGAAAATACGAAGTGCTGATCCCGTTATCGGCGGCCAGCATTGTTTGCATCATTTGCGCGGTGATCTTGGCTCGCGGCACCGTGATGCAGGGAAGGCTGAAAAACACGATATCGCCTTCGATAACCGCCTGAATCGTGATCCCGCTCGACACCTCCTTGATGCTGAGCGTATCGGGCGTCGGCTCGTTAATCTGATACCCCCGCTCGGCGAGCAGGGAATGGATCTGGCCCACGTGTGGACTGGTTGTCGGTGTCATAGGATTGGATCGTTCTCCTCTATCATTACGCTTTCCTTCCCGGTTGTGTTCCGATTCTTCTATCGCAATCTGCAATCAAATATATTGCAATCTGTAAAGACTTGTCAAGAGCAAAATGTCGTGTGTTATCATCGCCATCCATGAGCCCCGCAACCGAACAAGAGATCAGCAGGAACAATCGCGCGTTCGAAGCTGCCGTGGCCGCCCGCGACATGGACGCGCTCGCCGCTGCTTACACCGCCGATGCCCGGATACTGCCTCCCGGAGGCGAGATGGTCAGCGGCCGCGACAATATCCGGCAATTCTGGGACGGCGCCATCGCAGCCCTTAACGTCGCCTCCGTGAGGCTGGAGACGCTCAGCTTCGAGGCCGCCGGCGACACCGGTTACGAAGTCGGCCGCGCCACCCTCCACCCGGCCGGCGGCGGACCGTCCATGCAGGCTAAATACGTGGTCGTCTGGAAGCGCCAGGACGGAGCCTGGAAATGGCACGTGGACATCTGGAACGCCAGCGCCTGAGGCTTCCTGTAAAGAGCGCCTCCGGCTACCTTCGGAGGCCCGTGCACCAGCGGAGTCTGTCCGTATGGACTAGAATGGCATAGACCCTTTATGCGTTCCAGCTTCAGGCGGCTCCCCGCAGCGATCGCCTTCGCTTTCGCGCTGCACGCGCAAGCCCCGGCTCCGCAGCCTCCCGCCGCCCAGCCTCCCGCCGCTCAATCCGCTGCCAAACCGCCGGCCGCCGAAATGTCCCAGAAGGACGAACCAGCCCTTTTCAAGGCCCGCGTCAATCTCGTCGCCGTCCCGGTCGTCGTGCGCGATAAGCTCGGCAAGGCAATCGGCACGCTGAAACAGGAAGATTTCCAGCTGTTCGATCGCGGCAAGCCCCAGTTCATCGCCCGCTTCTCCATGGAACGCGCCGGCGCCCGCATGATCAAGCCCATCGAGATCGAGGCCGCCGACCCATCCCTCAAAGGTCTCGACAGCAAGCCGGTCGAGGTTGCCGACGGCTTCACCGCGCTCGTCTTCGACGACGTGCACTTCAAGTTCGCCGATCTGGCTGTCGTTCGCGAAGCCGCCTGGAAGCACATCGACAAATCGATGAAGGTGACCGAGCGCTTCGCCATCTTCACCACCTCCGGCCAGACCCAGCTCGATTTCACCGACAACAAGGAAGAGCTGCACGAAACCCTGAATCGCCTGATGCCCCGGCCCTACACCGGCGGCGGCCAGAACACCTGCCCGCACATGACCTATTACATGTCGGACCTGATCTTCAATAAGCACGACGCCACCGTACTGGAAGCCGCTACGCAGGATGTCCTCGCCTGTCAGAACATGGCCCCCGACCAGCACGACGTCGCGCAGCGCCAGGCCGAACAAGTGGCTTCGCAGGAGATCCATCTCGGCGATGCGGAAACACGTCTGGCCCTGGGAGTGATCCGCCAGTTGATCCGCCGCATGGCGTCCATGCCCGGTCGTCGCAGCATGATCCTGGTGTCGCCGGGTTTCCTCACGCTGGCCGAACACACCCAGGAGAAGACCGAGATCATGGATCGCGCCATCCGCGCGAGCGTGCTCATCAACTCGCTCGACGCGCGCGGTCTCTACACCGTCAACACGGATGTCAGCAAGGGCGCCGCCAATACCTTCACTCAGGGGATTCTCAACCAGATGGAGCGCGAAAGCTCTTCCGCGGAGTCGGACGTCTTGGCGGAGCTGGCGGCCGGCACCGGCGCGAACTTTTTCCAGAACAGCAACGATTTGGAAGAGGGTTTCCGCCGCCTCTCCGCCGCTCCCGAGTATTATTACCTGCTCGCGTTCTCTCCCCAGAATCTGCGTATGGACGGCGGCTTTCACAGCCTCAAAGTCAGTCTCAAGAAGTCCCAGGAACTCGGCGGCATGACGCTCACCGCGCGCAAGGGCTACTACGCCCCTACTCACAACGAGAACGCCAAGGAAACCGCCCTGCGGGAAATCGAAGAGGCGCTCTTCAGCCGGGAGGAGATGACCGATATTCCCGTCGATATGCATACTCAGTTCTTCAAGAGCGGCGCCGACTCGGCGAAGCTCTCGCTACTGGTCAAGGTGGATGTGAAGAAGCTCAAGTTCCGTAAGGAAGAGGACCGCAACAACGACGAGCTCACCGTCGTGTGCGGCGTCTTCGATCGCAATGGAGTTTATGTGACCGGTGTGCAAAAGCGCATCGAGATGCGTCTCAAGGACGAGACTCTCGAAAAACGCGTGGACAACGGCATTGTCGTACGCAACACTCTGGAAGTGAAACCCGGCGTCTACACGGTCCGCCTGGTAGTTCGCGATGCCGAGGGTGCGATGATGTCCGCCCGTAATGGCGCAGTGGAAATTCCGTATTGAGAGGTGTAGGGTGATCTTGCAACGCCTGATTCGATCTGCCGCGATATTCCTGGCGGGAACCTCCGTCTGGGCGCAGGCCCCGGCCCAGCCGCCGACCGTCATCAAGACCGAAACCAAGCTGGTGCTCGTCGATGTCGTCGCCACCAACAAGAAGGGCCAGTATGTGGACGATCTGGCCATCAAGAATTTCAAAGTGTGGGAGGACGGCAAGGAGCAAAGTCTCAAGACCTTCTCCTATGGTCCCGACCCCTCCTCGCCGGACGCCGGCAAACGCTACATCGTTCTCTTCTTCGATAGCATGACCCTGGGTGCTTCCGAAGTGGCGCAGTCGCGGCTCGCCGCCCAGCGCTTCATCGAATCCAACGCCGGCCCGGACCGCCTGATCCTGGTGGCGGGGTTCATGAACACCACCCAGATCCTGCAGAACTTCACGCCGGATATCGATAAGCTGAAGGCTTCGCTCGGCAAGGTTCAGGCCTCCACCATCCTGCGCGGACCCGACATGGCGTCCATCGGCGCCATGACCGGCGCCAACATGGGGATGGGCGGAGAAATGGGCGTCGGCGGGCAGCGTATCGATCCTGCCCAGGATTTCGCCGCCCGGACCATGCTGCAAGGCTTGCGCACGCTCGCTAAGAACATGGCCGAGATTCCCGGACGCAAGAGCCTGATCCTTTTCACCTCCGGGTTCCCATTGAGTAACCAGACGCGCGATGAGGCCCAGGCCACGATCGGCGTCTGCAATAAGAGCAACGTCGCCATTTACACCGTGGACGCACGCGGCATGTCCGGCGGCGGCTCCATGAGAGGCGGCCGTGCGGCGCTCGAGATGCCCGGCCCGGCGCACGTACCCGGGATCGCATTGGCAGCGTGGCCGGTTTCGCGCATCGCGTCCTTCTTCTTCGATCCCCAGGCCCGCGGCGGTGGAGCTCCCGCAGGCGGCGCTCCGGCAGGTGGCGGCGCTCCCGCGGGCGGTGGTGCTGCCGGCGGCGGGAATCCGGCCAGTGGCGGGGCCGCGGGCGGAGGCGCAGGCGGAAGGCCCGGCGGGATCGGCGGGACCACCGACGGCGGGGGGCGAACCGGCGGTATGCCCGGCAACGGCGGCATTAACAACAACCCGGGCGGCATCAACGGTGCCGGAGGCGGTAACAACCCCGGCGGCATGAACAACGACCCGTTTGGCAACCGCAACAACCCCAATAATCAGCGGCGCACCGGCCCCTTCGGCATGGAGATGCACGATAATGTGCTCGATCGCCAGCAGATCCTCTACATGCTGGCCGACGGCACCGGCGGCTTCGTCATCCTCAACACCAACGATCTCACCGGCGGCCTGGAGAAGATCGCCAAAGAGCAGAACTCGTATTACATCCTCGGCTACACGCCGCCGGAAAGCGCCGACGGCAAGTGCCACGCCCTCAAGGTGAAAGTGGATCGCGGCGGGACCAACCTTCGCGCTCGCGCCGGTTATTGCAATGTGAAGAGCAAGGATGTGCTTGCCGGCAGCCCCGTCGAAAAGACGCTGGAGAGCCGGGTCACCGGAACCACAAAGGGCAGCATCCCGGCCTCCATGTCCGCGCCGTTCTTCTATACCGGCGCCAACACGGCCCGCATCGCGGTCACGCTCGAGATCCCCACCGAATCCATCAAATTCGAAAAGGTCAAAGGCAAGCAGCACGCCGTGGTCAATGTGCTGGGTCTGGCTTACACCCAGGACGGCACAGTGGCAGCGCGCTTTAGCGACATCGTCAATCTCGATTTCGAAAGCTCCAAGGAAGTGGATCAGTTCAAGAAGGAGCCGCTGCATTACGAGAATCAGTTCGATATCGCGACCGGCAACTACTCCTTCAAGGTGGTCTTCGATAATGGAGGGGAAAGCTTCGGCAAGTTGGAAGCGCCGCTCGCCATCAATGCCTACGACGCCAAGGAATTCGCGCTCAGTGGAGTCGCACTCTGCAAGAAGTTCGGGCCCGCTTCCGCGGTCGATTCGGGTATCGATGCGCTGCTCCTGGAAGGGCGCTCGCCGCTTATCGCCGGCAATTTCAAGTTCACCCCCAGCGGCTACACCAAGTTCGCTAAGACCGATAACGTCGGCCTCTACTTCGAAATCTACGACCCGCTGCTGACCGGCGACAAACCGCCCAAAGTCATGGTTTCGATGCGGTTCCTCGACGGCAAAACCGGCGCCCCGGTGACCGAAAGCGGCGCCGTCCCGGTGGACACCTTCGTCAAGCCCGGCAACGCGGTGGTCGCCACCGGATTGCGTCTGCCGGTAGCCAATCTGCCGCCCGGTCCGTACAAAGTGGAAATTAAAGCCCTGGACTCCACCGGAACCTGGGCCCTGCGAACCGCCGATTTCGAAGTAATGTAGTTGTTTCGGAGCCGAGGGCTATTTCCGCATCCGGGTTGGGAGTGGAGATCGGGACCGAGCTTCCGCCGAAACGCCGAGGGGTCGCTGTTCCGGAGCCGCGCGCGTCTTCAGCAACCGGATTTGACGCTTTTTCCGTTACGATTTAGCCGGAGATCGGCAGCGCGCCCGCGGCGGACTTGCCGAGCTTCCGCCGAACCGCTGACAAGTCGCGCACGAAGGCCGCGTAGTTTTCCTCGCGCTGTTCGGGGTCCGGTGCGCGCAAGATCGATGAGGGGTGTACGGTAGCGGTGACGCTTGCTGCCAGCGCATGCGGGAAGAACTTGCCTCTTTCCTGCAGCAGCCGGTGCGTTTTTCCGATCACTACCCGCGCTGCCACCGCGCCCAGGCAAACAATCATCTCCGGCCGCACCAGTTCCAACTCGGCGCGCAGCCATGGCGTACAGGCCACAACTTCGGCAGCGGACGGCGTCTTGTGAATCCGCCGTTTCCCTCGCTCCTCGAATCGGAAATGCTTAACCGCGTTGGTCAGGAAAACCTGCTCCGGATCGAGCCCCGCGTCCCCCATCGCCCGGCGCAGCAGTTCGCCCGCGGGACCGACGAACGGCTCTCCGGCCCGGTCTTCCTTATCTCCCGGCTGCTCTCCGACCATCACCACCCGCGCCGACCGCGGTCCGCCCCCCATCACGGCTTGCGTGGCGTTCCGAAAAAGATCGCAACCCTCGCAACGCTGCGCGGCTTTGCGCAACGTCACGAGGGTTGCCTTTGCGGGTACGTATTGTTCAGCTCCGGGAAACTCAGCCACGACCTCGCCTGTCGATCAGTTATCTGCGATCGTCACGGTCGCGGTCTCCGTGATAGTGGTTGCCGTCGCGGTCATAGAAATGGTGGGCCACTCCCATCACCATCGGCCGGTCCACGCGGAACGTGATTACCGAGTCGCGCGGAACACGCACTTCCCGTCCGCGAACCTCTCCTCCCTGAATCGCTCCAACAATCGCGCCGACCAGGCCCGGATTACGATCGTTGGCGTCAATACGGTTCTGCGCGGTTTCCACGCCATATCGCTGACCATTGACAATCACGGAATCGAGGTCCAGGATCAGGTCGTTGTCGCGTGCCACTCGAACGATCAGCTCTACCTGCGACCCACGCGGAATCGCCAGTCGTCCGTTGGTGCCCCGCACATCCTGCTCTACCGTCGCCGTGTATACCCGGTTGTCACCACGATTTGAATTGATGAACTGATTCGTACGAACCGCGATGTTCGTGCCGGGTTCGATCCGGGTAACCCGATCCCGCTCCCGATCGCGATCGCCGTAGCGGTTCCGATCATCCTGAGCGGACGCCATCGACATTGAGGCGCACAGCCCCACTATCAACGCCGCGGACTGCATACCTCTCCTCACACTCCAATTACCGTTGGTCATACATCCTCCTTGTTCTTACGGGCGCTAATTGATCCCCCGTTTCCACCAACGCCGCTACTTCTTCATGTCGGATTGGCCGGACTGCTTGGTGCTGGATTGGCCGGACTGCGCCATCGTCAAATGTTCCTGCAGGGTCGGTAAAGTTTTCGCGGCCCAAGCCTTCAGTTCGGAATCCGTACCCCGATCGGCTTCCCGCTGAAACTCACTCACGTCCGTTTTATGGTCTTTCACCATGTCCGACATGTACTCGCGATCGAACTGCGCGCCGCTCATCTTGGACAGGCGGTCGTAAGTTGCCTGATCCTTGGCGGAGATATCGGTCGGCAACGTCCATCCCTTTTTAGAAGCAAGACTCTTCAACTCGTCATTTGCCTTACCGTGGTCCTCCACCATCCTTTTGCCGAAGTCCTTTACGGTCTGACTGGTGCCTTTCTCCGAGGCCAACTCGCCTAGTTTGACTTCGGCCATCCCGCCCTGCGCCGCTTTCATCGCGAACGCCGAATCGGCGCCCATGGATCCCTTCGTCCCCATGGAACGGTTAGCCGAACCGGTGGAACTCGAGCCCGTACCCTGGGTGCGGTCGGTAGAACCCTGCGAAGAAGTGCGCCCGGAGCCCTGCCCCGAACCCTGTCCGGAACCTTGTCCGGAACCCTGCCCAGTCCGCGGCGACGTCTGGGGAGAAGTCTGCGGAGAACTCTGCGGGGAACTCTGCGGAGAACTTCGCGGGTCCGTACTCTGAGCCCCTGCGGGAATCATCATCGAAAAACTAATCAGCCCGGTAAAGGCGATCGTTTGTAAGTTAAGTTTCATAGCCAAAGGTCCTTTCTTCTGGTCTCGGACAGCATGGAGTTAGCAACCAATAGACCGTTGTTCTTTCGGTCACTGGCACTCTTGGATCAACTCGCGAACCCGGTCTTCCAGCACAGTCAGCACGATCTTCTTACGATTCGGCTCGCCTTTTGCCAAAGACTCCGCGAACTTAGTAGCCTGGTCCGCCGTTACGCTCGGCGGCACCGGAGGTTCATACGGATCTACCACGGCATCGATCAGCACCGGGCCCGGAACTGCCGCCGCTTCGTCCATCACCCGGCCGCAATGAGCGGGATCGCTTACGGTTGCAACCGTGTCCTCCGCAAGCCCGCTCTTGATCTGGCCCAGCGTATGATGGTTCAGCAAAACCACTTTGATCGGCAGCTGATACTTCACCGCAGTGGCGAATTCCGCCATGAGCATGGAAAAGCCGCCGTCGCCCACCAGGGCCACGCACGGTTTTTCCGGGTGCGCAATTTACGCCGCAATGGTATACGGCAGTGCGCAAGCCATCGGCGCAAGATTACCGGAACAGGAAAAAGTCTGTCGGGCGCGCCAAAGCGTATTGCTGCCCGAATCGAGCGATATGATCGCGGTCGCGCTCAATCGGCGGCCGAGTTCCGCTGCCTCGTGCGCGTCGCTTAGGTAATCGCGATTTTCCTGGCGGTCGAGCATCGACAGCAGTTTCTCCAGTACCTGCCCACCGTCCCCGACCAGCCCAACCCCAACGGATAACCCAGTCCGGAAGGAACTCCCCGCAATCAGGAGCGTGTCGCACTTTTCCAAAGCGTCCTGCGATGGCTGGTTCCCAGCAGCCCGGCGCCCCCGGTTGTGTACGGGCTGTCATCCGACACCACGGCCTTGCCAAGCAGCGGTTTCACAATCGGAGCCGCAAGGCGCTCTGCCACCTGTTCCAGTTGCTCCCCCAGCGCGAAGTGCGCCGCGCCCCGCCAGCATGGCGACTTTTTTGTTGGAGTTCAAACGCTTTCGGCGGCCCGCAGTGCTTCCGGCAACGCCATCTGCGCGCTTCTGGCATATGCGTCGGACGTGTGATGCGGCACGTTTCGCTGGGGGCCTGCTTACGCGTGAGTTTCTGCTCCTGCAAGTCGGTAGGAACGTGATCTGCGCCACTTGTCGATAGCTCAATCCCGTGCGGCAGGCCAGGTCCACCAGTCCGCCGCCGATCCTTCGTGTCTCACCTCGATGGACGGATCTGATCCTGGCGCTTTCGCATCGAATCGCACGGCCATCAGGTGTCCGGAAATATTTCTTCAGGCGCCTACTTTAGCCGGCAACTCTTTCACGATCTCCCCCACGAAGGCCTTGGCGTCGCCAAACAACATCAGCGTCCGTTCCATGTAGTACAGATCGTTATCGATGCCCGCGAACCCCGGACTCATCGACCGCTTGATCACCATCACGGTCCGCGCCCGGTCCACATCGAGAATCGGCATGCCGTAAATCGGACTCGACGGATCGTTACGCGCCGCCGGATTCGTCACGTCGTTCGCGCCGATCACCAGCGCGACATCGCACTGCGGAAACTCGCCGTTGATATCGTCCATCTCTACCAGCTTGTCGTAAGGGATCTCGGCCTCGGCCAGCAGCACGTTCATGTGACCGGGCATGCGGCCCGCCACCGGGTGGATCGCGAACTTCACATCCACGCCGC
>Ga0308175_100003012_pt1 | contig 11604 bp, 9 predicted proteins | sample PhyCR1_3_FD_203893 | JGI IMG/M metagenome (GOLD analysis project Ga0308175, IMG submission 203893) | Soil microbial communities from UC Gill Tract Community Farm, Albany, California, United States - DLSLS.C.R1 | ecosystem: Environmental > Terrestrial > Soil > Agricultural land | place: USA... | reverse complement strand
TATTTTGATGAAACACTTCTTAGGGAATGGACCAATGCCATTAACCTTCATACACCTATTACTTTGGTAATGTTTGATATTGATTATTTTAAAAAATACAATGACACATACGGTCATTTAAAAGGGGATTTTTGTTTACAGAAGATAGCTCAAGCCATTAACGATTTGTTTCCAGAACCAACCAACTGCACATTTTGCCGGTACGGCGGCGAAGAATTTGCTTTAATACTGCCATCTATTAATGGTGAGAACGGTTTAGAGATAGCACAGCAAATTCAAGAAACGGTTCAATCCCTTAAAGTTCCGCATAAAAGTTCAGAAATAGCGGATATTATCACCTTAAGCATTGGAATTGCATTCATGTATCCTACTAAATTAAATCATCCCGATTCATTAATTAAAGCAGCTGATTCGGCCCTATACCTTTCTAAAACAAGAGGCAGAAATACCATCTCGATCAACGAACCTTCCTGGAAGGATTTTAAGTGACCTTCCAGGTTTTTTAATATAATCAACTTGAATTTTGACTTTATCAAAATATTTTGGCAATTTTTGTTGTAACTTGCCAAAATTAAATGTAAAATTTTCCTATGAGCTCATTATGGATGGTGAGAAAATGGAAATCACGAAGCACCTTTTCTTCAATCTTTCTCTTATGATAATTTTACTATTTTTTGGTTTAATATATCTGGAAAAAAGCAAAAAATTCTCCCTATCGAAACCCTCTTTTATTATTTTGTTTATAGTAACGATTGGGCTATGTATCCAATTTTCCTATACACCTATATCATACGCAAGATTTGATTTACGCATGATTCCGCTAGTTCTTGGCGGTTTATATGTCGGGATTGGCCCCATTCTAATTGCAGCTATGATTGCGATCCGTAGTTTTTATGGGATTAATATTGGCTTTTGGCAAACCCTGGCGCTTTATATTCCACTTGGGTTGATTCTTTGGCGATTACACCCTTGGTTTTTTAAACAAGCCCCTGCCCGGAGAATATTATGTAACGTATGTATGGGGTTAATTCTTGGTATCCTGACAGTCTTAGGAATAAGCTTTGATGATGAACCGCTTAATCTTGTAGATGCATGGTTTGCGTATCTTGTTATCCCTTCCTTAGGTATTGCGATCATTTCATATGGAATTGAATTTATACGAAAAACGAACGAGTTGCAGCAGGAGCTTATTAAAACAGAAAAATTAAAGGCTGTAGAGCAAATGGGAGCTGCCATTTCCCATGAAATTAGAAATCCGTTAACAGCTGCAAGCGGTTTTGTTCAACTGCTGCAAGACGATTATTTATCCAGGCAAAAAAGAAAAGAATATCTAGCAATCGTTAAGGAAGAGTTATTTTCAGCTGAAAAGGTCATTCAGGACTATTTGACGTTCGCAAAACCCTCACTTGAATCTCTTGAAGAATTAAATGTAAAAAGCGAACTTCGTCAAATTATCAATATTCTACAGCCGATAGCAAACCAAAATTCGGTCGAAATCGTTACTGATTTTTCTATCATTGGATTTATCAAAGGAGACGGGCAAAAGTTTAGACAATGCTTTGTAAACGTACTGAAAAATGCAATTGAATCAATGCCTCATGGTGGATATTTACATGTTTCAACCGAATACAGCCAAAACGAGGTAACAATCAAAGTGAAGGATACGGGAGTTGGGATGAATCCCCAGCAGCTAGAACGGCTGGGGGAACCGTTTTATTCCACTAAAGGAAAAAATGGTACAGGTTTAGGCATGATGGTGGTTTACAGCATCGTCAGAGCCATGGATGGATCGATTTGGGTGGAAAGTGAGGTTGGAAAAGGAACCATTTTTCACTTTGAATTCCCAACCCTTCCGATTAACGGAAAATGAACAAACCGGCAGATTAAAATCTGTCGGTTTGTTTTTTTCTTGATTACTTTCCAATAAACATTTGCGACCAGTTTTTTCCTGTTTGTTCGAAACCTACTCCAATATGTGTAAAGTTAGCACTTAAGATATTTTTACGGTGCCCCTCACTGTTCATCCAAGCAGTTACGACTTCTTGTGGTGTTCGTTGTCCTTGGGCGATGTTTTCCCCTGCAGACTTATAGGTAACACCAAAATCTCTCATCATGTCAAATGGAGATCCGTAAGTCGGACTGGTATGTGAAAAGTAATGGTTTTGCTGCATATCCATTGCCTTCTTCTGAGCTACACCACTAAGCTGGGTATCCGTTTTTAACGCCGGCAGTCCATTCTTGGTTCTTTGTTGATTGGTAAGTGCAATGACTTGTTGGACATACTGACTAACAGTACCTGATGTTGCTGTATTATTTTGATTTTGCGCAGCACCACTTGGTGCTTGGGTCTGCTGCTGTCTAGGTACAGGCGTTGCCTGCTGGGCAGGTGCTTGATTTGGTGCCTGCCGTGTGGTTTGCTGCTGCGCAGGTGCTGGTACTATAGGACTTTGTTGCTGGGTATTAGTTTGGCCTGGTTGAATAAATCCAAATTGAAACCAGTTTCTTTGTCTAGGATCCACGGTAATATACTGATATTTGGCATCCCTTATTAAAATCGCTTGTGTATGTGGATATTGACTGCTATTTAAGTTTGTTTGATAAGCGGAAATCATGTCATCATCATTTCGTTTAACTTTTCGCTTATCATTGAACAGATTTGTATCTAAATCACGTTCATTATTGTTACGGTTTGAATAATCCTCTGTTAGTGGTCCGTTATGGTCTATTCCATTATCACGGCCATTACGCACATCTAAATTTCGATAATCCCGATCATTTGTATCCATTCCTACTCGATTTGTGGTCCGATCATTTATATTATTACGGTCATTATTAGTACAAGCTGCCAGTCCCAATGTAAGAACAGCCGTTAACAGTAATCCAACCGGTTTTTTTATCAATGGTAATACCCCCTTTTTCAAAATGCTCTTGCCTTTCTATTGTTGATTTTTTTAGGGAAAATTATATTTGGTAAAGTCTGAAAAGAATCAAAAAAATTGACAGGAGCTTCCTCCTGTCAATTTTTATTTAAGCATATAATTTTGATTCTTCTTTTTGGAAAAAGCTTTTCATCGCATGGAAAACATCTGCTTTTTGTTTGAGTATATAATAGCGGAACTGTTCGTCTTTGATGTTCTTATAGGCTGACATTAATGTGGAATGGCGGTTATATTGATTTACTTCTCCGTAACCGAACATGTTAGATACTTTCATTAACTCTTCAACTAACTTCACGCACCGGGCATTATCGGATGTTAAATTATCACCGTCAGAAAAGTGGAATGGATAGATGTTGAACTTCCGTGGATTATACTTAGCGTCAATAATTTCTAAGGCTTTTCGATAGGCGGATGAACAAATGGTCCCACCGCTTTCACCTTTTGAGAAAAAGTCTTCTTCTGTGACTACTTTTGCCTCAGTATGATGGGCAATAAACTCAATTTCAACTGTTTCGTATTTTGTACGTAAAAAGCGGGTCATCCAGAAGAAAAAGCTTCGTGCCATATATTTTTCCCATATTCCCATACTACCGCTTGTATCCATCATTGCAATTACAACAGCTTTTGAATCAGGTTTTACGACTTCATTCCAAGTCTTAAACTTTAAATCATCCTTATAAATTGGATGGAAGGCCGGCTTGCCACTCATCGCATTTCGTTTAAAAGCTGACATCATCGTCCGTTTTTTATCGATGTTCCCCATTAATCCCGTTTTACGGATATCATTGAATTCAATATTTTCAACGAGATGTTCTTGTTCCTCTTTTTTCTTTAGGTTTGGCAATTCTAATTGCTTAAATAGTGCTTCCTCTAGCTCCATTAAAGATACTTCTGCTTCAAAATAGTCTTCACCTGCTTGATCCCCTGCACCTTGACCCTTGCCTGGTGCCTTTTGACCGCTGGAACCGTCCCGTGCTACAACGTCACCGACTTGACTCTCACCGTCACCTTGGCCCACGTGTTTGTTTTTGTCATAATTATAACGAATTTTGTATTCGTCTAATGAACGAATTGGAATTTTTACCACATCGCGACCATTAGACATTATGATACTCTCTTCTGTAATTAATTCTGGAAGATTGTTGCGAATTGCCTCCTGGACTTTTTCTTGATGGCGCTGCTGGTCATCGTGGCCTTTACGGTGGAGGGACCAATCTTCTCTAGAAATCACAAATTGATGGTTATCGACAGTCACTATAAACCCCTCCTTATTAAATTAAAAATTTACTCCATACTGCACAATTTTTTTAGCCAATACATAGAATAACGCGAATGAAAAAAAGCAATTAAATGATGGATTACTTTATCCTATGCAGAAGTAGAGAATAATTTACAAATAATTTTGACAATTGGTTGATAGCCTAGAAATTGGACAAGATTCCCCATAGAGTAAAGTCTTTATCTGAATGAATGGTAAATAGAAGTCTATTTATTGGAAAAAAAGAGACTGACAGTTTTTTCTCTGCCAGTCCGTGCTATTTTAACCCCAAATTATCTGTTTAATAAGCTTCCAACGTAACGAAGTAATTCATTTGCGGATGTCGAATTATAACCATGTTCATCAATTAAACGAGCGACAACATCATTAATCTTCTTCAATTGCTGCTCATCTGGTGTCTTGGACGAAGTTGTAATCTTAACAACATCTTTAAGATCCGCAAATAATTTCTTTTGTATTGCTTCTCTGAGCCTATCATGGGAATTGTAATCAAACCGCTTACCTTTTCGGGCAAAGGCTGAAATCCTGATTAATATTTCCTCCCTAAATGCCTTTTTAGCATTTTCGGAGATGCCAATCTGCTCTTCAATGGAACGCATAAGCTTTTCATCCGGATTAATCTCTTCCCCTGTTAACGGATCACGAAGTTTTGCTTTATTGCAGTAGGCCTCTACGTTATCAAGGTAGTTATCCATTAATGTTTTAGCTGATTCTTCATAGGAGTATACAAATGCCTTCTGAACTTCATTTTTAGCAATGTTATCATACTCTTTGCGCGCTAATGAAATAAAATTCATATAACGATCACGAAGTTCAGCAGTAATAGATGGGTGCTGGTCAAGTCCGTCTTTTAATGATCTTAATACATCCAAGGCATTAATGGACGGTACCTCTTTACGTATAATCGTTGATGAAATGCGATTGATGACATAACGAGGGTCTATACCGCTCATGCCTTCATCCTGATACTCGCGTTTCAGTTCTTCGACATCAGCCAAATTAAATCCTTCTACATTCTCCCCGTCGTAGAGACGCATTTTTTTCAGAAGATCGATATCCCCTTTTTTCGGTTCCTTCAAGCGGGTTAAAATTGTAAACATCGCTGCAACCTTTAAAGTATGCGGTGCAATGTGGACGTCCGAAACATCACTTTCATTAATCATTTTTTCATAAATTCTTTCTTCCTGCGAAACCTTCAAATTGTAAGGAATCGGCATTACAATAATCCTCGAATGAAGGGCTTCGTTTTTCTTATTAGAGATAAAGGAACGGTATTCGGTTTCGTTGGTGTGAGCAACTATCAGTTCATCTGCACTAATAAGCGCAAACCTTCCTGCTTTAAAATTCCCCTCTTGGGTTAGTGATAATAAATGCCAGAGGAATTTCTCGTCACACTTTAACATCTCCTGAAACTCCATCATCCCACGGTTAGCCTTATTTAATTCCCCGTCAAAGCGATAAGCCCTTGGATCTGATTCTGAGCCGTATTCTGCAATGGTTGAGAAATCAATACTTCCTGTTAAATCAGCAATATCCTGCGACTTTGGATCAGACGGGCTGAAGGTTCCTATCCCGGTCCGCTTATCTTCTGAGAAGAATATTCTTTCTACTAAAACATCTTCAATTCTACCGCCATAATCCTGCTCTAGGCGCATCATATTCAATGGTGACAAGTTACCTTCAATCCGGATGCCGTATTCATCAAAGAAGTCTGCCCGTAAATGATGAGGAATGAGGTGCAATGGATCTTCATGCATCGGACATCCTTTGATGGCAAAAACGGAGCCTCTGTCTGAACGTGAGTATTGTTCTAACCCTCTTTTTAACATGGTAACAAGGGTTGATTTACCGCCGCTCACCGGACCCATTAAAAGTAAAATCCTTTTTCTAACGTCCAGCCTTTTGGCAGCTGGATGGAAGTATTCTTCAACAAGCCTTTCAAGTGACTCTTCTAGACCAAATAATTGATTACTAAAGAAATTGTACTGCTTCGTCCCTTTAACTTCTTCAATTCCTGCATCCCTAATCATATTGTAAACTCGAGAATGTGCAGATTGTGCTACCCACGGCTTTTCCTTCAACAATAACAGATAGTCAGCGAATGATCCTTCCCAGCGCAGTTTTTCCTCTTCTTCACGAAAGCTCTCGATTTTTTTTAAAATATCCATATGGCCCTCCCCCTGTAGATTATCAGAGACGATTAATATACTTTATGCACTAAAAGACTTGAACATGCTAAACCATTTCGAGATATTGTCTTTCTTTTTTATTTTAATAAAAGGAATATTGCCCTTTTCATTTTTAAATCTTAGGCTATAATAAAATTGTATGTGTCAGAAATGCGTCCGTTTAGCGGATTCTACCTAAGAAATGGTACTCTAAGCTAAACAATCTAAATTTAAAAACGGGACAAAGGGGGCAGTACATAACATGCATACTTTCATTGTTATTTTAGTTATGGTTGCGTTTTTGGCAGCCATCTTCACAGCGGGGTATAACGACAAGCCGGGGACTAATAAGTAATATGTAAAGTCTAAAAAAGACTGCCATGCCGGCAGTCCTTTTTAGTGTAAATCAAGTTTATTTTTTTGTATAAACTCTTTCATATACATTCTAGTTGGTTTGGAGAGCATATTGGCAATTTGTTCAGTCCATCTGTCCTTTCTTTGCCCATTTGTTCTAGTCTGATAATAATTTGAAATTAACTGATCATAATCATCGAGCTGATGATTAAATCTCTCCATATCCTGCTCATATTCATCCTCATGATAAACATGCATAAAGGGCAGTCTTGGCTTTTTATCGGTAAGATGGGCTGGGTAGCCTACGGCAAGGCCAAACAATGGAATAACCCGGTCTGGTATGTTTAAAAGCTTTTTTACTTCCTCCAAATTATTACGGATTCCTCCTATGTAACATATTCCTAATCCAAGAGATTCTGCAGCTACGGCAGCATTTTGTGCAGCCAAGGATGTATCAATCAATGCTACCATGAACTTTTCTGTACTTTCTAGTGTGGGTGTTGCCTTCTTATCTTCCCTATTACCAACTACCGTATGACGGAAAAGATCGGCACAAAAAACAAAAAAGTGGCCATTTTTCTCGACATATTCTTGGTTTCCTGTGAGTTCGGCTAGTTTCCGCTTCTTTTCTTTATCCTTCACACCAATAATGGAGTATGCCTGAATGAAACTCGATGTGGCTGCAGCTTGTGCACAGGAAACGATCGTGTGAATGTGCTCGTCGGATAATGGCCTGTCCTCAAACTGACGGATCGAGCGATGGTTTAGGATGGTTGTGATCACATCATTCATAAATAGACTTCTTCCTCTCGTTTAACAGTAGGAGGCCTTATATTGGCCCCCTGCTTATTTTAGATTTGGATAATCCTGCTGGCGTAAGGCTTCATAAATCAGAATTGCTGCAGTATTGGATAGATTTAAGGAACGAATCTTTTCATTCATTGGAATCCTTAAAGCTGTATCGAGATTATGTTGAATAATATCCGTTGGAAGTCCTGTTGTTTCCCGGCCAAAAATAAAATAATAATCTTTAGCCAGATCACTATAATCAAAACCGGTAAAGTCCTCTCGCCCAAGTTTTGTTACATAAAAAAAGGCACCACCAGCATTCTTTTCGTAAAATTCATCCAGCGATTCATAATAAGTGATATTTACATGTTCCCAATAATCTAAACCTGCCCTTTTTAACATTTTATCATCTGTGGAAAATCCTAAAGGGCCGATTAAATGTAAATGAGTACCTGTACCTGCACAAGTCCTAGCGATATTTCCTGTATTAGAAGGTATTTGTGGTTGATAAAGAACTACGTGTATAGCCAAAAAACTCACCTCGTATCAAAACTCTAAGGGCAATTATACCACTCTGACCTATGCTTTCAAGAATCATTCATCAATGATCGAATAAAACTTATATTTAATATTTGGCGTATAGGCAGATGAATCCTCATAAGCCCAGTAACGCATCCGGCTATTATAAGTATGGGCATTCACTAGAGGCATCCCGTTAGCATCCTTTCCGGTAACAAGAGTGTTGTGGTTGAATCTTCCATCCCCTTCAAAATCATAACAAATGACATCTCCCAATATTAACTGGTCCGGGCTGCTGACTTCTTTTGCACGAAGGCCGATTTTTGAATTAGATAAATATAGCCTCAATGAATGAGCTACGGCCCAGCTATAACTCCAATTACTATGTTGCAGCCACCAGCCTGCATCCCGCTTTGGATAGCCCCTCATGGGTGCTCCCCCGGCTTTAAGACATTGAGAGATAAAGTTGGTACAATCATTTTGAAACTTTTTATAAGCAGGATTATAGCTATTCCACCAGCGTTCTGCGTATTGAACTGCTTTTAATCGATCATATGCGTAGCTTAGGCGTTCAGTATGGTCCTCTAAGTCCAAATGATTTAGTTCCGTTTCCGGATCATTTTCCGATTCAAGAATTGGTCTAATTTCTTCATCCATTACTAACGCATTTTTGTAAAACTTGGCTATCCTATCTTCCATTTCCTCTTCCATGTAAAGTATTCCATTTTGTTTTATTAAATATTGATAATGGGCTTGGTATTTGATTGTTTGAAACTCATCCTCCACTGACTCTTCTATAATCTTTCCTGCCGCTTTTACTTTTACTATCTCTGCTGAGCGATTGGCTAAACAAGCTTGTTTTGTCTCTGCCTTTGGAAAAAATATCCTTTGGTTTCGTTTATTAGATACAAATTGATTTACCCTTTTTTCAAATAAGTCTTGAAGTAATTGTCGCAAACCCATCCACCCCTTTCCCTTCATACATATGATAGCAGGTGGCATTTAACTATAAAAAAAGAGCAAAACCAATTGGTTTGCCCACTAGTTGTTATAAAAATTTAAGCCTTTTTCTATTTCTGCTTGGACCTCGTGATCTGTTTCGAGTTCCTGGGCTCTTCTTAATGCTGCAAAAGCTGATTCACCGCCAATTTTCCCAAGCGCCCATGCAGCAGTTCCTCTTGAGACCGAACTTGCTTCAGTTTCTAATACCTCAATTAATTCAGGAACCGCACTTTCATCCTTAAAATGAGCTAATGCAATAATAGCATTACGTTGAATTGGTTTTTTTCCTCTCCAAGCCCCAGAAACAGAGCCGAACCTTTTTTTAAATTCACGATTACTTAATTTTAGGATTGGTTTTAATAAAGGCTTAGCCACTTCTGGATCAGGTGTCATTTCTTCATGGAAGTGAAAATTAATTCCTTTGTTAATCGGACAGGCGGTTTGACAAGAGTCACACCCATAAACACGATTCCCTATTTTATCTCTAAACTCTTCAGGGATTAGCTTTTTTGTTTGTGTCAAAAAGGAAATACAGCGATTGGCATTAATCTGACCGCCCTGAATTAATGCCCCTGTTGGACAGGCATCTATGCATTTACTACAAGAGCCACACTGGTCTTCTATCGGTACATCCGGTTCAAAAGGGATATTGGTAATCATTTCGCCCAAATAAACGTATGAGCCAAATTCAGGGGTAATAATGGAACAATTCTTTCCGCTCCAGCCGATACCTGCACGCTCTGCTACAGCCCGGTCCGAAAGTTCTCCTGTATCAACCATTGATTTTACCTTTGCATCAGGTATTTTACTTAATATAAATTCTTCAAGTTTGTGGAGACGGTCTCGAAGTATATGATGATAATCCAGCCCCCATGAAGCCCTGCTAAAGATCCCTCTTCTTTCTCCCTTTTTACTTTCGACACGGGTTGTCATTTTCGCAGGATATGCAAGAGCAATGGAAATAATCGACTGTGCGCCTTCGAGCAGCATTGACGGAGTAACCCGTTTATTTATATCAGGTTCTTCGAAACCTGATTGATAGCCCAGTTCCTGTTGTCTCAGCAAACGTGTTTTTAATTCCACAAACGGGTCCGCGGTAGTAAAACCAATTTTATCTATACCAATTTCTTTACTATAAACAATCAATTCTTTTTGTAATACCTGAGCATCCATAGATTTCTCCTCCTTTCGACGACGATATAAATTTATATAAGTTGTTAAAGTTATTAGTTACATATCTATTTATGATAAACTATTTTCAACAAATTTTGGAGGTGGAATGGTTGGAAATTCAAGTTTCAGCAGAAATTTGCGAACAAATTCCCGATTTTAAAATTGGGGTTATTGAATATAGAAATATAACGGTTGGGGATTCACCACAAATGGTGAAAGGCAGACTCCAGCTTTTCCAAGAGTCAATCTTTTTTGAACTGGAAAAAAAACAGATTTCGGACATTCCTGGGATAAAGGAATGGAGAAATATTTTTAAAAAGACGGGAAAGAATCCTAATCGGTATCGTCATTCAGCTGAGGCATTATTTAGAAGGATACAGAAACAAAATTATCTTTCTTCAATCCATAGTGCGATAGATATTAATAATTTCTTCTCCTTACAATATCAAGTTCCCATCGGTGTTTATGACCAAGATCGGTTAAAGGCTCCTATAGTGATTAGGTTTGGGAAGGAGAACGAGACATACAACGGATTGAACGGAAGGACCAACTCCTTGGAGCATTTAATTCTGTCTTCCGATGAAAATGGACCATTTGGAAGCCCGTTTGTTGATTCAGATAAGGCCCCAGTGACGATTCATACAAAAAATGCTCTGCAAATTATCTATCTCCAGCCGTCTACTGAGATAGACGCTGCGAATAAGCTTACTAAATCATTAATGACCATGTTTACCCAGATACATGGAGGGGAAGCAACATATTTCATTGTTGAATGACTGCTTCATACAGTAATGAAGAGCAGCTACCGGATCAAATAATAGCAAGCTGTCCTTCATCCTTTCTGATTTCTGAATCATTTTTCAAAAGTCTACTGAATCGGTAAAGTTCTAATGGGCAAAATTATTAAGTATTTAAAAAAATTGTCCATTAGAAGCTTCCTAATGGACAAAATTCTCGGGTATCTAAGAAAACTGTCAAATAGAAACATCTCTAATAGACAAAAGTATGTGTCTCCTCAATAAAATGTCCATTGGAATCTTTCTATCGGACATCCTTCCTGTGCATTTTAGAAAATTTGTCCTTTAGCAGCTCTCTATTGAACAAAATCCTCGTGCATCCTACAAAACTGTCCTATAGAAGCAAATCTAATAAACAATATTTTGTATTTGTTTTAATAAACTTTCCATTAGGACCTAACTATTATCTCCGTTATTAATCTTAAATAAAAAAACGCAATGCATCGTTCTCCTAATGTAACGATACACTGCGTTAGTTAATATGTATGGAGCGGGTGATGGGAATCGAACCCACTACATCAGCTTGGAAGGCTGAGGTTTTACCAGTAAACTACACCCGCATTTAAGAAAAAGAATTGATCAAT
>Ga0308175_100003011_pt1 | contig 11604 bp, 10 predicted proteins | sample PhyCR1_3_FD_203893 | JGI IMG/M metagenome (GOLD analysis project Ga0308175, IMG submission 203893) | Soil microbial communities from UC Gill Tract Community Farm, Albany, California, United States - DLSLS.C.R1 | ecosystem: Environmental > Terrestrial > Soil > Agricultural land | place: USA... | reverse complement strand
CCGCACCACTTCGACCCGCAGCGCCGGGTCGCGTGGCGCGGCGACCTCGACGGTCAGCCCGAACCGGTCGAGCAGCTGCGGGCGCAGCTCGCCCTCCTCGGGGTTCATGGTGCCGACCAGCACGAAGCGTGCCGCGTGCGAGACCGACACCCCGTCCCGCTCGACCGTGGAGCGGCCCATGGCGGCCGCGTCGAGGAGCAGGTCGACGAGGTGGTCGTGCAGCAGGTTGACCTCGTCGACGTAGAGGATCCCGCGGTGGGCGCGCGCCAGCAGGCCGGGCTCGTACTCCGCCCGGCCCTCCGACAGCGCGCGCTCGAGGTGCAGCGACCCGAGCACGCGGTCCTCGGTGGCGCCGACCGGCAGCTCGACCAGGCGCACCGGCCGGGACTCGGTCGGCGCGTCCTCCGGGAACGGCCCGTCGGGCGACAGCGGAGCCGGGTCCGCCGGGTCGCTGGAGAAGCGGTCACCGGCCACCACCTCGATCGGCGGCAGCACGCCGGCGAGCGCGCGCACGATCGTGGACTTGGCCGTGCCCTTCTCGCCGCGCACCAGGACGCCGCCGATCCCGGGGGAGATCGTGGTCAGGACGAGGGCGAGTGCCATCCCGTCGGGATCGTCGGAGCCGACGACGGCACTGAAAGGAAACTGCTGTGGCATGTGGGGCTCCCGCTCGCTCTGCCAACGGACACCGACCGGGTCCGGTCGATGTGTGGCGCGAGGCCGGTCTTCGGACTTCCTGGCTCTCCCCTGAGGGGGCCAGGTCACCGCAGCGGGCCCTGTGCCGGATTCTCACCGGCTTCCCAGATTCTCCCGTCGGCGTGGCCGTCTCAGCCGCACGTCGGGGCACCTCGTGCCTGTCGGGCGTCACGATAGCGTCAGGCCCGTGCTCATCTCCCCACCCGTCCGAATCACCGTCGTCGGGATCGGAGCCGACGGCTGGCCGGGGGTGCCGGAGCGCCTGCGGACGCTGGTGGTCGAGGCCGAGGTGCTGCTCGGCGGTGCCCGTCACCTCGACCTGGTGCCGGACATCGACGGACAGGTGCGCGAGGCCTGGCCGAGCCCGCTCCGTGACCGCCTGCCCGCCCTCCTCGACCGGTACGCCGGCCGCCGCGTGGTCGCGCTCGGCAGCGGCGACCCGTTCCTCTCCGGGATCGGAACGACGCTGGTCGACCTCCTCGGCCCGGACGCGGTGGCCGTCGAGCCCGCACCGTCGTCCGTCGCGCTGGCCCGCGCACGCATGGGCTGGTCGGCCGAGTCGACCGACGTCGTGAGCGCCGTGGGCCGCGACCCGCGCGTCGTGCTGAGCCACCTCGCTCCCGGGCACCGGGTGGTCGTGCTCTCCTCGGGCGGCGAGACGCCGGACGTCCTCGCCGGGCTCCTCGTCATGGCGGGCTACGGCGGGTCGGCGATGACCGTGCTGGGCGACCTGGGAAGCGACCGGGAGTCCCGGGTCGACACCACCGCCGTGGACTGGTCCGGTCCGGCACCGGACCTCAACGTCGTCGCCCTCGAGCTGTCCGGCCCGGTGATCGGCTCCTGGGCCGCCGGACTGCCCGACGAGGTCTTCGAGAACGACGGCCAGCTGACCCGGCGCGACGTGCGCGCCAGCGCGCTGGCCCGCCTCGCCCCGCAGCCCGGCGAGCTGCTCTGGGACGTGGGGGCCGGCGCCGGCAGCGTCGGCATCGAGTGGATGCGGGCACACCCGGCCTGCCGGGCGATCGCGGTCGAGACCGACCCCGGGCGCGCCGCGCGGATCGGTCGCAACGCCTCAGCCCTCGGCGTCCCGACCCTCGAGGTCGTGACCGCGCACGCCCCCGAGGCCCTGGTCCGGCTGCCCAAGCCGCACGCCGTCTTCGTCGGCGGCGGCGCCACCCTCGCCGGCCTCCTGAGCTACTGCGAGCGCTCGCTGCTGCCCGGCGGCCGGCTGGTCGTGCACGGCGTGACCCTCGAGACCGAGCAGACGCTGGCGGCGGCGCACGCCCGCAGCGGAGGGGAGCTCACCCGGCTCTCGGTCGAGCGCGCGGCCCCGCTCGGCTCGTTCACGGGCTGGACCCCGGCCCGCGCCGTCACCCAGTGGGCGTGGAACAAGCCCGCATGACCGTCCACTTCGTCGGCGCCGGACCGGGCGCGGCCGACCTGATCACCGTGCGGGCCGCCACGATGCTCGGCCGGGCGGACGTCGTGCTCTACCCGGGCACCTACCTCGACGCCGACGTGCTCGGGCACTGCACCCCGGATGCGCGGCTCGTCGACACCCAGGGCCTCGACCTCGACCAGATCCTCGACGTGCTCACACGTGCCCACGCGGACGGCCGCGACGTCGTCCGCCTCACCTCCGGGGACCCGTCGCTCTACTCGGCGGTCGCCGAGCAGACCCGGCGCCTCGACGAGGCCGGCGTGCCGTGGGACGTCACGCCGGGGGTCGCGGCGTACGCCGCTGCGGCGGCCGTGGTCGGCCGCGAGCTCACCGTCCCGCTGGTGACCCAGTCGGTCGTGCTGACCCGGGCGCAGGCGCGCTCGACCGCCATGCCGCAGACCGAGTCCCTGGACCGGTTCGCCGCCACCCGGGCCACGCTCGCCCTGCACCTGGCCATCACCCGAACCCGTGAGGTCATGGCGACGCTCGCCGCCGACTACGGGAACGACTGTCCGGTGGTCGTCGTGTACCGCGCCAGCCAGCCCGACGAGCTGGTGCTGCGCGGCACGGTCGCCGACATCGCCGACCGGGTCGAGGAGGCCGGGCTGCGCCAGGCCGCGGTCATCCTGGTCGGCCGCGCCCTCGACCCGTCCGGCGGCGGCGAGTCCTACCTGTACTCACCCGCCCGCGACCGAGCGTGAGGTCCACACCGCACCCGAGCCGGTGCGGCGGGTGCCGCTCGACCCGATGATCAGCAGGCACTTCATGTCGATGGTGGCCGCGTCGAGCCCGGCCAGCGTCGTGACGGTCAGCGACTCCTCGGCGCGACCCACGTCGCGGCCCACCACGACGACCGTCTCCGCAGGGAGGTGCTCGAGCAGGATCTTCTGGGCGTCGACGACCTGCTGGGTCCGCGACCTCGACGCCGGGTTGTAGATCGCGCAGACCAGGTCGGCCTCGGCGATCGCGCGCAGCCGCTTCTCCACCACCGCCCACGGCTTGAGCCGGTCCGACAGGCTGACCACGGCGAAGTCGCCGCCGATCGGCGCGCCCGCGCGGGCCGCGACCGCCTGGACCGCGCTCACCCCCGGCAGCACGCGGACCGCGACGTCGGCGTACGCCGGATCCTCGACGGCCTCGTAGACGGCCGCTGCCATCCCGAAGACGCCCGCGTCGCCGCCGGACACGACCGCCACCCGCTCGCCGGCTCTCGCCAGGTCGAGCGCGAGCCGCGCGCGGTCCAGCTCGACCGTGTTCCCCGAGGCGTGGCGGGTGAGTCCGGCTCGCTGCGGGACCCGGTTGACGTACGGCGCGTAGCCGACGACGTGGTCGACCTCCGCGAGCGCGGCGGTCACCTCGGGGGTCACCCAGTCGTCCGGGCCGGGTCCGAGGCCGACGACCAGCAGCTCGCCGGCCTCCGCCTCCGGCGCGGGTTCCGGCGGTCGCCTCGTGCGGCGGCCCGTGGGCTCGTCGTGCAGCGAGTCTCCGGCGACCACGACCAGCGAGAAGTACGGAACCCCGGCCGGGTCGACATCGGCCACCGGAAGCCAGCGCTCGGCCGGCATCGACGCGCGCTCGACGTACACCGCATGCTCCAGCCGCCCCGCGGCCTCCAGCGCCCGGCGGACCGCGGGGAACGTCCGGCCGAGCTTCATGATGATCGCGCCGTCGGTGTCGGCCAGCCGGCGCGCCAGCTCGGGCTCGGGCAGCGTGCCGGGGAGGATCGTGAGCACGTCGGTCTGCCGCACCAGGGGCGAGGCGACCGCCGCCGTGGCTGCCGCGAAGGCGGGAACCCCGGGCACCACCTCGGTCGGGAAGCGCTCCGAGAGCCGGTCGTGCATGTACATGTAGGACCCGTAGAACAGCGGATCGCCCTCGGCCAGCAGCACCACCGTCCGACCGGCCTCGAGGTGGGCGGCGAGCCGGGCCGCGGACTCCTCGTAGAACGCCGCCATCGCGCCGGCGTAGCCGCCCGGGTGGTCGGTCGTCCCGGTGGTCACGGGGTAGCGCAGCTCCTCCTCGACGGCGTCGGCCGGGATCAGGTCGGCCGCGATCCGCCGCGCGTTGGACTGCTTGCCGACGCCGGCGTGGTAGGCCACGACGTCGGCCGCCCCGATCAGCCGGGCGGCCTTGCGGGTGATCAGCTCCGGGTCGCCGGGACCGAGCCCGACCCCGTAGAAGTGTCCGGTCATTCCTGCTCCTGGGCGAGGGCGTTGAGGGCGGAGGCCGTCATCGCGGAGCCACCGCGCCGGCCACGCACCGTGACGAAGGGGACGTCGATGCCGTGCTCGTCCGCGAAGGCCGCGAGCGCGTCCTTGGACTCCGCGGCGCCGATGAAGCCGACCGGGCAGCCGACGATCGCCGCCGGCCGGGGAGCGCCGTCGAGCAGCATCTCCAGCAGGTGGAACAGCGCGGTCGGGGCGTTGCCGATCGCGACCACGGCCCCGTCGAGGAGCGGCTCCCACAGCGACACGGCCGCCGCGGTCCTCGTCGTCCGCCAGGCCGACGCCAGGCCCGGCACCCGGGGGTCGTGCAGGAAGCAGTGCACCGGGTTGTCCGCGGGCAGCCGGCTCGCGGTGATGCCGGTGGCCACCATCCGCGCGTCGGTGAGGATCGGCGCACCGTGCGACAACGCGGTCCGGGCCGCGGACACCAGGCGCGGGTGGACCACGATGTCGCGGACCAGGTCGACCTGGCCGGTGCCGTGGACCATCCGGACCGCCAGCCTCTCCGCGTCCGGGGGGAGGCCGTCGAACGACGCCTCCCGCCGGATCGTCGCGAAGGAGTCGACGTAGATCGCGGGCCCGTCGTCGACGTACTCGTAGCGCCGGGTGGGCCGGCCCGGGGTGCTCATCGGGCCTCCGCGGGCACCAGCACGCCGCGCCAGGGCGTCACCACGAGCTCGGGGGACCGCGCGACGAGAGAGGCGATGAGGCCGGGGTCGAGCACGCCGCGCGGTGCCGGCACGTGCTCGCCACCGGGGACCGCGCCGTACGCCGCGGGGCCGGTGGCCGCGGGCACGCGTGGGTCCCGAGGGAGCAGCGGACGGGCGTCGGACGGCAGCTCGTCGACGTGCCACGGCGCGGCGGGTCCCGTGCCGCGGCGGCGCAGGAAGCAGCGCACGAGCGAGAGCAGCGTCCCCGGCAGGTCGGCCAGCGGCAGCACGGGGCCCCACCCCTCGGAGCCGATCCGCGCCTGCCCCACCGCATCGTCGAGCGCGACCAGTCCCAGGTCGCAGGGGCGCTCCACGAGGTCGCCGCGCCCGTCGTCGAGCACGAACAGGAAGCGACCGGGCAGCCGGGCCGCCGCCGGCTCGGCGAGCAGCAGCTCGTCCAGCGCATCCGCCACCGGCCGCAGGTCGGCGCGACCGCCTGCCAGGCCGCTCTGCGGGGACGCCATCACGTTGCGGACCAGCTCGTGGGTGCGCGAGGGCAGCAGGCCGGTGGACTCGAGGGCGACGACCACCTCCTCGGGCAGGGCGCCGTCGATCGCCGGCAGGCCGCGGAGCTGGAGGTTGGCCCGGCTGGTCAGGTGCACCTGGCCGTCGCCGTGCTCGCGAGCGACCCGGGACAGCCCGGCGAGACCGGCGGCGGTGATCCGGCCGCCGACGAGACGCAGCCGGACCAGGGCGCCGTCCTCGGCGAGCCACGGGCGCAGGACGCCGGGGCAGCGGTCGCGGCGGGTCCGCGAAGGGGGTGAGCCGGGCACGGGGCCCTCCTCGAAGGTCAGGGGCTCGTGCGCGAAGCCCGGGTGACCTCGCGGCGGTCGCCGCAAGGGCCAGCAGGTCTTCGGACTCGGGATCGACCGGCGCGGGACCGCCTTCCCGGACCGATCGGTCCAGTGGCTGCCTCTCGACAGAGGTCCCGCCCGTCACCCATACCGCTGCGCGTCAGTCCCGGCCTCGCACCGGGTTCCCTGCCCCCACGGCGGACCGCGGGGGGCGACTGGCGCCGGTCACGCTACCAAGCCTCGACGGCCGGGCGACCCGCCGGATCGGGGGCCGTTCCCGGGCAACGGTCGGCGGCTGAGAAGGTGACCCCCGTGAACGACGTCGACCTCGAGACCATCCGCCTCTTCCTGCACGTGCTGGCCGCGACCATCTGGGTCGGCGGACAGCTCACGCTGGCGGCGCTGGTGCCCGCCCTGCGCGCGGCCGGGACGGACGTGCCCAAGGCGGCGGCGAACGCGTTCAACAGGATCGCGTGGCCGGCGTTCGGAGTGCTGGTCCTCACCGGCGTGTGGAACGTGATCGCTGCGGACGACGACAGCGCCGCCTTCCAGCACACACTGTCGCTGAAGTACGTCCTCGTGCTCGCCTCCGGGGTGACCGCCTACCTGCACGCCCGGGCGACCTCGAAGACCCAGATGGCGGTCTTCGGTGCGCTCACCGGTCTCACCGCGCTGGCGGCGCTCTTCGTCGGGATCATGCTGGCCGAGTAGCCACGGCGTCGCTCATCAGCGCCGCCAGCCGGGCGGCCTCGGCCGACGACGGCAGGTCGTCGACCCGGACCCGCAGCGGGATCCGCCAGTTCTCGCGTTCGACCGTGCCCGGCACGTTGGGCCGGCGCTCCTCGAGGACCGCGTCCTCCAGGGCCACCGAGAGCAGCAGGCTCGGCGCTCGGGCCAGCCGCCGGTACGCCGTGTCGACCGCCTCGTCGACCGGCGCGGACTCGGCGAGGTCGCTGCCGCGGCGCAGTCGCGCGAGCAGGTCGGTGCGGCCGTTGCGGACGTCCTCCTCGGACATGGTCGTGCTGGCCAGCTGGTCGGCGGCGTCCGAGCCGGTCCACAGCCCGGCGACCGTGGGGAGGTCGTGGGTCGTGACCGCCGCGAGGGCGCACACCGGCCAGTCGTCGGGCTCGTCGTCCTCGAACCACAGCAGCTTGTAGGAGAGCATGCCCCGCTCCGCCAGCGCCTCGCGCACGCCCGGCTCGACCGTGCCCAGGTCCTCGCCGACCACGACGGCCCGGGCCCGGTGGGACTCCAGCGCCACGATGTCGAGGAGGTCCTCGCTCGGGTAGCGCACGTAGGCCCCCTCGGTCGCCGAGGCGCCGTCGGGAATCCACCAGAGCCGGAACAGGCCCATCACGTGGTCGATCCTCAGGCCGCCGGCGCCCGCGATCGTGCCGCGCACCGACTGGATGAAGGGCTCGTAGTCCGCGGCCTGCAACCGCCACGGCACCAGGGGCGGGGAGCCCCAGTCCTGGCCGGTGGTGTTGAGCAGGTCGGGCGGCGCGCCGACGGTGATGCCGCCGGCGACCACGTCCTGCCACGCCCAGGCGTCTGCGCCCCCGCCGGAGACGCCGATCGGCAGGTCCTGGATGACGGTGGTGGTCCCGGTCGCCGAGCGCAGCTGGACGTCGAGCTGCCACTGCAGCCAGGCGTGGAACGCGACCCGGTCGGCGTGGGCGGTCGCGAACGCCGCGACCTCGGCCCCGTCGGGGCGCCTGAGCCCGGCCGGCCAGTCCCGCCAGTCGGGGCCGTGCTCGTCGGCCAGGGTGCACCACGTGGCGAACTCCTCCAGGCTGCGGCCCTGCTCACCGCGCCAGGAGGTGAACGCCGCGTCATCCGCCACCCCGGGCGCTGTGAACGCCGACCAGAGCGCCGCGCGCTTGAGCGCCCACACGCCGTCGCGGTCGACGAGGTCGGCCGCGTCGAGCCGCCGGCGTTCGTCGTCCGCAACACCCGGGGACCAGCCAGGCACCTCGTCGACGCGGAGGTAGACGGGGTTCCGGAAGCGCCGGGTCGAGGGCAGGTAGGGGCTGGCCTCCTGGGGCAGTGTCGGGGCGACGGCGTGCAGCGGGTTGACCAGCAGGAAGCCGCCGCCGACCGACTCGGTCCACTCCCGCAGCGCGCGCAGGTCGGCGAGGTCACCGATGCCCCAGCTCGACCGCGAGCGGGCGGCGTAAAGCTGCACCGTCCAGCCCCACTGCTGGTGGTCGGGGAGCCAGCAGCGGCCGGGGGAGACGATGAGCCGGCGACTCGGTCTTCCGGGGGCGCCCCCGGACGTCCGCAGCCGGTGGTAGCCCAGCGGGAAGTCCTCGGGGAGCACGTCGTGGACCGTCCGGTGGGTGCCGTCCTCGCACTCGACCTCGACCGTGCCGAGCCCGAGCCGCCGGCCGGGTCGCGTCACGACCGGGGCACGCTCCGCCAGATCCGGGGGCGGGGTGCCGATCACCTGCCGGAGTGCCTCGATGGTCTTCTCCGGTGCGCGTTGCGGCTGGTCGTAGGCGTCGACCCAGTCCTGCTGGACGCCCCGGTCGTCGGTCACAGCCATCGGCTCAGCCCTCCAGCGTCTTGACGACGCGCGCCGGGTTGCCGACGGCGACGACGTTGGCCGGCAGGTCGCGGGTGACGACCGCGCCCGCGCCGACCACGGTGTTCTCGCCGATGGTCACGCCCGGGCAGACGATGACCCCGCCGCCGAGCCAGACGTTGTCGCCGATCGTGATCGGCTCGGCCCCCTCCCACTTGTCGCGACGCGGGCCCGGCTCGACCGGGTGCGTGGGTGTCAGCAGCTGGACGTTGGGACCGATCTGCACGTCGTCGCCGATCGTGATCCGGGCGACGTCGAGGCACACGAGGCCGAAGTTCGCGAAGGTCCGCGCCCCGATGAAGGTCTGGTAGCCGTAGTCGCAGTGGAACGGTGGACGGATGTGGGTGTGCTCGCCGATCGCGCCGAGCAGCTCGCCGAACAGCTCCTCGACCTGCCGTGACTCGTCGGGGTCGAGGCTGTTGATCCGGTGGCAGAGCACCCTGGCCCTGCGGCTCTCGCGGAACAGGTCGGGGTCGTCGGCGATGTAGGGATCGCCCGCGAGCATCCGCTCGCGCATGGTCCTGGTGTCGGTGCCCGCTTCCGTCATGCCCAGATCGTGTCATGCGCCACCCCCGGGGGCCGGACCTATCGTGGGGCCATGCGGCTCCCACGGGTACGACGCAGCTTCGTGCTGCCGGGCGTGGTCATCGCCCTCGCCGCGCTCGCGGTGGGCGCCGGGGGAGCGGCGGCGTTCGAGTCCGACACCGTCGGCAGCTACTGGGAGGGGTTGTGGTGGGCGCTGTCGCTGATGACCACCGTCGGCTTCGTCGAGGGCACCCCGGAGACCGCCGGCGGAGCGGTCACCTCGGCGGTGCTGATGCTGTCCGGCTTCCTGCTCCTCTCGCTGATCAGCGCTGCGCTGGCATCCCTGTTCGTCCGTGAGGACGAGGAGCCGGCCGAGGCGCGGGAGGAGGCGATCGAGCGGCAGATCCTGGACCGGCTGACCGCCATCGAGCTGCGGCTGGAGTCGCTCGAGGGCGGGGCCGACCTCGGCGACCCGGACCAGAGGGCCGAGCCGTGAGACGGCCGTCCCGCCTCCCGGGACACGTGGGTTATCGTGGCCGGGTCATGATGTGCCAGCTTGTTCTCCTGAGTGGCGCGCGCAGCGCGCGCGTCGACGGGCTCCTTCGCTGCCGCAGCGAGGTCTGAGCAAGAGCCGGACCCCCTCGCTGCGGAGTGAGTGCGTGCGACCGGCCGCCCCAGCACCGACACCAGCGAGGACACCATGACCATCCGTTCCCAGAAGCCCAGCGGCATGCCGGTCGAGCGCTACCGCGCCTACCCGCCCATCGACCTGCCGGACCGCACCTGGCCCACGAAGACGATCACCGAGGCGCCACGCTGGCTCTCCACCGATCTCCGCGACGGCAACCAGGCGCTCATCGACCCGATGACCCCGGCCCGCAAGCTGAAGATGTTCGACCTCCTCGTGCAGATGGGCTACAAGGAGATCGAGGTGGGGTTCCCGTCCGCGAGCGAGACCGACTTCTCCTTCGTCCGCCAGCTGATCGAGCAGGACCGGATCCCCGACGACGTCACGATCTCGGTGCTGACCCAGGCCCGCGAGGACCTGATCGAGCGCAGCGTCCAGTCGCTGGTCGGCGTACCCCGCGCCAACATCCACCTCTACAACGCGCTGGCGCCGCTGTTCCGCCGCGTGGTCTTCCACGCCGGCAAGGACGAGGTCAAGGCGATCGCGACCCGCGGCACCGAGCTGGTGATGAAGTACGGCGAGTCCTACTTGGACATGACCGTCATCGGCTACGAGTACAGCCCCGAGATCTTCACCTCGACCGAGCTGCCCTTCAGCCTGGAGGTCTGCGAGGCCGTCTCCGACGTGTGGCAGCCCGAGGACGGCCGCGAGATCATCCTCAACCTGCCCGCGACCGTCGAGTCGGCGACGCCGAACGTCTACGCCGACCAGATCGAGTGGTTCTCCCGGCAGCTCACCCGTCGCGAGAACACCGTGATCAGCCTGCACCCCCACAATGACCGGGGTACGGCGGTCGCGGCGACCGAGCTGGCGATGATGGCCGGCGCGGACCGGGTCGAGGGCTGCCTGTTCGGGCACGGCGAGCGCACCGGCAACGTGTGCCTGGTGACGCTGGGCATGAACCTCTTCAGCCAGGGCGTCGACCCGATGATCGACTTCTCCGACATCGACGAGATCCGTCGCACGGTGGAGTACTGCACCCAGCTGCCGGTCCACCCGCGCCATCCCTACGCGGGCGACCTGGTCTACACGGCCTTCTCCGGCTCCCACCAGGACGCCATCAAGAAGGGCCTGGAGGACCTGGAGAAGCAGGCCTCCGAGCGCGGCATCCCGGTCGAGCAGATGCCGTGGGAGGCGCCGTACCTGCCGATCGACCCGAAGGACGTCGGCCGCTCCTACGAGGCGGTCATCCGGGTCAACAGCCAGTCCGGCAAGGGTGGCGTGGCCTACATCCTCAAGGCCGAGCACAAGCTCGACCTGCCGCGGCGCGCACAGATCGAGTTCAGCCGCGTCGTGCAGGAGCGCACCGACGCCGACGGCGGCGAGATGTCGCCCGACCAGATCTGGACGGTCTTCTCCGACGAGTACCTCCACCGCGAGACCCCGCTGAAGCTGAACTCCGTGCACACCTCCTCGGCGGCCGGCGAGAAGGACGCGCTCACGGTCAACGTGTACGTCGACGGCGAGCTGCAGACCCTGCAGGGCACCGGCAACGGCCCGATCGCGGCGTTCGTCAACGCGATCAACGAGCTGCCCGGCGCCGACGGCGGCAGCCGCTTCGACGTCCGGGTCCTCGACTACGCGGAGCACGCGCTGTCCTCGGGCGGCGACGCCATCGCCGCGGCCTACGTCGAGTGCCTCGTGGGCGACCGGGTGCTGTGGGGCGTCGGCCTCGACCCCAACATCGTCACCGCCTCGCTCAAGGCCGTGATCAGCGCCGTCAACCGGGGCTGATCCGAGCCCGTCAGCCCCGGACAGCGTGCCGCTTCAGCGGCAGCCGGACGGTGAACGTGGTGCCGGCCAGGTGGGCCGACAGCACCTCGACCCGCCCGCCGTGGGCGGCGACGATGGACGCGACGATCGACAGCCCGAGACCGGTGCCCTGGATGGCGCGCTCCTGCGCGGTCGAGGAGCGGAAGAACTTCTCGAACAGCCCGTCCT
>Ga0308175_100003010_pt1 | contig 11605 bp, 10 predicted proteins | sample PhyCR1_3_FD_203893 | JGI IMG/M metagenome (GOLD analysis project Ga0308175, IMG submission 203893) | Soil microbial communities from UC Gill Tract Community Farm, Albany, California, United States - DLSLS.C.R1 | ecosystem: Environmental > Terrestrial > Soil > Agricultural land | place: USA... | reverse complement strand
CTCGGCGTCCTGTACTTCACGCGTATCGTCGGTCTGGAGGCGACCGCTGTCGGGCTCGGGATGACGGTCGCGGGCCTGGTGGGCGTGGCCGCGGGGGTGCCCGCCGGACGGGCGGCGGACCGGTGGGGCGCCCGGCGGGTCGGGTCCCTGCTGTGGGGCGGCACGGGGATCGCCACGGCCTCGTACGTCCTCGTGGGTTCCTACGCCGCGTTCCTCGTCGCGGTGATCTGCGCGACGGGACTGCAGATGGCGAGCCGCGGGGTGCAGGGCGCGCTGTACGCGGAGGTGCTGCCGCCGGCGACGCGGGTGGAGGCGCGGGCGTATCTGCGGATGGTGACGAACGTCGGGATGGGATTGGGAGGCGCGCTGGGCGCGGTCGCTCTGCAGGTGGACACGCGGGGCGCCTACCTGACGGTGATCGCGCTGAACGCGCTGTCCTTCGCGGGCCCCGCGCTGCTGCTGCCCCGGCTGCCGCTGGCCTCGCACGCGCGTGAACGTGCCGTCCCGGCCGCCGGCGCTCCGGCGGGCGACCGCTGGCGGGCGGTGCGCGACCTGCCCTTCCTGGCGGTGACGGTGCTCAACGCGGTGCTGGTGGTGCAGTACACGCTGGCCGAGGTGGGGCTGCCGCTGTGGATCGTGGAGCGCACCACGGCGCCGCGCTGGACGGCGGCCCTGCTGATGATCGTCAACTGTGTGCTGGTGGCCCTGCTTCAGGTGCGGGTCGCCCGGCGCGCCTCCCAAGTGCCCACGGCGGTACGGGCGATGCGCTGGTCGGGGCTGTTGCTGGCGGCGGCCTGCGCGGTGTACGCCCTGTCCGCGGGCCTCTCCCCCGTGTGGGCGGTGCTGTCGCTGACGGCGGGGGCGGTGGTGCAGGTGTTCGCCGAGGTGCTGTCGGCGGCGGGTGGCTGGACCCTCGGCTACGAACTCGCCGACGCCCGTGCGCACGGCGTCTACCAGGGGGTGTTCGGCACAGGCGCGTCGGCGGGGATGATGGCGGGACCGGCCCTGGTCACGGTCACCGCGATCGCCCACGGCACCTTCGGGTGGGCGGTGCTCGGCGTGGTGTTCGCTCTCGCCGGGCTCTGCGTGGCCCCGGCCGTGCGCTGGGCCCGGCGGGACGGCGCCTGGCGAGGCGAACCGGCCTGACACTCCGGCCGGCGGCGACGGCGAGACGCTCCCCCGGCGGGTACGCTGAGCGCGGTCCGACCCTCCTCGGTCAACTGGAGCATCCCGCATGGAACTTGTCTTCGACGGCCGGGTGATCGAGTGGCGTGGGCCGTCCCCGTTCTACTTCGTCGCCGTGCCCGAGGAGGAGTCCGCCGACATCCGGCAGATCGCCTCGGCGGCCACGTACGGCTGGGGAGTCATCCCGGTCGACGCCCGGATCGGCGGCAGCGACTTCTCCACGTCGCTCTTCCCGAAGGACGGCGGCTATCTGCTGCCGCTGAAGAAGGCCGTGCGTGCGCCGCAGGGTCTGTCGGCGGGTGACGACGTGACCGTGACGATGGCCGTGCGCCTCTGACCGGTCGCCGCCGGACGTCAGACCCTGAGCAACAACCGGAATCCGTGGTTCCGTGACATCCCTCACAGCACTCCCGCGACATGAGCGGGCCGGTTAGTAGACACCGCTCTGGCGACATATGGGATTTGTCCGTCTTGGTGCGGGAGTGGATCAGGCCCGGCCGGACGGCGTTCCGTCCGGCCGGCCGCGCCTCCCGTCCTCGCGGCGTGGGACGGTTTCTGACGGAGCGGCAGCGATGGGTGCGCCCCGCTTCCGCCGGACCTGCACGCCCGATCGCCCTTGGCAAGGGTCGCCCCCCTCTACTAGGCGCGGTAGTACGACGGCCTCTTTGCATGCCGTGTGAAGGCTTCCTAAGAATGACGATCCGCAAGGCGTTCCCGCAGGTCGGGAGCGGAGTCCGCGGCGCGCCGGCGACACCGGGGCGCGCAACGACCAGCGAGTGAGGTCACGCAATGGGAGAGCATCGCAAGAAGCAGCATTACCGGCGGGTGGTCATCGCGGCGGTCGCCGTGAGCGCCGTCGGAGTGCCGTCCATAGCCATGGCCTGCGGCGAGTGGCCGGACGGCGGGGCGGACCGGCCCGTCGCCGTGCAGGATGCCGCCGCTCAGAGCCGGTACGACGACTACGGGCAGCGCTACTGGCACGGTGACGGCGGCGTCGCGCCCAGTTGGCTGCCGTCGCAGATGCCGAGCACGACAGCACCGAGCGCCCCCGCTGACACCCCGGAGAAGCGGAAGCCGAAGCACAGGCACAGGCACGTGCACAAGCACACCGTCAAGGTGTCCGCCAGCGCCTCCCGGCCCACCGCCGGCGCTCCCCGGCCCACCGCCAGCACGCCCCAGCGCGCCCCGAAGCCCGCCACCACGGCTCCCCGGACCACGCCCCGGCCCACCGCCACCGCGCCCGCGGCCACCACCGCGCCGAGCACCCCGAAACCCACCGCCACCGCCACGGCCTCCGGCGTCACCGCCCGCATCGTGGAGCTGGTCAACGCCGAGCGCGGCAAGGCCGGTTGCTCCCCCCTGACCCTGAACGCGACCCTCACCAAGGCCGCGCAGGCGCACAGCCAGGACATGGCCGCCCACCAGAACATGTCGCACACCGGATCCGACGGCTCCTCCCCCGGCGACCGGATCACCAGCGCCGGCTACACCTGGAGCTCCTACGGCGAGAACGTCGCCTACGGCTACTCCACGGCGGAGCAGGTCATGGCGGGCTGGATGTCCAGCCCCGGTCACCGGGCCAACATCCTCAACTGCGCGTTCAAGGAGATCGGCGTCGGTCTCGCGCAGCCCAACAGCTACTGGACCCAGGACTTCGGAACCGCCCGGTAGGAGGCCGCCCAGGCGTGTGATTCCCGTCTGACACTGGTGAGCCGGAAGATGGCTACTGATCCGGCTTCTGGGTAGCCGACTGATTCAGATCAGCTACGTACCCAGTGACAACCGAGGCATTTTCATGGCCATCCAGCTTAGGCAGAAGGCATCGGATGAGCCGGAACGGAACGGGGACACCTCGCTGCGGTGGAACACCACCTGGGACAGCGGTGCCATCAGCGCCGCCCAGGCCCGCGCAGCGGCGGAGCGCTTTCTCGACCGTGTCCGTGCCACCGGCCGTATCCCCGTCCCCGACCGCGTGGTGCAGGACACGCAACTGGTGGTCAGCGAACTGATCACGAACGTCGTAATGCACACGTCGGGACCCTGTGGGCTCGGTCTGGAGGTGTCACCCGACGGCGACCGCCTCCGGATCTCGGTGTGGGACTCCTCCCACCGGATGCCCGAGGTCCGGTCCCATGACGGACAGCGGATCGGCGGTCACGGGCTCGAGATCGTCGAGGCGATCAGCCACACGCTCTCCGTGACGGCCCAGGACGAGGGCAAGCACGTCGACGTGTCGATCCTGCTGCCCGGCGCGCGCGACCGCGCGGCGCCCGGCGCAGCGGCCCCGGATCCGCTGCGCCGGGCGCCGCGGGAACGGACCCGTGCGGATCCGCCCAACGGACCGCCACCGAGACGGACCGGACCGCCACCGGGACGGACGGCACCCCGCGCGCAGCCGGTCAGGCCGGCCCGGACCGGCCGTCGCGTACCCGCTGGGCGATGTCACGCAGCTTGACGTTGTGCTCCTGCGAGATGCGCCGCATCACGTTGAAGGCGTCCTCCTCGCTCAGCTTGTGGCGCTCGCGCAGGATGCCCATGGCCTCCCCGATGGCGTGCCGGCTCTCCAGCCCGTGCTCGAGCTGGTCGATGGTTCGCGCGCTGGCCAGCGCCACGGCGGCGTGCGAGGCCAGCAGCCAGCCGGCCGTCTCGATCTCCTCGCCGAAGGCCCCGGGACGGGAGCCGTACAGGTTCAGCGCCCCAAAGTCCTCCTGGTCCGTGTACAGCAGCACTCCCGTCATGCTGGACACGCCCAGGCCGCGGGCCGCCGCCGCGAAACGCTCCCAGTCGGGCTGGGGGGCGGCCATGTCGGGGATGCGGTAGACGCGGTCGCCGTTCTTGCGCCGGGCCAGGTCGAAGCACGGCCCCTCCCTCAGCTCGCCCTGGAGCCGGTCGCACTCACGGACCATGTCGTGGGTGGCGGACAGGGTGACCGCCTTGCCCTTGCGCACCGCCAGGATGCCCGCGAACTCACAGCCCTCGACGAGTTCCACCGCCGCGGCTGAGATCGTGTCCAGCGTCGCCTGTACCGAGTCCTGCTCCAGCAGGTCCCTGGCGAGCCGGGCCATCGCCTCCGCGTACTCCCGCCACTCCATTCGTCACCACCCGTCTCGCTCACCGGTTCGATCAACAGTAGCGCCGCCGCGGTGGGCTCCGCGCCTCCGGCTCCGGCGCGGCGGTCCGGGGCGACTGCTCAGTCCTCGGACTCCGGGCTCAGTCGTCGGAGTCCGGTTTGCCGCGCGCGGCGGCGTACGCCTGGGCCGGTGTCATCGGGACGCCGCCCAGACTGACCGTCTTGTAGGGGCTGACCTTGGCGCAGGTCTTGGCCTGGTCGGCGGTCTGGGCGTGGGCGTTGGAGACGGCGGCCTTGGTGTCGGCCGGTGCCGGCGAGGCCGATGACGAGGCGCCGGGCCAGGTGGTGCCGCTCGGCCAGTCGGTGCCGACGACCAGGGTGAGGCCGGTGCCGGTGCCCTGCTTCAGATGCGAGGCGGGCAGGCCCAGGGCCCTGGCGGCGGTCCGCGCCTCGGTCTTCCGGCCGGTGCCGTAGGTGAGCGTGGTGGTGGCCGCGGGGCTGGGGGCGTTGACCGTGGTCGTACCGGTGCTGAAGCCCTCGCCCTTGAGGGCGGCGGCAACCGCGGAGGCGCGGCCGGTGATCCCGGTGCCGTTCTCCACCGTGACGGCGATGTCGGAGGCGGGCACGGCCGAGGCGGTGGCCTTGGCCTTGGCGGCCGCCGAGGCCGCTTCGGACTTCTTTCCCGAGCCGGTGGTCAGTGACCGGTCGTCGGCGATCGCGGAGAAGAGCGCCTTGGCACCGGAGCCCACCACGACCCGGTTGCTGTCGCCGGGGTCGGCGCCCGTCTGCATGGTGGTGAAGGTCATCCGCTTGGTCGGGACCTTGTTCACGTCGGTGGCGAGACCGATCAGCCTCTTCACGGTGCCGAGGCCGTCGTCCACGGTCAGCGCCTTGGTGGCGGCGTCCGCGAGATCGTAGACCGCGCTCGGGTCGGTGAGCGTGCCCGCGCTCTTGAACTTGCGGATCATCGCGCCGAGGAAGATGTGCTGGGAGATGGTGCGCCCGAGGTCGCTGCCGTCGCCGAAGCCGTGCCGGGAGCGGACGAACTCCAGGGCCGCGACACCCTTGAGGGTGTGGTCGCCCTCGGACAGCTTCAGATGCGAGTAGGTGTCGTAGACGTCGTCGGTGACGCAGACGGAGACCCCGCCGACCGCGTCGGACATCTTCACCACGCCGGAGAAGTCGAGCTTGACGAAGTGGTCGATGGGGATGCCGGTGAGCTGGTGCACGGTGGCCACCTGGCAGGCGGGGCCGTACTGCAGCGCGCTGTTGATCTGGCCGTAGTAGCCGGCCGTGGACCGGCCGGTCGAACTGTCCTTGCAGGCCGGGACCTTGGTCATGGTGTCGCGGGGGATGCTCATCACGGTGGCGTTGGAGCGGTCGGCGGATATGTGCACCACCATCTGCACGTCCGCGTTGCTGCCGGCCTGGACGCCGGTACGCGCACAGCCGCCGCCGAGTTTGCAGTCCGCCTTGCTGGTGCGGCCGTCCGAGCCCATCACCAGGATGTTGATCGGGGTGCGGCCGAACTCGTCGGCCTTCTCGGTGCCGCCCTTGCCGTCGAGCGAGACGCTGTTGATGTTGCCGTTCAGATGCTCGTAGAACAACCAGCCGGCACCGGCCGTGACCAGTACCGCCAGCGCCAGGCACACTCCGGCGATTCGCAGCGCGCGCCTGCCGCGCCGGACCGGCCGGCCCCGCCGCGCCCGTGCGCCGCGGCGGGGGTGGGCGGCTTCCCGTGCCGCCTGCCGGGCGGCACTCCGGCCGCCGGAGGCGGGTGGCGCGCCGGACTCGTCTGTGCGCTGTACGGGCACCCGGGCGGTACGTCGGCGCGTGGCCTGCCCGCCCGGGCCGTCCCACGGGTCGCTCATCTTCCACTCCCCTGAACGGTCGGGCCCGGCAGGCCGGACCGGTTCGGGCGCACGGGCGGGCTCCACCTGGGTTTCCTTGGCTGCGAAATCTAACAAACCCATGGCGCGAACAGCGCAGATCCTGGGGCAATTCACAGGTGAGAGATCGGCAAGACCGGCTGCCGGGGTGTCCGGTGCCGGGACGAAGCGGGGCTTTTCGGCCGACGTGAAAGGGGCACGCGTCCGGAGTAGGTGTTCCGACCGGAGGGGCGGTGTCCCGATGTCCGAGTACGAGCGTTCGCGCACGATGCCCGCACAGCCCGAGCATGTCTTCGACCAGGCGGCCAACGTCCGCCAGCTCGACGCCTGGCTGCCGCGGGAGCTGCACGTGCGCGTCGAGGATCCCCCGGCCGTCACGGTCCACGAGGACGACACCGACCAGGACACGGCGGCCCTCATGCACGCCGAGAACGACCGGATGCGCATCGAGTGGGGCACCCGTGAGCAGGGCGGTTACGCGGGCTGGCTCCAGGTCGCGGGGATCGGCAGCGGTGCCAGCGAGGTGACCGTGCACCTGTCCTTCTTCGACGAGAGCCACGACCCGGGCGAGCGGCAGGTGTGCGACGCCCTCGACCACAGCCTGCGGCGCCTGGAGGAACAGGTGCGGCTGCGCGTCGACAACGCGGCGGGGTGAGCCGTCGCGGCCCGGCCGCCAAGCAGCGGGGTCGGTGACGCATGACAACGGCGCCTGCCGGTCCGCGCGGCACGGACCGGCAGGCGCCGTTGTCATGCGCGCCGCAATGGCTGCCTCGGTCGTGTCCGGCGCGGTGCGTGCCGCGCCGGGTGCGGGTCCGGCAACCGGACGCCGTCGTTCCGGAAGGCATGTGACGCGCCTTGCGGGTATACGTACGCCCGGCGGATCCGGCGCCCGCCCCGAAGCCATGGTGAGGGGACGGGCCACGACAGGGGAGGCAGGGCATGCTGCGACGGACGGCGGAGGAAGACGGGCATCCGGACACGGGCGCCACGACCACGAAGGACACGGAGGCCCGCAAGCAGCGGCTGCGAAGACGGCTGGAGCGTCTGCTCGGCATCGCCGCGACGGAGGGCAACCGGCTCACGCGGTTGCGCAACGGCGACGCGATCTTCCCCGCCATGCTCGAGGCGATCCGCTCGGCCCAGCACACCATCGACATGATGACCTTCGTCTACTGGCGCGGCGAGATCGCGCACGAGTTCGCGAACGCGCTGGCGGACCGGGCCAGGGCGGGGGTGCGGGTTCGCCTGCTGCTGGACGGGTTCGGGGCCAAGGAGATCGAGCCGAGCCTCCTGGAGGCCATGGACGAGGCCGGGGTGCAGGTCGCCTGGTTCCGCAAGCCGGTGCGGCTGTCCCCGCTGAAGCAGAACCACCGCTGTCACCGCAAGGCCCTCGTCGTCGACGAGGGCCTCGCCTTCACCGGAGGCGTCGGCATCGCCGAGGAGTGGTGCGGGGACGCTCGTGGTCCCGGGGAGTGGCGGGACACCCATGTGGAGGTGCGCGGACCGGCCGTGGACGGCATAGCCGCCGCCTTCGCGCAGAACTGGGCCGAGTGCCACGACACGCTCTACGACGAGCGTGACCGTTTCATCGAGCACGAGCAGCAGGGCCGCGCGGTCGTGCAGGTGGTCCGGGGCTCGGCCAGCTTCGGCTGGCAGGACATGCAGACGCTCGTGCGGGTCGTCCTGACGTCCGCACAGGAGCGCATCCGCCTCTCCACGGCGTACTTCGCGCCCGACGACTACTTCGTCGACCTGCTGGCCGCCACCGCCCGGCGCGGCGTGCAGGTGCAGATCCTGCTGCCCGGACCGCACACGGACCAGCGGGCCTGTCGCCTGGCCGGGCAGCACCACTACCAGCGGCTGCTGGACGAGGGCGTCGAGATCCGCGAGTACCAGCCGACCATGCTGCACACCAAGATCATCACGGTCGACTCGGTCGCCTCGCTGATCGGCTCCACCAACTTCAACCGGCGCTCCCTGGAGCACGACGAGGAGGTCATGCTCGCCGTGCTCGACGAGGAGTTCACCGCCGGCCTGGACCGTGACTTCGACGAGGACCTGGAGCGCAGCGAGCCGGTCGACCCCGTGCGCTGGCGGCGCCGGCCGGTGCTCCAGCGGGCCCGCGAGCTCTCGGTCGCACCGATCCGCAGGTTCCTTTAGGGGCATTTGTCCTGCCCTGTGGGGGGGGTCGGCCTGGGCCGCCGGGTGCGGCGGACAGGCACCCGCGCAGGGCAGGTGTCGAAGCCGAGTCCGGGGGCATCGGCGCAGTATGGATGCACAGTCATGGGCCCTGGGTGGCCGGGGCCGCGCCCGCCGCGCGGCCAACAGTACGGCGATGGCCGCGGCGGCCCGCTCGGGGTTCGCCGCCCGAGGACTGATCTACGTGCTGGTGGGCGTGATCGCCCTGCAGATAGCGTTCGGCGGCGGTGGCAAGCAGGCCGACCGCGGTGGTGCGCTCGGCGAACTCGCGTCCAAGCCGTTCGGCTCGGCGATGCTGTGGATCGTCGGAGTCGCGCTCGCCGGCATGGCGCTGTGGCGGCTGTCGGAGGCGGTGTTCGGCGGGGCCGGCGCGGACGGGAGCAAGGCGTCCAAGCGGGCCATGGCCGCCGCCCGGGCGGTCTTCTACGCCTTCCTGTCCTTCTCGGTCCTGTCGTACGCGGCCGGGGACCAGGGCAGTGGGAGCGGCTCCTCCGACCGGAACACCGACGACGTTACCGCCACCGTGCTGAAGTGGCCGGGCGGACAGTGGATCGTCGGTCTCGCCGGGGCCGCCGTGGTGGTCGCCGGTCTGTGGATCGCCGTCCGGGCCGTGATGAAGAAGTTCCGCAAGCACCTGCGGACCGCGGAGATGTCCCGGAAGGCCAAGCGGTTCACCGACTTCTTCGGGGTCGTCGGCGGCACGGCCCGCGGCCTCGTCTTCGCCGTCGCCGGGGTCTTCGCGCTGGTCGCTGCGGTGCAGCACCAGCCCGGCAAGGCCAAGGGCATGGATGACACGCTGCGTTCGTTCCGGGATCTGCCGGCCGGACCGTGGCTGCTCGCCCTCGTCGCCCTCGGCCTGGCCGCGTTCGGCGTCTTCTCCTGGTGCAACGCCCGCTGGCGCGAGGTCTGAACCGATGGCCCCCGGCCGCTGCCCGGCCGAACCGGGCAGCGGCACCGTGGTCGTCACCCGTTTGCCCTGGGCGTGCCGGGTGACGCGCAGGCGGCCGCAGATCCGGAGCACGAGGTGCAGGCCCCGCCCGCCCATGCGCTCGGCGTCCACGGGCCGGACGACGGGCGAGCGCTGGGAGGTGTCGGAGACGGTGACACGCAGTTCGTGCCGGCCGGAAGCGACCTCCAGGAGCATTCCGCAGGGGCCGGGAGCGTGGCGCAGCGCGTTGGTGATCAGTTCGCTGACCACCAGTTGTGCGTCCTGGCTGGCGCGCAGGACGGGAGGGTGCCCGGCCCGGGCGAGGAGGGTGCGGACCGCGCCGCGCGCGTCGGCGATGCGCAGGGCGCCTTCGGCCCAGTTCGCGCTGAAACGGAGCGCGTCCGCCGGCTCGGGTGGCCCGGCACTGGTCAGGCCCTTCTGTGGGCCCGCTGAGGTGTGCGGCCCGGGGCCGCCCTCGCTCTCATGCGTCACGGACATTCCGTCCCCCCTCGGTGTTCCCGGCATCCTTCCCGTCTTCCCAGATGGCGCACCGCGGGTCAGGAGGTGTCGCTGCGCAGCGCGCTGTCCCGGGAGTCGGTGATCGTGAAGTATTCCAGGGTGCCGCTGATGGTCAGCAACCGGACCAGAGCCTCCTGCAGCGGGCCGAGGATGACGAACTCGCGGCCCCGCGCGCGGTGGCGCCGCTGGGCGTCGAGGAGGGCACTGAGCAACTGGCTGTCGCCGAAGGTGACCCCGGAGAGATCCACCACGGTGGTGGGCAGATCGGACTCGTCGGCCTCGGCCCAGGCGGCGCGCAACAGGTCGCACTCGTCGAAGTCGATCTCTCCGCGCACCCTGATCTCCAGGACCCGCGCGTGCCGCGCGACCTGCACTGTTGTCTCGGATCCCCACCGCATGCCGTCATCCTGCCATCTGCGGTCGGGAGAAGGCGAGGCCGGTGTCACGAGACCACCGCCCCGGTGACGCCGCCCTCTTTCGGCGGGCCCGGTTCGCCGGCCGCGACGGGTCCCGTGAGATGACCGAGCACGTTGGTGTGACGCAGCATCCGCTCCAGGACGTCGGGCCGGTTGTCCAGATGCAGCGCGGCGCCGACCGCCCGGGTGTGCCGGTGGATCATCAGCAGCGCGGACAGTCCGATGGAGTCGATCCACGTGAGTCCGGTGAAGTCCAGGCGCACATGGCGGGGGGCCGGCGGGCCGGCGAGGCGGGCGACGACGGTGTCCACCATCTCGTCGCTGGTGTCGTAGTCGAGTTCCCCGGCGACGCGCACGGTCAGGGTGGACGGCGCGCTGACCGTGGTGAGGCTGAAGTCGGTGACAGAGTGCTGGGTCATACGTGGAGACCGGGTCCGGGTCCGTGAGCGGACGAGTGGGCACGCTCGAGCAGGGCGGTGGCGCCCGCACTGAGCAGTTTCAGGGTACGCGGGAAGTCACGCAGCCGGTCGGACAGCGCGTCCAGGCCGCTGACCAGGGAGAGCGCCGGGACGTTTCGCGCCTCGAGGATCTCGGCGGTCCACAGGAGGAAGCCGGTGAACACCTCGGCGTCGTCGACGTAGAGCGCCGTGCCCAGGAAGTCGACGATGTGCGCGATGTCCTCGGCGGTCCGCTCCCGCTGCTCTTCACTGTAGGCACGCAGAGCGGGGAAACGGTTCTCCAGGTCCCGCAGCGTTTGCTTGACGAGCGTGCCGCGCGACCGGACGACCATCGTGTACTCCTGGTCGGCCAGGTGCGGCAGGTCGTCCACGATCTGCCGGGCGGCGGCCGGGTCCGGGTGCGGCAGGCCGGCCTCCAGTGCCGCCGCCGCGCCGCGGGCGTCGGCCGCCCACCGGTCCGCTCCGAGCGCGAACGCGTAGCGGCCCTGCGGGCCGAACGCGCGGCCTCCGGCCAGCACCGGGACGCCGACGGCCTGACAGGCCGTGATGGCCGCGTGCGCGGTGGGCAGGTGGGTGGGGATGGACCCGGACAGCAGCACCGCCCGCGGGTTGGTGTGGTGCAGGTGCGCGACCAGGTGGGGGGTGGGGGTCTGCGCGCCGAGGTAGTCGACCTGCCAGCCGCGCAGGCGCAGTATCTCCGCCACCAGCCGGGCGGGGAAGGCGTGCCACTCCCCGTCCACGCAGCCGACCGTCACACGTCCGCGGTGCCCGCGCCGGTGCGGACCGCCGTCCTGACGGTGGGCCAGGGCGGCGACCACCCGCTCGTTGATGGCGGTGGCGGCGTGTTCCTGGGCCACGCTGATGCGGTTGGCGGCCCATTCGGTGCCGATCTTCTCCTGGACCCTGGCGATGACGTCCAGCAGCAGGGTCTCCTCGTCGAC
>Ga0308175_100003009_pt1 | contig 11609 bp, 12 predicted proteins | sample PhyCR1_3_FD_203893 | JGI IMG/M metagenome (GOLD analysis project Ga0308175, IMG submission 203893) | Soil microbial communities from UC Gill Tract Community Farm, Albany, California, United States - DLSLS.C.R1 | ecosystem: Environmental > Terrestrial > Soil > Agricultural land | place: USA... | reverse complement strand
GCTCGCTGCGTGCCGTGGACGTGCTCGACGCACCGCGGGAGCCGGGCGGGTTCCGCGACGGCGCGCCGAAGGTGTACGTGTCGCTGGGCACGGTGCCGTGGTGGTACTGGCCCGGCGTGGTGATCGACACGCTGGAGACGATCGCGGTGGCGATCGGCCGCGAGGCGGACGTCCTGATCAGCCTCGGGGGCCTGGCGGTGGCCGAGGAGCGCGTGGCGGCGCTGCGCCGCGCCGGCGCCACGGTGGCCGAGCACGCGGACACGTGGGCGGCGCTGGGCGAGGCTGACGTCTTCGTCACCTCGCAGGGCCTCAACTCGACGCATGAGGCGATCTACAGCCGCGTGCCGATGTTGTCCTATCCGTTCTTCGCCGACCAGCCGGTGCTCGCGGAGCTCTGCGAGCGGTTCGGCGTCGCGCTGCCGCTCGTCGATGAGCCGCGGGCGGAGCTGTACCCGAACCGGCTCCGCGCCGCCCTGGCGGAGGTCGCGGAGCGCCGGACGGAGTTCGACGAGGCGCTGGAGCGCGCGCGTGCGTGGGAGGTCGCCGTGATCGAGAGCCGCGGCGCCGTCCTCGAGCGGATGCTCGACCTCGCTCAGGCGTAGGCGGGCAGCTTCGCGACGATCGCGTCGAGCTCGGCGACCACGCGGGGCGGCGGCAGCGCGGCGTCGCGGACGGCCGCGGCGTGCGCGGCCACAGCGTCCTCGCCGGCGGGGCCGAGCAGTCGGCCGAGCTCGGCGGGATCCACGATCAGCTCGGGCGAGCCGGCCTCGACGCTCTCGGCGAGCAGCGCCGCGCGCGCAGCGCTCAACAGCATCCCGAGCCCGTGGCTCGGCGGGGGTGGCGGCGACCACGGAACCGGCGGCATGACACGCGTTCGCAACCAGGCGCGATGCTCGGCCACCGCGCGCGCGGCGAGATCACCGGCCGACCAGCCGGCCACGCGCGGGAAGCGCGCGACCGCCGCGCCGTCCGCGAGCGCGAACGACACGGGATCGGTCGTGCGCGACTTCACGGCCCGCATGCGAGAGCGCGGCAGCGGGCGCGCCGGCACGACGAGCAGCTCACCGCTGCGCAGCGCGTGCAGGGTGCCGCGCTCGGCGGCGCGAATCGCCTCCGTGAGCGCCGCGGGGTCGCCCGGATCACCCGGCCGGATGCTGAACGTCTCCGCGAACGCGGCCGGCGCGGCGACGGCCGGCCAGTCGGCCAGCGGCAGGGTCCCGGAGCCCGGCAGCGGCGCCCCGGCGATCGCGACCTCGTCGGCGGCAGCGCCGGCGAGCCGGCTCTCGATCAGCGCGTCCACGCGCCGGCTCATTCGCATGAGCGCCGGCAGCACCGCTTCGAACGGCGCCGTCGGCGCCGTCGGCAGGCGCCGCTGCAGGTCCAGCGCGAGCTCGGCGGCCGGTGCCTCCTCGGGCAGGCGCTCGGCGAGCAGGCGCAGCGCGTCGGCGCGGCTGCCCGCCCGCTCACGATGGGCGAGCCAGAGCCACGCCCGCGCCGGCTCGGAGATCAGCTTCACGCACACGTCGGCCGCGCGCGGGGTTCGGGGCTGGTCGCAGAAGACGAACGCCCAGCGCCACCACAGCACGACCTCCGACCATGCGGCGAGCGCGTCGCGGTGCGGGTCCTGTGCGGGCGCGGCGGGTCGCCGTTCGGCCCCGCGAAGCAGCCGCCAGCCCGCCATCGGGTCGCCGAGCCCGGGGTGCTCGAGCCTGCGGATCACGTCGACGCTCGCGCGTTCCCCGAAGTACGCCGCGCGGCCGTCCTCGAGCCCGAAGGTCAGCGCGCAGCTGCCGGAGATCGCGCCGAGATCGCGCTCGTCGAGGATCAGCGGCCAGTCGACGAGCCGGTCGAGCAGCGGCACCCGTGCCAGCGCCGCGTCCCAGCGGCGCCGCACGCGCTCGCCGCCGCCGGCCGCCACCACCGCCAGGTCGATGTCGGACATCCCCGGCAGGAGCTCGCCACCGGCCGCACCGGCGCGAACGTAGACCGACGCCTCCGGCGCGTCGCGGGCCAGCAGCCACGCCGCCACGCGGGCCACGACGCGATACCCGAGCACCCAGATCCCGCGCAGCGGGGTCGCCGCGCTGCGCAGGACGAGACGCTGAAGGGCGTGGGCGAACAGGCGCGCAGGCTATCCGCAGCGCTCCAGGTTCCGGCCCGCGCTGCCGATGCACAGGCCGTGGCCCGCCCGCACACCACCGTCCTGGTCGCGCTGCTGGCGCTGGTCGCGCTGGCGGCGTTCCGGCACGCCCGGGCGCGCGTCCAGCGCGTGCAGGACGCTCGGCCGCGGATCACGAACGAGGTCCGGGCGGCGGGGCTGCGGTTCGGCCCGAGCGTCGCGCCTCAGGACCAGCGGCTGATCGAGCACGACATCGCGCTGGCCCGGCCGGAGGCGCGCAGGCTGATCGGGATCGTCGATGGCCTCGTGACGATCTCGGTCGGCGACACGTCCGCGGGCGGCGCGGACGCGATCGGCCTGACCGAGAGCACCGTGGACGGCTACGCGGTCACGCTGAACCTCGCGGCGGTCTGGGGCACGACGGGCGAGCGCGGCGTGCAGCGTGTCGTCCTGCACGAGCTCGGCCACGTCATCGACCACGCCCTGGTCAAGCCCGCGCTGGCCGCGCGGCTCGATGCGCCGATCCCCGCGGGCTACGGCTGCGACCCGGTCCAGCCGGACATCGGCTGCGCGCCGCGCCCCGAGCGCTTCGCGGAGACGTTCGCCAAGTGGGCGACCGGCGACATCGGCTTCAACCTGCCGATCGGCTACAAGGTCGAGCCGCCCGCGTCGCTCGACGACTGGGGCGCTCAGCTGGTCTCGGGCGTCGCCGCCGCCTGAGCGGCCGCCGCGGCGTCCTCGTGGACGCCCAGCTCCTGGATGAGCTCGTCGCGCACGACGACCACGAGTGCGTAGGAGAGCGAGAGCTCCTCGGCCGGGCCGTCGTCCGTGAGCCGCGCGTGGAACACGCAATCGGCCACGACCACCTCGCCGTGCTCGGAGACGACCTCGAGGTCCTCGCGGATCTCCTTCGCGATGTCGCAGATCCCGGCGTAGTAGGCCAGCAGCTCCTCGTGGCCGCGCCAGGTCCCCAGCCCGCCCTGGCGATGGTCCGTCGCGACCGCGTCCGGGGCGAATCGCTCCACCATCGCGGGCGCGTCGCGGCGCGAGAACGCGGCGTTCACCGCCAGGAGGACGTCACGAGGCTGCACGCGCAGGACGGTATCGCTCCTGCAGCGCCGCGCGGCGCGCGGCGTAGGCGTCGAGCGCCTGCTCGTGGACGGGAGCGGCGTGGAAGCGAAGCTCGACGCCGGCGTCGAGCTCGCGCACGACGTCGTCCGGCGGGGCGCCCTCGTGATGCGCGTGCAGCCGCGCGTGCGCCAGGTGTCGCAGGCGCGGCTCCAGCCGCGCGGGCAGCAGCGCCTCGGCCAGGCGCTGCGCGAGCCGGCCGAGCGGCAGCGCGCGCACGCCGCCGCGGCGCGGCGCCGCGTTGGGCAGGAGCTCGCGCGTCCACTCGTTCGCCGCAAGGAAGGCGGCCCCGCAGCCTGCGAGCGGCCACGCCTGCGCCAGCTCGCGGGCAACGTAGAGGTCGCGCTGCTCGAGGGCGAGATGATCGGTGCCGCGGTAGTGGTTCGGGCAGAGCAGCCGGCCGCGCGTGATGCGCGCGACCGGCGCCAGCAGCGCGAACACCGTCCCGATGCGCCCGGGCGCGACGAGCACCAGCAGGTCCGGATCGGCGCCGGGAGCCGCCTCGCCCGCCGCAGCCGAGCCCGTGAGCAGCAGCCCGCGGACGAACGGCGCGTGCTGGACGAGGCGCGCGACGCGCCGTGCGCGGCGGTGCAGCCGCGCGGCCCGGCGCCGGCGCTCGGGCGCCGCGGCGAGCAGCTGCTCGCTGCCGGCGAGGCAGATGAGCCCGTCGCGGGCGTGAACCAGCCCGTCGAGCTCGGCCAGGCGCTCCCTGACGGCCGCGCGCTCCAGCGGCGTGCGGCTGTAGCGCCAGACGTCGTCCTCGCCGGCGGCGCAGCCGAAGACGTCGGCGTAGACGACGGCGTCGACGAGGTCCAGGCCGCTCATCGCGCGACCGCCCGCATGCGCGTGCCGTCGGCGGCCTCCAGCCGCCAGCGGCGCGCGACCTCGGCGATCGTGTGGGCCATCTCGAGGCGGGCGAGGTGCATCCCGATGCAGGTGTGCGGGCCGGCGCCGAACGGGAAGTAGGCCCAGCGCGGCGGCGGGTCCTCCTCCCAGCGCGCCGGCCGGAAGGCCTGCGGCTCGCGGTAGAAGCGATCGTCGCGATGGGTCACGAGCGGGCTCAGCAGCAGAAAGGAGCCGGCGCGCACGCGTCGCCCGTCGAGCTCGACGTCGGCGAGCGGCCGGCGGTCGATGAAGTGCACCGGCGGGTGCAGCCGCAGGACCTCGCGCAGGACGCCGTCGACGACGGGCCGCCGCGAGGGGTCGCCGCCCGGCGGGTCGTCGAGCTCGGCGTGCAGCGCCGCCTCGGCCGCGGGGGCGGCGGCCAGCTCGCGCCACGTCCACGCCAGCGTGCCCGGCGTGGTGTCGATCGCGGCGATGAGCAGCGCGGCGATCTCGCGCCGGGCGGCCTGCGGCTCGAGGACGTCGAGCGGCGCGGGGAGCGCGCCCTGCCGGTCGCGAAGCGCGCGCTCGATCGCGCTGTCGACGACCGCGCGCGCGACGCGCAGCCGCCGGCCCGCCGGCCAGGGCGCCGCCGGGCGCGGGATCTCGTGCAGCAGGACGCGCAGCGCCGGCAGGAGCGCGGGCGCCTCGTCCTCGAGGTCGAACTCGAACAGGGCCTCGGCCGCGGCGACGAGCGCGATCCGCCCCATCTGCTCCTGCACGTCGACGAGCTCGCCGTCGCGCCAGGACTCCGCGACGGTGCGCGCGCGGCGTGCCATCGCGGGCGCGCGCTCGAGCAGGCGACGGCGCTCGAAGCCCGCGGCGATCGCCATGCGCCGCTCGCGGTGCTCGGCCCCCTCGCGGGTGATCAGGCAGTCGCCCATCACGCGCTCGCCCCGCAGCGTCCACTTGCCCTCGCCGAACTGCGTCGCGTCGCGGACCAGCACGCGGTGGATCGTGTCGGGCCCGCGCAAGAGCGTGAACTCGCTCAGCCCCGCGCGGAACGCCACCACGTCGCCGCCGCCCAGGCCGGTCAGGAACCCCAGCGGGTCGCGCCGGAACGCCAGCCCGTCGCGGACGGCTCCGATCACGCGGCCTCCAGGACGAACCCGAGCTCGACCTCGTCGGCGGCGTCGAAGGCGGCGCGCAGCTGCGCCTGCGTCGCGTAGCGCTCGCGCAGCAGCCTCCCGGTCGCGCGGAAGTGTTGCCGTTCGTCACGAAACGGCCACGGATCGAGGGTGAGCACGACATCGGGGTCTGACCCTTTTGTCGTCAGGCGGATGGTGCGCAGCTCGCCGTTCGCCGCCGGGACGCCCTCGCGGGCGCGCGGCCAGCGGTGGGCGAGGAGGTCGTGCGTCAGGCCGTCCCAATAGCGGACGAGGCGCCGGTTGCGCTCGACCTGCGCCTCGTCGGGATGCAGCTGCTCGCGCAGCCGCCGCTGCAGCCGCCCTGTCCGGCGCAGGGCGCGGCGCTCGATGCGCCCGTCGCGCGTGAGCACGGCCAGCGGCGAGGTCCGCCGGTAGAAGGACGCGTGGTGAAGCGACGCCAGCAGGCCCGCGTACGGGTCCATCGCGGCCAGCCGCTCGGGCCCGTCGAACTGCCGCGGCAGGTGCTCGGCGTGCGACAGCGCGTCGTAGTCCTTCGGCAGGCCGGTCTCGGGGTTCAGCTCGGGCTGCTCGCCGTCCATGCCCATCTCGTGGCGCTCGGCCGCCAGCTCGACGACCGCCCGCGGCTCCACCTCGCCGAACGCCTCGTTACCCCACGCACGCGCGACCTGCGCGCACATCGCGGCATGCGCGCGCTGCCAGATCACGACATGGCCGTCAGGATGCCCCACCACGAACACGTGCGGACGATCGTTCCATGCCCGGGTCCGTCTGCGGGAATAATGCAGTCCATGCAGCATCGCCAGGAACGCGTCCTCATCGAAACCCAGCGCCACCGGATCGCCGGCACGCTCACCGTCGCGGCCGACGGCTACCGCAGCCGCGTCTCCGACGTGCTGAACGCGACCGAACGCGACTTCATCTCCCTCACCGACGTCACCGTCGAGCTGATCGACATCCCCGGCCGCCCGACCCAGCACGACTTCATGGCGATCTCACGCCACCACATCGTGTTCGCCATCCTCGACCCGGAGGCCGAGGAGCGCGGCCACTTCGAGGCGGCGGAGGCGACGAGCAGCTAGCGGCGCGACTTCGTCGCCTCGTAGCGCCCGCGGCCGACGCGGCGGATCTCGCCGCGCGCCATCGCGGTGCCCAGGGCCGTCGAGAAGCGCCCGGCGCCCCAGAAGCGCGAGTTCGTGCGCTCGGCAAGCTCGCGGCGGCCGAGGGGGCCGTCGGCCTCGTCCAGGGTTCCCACGATCTCGCCGACCTCGCGATCGATGTCGGTGTCGACGCGTGCGCGGCTGGACGCGTGCGGCATCCCGGACCAGCCGGGGCCGCGCGACGCGCGCGCGAAGCGCTCGCCGCGGCGCACCTCGTCGCGCTCCGCCGGCTCGGCGCCCTCGCGGCTGGTGCCCTCGGCCGTCAGCGGAGTCGCGATGTCCTCCAGCGTCTCGCCCTCCGCGTCGACGCCCAGCACGAACTCCGTGATCGCCGCGATCACCATCAGGCCCGCCGCGATGTAGAAGCCGATCGTCATCTGGTCGATGTTGTCCACGAGGCGGCCGAACAGCGTCGGGCCGGTCAGGCCGCCGATCGCGGTCGCCACCGCGTAGAAGAACGCGATCGCCATCGCGCGGATCTCCATCGGGAAGATCTCCGACACGGTCAGGTAGCCCGCGCTCGCGCCGGCAGAGGCGAAGAAGAACGCGCCGGTCCACAGCAGCGTCAGCGACCAGGCGGAGAGGCTGCCGGCATGGAACAGCGCCGCGCTGATCGCCAGCACGATGCCGGACACCAGGAAGCAGCCCCCGATCATGGGGCGACGCCCGACGGTGTCGAACAGGCGGCCGAGCAGCAGCGGGCCGAGGAAGTTGCCGATCGCGAACACGAGCAGGTAGATGCCCACGCTCGCGTCCCCGACCTTGAAGAACTTGGTCAGGATCGTGGCGAACGAGAACAGGAAGGCGTTGTAGGTGAACGCCTGCGCGCCCATCAGCACCAGGCCGAGCACGGTGCGCTTCGGATAGCGGCCGACCAGGGTCTTCGCGACGTCGCCGAAGCCGATCGAGCGGCGCTGGTCGACGCGCAGCGGCTCGCCCTCGGGCTCGGGCAGCTCGCGCATGCCGGCCTGCTCGGCGACGGTTCGCTCGATGTCGCCGACGATGCGTTCGGCCTCCTCGGCGCGCCCGTGGGTCAGCAGCCAGCGCGGGCTCTCCGGCAGCGTCCGGCGCACCCAGAGGATCAGCAGCGCCATCACCGCGCCGAGCCCGAAGATCAGGCGCCAGCCGAGGTCCTTCGGCAGGAGATCGCTGAGCAGCAGCAGGGAGACCGCGGCGGCCAGCGCCGTGCCGACCCAGAACGAGCCGTTGATCGCCAGGTCCGCCCAGCCGCGCACCCGCGCCGGGATCAGCTCGTCGATCGCCGAGTTGATCGCCGCGTACTCGCCGCCGATGCCCATGCCGGTGAAGAACCGGCAGATCGCGAACATCAGGAAGTCCTGGCTGAACGCGGTCGCGACCGTCGCGATCAGGTACAGGCCCAGCGTCCACAGGAACAGCTTCTTGCGGCCCAGCCGATCGGTGAGATAGCCGAAGAACAGCGCGCCCGTGCACGCCCCCGCCACGTAGATCGAGCCCTGCGCGATCGCCTGGAACGGCGTGAGGCCGAGCGTCGCCTTGTCCTGCAGCCGGCTCGAGATCGAGCCGACGATCGTCACCTCGAGGCCGTCGAGGATCCAGACGGTCCCGAGCGCCACGATGATCCGCCAGTGCCACTTCGTCCACGGAAGCCGGTCCATCCGGGCCGGGATCTGGGTTTCGACGAACTGGTCCCCTGTGGCGGCGGTGGCTGACATGGCCCGGGGCTTTCCCGCTCGAGCCGTCAGGACAAACGGGCGGCGCCCGGGTGCGCGTCAGCCGCCGCGGTCCCAGGTCGGCTCGCGCTTCTCGACGAAGGCGACCGGCCCTTCGACCCAGTCCGCGGCGGCGTGGATCCGCTCGCTGTAGCGATCGTTGAGCGCCCAGCCCTCCTCGTCGCCGAGGCCCTGGGCCTCGTAGAGCAGCGACTTGGACAGGCGCACCGCGCGCGGCGAGTTGGCAGCGACCTGCTCGGCGAGCTCCAGCGTGCGATCCATCAACTGCGCGGCGGGGACGACGGCGTTGACGAGGCCCCAATGGGCGGCGCTGGCGGCGTCGATCGGCTCTCCGGTCAGCACGAGCTGCGCGGCGATCGCCAGCGGGATCCGGTTGGGCAGGCGGATGAGCGAGCCGCCGTCGGCGAGCTGGCCGAAGCGCACCTCCGTGCTTCCGATCAGGGCGTGATCGGCGCAGACGGCCATGTCACAGGCCAGCATCAGCTCCAGCCCGCCGCCGAGCGCATGGCCGTTGACGGCCGCGATCATCGGCTTGGGGAAGTTGCGCTGGACGATCCCCGCGAAGCCGCCCTTCTCGGACATCACGCCGTCGAGCCCCTCGGTGGCCTGCACCTTGAGATCGACGCCCGCGCAGAAGGCCTTCTCGCCCGCGCCCGTGATCACCACGACGAGGACCTCGTCGTCCTCCTCGATCTCGTCGAAGGCGTCGTCGAAGTCGCTGGTCGTCCGCGGGTCGATCGCGTTGCGGGCCTCGGGCCGATCGATGGTCAGGATCTCGACTGCGCCTCGGCGCTCTCGGCGTACGGCCATGGTGTGCTTCCCCTTTTGCGTTGAGCGCCCGGTGCTTGACGCGACCGGTCGCCGGGGGTATAGCTAGCCGTCTCCCTAATGAATGTCAAGTAAGTGAACTCGTGAGCAGCCTTCTGAACGCCGCCGTCGGGCGGCCCCGCGCATCGGTGCCCGAGCTCTGGGAGGCCCGGGTCGAGCAGGCGCCGGATCGCCCCTTCCTGTGCCACGAGGGGCGCACCTGGAGCTACGCCGAGGCGTGGGCGCAGATCGGCGGGTTCGCGGCGATGCTGGCCGAGCACGGGGCCGGGCCGCAGTCGCGCGTCGCCACCTTCCTCTCCAACCGCCCCGAGTCCCTGTGGGGATGGTTCGGCGCGCAACTCGCCGGCGCCGTCCACGTCGGGCTCAATCGCGAGCACCGCGGGGACATCCTGGCCGACATGCTCGCGCGCTCGGGCGCCGGGGTGCTGCTGACCGAGCGCGCCGCGCTGGCCGACCTGCCGCAGGACATCGCCCAGCGCGTGCTGGTGGCGGAGGACCTCGACGTGGCGCCCTCAGCCCCCGCGCCCGGCGCCGGCCGTCGCGCCGCGGCGCCCGCGGATCTCGCGGCGGTGCTGTACACGTCGGGCACGACCGGCCGCTCCAAGGCCGTCCTCATCTGCCACAACCACCTGGCCCGCGGCGGCGCGCGGTTCGCCGAGTCGATCGACCAGCGCGCCGACGACCGCTGGCACGCCTGGATGCCGATGTCGCACATCTTCGGCCAGCTCCACGTGACGATGGCGACGCTCGCCGCGGGCGGCTCGATCGCGCTGTACCCGCGCTTCTCGGTGCGGGGCTTCTGGGAGCAGATCAACGAGAGCGGCTGCACGATCGCCGGGGGACTCGGGAACATGCTGCGGATGCTGTGGCATGCCGACGACCGCGAGGCCAACGCCGAGAACCCCCTGCGCGTCGGGCTGTTCGCGACACCTCCGCCGGAGCTGCGCGAGCCGTTCCGCGCACACTTCCGGATCGAGCTCGTCGACTCCTACGGGATGACCGAGGCCGAGCCCGTGACGATCCCGGTCAAGGACATGCCGCCGACCTCGTGCGGCGTGGAGAACCCCGACTTCGAGCTGGCGCTCCTCGACGACGACGGTCACCGCGTGCCCGATGGCGAGATCGGGCACATGGCGATCCGCCCGCGCGAGCCCGACGTGATGTTCCGCGGCTACGAGCACGACGAGGCGGCGACCGTCCAGGCGTGGCGCGACCTGTGGTTCCACACCGGCGACGCGGGCAGGCGCGACGCCGCCGGCTTCTACTACCTCGTCGACCGGCGCAAGCACGTCATCCGCACGCGCGGCGAGAACGTTTCGCCAAGCGAGCTCGAGGCACTCATCCGCGCGCACCCCGGCGTGCGCGACTGCGGCGCCGTGGGCGTCGCCTCCGATGGCGTCGACGACGACGTGAAGATCGTGGTCGTGCTCGAGGACGGGGCCGCGCTCGCGGCCGCGGAACTGCACGGCTGGTGCTCGGAGCGGATGGCGGCGTTCATGGTGCCGCGCCACATCGAGGTGCGCGCGCAGCTGCCCTATTCCACCCTCGGCAAGATCGACCGCGAGGCCCTGCGTGAGCGCGAATCGACCGTCTGGGCCGCCTCGTGAGCGCGCTCCCGAGCAGCTGGTCGGAGCCGTTCACGGTGCCCGTCGAACGGGGCAAGATCGGCGAGATCGCGCGCGCCGCCGGCCTGCTCGACCCCTCCTACGAGCGCGAGGAGCGGCCGTCCGCACCGCCCGCGTTCTTCTACGGCGCCGCCTATCTCTTCGGGGTGACGTGGGAGCGCCCCGGCGACTCGCCGCTGGGCGATGCGCCGATCGACCCCGCCGCCCTGCTGCACGCCGAGGAGGAGGTCCGCTTCCCCGGGGCGCCGCCGCGCGCGGGCGACACGCTGACGGGGCGCACGCGCCTGGAGTCCGTCGAGGAGAAGACCAGCCGCTCGTCCGGCCACACGCTGCGCTTCGTGCGCGCGACGACGGAGTTCCGCGACGCCGCGGGCGCCGTCGTCGCGACGTCGCACACGACCGCCGTGCAGGAGCTCGGCGCATGACCGCGTTGCCGCAGCGCACCGTCGGCCCGGTCGAGCGCACCGGCTTCGTGCGGTGGGTCGGGGCGATCGCCGACGTCGACAGCCCGGTCCACTACGACCGCGTCACCGCGCGCGAGCAGGGCTACGACGACGTCTTCGCCCCCGGCATGCTGCAGGCCGCGATGCTCGCCGATCACGCGACCGCGCAGTTCGGCGCGCACCGCGTGCGCTCGTGCCGCTGGCGCTTCGTCGACGTCGTGTGGCCAGGTGACATGCTGACGTTGCGCGGCGAGGCGACCGAGCAGGACGACGGCACGATCGCCGTGGAGCTGGAGTGCCTGCGCGGGGCCGATTCGGTCGCCGTCCGGTGCTGGATGACCTTCGCCCCCGACGGGGCATAGCGGGAGAGCGATGAGGAAGACCGAGACAGTCGACGCGACCAGGGCCCGGATCCTCGAGACGGCCGCCGCGCTGTTCCGCGAGAAGGGCTACGACGGCACGAGCATGAACGAGCTCGCACGGCGCATCGGGATCACGGCGCCGGGCCTGTACTGGCACTTCTCGTCCAAGGCGGAGATCCTCACCGAGTACCTCGAGGCGTCGATGCTCGACCTGCTGCACATCACCGGCAGCGCGGCTGCCGAG
>Ga0308175_100003006_pt1 | contig 11616 bp, 10 predicted proteins | sample PhyCR1_3_FD_203893 | JGI IMG/M metagenome (GOLD analysis project Ga0308175, IMG submission 203893) | Soil microbial communities from UC Gill Tract Community Farm, Albany, California, United States - DLSLS.C.R1 | ecosystem: Environmental > Terrestrial > Soil > Agricultural land | place: USA... | reverse complement strand
TCGGCGCCAAGGTGCCGCACCTGGCCGACGTCAAGCCCTTCGGCAGCTTCGTCATGAAGGACATCGACCACATCGGCGGCATCCCGGTCGTCATGAAGACGCTGCTCGAGGCCGGCCTGCTCGACGGCGACTGCCTCACCGTGACCGGGAAGACCATGGCCGAGAACCTCGACGAGATCAACCCGCCGCACATCGACGGCCGCGTCATCCGCGAGATGGCCCGGCCGATCCACAAGACGGGCGGCCTGACCATCCTCAAGGGCTCGCTCGCCCCGGAGGGGGCGGTCGTGAAGTCCGCCGGCTTCGACGAGTCGGTCTTCGAGGGCACGGCCCGCGTCTTCGACGGCGAGCGCGCCGCGATGGACGCCGTCGAGGACGGCTCCCTGAAGAAGAACGACGTCGTCGTCATCCGCTACGAGGGCCCGAAGGGCGGTCCGGGCATGCGCGAGATGCTCGCCGTCACCGGCGCCATCAAGGGCGCCGGGCTCGGCAAGGACGTCCTGCTGCTGACCGACGGCCGGTTCTCCGGCGGCACCACCGGCCTGTGCGTCGGCCACGTCGCCCCCGAGGCCGTCGACGAGGGCCCGATCGCCTTCGTCCGCGACGGCGACGTCATCCGCCTCGACGTCGCCGGCGGCACGCTCGACGTGCTCGTCGACGACGACGAGATGGCGCGCCGCCGCGCCGAGGGCGTCACGCACCCCGAGCCGAAGTACACCCGGGGCGTCCTCGCCAAGTACCGCAAGCTCGTCGGCAGCGCGAGCGGCGGCGCCGTCTGCGGCTGAGCCGCCCGGCACGCCAATGCCTTCGAGGTGATGTCGGCACCCGCCCGGGTGCCGACATCACCTCGAACACGCACGCTCTCGTATGCCGTGTGTCCGAGCGCCGCAGCGAACCGACGGACCGCCACGACCTCCGTCTCCTGCCACCGGTGAGCGCGCGCGCTACGGCGCGGGAGGGTTGGTGGCGGTCCGCCGGTCCGCGGATGCGGCCTCGTCGGCGTCGCGGAAGGCGCGGGGCGTCAGGCCCGTCCGCTCGCGGAACCGGCGGATCAGGTGGCGCTCGTCGCTGAAGCCGGTGGCGGCAGCGATGTCACGCACACCGAGCCCGGTGTGCTCGAGCAGGTCGGTCGCGGCCTCGAGCCGCCGTGCCGCGCGGTGGGCGTAGGGGCTCGTCCCGGTCTCGGCCCGGAAGCGGCGGCGCCACGTCTCGTACGGCATGCCCGCCTCCACCGCCACGGCGTGCAGGTCGAGGGCCTCGCCGAGGTCGGCGCCGAGCCGCTCGAGCGAGCGCTCGAGCCAGCCGCGGCCGCCGGCTCCTCGCGGGCTGCGCTGCGCTGCAGGCCCCCTCGCAGCCGCCGTAGCCTCGAGCAGCGCCGCGAGCAGGTCGACGGCCTCCGCGTCGCGACCCCGGGTGCTCGTCGGCCGGGTGCGCCCGGCGAAGACCGCGAAGCGGATCCTCCAGCGCGCGACCGCGAGCCCGTGGACGAGGGGCCGGTCGGGGGAGAGCGCCCCGCGCCGCTGGGCCAGCTCGAACATCACCCCGTCGAAGACCGCGAAGAGCTCGTCCCAGCCGCCGGGGTCGGCGCCGTACCAGTGCGGATGGCCCGGGTGGACGAGCACGAGGGTGCCCGGGCCGATCGCCTCGTCGTGCGAGGCGTCGCGGTAGCGCCCCGTCCCGGCCATGAGGAAGGTGAGGCCCCAGGTCGGGTGGCGCCGGGTCGTGCCGGGGGCCAGGCCGCCGCCCCCGAGGATCCGGCCGGCGACGAGCACCTCGCCGAGCCCACCGCACGGAGGCCGCCGGTGCTCCACCACCCGTGCCGGCATGCGTTCCGGGATGCGCGCCTCCATGACGCCATCGAACCAGAACGTTCCCCTCCCACCAGGGCGTTCCGCGTCGATCGCCACTCCAGCGGTTGGACTGTGCACAGCGACGACGGCTCACGTCGTTCACGATCCGCGGAGGACGACCAGCAGATGCCCACCGACACGCTTCCCGAGCTCACCACCGCATACCCCGTCAGCGAGGAGCAGGTGCGGTCGTACCGCAGGAACGGCTTCGTCCGCCTGCCGCAGGTCGCGACCGCGCAGGAGGCCGCCGCCTACCGCCCCTCGATCGCCGCGGCCGTAGAGAGGCTCGGCACCGAGACGCGGCCGCTGGCCGAGCGGGACAGCTACGGCATGGCCTTCCTCCAGGTGATGAACCTGTGGCGGCACGACCCCGAGGTGGCCCGGTTCGTCCTTGCTTCGCGCTTCGCCGGCGTCGCGGCGCGGCTGCTCGGCGTCCCGCGGGTGCGGCTCTACCACGACCAGGCGCTCTTCAAGGAGCCCGGCGGTGGCTACACGCCCTGGCACCAGGACGCGATGTATTGGCCGCTCGACGGCTCCCGGTGCCTCACCATGTGGATGCCGCTCGTCGACATCACGCCGGCCCACGGCGGGCTCGCCTTCGCCGTCGGCAGCCACGCCGAAGGACCTCTCAGCGACATCGGCATCTCGGACGCCTCCGAGGAGCACTTCGACCGGCTGCTCGCCGAGCGCGCCGTCGTCGTCGACCAGCCGGTCGCGATGCGAGCCGGTGACGCGTCCTTCCACTCCGGCTGGACCGTGCACAAGGCGCTTGGCAACACCGCGCACCAGATGCGGGAGGTGATGACCGTCATCTGGTTCGCCGACGGCCTGTCCGTGCTCGAGCCGGCCAACCCCGCGCAGGCCAACGACCTCGCCACCTGGCTGCCGGGCCTCGCGCCCGGGCAGCTCGCTGCCTCGCCCACCAACCCGGTGCCGGGCGAGGAGCTCGCCTAGGGCCGGCCCGTCCCCTCGCTCGTCTCGTCGCCCGTCTCCTCGCCCCTCTCCTCGCCCGTCTGTGCGACGGCTTCGGCGCGAGCCTTCAGCCCGGCGGCCTCGGTGGCCAGGTAGCGGTCGGTGAGGGACCGGTAGGCGCGTCCCACCAGCGCCCCCGCCCAGCCGGACTGGGTGATCGACAGGGTCACGCGGCAGCGTGCGTCGCCGGTGACCTCCACCACGTGCCGCCCCGTCGTGCGCATGCCGGGCCCGCTTGCCTCCCAGCTGAACTCACGGCCCTCGGACAGGTGGGTGACGGTCCAGACGGCGGTGGGGATGCGCGGCTGGTCGGCGCGGACGCGAGCACCCACGTCCAGCGCGGGATCCAGCAGCGTGACCGAACGGAACGAGGAGGTCCACTGCGGCCAGCGCTCGACGTCTCGGAGCACCGCCCACACCTGCGCCGCCGGGGCGTCGACGTCGACGCTCGTGTGCTGTTCCACTGCTCGCTCCCTCTCAGGCCCGTGCGCTCGGCGGCGCGGCCTCGAGCCCCGGCGTCACGTCGGCCGCCCAGTGCCGCCACACCGAGGTCACCTGCATGCCCACCTTCTCGTAGAGGCCGAGGGCGCCGGTGCGGGAGTCCGTGGACAGCTCCGAGCGCTCGCCCCCGTGTGCCCGACCCACCTCGAAGGCATCGACGAGCAGGGCCCGTGCCAGACCCTTGTTGCGTTCGTCCCGACGCACGGCGAGCTTGTCGACGTAGGCACACCCGCCCGACACGATGACGAACGCCATGCCGACGACCTCGTCGTCGCGGCCGACCATGAGCCGCAGCTGCCACGGCTCGTAGCCGGGCCGCATCGACACGGTGGCCGCCCACTCCTCGAAGGTCGCGCGCTCCCGCTCCGACCACTCGAGGAACGCGTCCTCGTTGACGGCCCACACCGCGCGGAGGTCGGCCTCGTCGCGAGGCTCCCGGACGGCATACCCCTGCGGGATCGGCTGCGGCTCGATGGCGGTCCCGGCCGGCATCTCCAGCACCCACGAGGTCCACAGGCAGCGGTAGCCGAGGGAGTCGAGCAGGCGCTCGCCGGGGGAGTCACCGGGGACGGGCTGGCCGACCACGACGCCGCCGTCGCGGGCCGCGACTCGGCGGGTCCAGCGCGACAACGCGGTCCCGATGCCGCGCCCGCGATGGCCGGGGTCGACCGCCGCGTCGGCCCAGCGCCCCTTGTAGACCTCGGCGTACGCGACGAGCCGGTCCTCGTCGAAGACGCCCACCGACTGGGTCGCGAGGTCGAAGGCCGGTCGCTGCCAGTCACCGACGATGTCGGCCTCCTCGATGAGCACCGTGCCGACGTCGTGCTGCTCGCACCTCGCCATCAGGGCGGTGACCGAGGCCGCATCGCCGAAGGTGAGCGGCCGGGTCGTCAGGCTGCCGACGCCGGCCGGGAGCGCGAGCGCCACGGGGGCGGGGGTCCGCGCGGGCGTGCCGGTCGCAGTCATGCCGGCAGTGTCCCGAGCCGGTCGGCCCGCGGACAAGCGACTTTCCGGCGACGTGACCCAGGCGACACTACGTGAGACGTCGAGGCCACATGTTGAGACGGCTGGGACGGCCGATTGACACCGCTGTGGGTTCGGAGCACGGTTGTCCCGTGGCCCGAATCCTCGTACTTCCCTAGCGCGCCGACCAGCTCGAACGGTCAGCGCGCTCCCTTCCGTCCCCCACGGGACAGAAGGGTTTTTTTGTGGGTGGACTCGGCCCGGCCGGCAGGACAACGAAGTGCTCGAGACAAGGAAGACATCGTGAGCGACACGACGAAGCAGGCGCCCTCGCCCGCCGACGTGGCCTCCCTGGCCCGTCCCCGACCCTCGGCGGAGGGCAAGCCGGTACAGCCGGCCGTCGCCGTCACGCCGGCCCGCGAGGTCACCGGGGCGCAGGCGCTCGTCCTCTCCCTCGAGGCCATCGGCTGCGACACCGTCTTCGGCATCCCGGGCGGGGCGATCCTGCCGGCCTACGACCCGATGCTCGACTCGAAGAAGGTCCGCCACATCCTCGTGCGCCACGAGCAGGGCGCCGGGCACGCCGCTGAGGGGTACGCCTCGGCGACCGGCAGGGTCGGCGTCTGCATGGCCACCTCCGGACCGGGCGCGACCAACCTCGTGACCCCGCTCGCCGACGCCCACATGGACTCGGTCCCTGTCGTCGCCATCACCGGACAGGTGGCGAGTGCGGCCATCGGCACGGACGCCTTCCAGGAGGCCGACATCCGCGGCATCACCATGCCGATCACGAAGCACAACTACCTCGTGACCGACGCGGCGAAGATCCCGCAGGCCATCGCCGAGGCGTTCCACGTCGCCAGCACGGGTCGGCCCGGGCCGGTGCTCGTCGACATCAGCAAGGACGCGCTGCAGGCCACCACGACGTTCAGCTGGCCCCCGCCGATCGACCTGCCCGGCTACCGCCCGGTGACCAGGCCGCACGGCAAGCAGATCCGCGAGGCCTCGCGCCTCATGGCGGCGGCCAGGCGGCCGGTGCTCTACGTCGGTGGCGGCGTGGTGCGTGCCCGCGCGAGCGAGGCGCTGCGCCGCCTCGTCGAGCTGACCGGCATACCCGTCGTCACGACCCTCATGGCGCGCGGCACGGTGCCCGACAGCGAGCCGCTCAACCTCGGCATGCCGGGCATGCACGGCACGGTCGCCGCGGTCACCGGGCTGCAGAAGTCCGACCTCATCATCGCGCTCGGTGCCCGTTTCGACGACCGCGTCACCGGTCAGCTGTCCACGTTCGCCCCGGACGCCAAGGTGATCCACGCCGACATCGACCCGGCCGAGATCTCCAAGAACCGCATCGCCGACGTGCCGATCGTCGGTGACGCGGGCGAGGTCATCCGCGACCTCATCGAGCAGGTCACCCTCGACCGGGCCACGGACGACAAGCCCGGTGGCTGGGACTACGAGGAGTGGCGGGCCCGGGTGGCCGAGTGGAAGCAGACCTTCCCGCTGGGCTACACCGACAGCGAGGACGGCACCCTGTCCCCCCAGTACGTCATCGAGCGGATCGGGGCGCTGTCGGGACCGGAGGCGACCTACGTCGCCGGCGTCGGCCAGCACCAGATGTGGGCGGCGCAGTTCGTGCAGTACGAACGCCCGAACGCCTGGCTCAACTCCGGTGGCCTCGGGACCATGGGCTACTCCGTCCCGGCGGCCATGGGCGCCAAGGTCGCCGAGCCGGAGCGCACCGTCTGGGCCATCGACGGCGACGGCTGCTTCCAGATGACCAACCAGGAGCTGGCGACCTGCGTCATCAACCACATCCCGATCAAGGTCGCCGTCATCAACAACAGCTCGCTCGGCATGGTCCGGCAGTGGCAGACGCTCTTCTACGACGAGCGCTACTCCAACACCAACCTGCAGCCCCTCGAGCAGCGGGTGCCGGACTTCGTCAAGCTCGCCGACGCCTACGGCTGCCTGGGCCTGCGCGCCGAGACGCCCGAGGAGGTCGACGCGGCGATCAGGCTGGCCCTCGAGACCGACGACCGCCCGGTCGTCATCGACTTCATCGTCCACCGGGACGCGATGGTCTGGCCGATGGTGCCGGCCGGCGTCAGCAACGACATGATCCAGGCCGCTCGCCACGAGGCGCCGGTCTGGGAGCGGGAGGACTGAGCATGAGCAAGCACACCCTGTCGGTCCTCGTCGAGGACAAGCCCGGCGTCCTGACCCGCGTCGCTGCTCTCTTCTCGAGGCGAGGCTTCAACATCGACTCGCTCGCCGTCGGCCCGACGGAGCTCGCGGACATCTCGCGCATCACGGTCGTCGTCGAGGTCGAGGGCGCAGCTCTCGAGCAGGTGACCAAGCAGCTCAACAAGCTGATCGAGGTGCTCAAGGTCGTCGAGCTCGACCCGCACGCCTCGGTGCAGCGCGAGATCCTGCTCGTGAAGGTCCGGGCCGACCCCGCCACCCGCAGCCAGGTGGTCGACACCATCTCGCTCTTCAAGGCCAAGGTCGTCGACGTGACCACCGACGCCGTGGTCATCGAGGCCACCGGCACGTCCGAGAAGCTGCGCGCGCTGCTCGACGTCCTCGAGCCGTTCGGGATCAGGGAGCTCGTCCAGTCCGGCATGGTCGCCCTCGGACGGGGCTCCCGCTCGATCACCGACCGCAGCCTCCGCAGCGCCTGACCGTCCCGCCGTCCCGCACCACCAGACCCAGCACACCGCAACCGAAGGAGAAGGCCACCATGGCCGAGATGTTCTACGACGACGACGCCGACCTGTCTGTGATCCAGGGCAAGAAGGTCGCCGTCATCGGCTACGGCAGCCAGGGCCACGCCCACGCGCTCAACCTGCGCGACTCCGGCGTCGACGTGCGCGTCGGCCTCGCCGAGGGCAGCAAGAGCCGCGCCAAGGCCGAGGCCGAGGGCCTGACGGTCACCTCCGTCGCCGACGCCGTGAAGGAGGCCGACCTCGTCGTCATCCTCACGCCCGACCAGGTGCAGCGGACGGTCTACACGAACGACATCCAGCCGAACCTGCGTGAGGGCGCCGCCCTCCTCTTCGGTCACGGCTTCAACATCCGCTACGGCTACATCAAGCCGGAGCCCGACGCCGACGTCCTCATGGTCGCCCCGAAGGGCCCCGGCCACATCGTGCGCCGCGAGTTCACCGACGGCCGTGGGGTGCCCGTGCTCCTCGCCGTCGAGCAGGACGCCTCCGGCACCGCCTGGGACCTCGCAAAGGCCTACGGCAAGGCCATCGGTGGCCTGCGCGCCGGTGGCATCAGGACGACCTTCACCGAGGAGACCGAGACCGACCTCTTCGGCGAGCAGGCCGTCCTCTGCGGTGGGGCGAGCCAGCTCGTCATGTACGGCTTCGAGACGCTCGTCGAGGCCGGCTACCAGCCCGAGGTCGCCTACTTCGAGTGCCTGCACGAGCTCAAGCTCATCGTCGACCTCATGATCGAAGGCGGCATCGCCAAGCAGCGCTGGTCGGTCTCCGACACGGCCGAGTACGGCGACTACGTCTCCGGTCCGCGCGTCATCGACCCGCACGTCAAGGAGAACATGAAGGCCGTCCTGGGTGACATCCAGAACGGCACCTTCGCCAAGCGCTTCATCGACGACCAGGACGCCGGCGCGCCGGAGTTCACGTCCCTGCGCGAGAAGGGCGCCCAGCACCCGATCGAGGCCACCGGGCGCGAGCTGCGGGGGCTCATGGCCTGGGTCAAGCAGACCGATGAGGACTACGTCGAGGGGTCGGCTGCGCGCTGACCTCTCCGACGGCGAAACGGCCGGCGTCCCGTTCGTGGGGACGCCGGCCGCGGGCGTATGCCGTCCCGTCAGCGTCCGGTGAGCCGCGCCGGCTGGGTGGCCAGCCACTCCGCGAACGTCCGCCCGCCCACGTCCGCGGTGCCGGGCCCCGGCACGTTGCGGCTCTCGGCGAAGGCGTGAAGGAGCCGGCCGACGGGCGGCACGTGGACGACGCGCGGAGCCGAAGCACCCCGGTGGACGCGCACGAGTCGCGCGAGCTCGACGAGGGGGAGGACGTCGGGACCCGCGACGTCGCGGGTGCGCACGTACGCCGCCGGTCGGTTGCCGGTCGCCACGTCGGCCAACCGGGTGGCCACGACGTCGGTGTCGACCGGCTGGAACGCCGTGTCACCGACCGTGAAGGTGACTGGTCCCTTCGTGAGGGTCCGCGCGAAGTAGGCTGCGAGGGAGTGGAACTGGGTGGCTCGCAGCACGGTGGCCGGTCCACCGGCCGCCGCCACGGCCTGTTCGGCGCGTAGCTTGCGGCGGTAGTGGGCCATCGGGTGGTCGTCGATGCCGACGATCGAGACGTGGACGAGGTGCACGCCCCGGGCGGCTGCCGCATCGGCCAGTCGCCGCGTCCCGTAGACGGTCACGAAGTCGCCCCGGGACGGGTCGTCGGCGCAGTGGACGACCGAGTCGGCGCCTGCCAGGGCGGGTTCGAGGCCGGCGCCCGTCGTGAGGTCGAGTCCGGTCCGGCGGCTGGCGGGGACGGCCTCGTGGCCCTGCGCCACGAGCAGTCGCACGACACGCGACCCCAGGTCGCCCATACCGCCGGTCACCACGATGCGCATGACCACAGACTGGCTCCTGCGCCGTGTTCGCGCAACGACCTGCCTGCGCAGGGCCAGCGCCTAGACTCACCGGCGGCACAGCGCGGTGCCGGAGAAGGCCGGCGCCCCGACGTGCGTGCGACCGCCACCCGTCCGGAAGGGAGCGTCCCGTGGGCAAGCCAGTCGTCCTCATCGCAGAGGAGCTCTCGCCTGCCACGGTCGAGGCACTGGGACCGGACTTCGAGGTGCGTCACGTCGACGGCACGAACCGCGAGGAGCTGCTGGCCGCCCTCGCCGACGTCGACGCGGTCCTGGTCCGCTCCGGGACGAAGATGGACGCGGAGGCCATCGCGGCCGCCAGGAGGCTCAAGGTCATCGCCCGCGCCGGAGTGGGGCTCGACAACGTGGACGTGCAGTCGGCCACGCGCGCCGGCGTGATGGTGGTCAACGCCCCCACCTCCAACATCACCTCGGCTGCCGAGCTGGCCGTGGGCCTGCTCCTCGCCACGGCGCGCAACATCGCCGCCGCCGACCAGGCGCTCAAGGGCGGGGAGTGGGAGCGCAGCAGGTATGCCGGCGTGGAGCTGCTCGACCGGACGGTGGGCATCCTCGGGCTCGGCCGCATCGGCGCCCTCGTCGCCGAGCGGCTCAAGGGCTTCGGCACGAGGCTCGTCGCCCACGACCCCTACGCCTCGCCGGCCAGGGCGGGGCAGCTCGGCGTCCGGCTCGTCACCCTCGACGAGCTGCTCTCGGAGTCCGACTTCATCACCGTCCACCTGCCCAAGACGCCGGAGACGCTGGGGCTCATCGGCGAGGAGGCCCTCTCGAAGGTCAGGCCGACCGTGCGGATCGTCAACACCGCCCGTGGCGGCATCGTCGACGAGGCCGCCCTCGCCCGCGCCATCGCCGAGGGCCGGGTCGCCGGCGCCGGCCTCGACGTCTTCGCCAGGGAGCCGACCACGGCCTCGCCGCTGTTCGCCCTGGACTCCGTCGTCGTCACCCCGCACCTCGGCGCCTCGACCCACGAGGCCCAGGAGAAGGCTGGCATCGCGGTCGCCAGGTCGGTCCGTCAGGCGCTCGGCGGGGAGCTGGTCCCCGACGCGGTCAACGTCTCCAGTGGCCTCATCGCCGAGGAGGTGCGCCCGGGCATCCCGCTCGTGGAGAAGCTCGGCCGCATCTTCACGGCCGTGGCCGGCGCCGTCCCGGCCCTGCTCGACGTCGAGGTGCGGGGCGAGATCACGGCGCACGGCGTCGACGTCTGGAAGCTCGCGGCGCTGAAGGGACTGTTCACCGACGTCGTCGAGGACCCGGTCACCTACGTCAACGCCCCGGTGTTCGCCGAGCAGCGGGGGTGCGTCGTCCGGCTCGTCACGGACCCGCACTCGGGCGACTTCCGCAGCGTCACGACGTTGCGGGGCACGCTCGCGGACGGCACGGTCGTGTCGGTGTCAGGCACCCTGACGGGACCGCGGCGGGTCGAGAAGCTCGTCGGGGTCGGCGGCTACGACCTCGAGGTCCCGCTCTCGGACCACATGCTCGTCTTCGAGTACTCCGACCGGCCGGGCATCATCGGCACCGTCGGTCGCATCCTCGGCGACGCAGACGTCAACATCGGCGGCATGCAGGTCTCGCGACAGGACGACCGCGCCATCGGGGTGCTCAGCGTCGACAGCGCCGTCCCCGCTGCCCTCGCCGCCGAGCTGTCCCAGGCCATCGACGCCAAGACCTTCTCCGTCGTCGACCTGCAGGACTGACCGGCACAACTGACCCGGGCGGGGCGCGCCCGAACCGGGCACACGGCATACGCACCCGTCGGAGTCGTCGGGGTCGTCGGCGAGCATGTCGCGCGGGGCGGCACGGTGCTGCTCAGCTCGCACGTGCTGAGCGAGGTCCAGCGCGTCGCGACACGCATCGGCGTGCTGAGCGCAGGGAGGGTCGTCGCCGTCGAGCAGCTGGGCGCCCTGCGGGCCAAGTCGCTGCACCACGTCGAGGCCCAGTTCGACAGCGAGGTGCAGGCCGGGCCGTTCGCATCGGTGCCCGGGGTCCGGGACGGCCGCCTCGAGGACCACACGCTGAGGTGTGACGCCCCCCAGAGCGCCCTCGACCCGCTCCTCAAGCGGATCGCGACCTACCCGGTGGTCGACCTGACGTGCACCGAGGCCGAGCTCGAGGAGACCTTCCTCGCCTACTACGCGACGACGAAGGCAGGAGGACCCGATGCTCCATGACGCCTGCGCAAGACGCTCCACGACCAGCGGCGCTCCTACCCGGCCTGGTGCGTCGCGATCCTGCTCCTCGTCGCCATGTATGTCGCGCTGTGGCCGAGCATCAAGGGACAGCCCTCGATGCAGGACTTCCTCGCACAGATGCCCGGAGGCCTTCCGCAACCTCTTCGCCATGGCGGGTGCCGACATGTCGACACCGGTGGGCTACATCCAGATCGAGCTGCTCTCCTTCATGGGTCCCGTCCTCGTCCTGCTGTATGCCGTGGGCGCCAGCTCGTCGGCCGTGGCGGGGGAGGAGGACCGCCGCACCCTCGACCTGCTCCTGACGACGCCGGTCGCCCGCGGGCGCGTCGTCGTGGACAAGGCGCTCGCGATGGTGCTCGGGACGCTCGGGCTCGCAACGCTGCTGGGCGTCGCCCTGGTCGCCGAGGGGGTCGCTGGCCGGAATGGACCTGCCCGTCGGCAACGTGGCGGCCGCGATGCTCCACCTGGCCCTGCTCGGGCTGGTGTTCGGCTCGCTG
>Ga0308175_100003005_pt1 | contig 11618 bp, 10 predicted proteins | sample PhyCR1_3_FD_203893 | JGI IMG/M metagenome (GOLD analysis project Ga0308175, IMG submission 203893) | Soil microbial communities from UC Gill Tract Community Farm, Albany, California, United States - DLSLS.C.R1 | ecosystem: Environmental > Terrestrial > Soil > Agricultural land | place: USA... | reverse complement strand
AGAGGGTGATGGAGCTGGTGAGCACCGGCACCCAGCGGTACCAGAAGGTCTGGCGGTCCCAGAAGGAGGATTCGGCCGCGGCGAGCGAGTCGCCGGTGGCGGCGCGGAAGGCGTCCGGGAAGGAGAGGCCGCGCGACACCCCCCGGAGGATGCGGGCGGCCACGTCCTGGCCGTAGCGGTCGAAAAGGTCGCGCACGAAGGAGCCGGCGACGGCATAGGCGCGGTTGACCTCCGACTGCCCTCCCGCGAAGCGCTGGTCGAGCTCGGCGAGCGAGACCGGCCGGTCGACCAGCAGGGCCAACGTCAGCCGGGAGCGGTCGTCGAGCCCCCAGGAGAGGCCGGCGATCATCGCCATCCCCTCGTGGAACCAGCGCGGCAGCGGGCGCCCCCCCGCCGCCCGCGCCACCAGCACGTGGGCCATCTCGTGGGAGAGCAGATCCGTGAGCGACGAGTCCGGATAGCTGGGAACACGCCCGGGGAGGAGCACGATCGTCCCCTGCTCCCCCATCGCGTACCCGGACACCCAGGGGGGGACGATCCCCGCCGCCGTGCTCGCCTCGGGGGCCAGGATCACCCGCACCGGCGGCCCCGGGTCGGTCAGCCCCACCAGCCGCATCACGCTCACCAGGCGCGACGGGTTGACCGCCCTGAGCTGAGCGGCGGTCCCCTCGAGGCCGGGCGGAGCCTCCACCACGATCCGCGGGGGCCGCGGGGGCTCCTGGGCCGGAGACGCGAAGGCGCTCAAGACGAAAAGAATCAGGAAGACGACGGTCCGCGGAATTGTCATACGAGCATATTTATCAAATAGAGACATTTCTCTGTATTTGGGTTAGGATCTTCCCACGAAGTAGTGAGGTCTTCCCAAGAGCCGGCGATTGGAGATAGGCTGAGATCCTCTCGCGATTCGGCTCGATGAATTCCGGATGGTGCCCTCCCCGGCGGGCAGCGTCCTCTGAGATCTGGCTTGGAGGTGAAGATGGTCCGTCCGCGTCTCCTCGGTCTCGCCTTGCTCGTCGCCCTCTCGCTCGCGGGTTGCCGCGAAGCCGCCATCCGCTACAACACCCGCTACAACACCCTGCTTCAGGAAGAGCTTCCCCGCACGCTGCCGATCCCGGTCGACGGCGTCACCGCGAGCCACCTGCAGAACACCTGGGGGTACGCGCGGGACGGCGGCCGGCATCACAAGGGGATCGACATCTTCGCGCCGCGCAACACGCCGGTGCGCAGCGTGACCGCGGGGATCATCGACTTCAAGGGGATGAAGGGGCTCGGCGGGCAGGTGGTGACGGTCACCGGCCCGGGCGGCTACCGCCTCTACTACGCGCACCTCGAGGACTTCGGCCTCCAGGAGGCCGGCGACTGGGTCGAGCCCGGCGAGGTCATCGGCTACGTCGGCAACTCCGGCAACGCCGCGATCTCCTCCACCCATCTCCACTACGGCATCTACGAGCCCTCCGGACGGGCGGTCAACCCCTACCCATACCTCAAGGGCGGCCAGCCGTTCTCCATGCAGGTGGAGACGCAGACGGCGGCGAAATAGGTCCCCTCCTCACCGGGCAGAAAGAGGGGGGGCGCCCTGGCACACCCCTTGCGGTCCTTCAACCTCGAGGAGGACCTCATGGAAAAGAACGTAGCCAACATCGAACGCTGGGCCTCACTGCTGGGGGGCGGCGCCCTCGCCGCCTGGACCCTGCGGCGTGAGCGCCGCCTTTCACCGCTCTCGGGAGCGCTCGCGATCGGCGCCGCGACGCTGCTGTTCCGGGGCGCCACCGGCCACTGCCCCGCCTATGGAGCGCTGGGGTTGAGCACCGCGGACCTGCCGGACGACTGGGCGAGGCCGCTCTCCGGCGTCCACGAAGGGGCGAGGCGAGGAGAGGGCTCCGGCAAGAGCTTCCGGGGGAAGTGGCCGCTCCCCGAGGGGGCGCGGCTCGTCAAGCCCGGAGAGCGCGATCCGGTGGAGGAGGCCTCGGACGCCTCCTTCCCCGCCAGCGATCCCCCCTCGTTCACCCCGACCCGGGTAGGATGAAGGGAATTCGCGGGGGAAAAATCGGGCTCTGATTGCGCAACCGCTCCCTCCTCCTTATAATCGGGGCACTTTTAACGGGTGTTCAGGATTGAGCTCCACGCCGCGCCGGGCGCGGCCGTGGACCGTGTCCCTTTTGAGGAGGAGGTCGAAATGCCGACAGAGTTCTTCAAGAAGCATGATTGCGGGCAGCAGTGGACGGCGCTGGAGATGCCGGACATCTGCCGTCTGACGCTCCGGGGCAAGGTCACGCTCGAGGAGTGCCGGATGCTCAATGAGGCCCACCTCGAGTACGGGAAAGACGTCCCCTACTTTTTCTATCTTCTCGATCTGACCGATTTGGAGGACCTGCCGCCGGCCGTGCGCAAGGAGGCGTCGGAGACCGTCAAGCTCCTCCCCCTGCGCGGCACCGCGGTCAAGAACGCTCCGCTGAAGGCCAAGGTCCTCGCCCGCCTGCTGCTGACCGCCGCCAACCTCTTCCGCCGGGGGCCCGAGGCCAACCCGCTCGTCTTCGTGGAGACGGAAGAGGAGGCCCACGCCTGGTACCAGAAGCGGCGCCAGCAGGTGGGCGGCGAAGCCGCGGCCTAGAAGCGCCAGAGGCCGGAGCCCCGGGTCCGCGGCGGCCCGGGGCACAGTTCAGCATTCGACCGCTTTCAGCAGTGGGCTGACCGCAGCAGGCCCTTGATATCTTGACAGCCCACCCTCAGGGGCGTTAGGCTTTCGTAGCAGAGCCTCACCTGATCCAACACAATTTGAGCATGACCCCGAATTCGGCCGTCCGCACAGGCGCCCGGCGCCTCTCAGATCCTTCTGCCGACGGACCGTCCGATCGTTTTATATTGGCTTTTTTGTTTTTTCCCGTCATCGGGTTTCTGCCCAGTGAGAATGCTGGGCGTTAGGAGGCATGTTATGAAGAGACTTGTTTACGTGTTGTTCGGGGTACTGCTCCTGGCGGCCGGTCTGTCGGCCTCGGCGCAGGACTGGCCGCAGTGGGGACGCAACGCGCAGCACACCAGCACGACGAGCGCGGTCGGGCAGACGGCCAGCCGCATCCTGGCGGACGTCGTCTACGATCCGTTCGTCCCCCAGGAGCAGGCCGATCCGCTGCAGGCGCCCGACCTGCTGGTGCACTACCAGGTGCCGCTGGTCGACGGCAACAATGTCTACATGGAGTTCAAGAGCGGCACCTACACCAGCCTGGATCACTGGGAGACCCAGATCTGGAACGAGCGGCGGCTGCAGTGGCAGGGCGGCCACCTGAACACGGTGTGGAATTTCCAGAGCGACTGGAAGCCGGCCCCCTACGGCAGCCTCTTCAACGGTCCGGGCTGGGAGCCCGTCTTCCACGCCGTGCTGTCGGGGAGCTCCGTCTACGTTCCGGGCGCCGGCGGCTCGATCTTCAAGGTGAACAAGTCGAACGGCGCCGGCACGCGCATCTCGCCCTTCGGCGCGACCCTCGATCGCGACACCTTCACGGTGAGCCCCCTTACCGCCGACAGCGCCGGCAACATCTATTACACCGTCGACGAATTCGTGCACGGGCAGGCGTGGAACGCCGACGTGGTCGGCTCGTGGCTGGTCAAGGTCGCCCCCAACGGCACCTTCCAGACCGCCACCATCACCTCGCTGACCCCCGGCGCCCCGGGCGCCAACGACAAGTGCCTGGGCGTCTTCAACACCAACCAGCTCCCCTGGCCGCCGACGCCGGACGCCGTGCCCGGCACGGTGCAGTGCGGCACCCAGCGCGCCCCCCTCAACTCCGCTCCCGCGGTCGCGCCCGACGGCACCATCTATCTGGTCAGCGTCGCCCACCTGTGGAGCCGCGAGGCCTACATCATCGCGGCCAATCCCAACCTGTCGCCCAAGTGGCACACCTCCCTGCGCGACCGGCTGATGACCGGCTGCAACGTGACGCTGCCGCCCAACGGCACGCCGGGCGGCTGCCGCGCGGGAGCCACCACCGGCTATGACCCGGCGCAGAACCGCCCCGGCGCCGGCCGCGTGATCGACGACAACACCGCCTCGCCGGTGGTCGCGCCGGACGGCAGCATCTTCTACGGCGCCTTCACCCGCTTCAACTTCGACCAGGGGCACATCATGAAGTTCAGCCCCACCGGCCAGTTCCTCGCCGCCTACCCCTTCGGCTGGGACGACACCCCGGGGCTCTACGCCCACGACGGCACCTACTCCCTGGCCACCAAGGACAACCAGTACGGCGACGTCGGCTCCTACTGCAACGACGAGACCTGGTGCCCGTCGGACCGCACGGCCACCAGCCCAGGCTATCCCGAGGCCTACTACATCACCTGGCTCAACAAGGACCTCCAGATCGAGTCGCGCTGGCAGAACCTGAACCCGCTGAGCTGCAGCCGCGACTCCAGCGGCAACGTCACCTGCGTCAACGACCACCCCGCCGGCTTCGAATTCTGCGTCAACGCGCCGGCGATCGACGTCAACGGCAACGTCTACAACAACAGCGAGGACGGCAACCTCTACGTCGTCCGGCGTGACGGCACGCTGCGCGAGCACATCTTCCTCCAGCTCGCCATCGGCGCCGCCTACACCCCGCTGTCGCTCGGCAACGACGGCAAGATCTACACCCAGAACGCCGGCCACCTGTTCGTGGTCGGCCAGTAAGCATCACCCGGAATCGGGCGGCCCTCCCCGGCCGCCCTTTTCTTTCCCCTTGATTTACGCCCGGTTAATGCCTAACCTCCCGGTATGGCCAGGAGGTCTGTTCCCCCGCCCTACGCCGAGCTCCACGCCGCCTCCGCCTTCTCGTTCCTCGACGGCGCCTCGCTCCCCGAGGACCTGGTCGACCGGGCGGCGGCGCTGGAGCTGCCGGCCGTGGCCCTGGTGGACGCCAACGGCGTCTACGCGGCGCCGCGCTTCTTCAAGGCGGCGAAGGAGGCGGGGATCAAGCCGCTCGTCGGCGCCGAGGTGGTGCTGGAGGACGAGCCGAGCCTCTGGCAGGCCCGGGGGCGCTTCGGTCCCCTGGGGCTGGTGCCCGACCCTAAGACGCCCGATCTGGCCCGTGCCGTGGACACCCAGGCGCGGCTCACCCTGTTGGCCGCGAACCGCACCGGCTATCGCAATCTCTGCAAGCTGCTCACGGCCGCCGCCCGCGGCCGGGCCAAGGGGGAGGCGCGCGTCGCCTGGGACCTCCTGGCCGAGCACGCGGCGGGGCTCCACCTGCTGACCGGCGGCGAGGAGGGTCCGCTCGCCCGCGAGCTGGCGGAGGGGGGGATCGATCCCGCCCGCCGGATGCTCGAGCGGCTCGCCCACCTCTTCCGCGGCCGGCTCCACGTCGAGCTCCAGCGCCACCGCCGGCGCGAGGAGGAGCACCGCAATCAGGCCCTGATCGGCCTCGCCCGCCAGCTCCGCCTCCCCCTCCTCGCCACCAACGGCGTGCGCTACGCTCAGGCTCAGGACAAGCCGCTGCACGACGTGCTGACCGCCATCCGCCACCACACCACCCTCGACGCCGCCGGCCGCCTCCTCGCCGCCCACCGCGAGCGGCACCTCAAGGGCGCGGCCGAGATGGCCCGCCTGTTCGCCGACCTCCCCGAGGCCCTGGCCGCTTCGGCCGAGCTGGCACAGGCGCTCGACTTCACCCTGGCCGACCTCGGCTACCGCTTCCCCGAGTATCCGCTCCCCCCCGGCGAGACCCCCTCCTCCTACCTGCGCCACCTCACCTGGAACGGCGCCCGCGCCCGCTTCCGGCCGCTCACGGCCAAGGCCCAGGCGCAGATCCAGAAGGAGCTCGACCTGATCGAGAAGCTCGACCTCGCCGGCTACTTCCTGATCGTCTGCGACATCGTCGACTTCTGCCAGCGCGAGGGGATCCTGGCCCAGGGGCGCGGCTCGGCCGCCAACAGCGCCGTCTGCTACGCGCTGTCGATCACCGCCGTCGATCCGGTGAAGATGGAGCTCCTCTTCGAGCGCTTCCTCTCCGAGGAGCGCGGCGAATGGCCGGACATCGACCTCGACCTCCCCTCGGGGGACCAGCGCGAGCGGGTGATCCAATACGTCTACCAGCGCTACGGCCCCCACGGCGCGGCGATGACGGCGACCGTCATCACCTACCGCGACCGCTCCGCCACCCGCGAGGTGGCCAAGGTCTTCGGCTACAACGAGGAGCAGATCGACAAGCTCGCCCGCCAGCTCGGCAACTGGAGCTACGACGAGCACCACGGCGAGGAGAAGTCCTTCCCCGCCGAGCTGGCCGCCGCCGGCTTCGACCCCGAGGAGCGGCGCCTCCAGCATTTCATGGACCTGTGGACGCGCATCCACAACCTCCCCCGCAACCTCGGCCAGCACACCGGCGGCATGGTGATCGCCGCCGGCCGCCTCGACGAGGTGGTCCCCCTGGAGCCCGCCGCCATGCCGGGGCGCGTGGTGATCCAATGGGACAAGGACGACTGCGCCGACCTCGGGATCATCAAAGTGGATCTCCTGGGGCTCGGCATGCTCGCCGCCCTGGAGGAGATGGTGCCCACCATCCGCGCCCGCGAGGGGGTCCACGTCGACCTCGCCCACCTGCCGCCGGACGATCCCAAGGTCTACAAGATGCTCCAGGAGGCGGACACGGTCGGCGTCTTCCAGGTCGAGAGCCGCGCCCAGATGGCATCGCTCCCCCGCAACCACCCGGAGCGCTTCTACGATCTGGTGATCCAGGTGGGGATCATCCGCCCCGGGCCGATCCTGGGGAACATGGCGAACCCCTATTTCGAGCGTCGCAATGGCCGCCAGCCGGTCGTCTACGCCCACCCCAGCCTGCAGCCGATCCTCGAGCGGACCCTGGGCGTGCCGATCTTCCAGGAGCAGCTCCTGCGGGTGGCGATGGTGGCCGCGGGGTTCACCGGCGGCCAGGCCGAGGAGCTCCGGCGGGCCATGGGCTCCAAGCGCTCGGTCGAGCGCATGCAGGCGATCGTCGAGAAGCTCCGCCAGGGGATGAACGAGCGGGGGATCGTGGGCAAGGCGCAGGAGGAGATCGTGCAGGGGATCAGCGCCTTCGCCCTCTACGGCTTCCCCGAGTCGCACGCCGCCAGCTTCGCGCTCATCGCCTACGCCAGCGCCTACCTCAAGGCCCACCACCCGACCGCCTTCTACCTCGGGATTCTCAACGCCTGGCCCATGGGCTTCTACCACCCGGCGACGCTGGTCAAAGATGCCCAGCGGCACGGCGTGGAGGTGCGGCCGGTGGACGTCCAGACCTCCGGCTACCTCTGCCGCTGGGAGGATCGCGAGCTCCGCGAGGGGGAGCGCGATCGGCGGACCGGAGCGGCGCCGCCCGTGGGGGCGATCCGTCTCGGCTTCAAATTCGTGCGCGGCCTGCGCGGCCGGGCGGCGCTGTCGATCGAGGCCGAGGCGGCCAAGGCTCCGTTCGCCGACGCCGGAGACCTGGTGCGGCGCTGCGACCTTCAGGAGCCCGAGCTCCAGAAGCTGGCCTCGGTGGGGGCGCTCTCCTCGCTGGGGCTCACCCGCCGGGCCGCCCTCTGGCAGGTGGCACGTCTGGCCAAGCCCACCGGCCCTCTCCTCGACCGCCTCCCCGATCCGGAGCCCTCACCGCTCCCCGAGATGACCGCCGTCGAGGAGACCCAGGCCGACTACATGGGCGTCCAGCTCACCCTGGGCCCCCACCCGGTCTCCTACATGCGCGAGCTCCTGGCCAAGAAAGGGGTGACCCCCGCCGCCGGCCTCGACGCCCTGCCGAACGGCGCCAAGGTGCGCACCGCCGGCTCGGTGATCGTCCGCCAGCGCCCCGGCACGGCCAAAGGCTTACTCTTCCTGACCCTGGAGGACGAGACCGGCATGTCCCAGGCCGTGGTCTCCCCGGATCTCCTCAAAGAGCACCGCCGGCTGATCGTGGGCTCCCCCGGGTTGGTGGTCGAGGGGGTTCTCCAGAAGCGGGACGGGACGATCTCGGTCAAAGGGGAGAGGTTCTGGTCGCTCAAGGAGCTGGTGGCGGTGACGAGCCACGATTTCCGGTGATCGATCCTTAGATTCCGGCTCTCTCGGCGGCCGCGGCGAGGAAGCGGCGCAGGTTTTCAATACCCTCGCTATATTCACCTTGGATTCGTGCGTGATTCACGGTCGTATATCCATGGACGATGAGATTGCGTAGCCCTACCGCACGGCGCATTTTCTCCGCCAGATCGCGATCAATCATCCGGTGATCCGCGAGAACGTCGAAGGCCGAGCCCGCGTCATCGGCGGGCCCCCAGTCCTCGTCGGCCACGAAATGGGACGCGAGGTCGATACACTCCTGGATCGCAAGGAAAAGATTGAAGCTCGCAAGCTCCTTTAAGTCCTCATTGGCGAGAAATTCTTCAGCGGGTTGAGCGAGGAAGGCTTCGGCGCGGGAGATCCGGTGCAGCGATTCAGTGACCTTCCTGCGCACAACGTCAACCTTGACCATGAGCCATCCTCTCCCGCAACCGGCGGATCGCGGCCCCCTCGATCCGCCGGGCGTACGGTGCCCAGTCCCACCAATCGACCATCGCTCTTTCCTTGAAGTCAGTCCAGAGCCCCTCTTCCCGCTCCAGGATCACGACGCCGTCGCGGTTGATCTCGAACCGGAGCAGAGGCGGCGCCTCGTCGAGATTAATGAAATCCACCTCCCGACCTGCCGCCCGCGCGAGCTCGGCCTCCACGTGGAGGCGTTCCCGCCGCGAGACCGGTTTCAGGAGCAGACCGAGATCCACGTCGCTGTCTTTCCGCCCCTGGCCTCGCGCGATGGAGCCGAACAGCACGGCGAGCCTCACCTCGGGGAGAGAGGCGGCGCGCTCGCGGAGGCGGTCCAGGATGTCCATCAGCGCGATTCTACCTCGGCCGGAGGCGCATTATCCCGTCCGCCGTGGCTGGCGGGCCGTGAACCCCATCTGCACCGCGATCCCCACCAGCGCCAGAACCACCAGGAGCAGCTTCGCCACCCCGGGCCGGGGATGAAGTGCCCCCACGATCAGGTCGGCCCCGGCCAGCGACGACAGGATGACCAGGGCGACATCGAACAGCGCCACAGCCAGGATCGCGGCGACCACCCCCGCGATCACGAAGATCAGCAGGTCGCCGCCGCGAGGGTGCGCCATATGGAGCCCGAGGAACTGGACGGCGAACCATCCGCCCGCGAAGAACCCCGCCATCGCGATCGCCACCCGTTGCAGGAAGATCGCCAGCACGATCCCCAAGATGCCGGCCAGGATCGCCAGCAGCCAGCGCCCGGACGGCTGGGTCACCGGGTAGGGCTCCAGCCATCGGTAGACGGTGATGAAGCCCACCAATCCCACGAACAGCCAGAACAGCCGCCGGCCCGCCACCAGCAGGACGAGCCCGGCGAGGAGAGCCAGGAGAGGAGTCTCGGGTCCAGTCATCGCGCCACCTCCAGGGAAAGGGTACGCTGGATGGGGGTGGAGGTTCTGGGGGGCTCAGCAGTACCTTAGCTGAGTGCGAACCTTGTGGAACACTGAACACTTTGGGCCTAACCGGAGGTGCCGTCCGGTTGAGACCGAGTTAGCTTTCTTCACATATCCTTGTTACTTTAACTGATCCTCAGGCGTTCCTCCTGAATCAGAGAAAGTGCGGAATAGAAGGTCCCAGTGAAGTTCCTGCGAAAGAAGCTTCTCTTCCGGCCATGGAAAAAATCACTCAGCCGCGCCAGCTGATCGAGCGATACATACTCGTCCTCTTCCATATTTCTAAGATAAACCTCATATTCAGTAACTACAGTCCTGAGGTATTCTTCCATCTTTTTTACGGACCGTCGGATGAGGTTGCGCTTATCAAATGCGCCGGAGAACGTATTTAGCTCATGCACAAGCATCTCAAGCTCTAGTTGGGTCTCGCTGAGCGACCCCATCTGTTCGTCATATACCAGCCGGGGTATCTCAATCACCACCTCATCAGCCTGTTGTCCATAACGACAGCGACATCTGGTCCGGAGGAGTCGTCGGATCTTCTTGGCTCCAGCGTAGGCGTGGACCAGGTTCCTAAGCACAGTTTTTCTAAATTCGTTGACCGCCTCGCTCTGCTTACGCCTGCGTTCATATTCCTGAACAATAATACCGCCCATCACTGCAACAAGTGTCACTTGGCCTGTTAATTTGCCGAGTTCCTTCCCTAAATCGCGAGCCTCCTTGTTAGCACTGGTTATTAGCAGCCACACGAGAATGGTCGCGAACGAAACAATTAACAAGAAGACGACAATAATTTTTCTCATCTAAACTCCCTTAATATATTTCTTCGTATCCAACACTATTCCGCTTGAGAGACCCAGCAGCCACCGTCGGGCAACTCGGTGCTTATCCACCAGAAACCGCCACATCCGCACCACCAACCTCCCGCGGCCTGGCGCCCCGGATCAACAACCACAGTGTGAGCGCGATCTCCGCAAAGACGGCAGGCTGGGAGATCGAAAATAGTTGGCGTTGATATTGCGGCCACAGCACGCCGGTGGCGCTCTGGGCAACCCAGAAGAAGCCGGCGAGCGCGAGCCACACGCCCAGGAACCGCGGCAGGAAACGCGATCTATATACCAGCACGGCCAACGGGAAGAGCCAGACTCCCCAAAGGGTCTCGGCGGCGATGTTCTCCTGGCCTCGCAGCTTCAGAAACAGCACCGCCAGCGCGTCTTGCTGCGGCTTGTCGAAGACGGACAAGAATCCGGCTCCGCGCACGACCAGTAGCGCGCCCAGGTCGCACACCACGCCGACAAAGAAGAGGAGCGCCGGCATGACGCCCCCAAAGATCACGACGAGCACGGCGAGGTGCCGGTCCACTCCCGCGAACAGCCGGTAAAAGGCCAGGGTGAGGAGGACCAGGACGACCGCGCCGGCCAGGTCGGCGATGACGCCCAGACGGAAGAGCGTCTCGTGTGCCGCGATGTTGTTGACCGTGGCAGCCGCGTTGTCATTCACGAACAGCTTGTTGGGGATGTAGATGAGGCGCAAGGGTCCGAGGAGGATCAGGAGCAGATACCAGAGCCCGGCGACTCTTCCAGGGTTTTGGATTGCCCGCATGGCTGTATCGATACGCATCCCACGGCCGGAAGTTCCGCGCGTCCCCGGGAATTCGATTTTGCCGAGGCCGACGACGGCACCTCCCCCTCAACGGCGTCGCGTTGTCGCCATAGGCGTCGCGATGTGGCGATTCGACGTCGCGTAGTATGCATGGTCGTCGCGATCTACGGCAAGATGTCGCGTAGTACCGGCAGGCAGGCCATCCCTCCGAAAAGCGTCGCGATGCAACTCCAGGCGTCGCGTTGTCTCCACATCCGTCGCGATGTACGGACAATCTGACGCGTTGTTTCGATAAGCGTCGCGTACTACCCAGGCAACGCCGCGATGTGTCCATAGGCGTCGCGATGCAAGCTCATCCGTCGCGAAGCATCCTCAGGCGTTGCGTACTCTGGAGATCCGTCGCGTTGTATTCGTAGGCGACGCGTTGTCCAGGTACTTCGCGACGGATTTCCCCAGAATCCGCCGTTCTGGCTCCTCCCGGAGGCTCCGCGGTGGACTTTGCGACAGATTGGGCCTCTTCGCGACAGAGAACGGCGGTCCCCAGGGGATACGGCCGTGGGCTTACAGCTTTCGGGCTC
>Ga0308175_100003004_pt1 | contig 11619 bp, 10 predicted proteins | sample PhyCR1_3_FD_203893 | JGI IMG/M metagenome (GOLD analysis project Ga0308175, IMG submission 203893) | Soil microbial communities from UC Gill Tract Community Farm, Albany, California, United States - DLSLS.C.R1 | ecosystem: Environmental > Terrestrial > Soil > Agricultural land | place: USA... | reverse complement strand
CTTCGCCGCCGTCGCCGCGATGCGCGGCGACCCGCGCGTCGTCCGCGCCGAGGCCAGCGCCGCCATGCGGCGCACGAGCAAGGCGCTGGCGACCAGCGACGGCACGGCCGTCACGCAGGTCCTGACGGAGTGCGGGGCCGGGATCGCCGCCACCGCCGTCGGCGACGGCGAGCTGCAGGTGCGCACGTACCCCTGCTCGCACGGCGGCACCGTGGCCGCGGCCGGCTGGGAGCAGGTCGTCGGCCTGGACCTGGCGGCGCACGCGCCGCGGGTCGCCGCCGAGGCGATCGAGCTGCTGACCGCGCCCGTCGTGCCCGAGGGCCGGAGCACCCTCGTCCTGCACGGCGAGCAGCTCGCGCTGCAGCTGCACGAGTCGATCGGCCACGCGCTCGAGCTCGACCGCATGCTGCTCGGCGAGGCGTCCTACGCGGGCACGAGCTGGGTGACGGCCGCCGACATCGCGCCCGGCCTGCGCTACGGCTCCGAGCAGCTCGACGTCACGGCGGACGCGACGCTGCCCGGCGGCCTGGGCAGCTTCGGCTGGGACGACGAGGGCGTGCCCGCCACCCGCACGCCGCTCATCGAAGCGGGGATGCTGCGGGCGACGCTGAGCGACCGCCAGTCGGCCGCCGCGATCGGCCTGGACCGCTCGGGCGGCTGCGCCCGCGCCGAGGGCTTCGCGCGCCAACCGATCGTGCGCATGACCAACGTGTCGATCGAGCCGGGCGCCGCCGGGTCGCTGGCCGACCTCATCGCCGACACCGACGACGGCCTCTACCTCGAGTCCAACCGGTCGTGGTCGATCGACGACCGCCGCTGGCAGTTCCAGTTCGCCACCGAGGTCGCGCGCGAGATCCGCGGCGGCGAGCTGGGGCGGCTGTACCGCAACCCGTCCTACGCCGGGATCACGCCGGAGTTCTGGGCCTCGCTGGACGCGGTGTGCGGGCCGCAGGAGTGGCGCCTGTGGGGGCTGACGAACTGCGGCAAGGGCGAGCCCGGCCAGCTCATGGCCGTCTCGCACGGCACGTCGCCGGCGCGCTTCCGCGACGTGCAGGTCGGGGTCGCCTCGTGAGCGCCGTGGCGCGCGGGCCGGCGTCGGCCGGCGACCTGGCCGCCCACGCGCTCGGCTTCCTCGACGGCGAGGGCCAAGCGACCGTCGAGCGCGAGCGCTCGCTCATGCTGCGCTTCGCGCGCTCCGCCCCCACGCAGGCGACCGAGATCGACGACGCGACGGTGCACCTGCTCGCGCTGCGCGACGGCCACGCGGGCGGCGCGACCACCAACCTGACCGACGACGACAGCCTGCGCGCCACGGCGCGGCGCGCCGGCGCCGCCGCCGAGGCCGCCGCGCGGGCCGCCGGCAAGCCGGGCGACCACCCGGGCCTGCCCCGGCCCGCGGCCTATCGCGGCCACGACGGCTACGACCTGCGCACCGCGCGCGTCGACCCGGCGCCCGGCGGCGCGGCGCTGGCCGCCGCCTTCGCCGTCGCGGCCGAGCGCGGCCTGGAGGCGTTCGGCACCTGGACCTCGGGCGCCGTCGAGACCGCGATCGCGTCGTCGAAGGGCATCCATGCCGTCGACCGGGTGACCGACGCCTACATGAAGGTGATGTGCCGCGACGGCCGCGCCCGGACCGGGCAGGCGTCGCAGGCCGCGATCGCGGCCGGGGAGCTGGACGGCGCGGCGATCGCGCGCACCGCCGCGGCGAAGGTCGCGCCCGGCGAGCCGGCCGTCCTGCCGCCCGGCGCCTACCCGGTCGTGCTCGACGCCGAGGCCGTCGGCGGCCTGCTCGAGATGCTCGCGGGCCTGGCCTTCAACGGCCTGGCGCAGGCCGAGGGCCGCGGCGCGCTGGAGGGCCGGCTGGGCACCCGCGTCGCCGCGCCCGCCATCAACCTCAGCGACTCGCCGCGCTACCCACGCACGTGGCCGCGGGCCTTCGACTTCGAGGGCGTGCCCAAGGCGCCGATCCCGCTGATCCAGGACGGCATCGCCCATCGCGTCGTGCACGACACGCGCTCGGCAGCGGTCGCCGGGGGCGACGCGCGCTCGACCGGCCACGCGATCGCGCCGGGAGGGTCGGCCCACGGCCCGCTGCCGACCAACCTCGTGCTCGCCGGCGGCGGCGCGGCCGGCGTCGATGAGCTGGCCGCGCCGATCGAGCGTGGCATCTACGTGACGCGCCTCTGGTACCTCAACGTCGTGCACCCCCAGCAGACGCTGCTCACCGGCACGACCCGCGACGGGACGTTCCTGATCGAGGACGGCCGGATCTCCCGGCCGCTGCGCGACGTGCGCTTCACCGACTCGGTGCTGCGCATCCTCCGGGCCACCGAGGCGCTGGCCGCGGCGCCGCGGCTGACCAGCGAGGCCGAGTACTACGGCCGGCGCTTCGCCTACGGCACCGTGTGCCCCGCGCTGCGCGCCGGCGGCTTCCGGGTCACCGGCTGACGCACCGACGCGTCGGTCATGGGATCACCACCGGGGCGATCACGACGGGCCCGGCGAGCGGGTTCAGCTCCGTGGCCTGGTCGACGCCGGCGGGCGTGAGCACGTCCATCGCCTTGGGCACGGTGGCGGGGTCGGCGGCGCAGATCGGGCTGCTCGCGCCCGCGGCGCAGACGCCGAAGCGGAACTCCTGCGGGGTCGCCGTCCAGTCGCGCGCCTGGTCGGGGTTGCCGCCCTCCTGGCCGGTCAGCACCACCGTGAACCCCCAGCCCGGGCCCGGCGTGCCGAGGCTTGCCTTCGGCACGCTGAACGTGATGAAGCGCGAGATCGCGTTGGCGCTGATCGACACGGTGCCGAGCGTGGCCCCGGACGCGTCGCGGTACTGCTGGCCGAAGCCCTGCACCTCGATCAGCCGGCTCCACGCCCCGTCCGGCGCGATGGCGTAGCGGCGCTGCGGGAACGCCGCCGCCGTCGACGTCGTCGTCGCGGCACCCGGCACGTGGACGTAGACGTCGAGAAGCTGGGCGCCCAGCGGGCTCCCGAACGTCGGCGTCAGGTCGCGGGTCCGGACGCGGAAGATGACGCTGTCGCCCCCGTCGAAGACCTGGAACTGCTGCAGGTCGTAGGCGCCGGGCTTGAAGTTGTCCGAGGTGGGATAGGCGTAGGTGCCGGGGCCGTTGTCGTCGCCCGTCGGATCGGCGGTCTCGTAGATGAGCGTGCCGGGCACGAAGTCGAACACCACCGTGCGGACCTCACGGGCGGTGCCGCCCGTCGCCGGGTCGGTGGCCACGACGTTGATGACCCAGGTGCCGCCGGTCAGCGGGACGTCGACCGAGAAGGCGCCGTCGTCGCCGGCGGTCGAAGTCGCGGACACGCTGGCGAACGAGTTGTCCGTGTTGGTCGCCGTCACCGCGATGCGGTTGCCGGCCTTCGACGTGCCCTGGACCGAGACGCTGCCGTCGACCGCCGACTGATCGGCCGGCGAGGTGACGGTCAGCGGCGTCGTGCCCTGCGTGTGCGTGATGTAGCGGTCGACCGTGTAGGCCGGCATGTCGAGCTGGCGCCCGGCGGCGACGTCGAGCGTGAGCCGCACGAACTGGCCGGCCGACCACGTCAGCGCGCTCGCGCTGCCGGCGGGCTTGCCGTTGGCGAAGCCGATCGACGCCTGCGTCGGGTCCGTCCCGAACGGCGACGGCGGCAGGTCGTCCAGCTCCCAGGCCTGCTCGGGGATCAGGCCGACGCCCGAGCTCATCGCGGCCATCGCCTGCAGGCGTTCGATCGCGCCGCCGGTGTCGCCGCGGGCGACCTCCCACTGCCCGCGCTCACCGGCCAGCACCGGCCACAGGTGGCCGTTGCCCTGGTTGCTCGGCGGCCACGGGCGGCCGTCGGAGGAGCGGTCGCCGTAGCCGTCGCCGTTGTAGCGGTAGAAGCCCTCGCCGCTGGCGGTCGTGCGGCGGATGGCGGCGTCCACGACAGCCAGGGACCGGACGATGTCCGGATCGCCGGCCGGCAGCAGCCCGAGGCGGCTGTACTCCAGGAAGCCGGCGTCGATGACGTCGCGCTGGTCGAGCGTCGGGCCGCCGTTGCCCAGGTTGTAGGAGATTGCGGCGTCGGGGTCGCCGTTCTTGCTCAGCCGGATGAAGTAGGGCTCGTCGCTGCGCGGCCCGTTGGTCGTCAGCGTCCAGCGCTTGAGGTTGCGCTGGAACTCGTCGGCCACGCCGCGCCACACGGCGGCCGACGCGGCGTCGCCGTTGCGGTCGGCGATCTCGGCGGCCGCGACCAGCCCCGCGATCTCGGCGGAGATCGTCGAGGGCGAGTAGCCGGACTGCTCCTCCCAGCGCTCGTTGCCGAAGGCGGGGCCGTGAGCGATGACGAAGTCCGCCGCGGGCTTGATGTGGTCCTCGTAGTAGTCCTTGCCCGTCAGCCCGACGGCGAGGGCCATCACGATCGGGTAGGCGCACTCGTCCAGCTGCGTGCCGAAGGAGTCGGGCGCGGGCTTGCCGTTGGTCAGGCTGTTGCGCGGCATGGAGCCGTCGGGCTGCTGCTGGCGCTCGAACAGGAAGCGCGTCATGTCGCGCGCGGTCTGCTCGTCGCCGGCCAGGTACATGGCGGTCCAGGCCTCGTAGAGGTCGCGGGCGAAGACCTCGCGGTAGGAGCCGAAGTACGTGTTCTGGGGATCTCCGGCCGAGACGGCCTGCCCCCACGGGGAGGCCATCGCGGCGGCCACGGCGCCGGGGAACGTCTTGTCCTCGGCCGTCTTGACGTAGTTGGCGCTGACGTAGTACTCGCCGAGGACGTCGTTCCAGGCCGACCGCGAGACGCCGCCGGGGCGCTGCGGGTGGCGCAGGCCCGCGTCGTAGCGCAGCCAGCCCGCGGCGTAGCGCGCGGCGGTGTGCCCGAACGGCGTCCGCAGCGAGGTCCGCGTCGCGGCGGCGGCTTCGGCGGCGCTGGTGCCGAACCCGAGATCCAGGCTGAAGGCGCCGTCGTGGCCCAGGTCGACCTGCGCCGTCTGGACGAGGTTGCCGGGCTTGTCGGTCGCGGCGTGGCCCGCGGTGAGCCGGTGCGAGGCGTCGAGCTGGGTCAGGCCGTCCGACGCCTGCCCGGCGTAGCCGTTGGACACCGACCGGAACGGGCGGTCGGCATCCAGCGCGCTGTAGACCGGCACCGCGTAGTCGCGGTTGGCCGCGTTGGTGGCGGTGACGGGGTCGGAGCCGATCAGCACGTCGTGGCCGTCGCGGCGCAGGACCGCGCCGCTGTCGGGGCCGCCGTTGCCGCTGCCCCCGCCGCCGTTGCCGTTCAGGGTCGGGTCGAAGCGGACGTAGAGGTTGTAGTCCTTGAGCTTGCCCTTCAGCGCGATCAGCCGCGCGCGCGTCACGACCGTGTTGCGCGCCGGGTCGGTGAGGTAGTCGGTGACGATCCGATAGCGGCCGCTCTTGGCCGTCGCGGTCACGCGGCAGCCGGGGACGCGGTCGTCCAGCGCCCGGACGGTATAGGTCATGTCGCGCGTCTGCAGGTCGGTGAACGACGCCCCGTCGGTGACCACGTACTGCAGCGTCTCGACGTTGGTGGTGTCGTTGGTCGGGAAGGAGACGTCGCTGAGCACGCCGTCGGCGACCGTGAACCACACCTTCGACGTGCGGTTGCGAGCCGTGCCGACGCAGTCCTTGCGCGCCAGGTCGAAGTGCGACAGCGCGCCCGGGCCGTCGGTCGCGGCGCCGGCGTCCGGGACGGGCGGCGTGGGCGGGACGTTCGGCGGCCCGTGGTGGGCCGAGGCACTGGTCGCCGAGCCCAGCAGGCCCACGACCACGACGACACCGGCGATCCGACGACGACCCCACATGCGAGAGCTCCCGACCCGATCGGCGTCCCTGCCGCTTTGACCCGCTGACCGGCCGCGAACCTAGCACCGGGGTGCGGGCGCGTCGCGCAACCTGGCGCGTCGGCTGACATACGCCAAAGTGGCAGAACCACCGCCGGCCAGGTGTGGATCTCCGCACCCTGAGTGCGCGTGACCTCCGCCCGCCGCACGCGTTCCAGAGGCATGACCCGCAAGACCCTCCTCCCCATCATCGCCACCCTCACCGCCGCCGTCGTCCCCACGACCGCCGCGCTGGCCGCCGGCCAGGGCTCCGCCTCGGCCACCGTCCCCGCCACGCAGGCCTCGATCAAGATCGAGTCCGGCTACGCGTACTACGACAGCTTCAAGCCGCTCAACAAGCGCCTGGTCATGGTCGTCGTCAAGACCCACGGCCAGCTGCCCCGCCGCTTCGACGGGCTGATCCGCGCCGGCGGCACGTTCGCCAAGCACGGCGGCGGCTCCGTCGGCTCGGTCGGCGGCAAGGCGTCGCGCTGCTACACCTTCTCGGTGCCGCTCAAGGACGGCCGCTTCTACCCCGTCAAGGACGCCGCCAAGGGCGCCAAGGCGAGCCCCGGCCGCTACGTCGTGACGATGTCGGCCAAGGACGCCGACGGCAACACGGTCCGCTCGTCCAAGACGATCACCCTGCGTGACCGCAAGGCCGGCGACCGCAGCGGCGCGCCGCTGGACTGCTGATCAGCGGCGGGCCGTCAGCTCCTCCGACAGCGTCCAGAGCCGTCGGCGCGCGTCAGCGTCGGCGGCCTGGGCGTCGGGCCGCGCCTCGCGGACGCCGTCGAAGAAGCGGCCGGTGACCCCGTCCAGCGCCGGGTCGGCGACCAGGCGCAGCGTCGCCTCGACGCCCTCCTCGAGCGTGGAGATCGGCGAGTGCACCATCTTGGTCGGCATGTAGGTCGCCGGGTGCAGGGCGTTGACGGTCACGCCCGTGCCCTCCAGCCGTGCGGCCAGGTCCACCGTGAACAGGATCTGCGCCAGCTTGCTCTGGCAGTAGGCGCGCACGCCGGAGTAGTCGCGCTCGAGCATCACGTCGTCGAAGTCGATCGCCTGCTGGCCGAGCGAGGAGACGTTGACGATGCGCGCCGGCGCGCTCTCGCGCACGCGGTCCAGCAGCCGCTCGGTCAGCGCGAAGCCGGCCAGGTGGTTGACCGCGAAGCGCAGCTCGTAGCCGTCGGCGCTGAGCTCACGCTCCTCGACGCGGCCGGTGCGGGCGCCGATGCCGGCGTTGTTGACCAGGACGTCGAGGCGCGGCTCGGCGGCCAGCAGCTCGTCGGCCAGCGCGTGGACCTCGGCGAGCGAGGCGAGGTCGGCGCGGTAGGACCGCACGCGCTCGCCGCCGCCGAGCTCGTCGACCGTCGCGGCGATGCGCTCGGGGCTGCGCCCGTGCACCAGCACGGTCGCGCCCGCGTCGAGCACCGCGCGCGCAAGCGCCCGGCCGAGGCCGTCCGTGGCGCCCGTGATCAGCACCGTCCTGCCCGTCAAGTCGAAGCTCGCCATGCGCTCCGACCCTAGCGACCGCGCTACGCCACGGGCCCGAGCGGCGGCGACACCGCGGTCACCGCGCCCTTACCAGCGGGCGACGCCGCTTCCTGCGATCAGCCGCTAGCTGATCTTGAGGAGGATGATCGTGTTGACCGCGAACAGGATCGCGAAGGCGACCGTCCAGCGGTTCAGGTTGCGCTCGACCAGCGAGCCGCCGCCCAGCGAGCCCTGGCCGGAGCCGACGCCGAAGGCGCCGGACAGCCCCGCGTCCTTCCCGGAGTGCATGAGCACGAGGAAGATCAGGACGATGCTGATGATGACCTGCACGACGGAGAGGACGGTTTCGAGCATCTCGCCGCGGAAGGGTACCGCCTACTCGCCGCCGGCGGCGCGGTCGTCCGCGCGCCCGTCCGGAGCGTCGGCGGCGCGCTCGCCGGCGCCCAGCGCGTCGAGCCGGCGCAGCAGCTCCACGGCCTCCGCGCGCAGCTGGCGGTCGATCGCCTTCCAGTCCGGCTCGGACAGCTTGCCGGTGCGGAAGTCCATCTCGGCCTCGCGGATCTCGCGGTAGCGCGCCTCCTTGGCGGCCTCGAGGTCCTCGAGCTGCGCCACGTAGGCGGCGTCGTCGGCCTCGGCGTGCCGGCCGCGCAGCGGGCTCGCGATCGCGTACCCGGCCGCGACGGCCGCCGCCAGCACCAGTCCCACCGCGACCACGTCCATCGGCTCCGCGACGCGGGCGCGGCTACGCGCGCCCCAGGTCGCGCGCGACCCGGGCGGCGTAGCCGGCGGTCGCCCGGCGGTGCGCGAGGTCCGGGGTCGGCCAGATGCAGATGACGCCGCCGAGGATGACCAGCAGCCCGCCGAGCCAGATCCAGGCGACCATCGGCGAGACGATGAGACGGAACGTCGCCGGCGGCGCCGCCTTGGCGTAGGACGCGGTCAGCTGCCGGATCTCGCTGCCGATCAGCTGCCCGAGGCTCGCGCGCACGCGCGGGTCGAGCATGATGTTGGGGTCCTTGGCCACGAGCTGGCGCAGGCCGCCGATGACCGCGGCGTCCTGGCGCTTGACCTGGGCCGAGAGGCGGGTGATGTCCGGCGTGATCGCCATCCACACGTCGCGGCGCACGCCGCCGCGCATCGCGACCTCGCTGGTTGCCTCGCCGTTGAAGTAGCGGCCCACGGGCGAGACGGCCTCGGCGCCCGAGAGCGGGTAGTAGCCGCGGCTGGGCGACAGCCGGCCGACGACCTTGCCGTCCTTGGACAGCTGCATGCGCGCGCCGAGGACGATGCGCTCGACGTCGTCGCGGCTGGTGTCGATGCGGGCCGTCGCGCGCTCGTACTTGACGACGTAGCCGTTGCCGATCCGCGCCGACTGGCCGGGGCGCAGCTGGACGTCGCGCGTGTGCTGGAAGGCCGACGAGGCGGCGACGCCGATGAACAGCACCGCCATCCCGAAGTGGATGACGTAGCCGCCGTAGCGCCGGCGGTTGCGGCGGATCAGCGTGATGAAGGCCAGCGGGATCGCCTCGCTGGTCATCGCCCGCCGCGCGCGCACGCCGCGCACGAACTCCTGGACGATCGTGCCGATCGCGAAGGCCGCGCAGGCGAACATCGCCAGCGCCGCCGGCCGGCCGGCGACGCCGAACGGCACCAGCACGACCGCCGTCACGACCCCGGCCACGACGGGCCAGGTGAAGTTGCGTCGCGCGTTCTTGGGCGTCGCGCGCCGCCACGCGATGACGGGCCCGATCCCCGACAGCAGGACCAGGGCGAGCGCCAGCGGCACGACGTACTTGTCGTACCACGGCGGCCCGAGCGACTGCTTGTTGCCGGTGATCGCCTCGGAGATCAGCGGGAAGAAGGTGCCCCAGAAGACGACGAAGGCCAAGCCGACGAACACGAGGTTGTTGGCCAGGAACATGGCCTCGCGCGACAGCAGCGAGTCGAGCCGGTGCTCGGTGCGCAGGACGTCGCGGCGCGCGACGACCAGCAGGACCGAGAGCAGGATCATCGCGCCGATGAGGATCACGAACGGGATCCCCAGCGACGAGCCGGTGAAGGCGTGGATCGAGTCCAGGATGCCCGAGCGCACCAGGAACGTGCCGAGGATCGCCAGCGTGCCGGTGGCCAGGATCAGCGACGCGTTCCACGTCTTCAGCATCCCCCGCTTCTCCTGCACCATGATCGAGTGCAGGAACGCGGTCCCGGTCAGCCACGGCAGCAGGGAGGCGTTCTCGACCGGGTCCCAGGCCCAGTAGCCACCCCAGCCCAGCTCGGCGTAGGACCAGCGCGCGCCGAGCAGGATGCCGACGCCGAGGAAGAACCAGGCCCCCAGCGCGAAGCGGCGCGTCGCCCCGATCCACTCCGCGTCCACGCGGCGCACGACGAGCGCGCCGACCGCGAAGGCGAACGGCACCGCCCACAGCGTGTAGCCGCTGTAGAGCATCGGCGGGTGGATCATCATCGACGGGTGGCGCAGCAGCGGGTTGAGGCCCGCACCCTCGGCCGGCGCGACCGGCAGCGTGTCGAACGGCGAGACCGCGAAGACGAGCAGGCCGCCGAAGAACGTCGCGAAGCCCAGCAGCACGGCGATCGCGTAGGGCTGGACGTCGCGCATGCGGTGGCGCGTCAGGAAGACGACGAGGCTGGACCACATCGACAGCAGCCACAGCCACAGCAGCAGCGAGCCCTCCTGCGAAGACCAGGCGGCGGCCGCCTTGTAGAAGGTCGGCGTGGTCGTCGAGGAGTGCGACTGCACCACGCTGAACGAGAAGTCCGAGCGCAGGAACGCCACCTCGAGCACGACGAACGCGCCGGTGCTCAGCGCGGCCAGCGCGTAGACCGCGCGCCGGGCGCTCGTGACCCACTCGCGGCGGCCCGACAGCCCGCCGTACAACCCCGCGGTCACGCCGTACACGGCGACCGCGAACCCCAGGAACAGCAGACCGCGACCGAGCTCAGCCACGAGACCCTAGGTCTTCTGGTTCTGGGACTGCTCTTGGAACTTGGACGGGCACTTCGTCACCAACGAGTCCTTCTCGCCCACGAACGTGCCGCCCTGGCGCTTCACGGTCACGATGACCTCGCGGCCGTCGCGGAACGTGTCGGCGACCGAGCCCGTGTAGCGGATCGGCACCGAGGCGCTGCCGTTGCGATCGCGCACGCGGAACGTGTAGGTCGTCCCGGCCTTCTTGATCGAGCCGTCGACGACCTTGCCGGTCAGCTGGTAGCTGCGCCCGGCGTCGGCGGAGGCCAGCAGCTGGCTCGGGGATCGTGCCTCGCTCGAGGCGCTGAAGCTGGTGTAGACGAGCGCGACCGCCAGGATCACGGCGGCGCTCAGCGCCACGACGAGTCGTACGCGGCGCTTGCGTGCGGGGTCCATCCCGACGCAGTATCGCAGCCTTCCGCGCGTTCCTGCTCCGTCAGGGTGCCAACGTGGTTAGGGCAGGCGTCCAGGGCTCCTCAAGCGCCAGGTTGGTCCGACGATGACGTTGTGCGAAACCTCCTGGCGCCTCCGGTGTCTGGAGGAACAGACCCTCTCATGCGCGTCCGCCCCCTTCGCCCCACTGATCGCCGAGCCCGCTCCGAGCGCCGCCCGCACGTCTTCGGGCGCCCGGGCGAGGGCCCGCAGGACAGCGGGGCCCTCGTCGAGCCCGCCCCGGCGGCCGAGCCCCGGCCGCAGCCGGCGATCCCCGAGGAGCACCTGGCCGAGCGGCGCCATCGCGCGTCGGTCGCCCCCGAGGACACCGCGCACTACGCGTGCTCCTGCGGCTTCCAGTTCCAGGCGTCGGTGTCGACGTCGGTCTGCTGCCCGCACTGCGGCGCCGGCCAGGCGTGGTGAACGCCGAACGCTCGCCCGGAGGGCGAGGTTCGGTCGCGGGTGTTCGCCGAACGCTCGCCCTGGGGGCGAGGTTCGGTCGCGGGTGTTCGCCCAGGGGGCGAAACCCGCAGCTGTGGCCGGAGCGGCTCCGGTCGGTAGCGTCGCCGGCATGGCGACCGCCGACCTGACCGTCATCGGCCTCGGCCGCAGCGACCCGTCCGCGAGCCGCTACATCGCGGCGATCCAGCGGCGGCTGGCCGCCCAGGACCGCGTCCGCTACGCGATGCATGCGATGGGGACGTCGCTGGAGGGCGAGACGGGCGACATCCTCTCCCTCGTCGGCGAGCTGCACGCGGTGCCGTTCGAGCTCGGGCTACCCCGCGTCTACACCGTCCTCAAGCTCGACGAGCGGCGCGACAAGGCCCAGACGCTGGAGGACAAGGTGGCATCGGTCCAGCGCCGGCTGGACGAGGGCACGTAGCCGCAAGTTCCCGGGAACCCC
>Ga0308175_100003003_pt1 | contig 11621 bp, 8 predicted proteins | sample PhyCR1_3_FD_203893 | JGI IMG/M metagenome (GOLD analysis project Ga0308175, IMG submission 203893) | Soil microbial communities from UC Gill Tract Community Farm, Albany, California, United States - DLSLS.C.R1 | ecosystem: Environmental > Terrestrial > Soil > Agricultural land | place: USA... | reverse complement strand
GCCCGTGGTTTCTTGGGGGGGGGCGGGGCCCCCGGGGGGGCGCGCCCCTGCGCTCAGGGCACCTCCGCTCGCTTTACTCCGAGTGGGTCTCGGCGCTGGGCGGCGTCGACCGCACCACGCGCCAGATGGTCCCGCTGTTGTCCGCCGAGATGAACAGCGCTCCGTCCTTCCCCACCGCGACACCGACCGGCCGCATGCCATTGTTCGGGAGCGCCGCGAAGGTGCGGTACGAGCCGGTGGGTTTCCCATCCGAGAACGCGGCGAAGGCCACGCGGAAGCCGTCCTGCGGCAGAGGCGCTCGGTTCCAGCTTCCATGGAACGTGATGAACAGGCCGCCCTGGTACAGCGGGCCGAAGCCGTCACCGGGGTAGAACGCGAGAGCCATGGGCGCCCAGTGGCCGGGGAACGCAATGGCAGGACCCTTGGCACTGCTGCATCGCCCGACCTTCCGTCCATCGCCCCCGTACTCGGGCGCCAGCACGAGCTGATGGGTGTCGTTGCTGAAGTAGCAGTAGGGCCAGCCGAAGTTGTCGCCCTCGTTCACCTGGACCAGCTCCTCGGCCGGATTGTTGGCGTTGGCCTGGGCGGTGAAGCCCCAGTTGTCGCCCAGCTGGTCGCGGCCATGAATCGCGGCCCACACCTGGTTGGTGCCCGGCTGCACGGTGAGCGCCTCGGCGTTCCGCATGCCGGTGGCGAAGCGGAGCCCGTCGGAGAAGTGCTGCCCCGCTTTGGCGGCGTCGAAGCGCCAGATGCCCGCACGGCGCTCGAGTTCGCTGCAGGGATCGATGCCGGGCGACTTCGCGGTCCGGTCGGCCGACTGACAGCTGTTGGTGGCGGAGCCGATCTTCACCAGCATCACATTGCCACCGGGGAACGCGAGCGTCTTCTCGCCGTGCCCGTGGCGCGGCAGGTCCTCGACGATCGTCTCCGGTGCGCCCCGCGGCTTGAGCTGCCCGGGCGTGAGCCGCCACCGGATCACCCGGTCCTCGAAGGTCAGGTAGAGATAGCCGTCGTGCACCGCGACGTCGTTCCCGCCCTTGGGACCGAATGCGACGCGCCGATCCAGCTTCCCGTCACCGTCGGGGTCGGCAAAGGCCGTGACGCCGCCGCCCAGGAAGCCACCGCGGGAGGCGGCGTAGAGCGTGCCGTCCGGTCCCACGGCGAGATGCCGCACGCCGCTCACGTCGGACGCGACCACCGTGGCGCAGAAGCCGCCGGCCAGTTTGAGACCACCGTTGTCCGGGGCACAGAGCGGAGCCCGGCGGGCGAGCGGAGCCGCGGCGAGGAACGGCAGCGCGAGTGCGAGTGCGGCGTAGCGTGATGGACGGGACATGGATGGGACCGGGAGGCTAGGGCCAGAGGGAACCAGCGGTACGGACGACATGACGGAAGATAGTCGCGACCGGTTCGGGGAATCGCCGGCCCGCGGTCCCGAGAACATTCGCGCGCGCGCCCGAGGGGAGCCGGCGCCGTTCGGGCCTGCATCAAGCTGCGTTCCGAGAGAGATCAGGCATTTTCCGAGGGGAATGCGACGATTTCCGACGACATCCGGAGTTTCTCGAGGGGAATCGGCGATGGTTCCGAGGGAGAGCCCGAGGTTTTCCGAGGGAGGACCGGCGGTTCTCCGAAGGAAATTCGGCGTTCTCCGAGGGAAGTTCGAGAGGAATTCGGCGCTCGCCGGGGAGCTCGTGTTCCCGAGGGACCGTCGCCGCTTCCGAGGGAAAATCGCCCGCTTCCGAGGGAAAATCGGCCTGAATTGGCTGTTTCCGAGGGAAAAAGCGGCCCACATTGCGGTTTTCCCTCGGAAAACGACCATTTCCCTATTGTAAATCCGCGCCGGTTGCTTACTGTTGGTCTCGGTAGTTCCCGCACTACGAGGCACGCAGTTCTCACATTTACTTGGGAGACACGCGATGGCCGCCAAGAAGAAGAGCGCCAAGAAGTCCGCGAAAAAGTCCGCCAAGAAGTCCGCCCGTCGGCCGGCCGCGAAGAAGACCGCCAAGAAGTCGGGCAAGAAGCGCACGCCGAGCGCCGCGTTCATGAAGCCGGTCACCCCCGACAGCGCGCTTTCGGCCGTGGTCGGCAGCTCGCCGCTGCCGCGTACCGAGCTGACCAAGAAGCTGTGGGCCTACATCAAGCGGAACGGGCTGCAGGACGCCAAGAACCGGCGCGCCATCAATGCCGACGACAAGCTCCGTCCGGTCTTCGGCGGCCGCTCGCAGGTCACCATGTTCGACATGACCAAGATGGTGAACAAGCACGTGAGCTGAACCCGGCGCCGGCCGGTGCCAAGCAGAACGGAGGGCGTCCCCGCTGGGACGCCCTTTCTGTTATCTTATCCGCCCTATGGCCGGCGAATACATCTTCACGATGCGCGACCTCCGAAAGGTCGTGCCCCCGTCTCGCGAGATCCTCAAGGGGATCCATCTCTCCTTCTTTCCCGGCGCCAAGATCGGCGTCCTCGGCGCCAACGGCGCGGGGAAATCGTCGCTGCTCCGGATCATGGCCGGCGTCGACAAGGATTTTCTGGGCGACGCGCGACCGCTTCCGGGCACCCGTATCGGCTACCTGCCGCAGGAGCCCCAGCTCGACGCCGCCAAGGATGTCCGCGGCAACGTGATGGACGGCGTGCGCGACAAGCAGGCGCTGCTCGATCAGTTCAACGAGATCAGCGCCAAGTTCGCCGAGCCGATGGACGACGACGAGATGACGCGGCTGCTCGAGAAGCAGGGCAACCTGCAGGAGCGGATCGACGCGCTCGGCCTGTGGGAGCTCGACCACAAGATCGATCTCGCGATGGACGCGCTCCGGCTGCCGCCGGGTGAGGCGGACGTAAGCCAGATCTCCGGCGGCGAGCGGCGCCGGGTGGCGCTCTGCCGGCTGCTGCTCGAAGAGCCCGACATGCTCCTGCTCGACGAGCCCACCAACCACCTCGACGCCGAGAGCGTATGGTGGCTGGAGCGCTTCCTCGCCGAGTTCAGGGGCACCGTGGTGGCCGTCACCCACGACCGCTACTTCCTCGACAATGTCGCCGGCTGGATCCTCGAGCTGTACCAGGGCGCCGGTATCCCATGGGAAGGCAACTACTCCTCCTGGCTGGATCAGAAGCAGCGCCGCCTGGCGCAGGAAGAGAAGCAGGCATCGGCCCGCCAGAAGACGCTGCAGCGGGAGCTCGAGTGGGTCCGCCTGGCGCCCCGGGCGCGTCAGGCCAAGAGCAAGGCCCGCATCACCCGCTACGAGGAGCTGCGCGAAGCGGCCGAGCGGCAGACCGAGGGCACGGCCGAGATCCTGATTCCGGTGCCCGATCGGCTGGGCGAGGAGGTGGTGGTCGCCACCGACGTGTCCAAGGGATTCGGCGACCGGCTCCTGTTCGAGAACCTGACGTTCTCGCTGCCGCGCGGCGGGATCGTCGGCGTGATCGGACCCAACGGCGCCGGCAAGACCACGCTGTTCCGGATGATCACCGGCCAGGAGCAGCCCGACGCGGGCACGCTCACGGTGGGATCGACGGTGAACATCGCCTACGTCGATCAGAGCCGCGACGCGCTCGACGCCGGCAAGACGGTCTACGAGGAAATCAGCGGAGGCCAGGACCAGCTTCAGTTCGGCCGCCGCTCGGTCAACGCCCGGGCCTACGCGGCGGGCTTCAACTTCCGCGGGGCCGATCAGCAGAAGAAGGTCGGCACCCTGTCGGGCGGCGAGCGCAACCGGCTTCACCTGGCCAAGCTGCTCAAGAGCGGCGGCAACCTGCTGCTGCTGGACGAGCCGACCAACGACCTCGACGTGGACACGCTTCGGGCGCTGGAGGAGGCGCTGCTTGGCTTCGCCGGCTGCGCCGTGGTGATCAGCCACGACCGCTGGTTCCTCGACCGGATCGCCACCCACATCCTGGCGTTCGAGGGCAACAGCGACGTGGTGTGGTTCGAGGGGAACTACGCCGACTACGCGGCCGACCTCAAGCGCCGGAAGGGCGTGGACGCGAATCAGCCGCATCGGATTCGGTACAAGAAGCTGGTGCATTGAGGGGGCGGACGGAAAGTCGGAAAGACGGAAGGACGGAAGGACCAGAAGGCGGACCGGTTGCGGGACCGGACGTGGTACCCCGGTTCCATTTGGCTAGCCGCTCTGCCATTGTGCCGTCCGGCTCACCCTGGCTGCCCGTCGCGCAAGGTGTTTCCGTCCTGCCGTCTTTCCGTTTTTCCGTCCTTCGACTTTCCGTCCCTCGTCTTTCCGTCCGTCCATCTTTCCGCGTTTCCGTCCTTCCGTCTTCCCGTCTATACTTGGGCCAATGACGACCCCTTCCGGCCGCATTCCCTATCTCCCAACCCGAATCGAGGGACTGTCCGCGCTCGCGATGAACCTCTGGTGGGCCTGGAGCCGCGAGGCGCGGGCCCTGTTCCGCTCGATCGACGAGGCGCTGTGGCACCTTGCCCGGCATAACCCGCTCGAGCTGCTGTGCCGCGTGGATCCCGCCCGGATCGCGGCCTGCGCCAGCGACAGCGACTTCCTCCGCCGCTACGATGAGGTGATGACCCGGCTGGACCACGGCACCACCAGCCAGGACACCTGGTTCGCGCACGCCTATCCCGACCTCGACGGGCGTCCGGTGGCCTACTTCTGCGCCGAGTTCGGGCTGCACAACTCGGTGCCGATCTATTCCGGCGGCCTCGGCGTCCTGGCCGGGGACCACTGCAAGGCCGCGAGCGACCTGGGCGTGCCGCTGGTCGGCGTCGGGCTGTTCTACCGGAAGGGCTACTTCGACCAGCGGCTCCGGCTGGACGGTTGGCAGGAGGACAGCGACGAGGAGTACGACATCACGCTGACGCCGCTGGTGCCGGTAACGGGGAACCGGCAGGAGCCGTTCCTCACCGTGGTCGAGACCTCGGGCCGCCCGGTGCACGTGCGGGCCTGGCGGGTGATGGTCGGGCGGGTGCCGCTCTACCTGCTGGACACCAACCTTGAGCTCAACCACCCCGACGACCGCGCGCTGATGAACAAGCTCTACGCCGGCGGGCCCGACCTCAGGCTGCGGCAGGAGTGGATCCTTGGCGTCGGCGGCGTGCGCGTGCTGCGCGCGCTGGGCATCAACCCGGGGGTGTGGCACGCCAACGAGGGCCACGCCGCCTTCATGATGATCGAGCGGCTGCGCGAGTATCTCACCAACGGCGTACCGTTCGAGGACGCGGTCCACGAGGTGCGGGCCCACAGCGTGTTCACCACCCACACGCCGGTGCCCGCCGGACACGATGCGTTCGGGGTCGAGCAGCTCGAGAGCGTGGCGGGTCCGGTGTGGGAGGAGATGAAGATCGACCGCGACACCTTTTTCCGCCTCGGCGCGCATCCCGATCTGCCCGACCAGTTCCATATGACCGTCACCGCGATGCGCCTCTCGGCCGGAGTGAACGGCGTGTCGCGGCGCCACGGCCAGGTCTCGCGCAACATCTGGCGGGATCTCTGGCCCGGCCGACCGTGGGAGGCAGTGCCGATCGGCCACGTCACCAACGGGGTGCACCTCGCTACCTGGATGGCCAGCCCGGTCATGGCGCTGCTCGACGAACACCTGGGGCCGAACTGGGGCTCCCGCCTCGACGATCCAGGCTTCTGGGACCAGGTGCTGACGCTGGACCACGAGCACCTGTGGGAGGCCCACCTCCGGCTCAAGCAGATCCTGGCCAACTTCGTCCGCGAAGAGGCCCGCCGCCGGTTCGCCACCCAGATGAAGGAGGCGGCTCAGGTGGTCGGCGCGGGCACCCTGCTCGACCCCACGGCGCTCACCATCGGGTTCGCGCGGCGGTTCGCCACCTACAAGCGCGCCAACCTGATTTTCCGCGACCTGGAGCGGCTCCGCCGGCTACTGGTCGACCCCTGGCGGCCGGTGCAGATCATCTTCGCCGGCAAGGCGCATCCAGCCGACAACCCGGGCAAGGAAGTGCTCCAGAGCGTCTACCAGTTCACCCGCGACCCCGCGTTCGAGGGCCGAGTGGCGTTCCTGGAAGACTACGACATGCACCTGGCGCACCTGCTGGTGCAGGGCGTGGACCTGTGGCTCAATTTGCCGCGGGTTCCGCTCGAGGCCAGCGGCACCAGCGGGATGAAGGCCGCGCTCAACGGCATCCCCCAGCTCAGCACGCTCGACGGATGGTGGCAGGAGGGCTACGATGGGCTGAGCGGGTGGGCCATCTCGCCGGCCGGCGAGAGCGAGGACGCCGACGCCGCCGACGCGGACCGGTTCTACCGGCTGCTCGAGGAGCAGGTCATTCCTCTGTATTACACCCGGAACTCGGCCGGCGTCCCGCTCGGCTGGGTCGAGAAGATGCGGCACGCCCTGCGCCTCGCGGGCTCCAAATTCACCGCGCGGCGCATGATCCAGGACTACGTACAGGAGCACTACGCTCCGGCGATCGCCGGCGAGTCGTCGGGAGACGACCCGCCGACGGCCTGAGGCTTGGCACTATGGCCACCGGGCTGGAAACCGCCGCGCCGCCGCTCACGACGGCCAGCGGCACATCGGTATCCGTCGTGCACATCACGGCGGAATACTTTCCCTTTGCCCGCACCGGCGGGCTGGCCGAGGCCGTAAACGGGCTGGCGCATCACCAGCGCGCGGCGGGTCTCAACGTGCTCGCCATTCTCCCACTGTACCGCACGGTGCGGGACGTGGAGCCCGATCTCGAGCCGGTGGGGCCGCCGTTCCTGGTGCCGATGGGCGGGCGAACCGAAGAGGCCCGGGTGTTTCGGATAGCGGGCGCGCCAGGCCGACGGCCCGAGGTGTTCTTCATCGAGCACCTGGACTATTTCAACCGGCCCGGCATCTACGGCGAGGGCGCCGTGGACTATCCGGACAACGCCCGGCGGTTCGCTTTCTTCGCCCTGGCGGCGCTCACCGCCCTGCCCCGGCTGGTTACCGGGCCGGTGCTGCTGCACGCGCACGACTGGCACACCGCGCTGGTGCCGGTCTACCTCCGGGCCACCGCGGCCGGCGAGCGCCTCCCCGGCGCCACCAGCGTGCTCTCGGTGCACAACCCCGGGTACCAGGGCCACTTCCCGCCCGAGACCATGCCCGACGTCGGGCTGCCGTGGGAGTTGTACAACTGGCAGCAGCTCGAATGGTACGGCAAGGTGAACTTCCTCAAGGGCGGGCTGGTCTTCACCGACTTCGTCACCACGGTGAGCCCCACCCAGGCGACCGAGCTCCGGACGGCGGGCGGCGGGTTCGGGCTGCACTACAATTTCATGTTGCTGGGTAACCGGCTGGCCGGCGTGCTCAACGGGATCGACCAGCGGGAGTGGGATCCCGCCACCGACACCCAGATCACCGCCCGCTATTCGTCCGACCACCTGGAGGGCAAGCGGCGCTGCAAGGCCGCCCTCCAGCGCTCGTTCGGGCTGCCGCAGCGACGGAAGGCCCCCGTGTTCGGCATGACCGGCCGGCTGGTGACGCAGAAGGGACTCGACCTGATCCTCGGCGCCCGCGATCTGCTGGCGAGCGATGCCCAGTTCGTTTTCCTCGGCAGCGGCGAGCAGCGCTACGAGCAGGCGCTGGTTGAGCTGGCCGCCTCGGCACCCAACCGTATCGGGGTGCAGCTCGACTTCACCGACCGGCTGGAGCACCGGCTCATGGCCGGCGCCGACATCTTCCTCATGCCATCGCTGTACGAGCCCTGCGGCCTCACCCAGATGCGCTCGCAGCGCTACGGCGCGCCACCCGTGGTCCGGGACGTGGGTGGCCTGCGGGACACGGTGCAGGACGGCGTGACCGGCTTCTCGTTCGATACCTATACCTCCGAGGCCTTCAGCGAAGCGGCGTTCCGCGCGCTGGCCCGCTATGCCGATCCGCCGCGCTGGGAGGCCATGATGCGGGCCGGTATGGCGCGCGACTTCAGCTGGGAGCGGTCGGTCTCGAAGTACCTCGATGTCTACCGCCGTGCGCTCATCCACTCGGGGGCCAGGTGACCGGAGCGCCGATGGACTTCGTGCTCACGCTGCACAGCCATCTCCCGTACGTGCTGAATCACGGCCGCTGGCCACACGGGAGCGACTGGATCTGCGAGGCCGCGGTCGACACCTACCTGCCGCTGCTCGAGACGCTGCGCGGCCTGGGCGCCGAGCAGACGCCGGCCCCGGTGACGATCGGCTTCACGCCGGTGCTGGCCAACCAGCTCGCCAGCCCGGTGTTCGTGAAGGAGATGGAAGCCTTCTTCGAGCAGCGGCTCAAGGCGTGCGACGAGGCGCCGGCCTCGCTGGCCAAGACCGGCGAGAGCCACCTGCTGCCGCAGGTGGCGTTCTGGCGGTCGCGGCTCGGGCGGCTCCGCCGCCTGTTCCACGAGATTGGCGGCGACCTGGTCGCCGCCTTCCGCGCGCTCGAGGCGGCCGGCCGCCTGGAGATCATCGGCTCGGCGGCGACCCACGGCTTCCTGCCGCTGCTGGCCCGCGATGAAAGCATTCGGTTTCAGCTCGCCGTGGGCACCGCGGAGCATCGCCGGCTGTTCGGCCGGTCGGCCCAGGGCTGCTGGCTGCCCGAGTGCGCCTACCGCCCGCGCGGGCCATGGGCGCCCTGGCCGGGCGGGCCGCGGAGCCCGATGCGCCGCGGCATCGAGGAGCACCTGGCCGACGCCGGGTACCGGTTCTTCTTCGTCGACTCCCACCTCGCATCGGCCGGCAGGCCGCTCGGCCTCTCGGGCGACCCCCAGGCGCTGGACCCCGAGGTGCACCAACCGGCCGCGCGCGCCGGGGCGGGCGTCGCCACCCGGTCGCCATATCACGCGTATCGTGTGGCACAGTCGCGGGGTACCGATATCTCAGCCTTCGTGCGCGACCCGCGCGCCTCGATGCAGGTGTGGAGCCGGTTCGAGGGTTACCCCGGCGACGGCGCGTACCTCGAGTTCCACAAGATGCGCTGGCCGGGCGGGCTCAAGCTGTGGCGGGTGACGGGGCCCGGCGTGGACCTGGGTGCCAAGGAACCCTACGACCCGGCTGTGGCCAACGACCACGCTCGCGGTCACGGCCACCACTTCGCCGCACTGCTCGCTGGCATCGCCGACGCTGAGTCGCGCCACCGCGACGGTGTCGTGGTGGCGCCGTTCGACACCGAGCTGTTCGGCCACTGGTGGTTCGAAGGGCCCGACTTCTTGGGCGACGTCTACCGCGCATTGCGGGGACATCCCGGCGTTCGACCCACCACCGGCTCGCACCACCTGGGCCGCCACCCGACGCGCGCGGCGATCCGCATGCCGGCCGGCTCCTGGGGCGCCAACGGCGACTTTTCAATGTGGATCAGCGACCTGACGGCCTGGACCTGGCAGCGGCTGTGGCCGCTCGAGGAGCGGTTCTGGGACGTGGCGCCGAACGCGCTCCGGTCCGACGACACCCGCTTCATCCTGGCGCAGGCCGCCCGCGAGCTGCTCCTGGCCCAGTCCTCCGACTGGCAGTTCATCCTCTCCACGGGCGCCGCCGCCGACTACGGCGAGCGCCGGTTCCGCGAGCACTGCAGCGACACCGAGGAGCTGGTGCAGGTGCTCGAGGATGGCTCGGCGGCGGCGCTCGATCGGGGCCACCGCCGGGCCGCCGAGCTGGCCGAGCGCGACGCCCTGTTCCCCGACGTGCTGCCCGCGCTGGCGGCGGCGCTCGGAGGGTCGCGCTCGCTGGTCCTCGGTTGACGCATGCCGCCGATCCGGTTCGCGTTCGGCCTCCATCTGCACCAACCCGTCGGCAACTTCGACTACGTGTTTGCCCAGCACGTCGAGGACGTCTATCGCCCGCTGCTGGACGCGCTGGCCGACCGCGAGTTCCTCCCGGTAGTACTGCACCTGAGCGGCCCGCTGCTCGACTGGCTCGAGCAGCACGAGCCCGCCTACCTCGACCGGCTTGGGCGCCTGGCCGCGGACGGCCGGGTCGAGCTGTTGCTGGCCGGCTACTACGAGCCGGTACTGGCGTCGCTGCCGCGGACGGACCGGGTCGAGCAGATCCGCTGGTTCCACGAGGCGGTGCGGTGCCGCTTCGGGGTGGACGCGCGGGGCCTCTGGCTCACCGAGCGGGTATGGGAGCCCGAGCTCGCCGCCGATCTGGCCGACGCCGGCGTCCGCTACGCGCTGGTGGACGACCGCCACTTCCTCGTGACCGGCTTCGCGCCGCACCAGCTGCACGCGCCGTTCTGGACCGAGAGCGACGGCAAGCAGGTCGCGCTCTTTCCCATCGACGAGCGACTCCGCTACCTGGTGCCGTTCCGGCCGCCCGAGGAGAGCGCCGAATATCTGCGCCAGCTCCGCGCCGCGGGCCACGGCCTGGCGCTCCTGGCCGACGACGGCGAGAAGTTCGGCGGCTGGCCCGGCACCAAGGAGTGGGTCTACGGTAAGGGCTGGCTGGACCGCTTCATGGCGGCGATCGGCGGGCTGATTGATCAGGGCGAGGTGGTGCTGAGCCGGCTGGACGACGCGCTCGAATCGGTGCCCAGCGGCGGGCTGGCCTATCTGCCGACCGCATCGTATCGGGAGATGGAGGCCTGGTCGCTGCCACCCGACGGCGCGCTCCGCCTGGCCCGCCTCGAATCGGATCTCGGACCCGAGCGGCTGGCCGGCCCCGACGGAGCGCTCATCCGCGGGGCGCACTGGCGCAACTTCCTGGTCAAGTATCCCGAGTCCAACCGGATGCACAAGAAGATGATGGCGCTGAGCGCGCTGGCCCGCCGCGCGGGCGATCCGCCGGCGGTACGCCGCGCCATCGGCCGCGCGCAGTGCAATGACGCCTACTGGCACGGCGTGTTCGGCGGGCTGTACCTGCCCCACCTGCGCGACGCGATTTGGCGCAACCTGGCCGAGGCCGAAGCCGGCCTTCGCCGCGGGGAGGGCCTCGCCTGGGACGTGCTGGACATCGATGGCGACGGCTACGAGGAGATCTGGGTGCACGCGCCGGGTTTCTCTCTTCTCGTGGCGCCGGCGCGGGGTGGTGCCGTGGAGGAGTACACCGTCTTCGCCACCGGCCTCAACTACGCCAACGCCCTCACCCGGAGACGCGAGGTCTACCACGAGCTGGTCCCGGGGCCCGACCGCGCATCGACCGGCGAGGTCGAGCTCGGGCTCGACAGCGAGGATCGAGCGCTCTTCGTCGACCGGATCCTGCCCGAAAGCCTGCGGCCCGAGGACTATGCCCGGGGCACGTATCGGGCTGTTCGGTCGTGGGCTCGGCAGCGTTTTGGCCATTCGGTCGAGCGCCGCAAGGGAGGTGTCGAGATCGTGTGCACTGCGCCGGACGGCTCGGCGGGCGTCGAAAAGCGGGTCTGGTGCAATGCGGAGGGCAACGTCGAGGTGAGTTGGCGATGGGAGCCGTCTCTGGGCCAGGCCGGCGACCGCTTCTCCACCGAGCTGAGCGTGGCCGGCCCCGTGGTGCTGGTCGCCACGCCCGCGGCAGAGGAGTGGCGCTTCGAGATCGAGACCGTCGCCAAGTCTGAACGCGGGCTCGATCGAACCCGCCAGGGCGAATCCATCACGTTTCGCTGGCCGATGGCTGCGGGCGGCGCAAGCGTCGAGCTCACGGCCGGCGGCGGATAGGACGGAAGGACGAGAAGACGGGAGGACGGGAGGACGGGAAGACGGGAAGACGGGAGGAGTGGGAAGACGGCAGGAAAT
>Ga0308175_100003002_pt1 | contig 11621 bp, 8 predicted proteins | sample PhyCR1_3_FD_203893 | JGI IMG/M metagenome (GOLD analysis project Ga0308175, IMG submission 203893) | Soil microbial communities from UC Gill Tract Community Farm, Albany, California, United States - DLSLS.C.R1 | ecosystem: Environmental > Terrestrial > Soil > Agricultural land | place: USA... | reverse complement strand
GATTGCTTCTGCACCGAGGAGGTGAACGCCTCGACCAGCTGGTCGGGGTCGTCCCCGGCCCAGGTGCTGATCAGCAGGCTGAACGGCTCCTCACCGTCCGCGGTCCGCGGCACCCGTGCGGGCGCGAGCACCGCGGCGTTGGGCCGGGGCCGGCTCAACCCGGCGACCAGCCCGCGCAACAGCGCCCGGACCAGCCGCGGGCGGTCACCGGATGCCGCGATCGTGCGCACCCAGCGGCGCAGCGTGCTGGCGGCGTAGAGCACCCGCTCGGGCGGGGCGAGCCCGCGGGACCGGCTGAAGACCCAGACCTTGTTGCGCACCTCGAAGAAGAACCGGTCACCGGGGTCGACGTCGGTGGAGCCGTAGGCCCTGGTCTTGTGCACGACCACGCTGGCCGGGCAGTAGAGGCCGGCGTTGCCGCGGACGAGCCGGGTGGTGTACTCGAAGTCGTCGTTCCACAGGAAGTAGTCGGCCACCGGCAGGCCGCGGGCGCGCACGACCCGTGCGTCGCACATCACCGAGACGAACGACGCCGAGCGCACCGGCACCGCCCCCACCCGCGAGGCCGCGGCGAGCTCGTGACGCCGTGCGCCGGGCTTGCGCCGGGGAGTGTTCATCGGGTGGTCGCGCCCGTCGGTCCACACCACCCTGCTGGCCAGCAGCGCCGGCCGCCGGGGGCCGTCGTACTCCTGCCAGCAGCGCACGAGCTCGGCCGCCGCGGTCGGTGTCGGCACGGTGTCGTCGTCGAGCAGCCAGACCAGGTCGGGTCGGTGCACCAGGGCCCGCTCGATGCCCGCCGCGAACCCACCGGCACCCCCGGTGTTGGTCGCCAGCGTGAGCACGTCGAGCCCGTGGGAGGAGGAGTAAGACGACTCGAGCAGCTCGCGCGTGCCGTCCGTGCTCGCGTTGTCGACCACCACCACCGCGGCCGGCCGGTGGGTCTGGGCCCGCAGAGCCGCGACCGCCTCCTGCAGCAGTGCCATCCGGTTCCAGGTCACCACCACGGCGACCACCCGCGGGGTCTCGACGTCCGGCTCCTCCACGTCGGGCACCCTATGCCAGCGGGCCTGCCGCCGAGCCGGTGCGGCCCGCGGTCAGCAGGACGAGGAGAGGTCCGCTGAGTCGTTGGCCGCGTAACCGTCCTGCATGTTGCCGATCGAGCCGCCGGTGGTCTGCGCGTCCTTCGGTGCAGTGTGCTGCTTGCGGTGCCTGGCCGGTGCCGAGCCGTCCGACCTGGCGATCGCCTTGTTGACCATTGCCTGGATCTTCGAGATGTCGGGCCGCCCGGTGTTGATCACCGGCGGCACGAAGGAGACGGTGCGGATCGGCTGCTGCCGGGCCTTCAGGGCCAGCTGCATGAAGGTGTCCACCTCGGAGCGCGGCACGTCGGTGGTGACCAGGGCCTCGCTGGCCTTGGCGATCTTCTCGAACTTCAGCAGCACGGTCTGCGGGCTGAGCTGGTGCAGCATCGCGTTCATCACGCACTTCTGGCGCGCCATCCGGGAGTAGTCGTCGGCAGCCACCCGGGACCTGGCGAACCAGAGCGTCTGGTAGCCGTCGAGCTTGCGCCGGCCCGGCTCGATGTAGCCGGAGATCGGCGCGCCGATGCCACCGATCGGGATCCGGTCGCGCACGTCGAGGGTCACGCCGCCGACGGCGTCGACCAGCTTGCGGAAGCCGGCCAGGTTGACCATCGCGTAGTAGTTGATCTTCAGCCCGGTGATGCCCTCGACCGCCTCCGTGGTGGCCTCGACGCCCGGGTCGGGCACTCCCTTGAACAGGCTCTTGTGGTCCGCGGCCCAGGTGGCCAGCGAGTTCAGCTCGCACTCCACCCCGCAGTCGTAGCCGTGCGGGAACTGCTGGGCCATGATCGAGCCCTTGACGAACGGGAAGTTCAGCATGTTGCGCGGCAGCCCGAAGATCACCGCCCGGCCGGTCTGCTCGTCGATGCTCGCGACATTGATGCTGTCCGGCCGCAGGCCCCAGCGGTCGGCACCCGAGTCGCCGCCCAGCAGCAGGATGTTGAACCGGCCGTCGTGGCTCTGGGTCGTCTTCGCCGAGGTGAACATCGTGGCCAGCAGGTCCTTCTCCACGCCCACCACGTGGGAGGCGAAGAGCAGCGACCCGGCCATCGAGAAGCAGAGCACGCCGTTGATCCCCACCATCGCCAGCCGCTGCTGGCGGCGGAGGCTCAGCGGGTCGCCGAGCCGCCAGGCGTCGACGAACAGCCACGCCCAGCCGACCGCGAGCGCCATCAGCAGCATGCGCACCAGGCCCAGGACGAAGCCGTTGGTCACGAACCAGAAGACGAACGAGTGCGAGACCAGGCCGACGACCAGCACCAGCAGGCCGGTCAGCACCAGGGCGAACCAGATCCGCAGCGCGATCCGCCCGGTCTGTCGCCGGCCGGCGACGAGCTGCGCCGAGCCCGGCAGGACCAGCGTCATCAGCATCAGGGCCACGGCCCGGCGGAAGCGGACGCGCGCGGCGGCCGTGCTGCCGGAGGGGGCGTCGGAGCGACCGTCGGGCGAAGGCGGCATCGGCTGACCTCTCGTGGCGCGGGCGGGAAAACTGAGACTCCGCTCTGCGGGTCAGTATCACCAGTCACACCGGTCACACGAGGCACGGCGCGCCGGAGATGTCCAAGTCTGCGGGGTAGCCTCCCGCGCATGGCAGATCGGCCCTCCGGCGACCAGGACCCCGGCGAGTACGGCTGGCTCTACGGCCAGGGCCGGGGCCCGGGGAGGAAGGGCCGGCCCGCCACGAACGACGATCCGGAGCCGACCCGGGTGCTGCCGACCAGCCGGCGCCCCTCGGGAGATCGACCGGCCTCGTCCCGGTCCGGGCGCGCCGGAGTGCCGCCCCGACCGGAACGGCCGGCTCCGCCGCCCCCGCGCCGCCGGCGGCGGCCTCGGGTGCGCAACGTCGTACTCGGCCTGGTCGCGCTGTGGCTCGTCTTCCTGGTTGCGGTGCCGGCCTGGGCGTGGACGCAGATCCACAAGGTCGACGCGGACCCCGGCGGGGGGCGACCGGCCGCGCAGCCGGGTACCACCTACCTGCTGGTCGGCAGCGACTCCCGGCGCGGCCTGAGCAAGAAGGAGCAGCGCAAGCTCGGCGTCGGCGGCGTCGGTGACGTGGGGCAGCGCACCGACACCATCATGCTGCTGCACACCGGCGCGGGGCCCGACCTGCTGCTGTCGATCCCGCGGGACTCGATCGTGCCGATCCCGGGCCACTCCACGACGAAGATCAACGCTGCCTTTGCCTGGGGTGGTCCGAAGCTGTTGGTGAAGACCATCGAGCAGGACACCGGCGTGCGCATCGACCACTACGTCGAGATCGGCTTCGGGGGCTTCGTGAACTCCGTGGACGCCGTCGGCGGGGTGAAGATCTGCCCGACGCAGAACATGGACGACCCCCGGGCCAACCTGCACATCAAGAAGGGCTGCCAGCAGGTCGACGGCATCACCGCGCTCGGCTACGCCCGCTCGCGGCACACCTCGGCGCTGGGCGACATCGCCCGCGCCGAGCACCAGCGTGAGGTGGTCAGCGCGATCGGCAGCGAGGTCAAGTCGCCGCTGACCGTCCTCAACCCGCTGCGCTACTTCCGCGTGGCCGACGCCGCCACCTCCTCGCTGACGATCAGCAAGGGCACCGGCCCGATCGCCCTGGCGAAGTTCGCCTGGGCGATGACCCGGGTCAACGGCAAGAGCGGGCTGACCTGCTCGATGCCGATCAGCGACCTCGCCGTGCACTGGGACCGGCCTCGGGCGCTGCGGCTGATGAAGCTGATCAAGGAGGACCGCACCGACGACATCACCAAGCGGCTGTGCCAGAGCACCGGCCTGCGCCAGTGAGACCGGAAGCGGTGCCCCCGGGACCGGCGACATTCAGAAGAGCGTGCCCCGGATTTCCTTGCTCCGGCCGGTGAACTCCGCCACCACCCGCTCACCGCAGCGCACGGTCACGTCGTACACCCCGTCCCGGCCCTCGCGGGTGCGCTCCACCGCGACCGCCTCGAGCACGTCGCCGAGCCTGGTCGGGCTGAGGAACCGGATCTCCGCGCCCGCCGCGACCGTGCTCCGGTTGTAGGAGTTGCAGGCGAAGGCGAACGCCGAGTCCGCGAGCGTGAAGGTCAGGCCACCGTGGCCGATGTCGTGGCCGTTCACCATGTCCTCGCGCACGGCCATCCGCAGCGTCGCCCGGCCGGGACCGACGTCGACCAGCTCCATGCCCAGCCCCTGGCTGGCCCGGTCGGCCCCCCACATCGCCGCGGCCGCGCGGTGCGCAGTCTCCTCCGGAGTCACCCGCGCAGGCTAGCGTCTGGCCATGGAGCGCTGGGTCTGCGACCACTGCGGGACGACGGGCAGGACACGCGAGCACGAGCTCACCGAGGCGGTGCAGTGCCCGACCTGCGGGGAGCCGGTGACCCGGCTGCCGGGTTGAGTTTCCGCCCCGTCGACGGTCGATCGGGAGTAGGTTGCCCGAACCTGACCTCGACACGTATCAGGCGGCTCGGGACCGCCTCCTGCGGGATGTGATGACCATGCACGGCACCACCGGCGACTCCGCCGGGCCGGCGTCCGGGTCCCGGGGCGGTCCGGAGGCTCCCTGGCGCGACGCGGCGGAGGCCTTCCGGCGCTGGCGCGACGGCGACGCGCACGCCCTCGACGAGCTGGTCCGGCTGATGAGCCCGGTGCTGTGGCACGTGGTCCGGGCGACGGGGCTGGACCGCGACGCGGCCGAGGACGTCGTGCAGACCACCTGGCTCACGCTGGTCCGCTCCTCGGGGTCGGTGAACGACCCGCAGGCGGTCGGCCGCTGGCTGTGCACCACCGCGCGCCGCCAGGCGTGGCGGCAGTCCCGCACCTCCGGACGGGTGCGCGCGACCGACGACGAGGCCCTCGACGCCCGGTTGCCGAGCCAGGAGTCCCCGGAGCACGACGTGGTCCTCGACGACGAGCGGGCCCGGCTCTGGGAGGCCCTGGGCCGGCTTCCGGAGCGCTGCCAGAAGCTGCTGCGCATCGTCGCGACCGAGCCCCGCCCCGACTACGCGAGCATCTCCGACGACCTGCAGATGCCGGTCGGCAGCATCGGCCCCACCCGCGGTCGCTGCCTGGACAAGCTGCGCGCAGAGCTGGTGACCGCAGGAGGTCCGGCATGAACACCTCGGCCCCCGGCGACGAGCAGCTGCTCGAGGCGGTCCGCGACCTCTTCGACCAGGTGGACCCCCCGCCGGCGGACCTGGCCGACGGCGTGCTCGCCCGCCTCGGCGTGGAGGGGCTGGAGCTCGAGTACGAGCTGCTCTCCCTGGTCGACGCCTCCGGGCTGAACGGCGCCGTGCGCGGCGCAGCCGACGCCGCGCGCACCGAGACCGACGAGTCGGTGACGCTGGAGTTCGCAGGCAGCTCCTACCGCGTCCTGCTCCGGGTCGACACGCTGGCGGGCCGCCGCCGGGTCGACGGCTGGGTGGTCCCGTCGGTGCCGATGCGGGTCAGCCTGGTCCCCGATGCCGAGGACTCCGCGGAGCCGGGTCCCGGACTGGCCACGGCGCCCGACGAGAACGGCAGGTTCGAGTTCACCGCGGTCGAGCGCGGCCGCTTCCGGATCTGGCTGCACCCCGAGCCGCCGACCGACGGCCAGGAGGCGCGGCTCCCCTTCGCCACCCTCCCCTTCCTCATCTGACCAGAGGAGAGTCATGGACATCCCGCCCCGGAACAACGGCAGCGACCAGCCCCCGTTGCGTCATCGGGCCCGGCTCGACCAGCGCGAGCCCCGGGTGCCACCGGCCCACCTGCTCCAGCAGGTCGACGGCCGGGTGCTGGACCCCTCGACCGCCCTGGTGGTCAAGGGGGTGCGGCCGCGGTCCACGGCGTACGTCGGCCCACGGCTGACGCTCTCCCGGCAGGGCGACGTCGCCCAACAGCTCGACCTGCTCCGACAGGTGGCCGAGGACCTCGGCTGGGAGCTGACCGTTCCGGACGCAGACCGGGAGGTGCCCGGCCACCGGGGCCGCCTGGGCGTCGTCCGCGTCGAGCTGGACGTCAAGGACCAGCGCGCCACGCTCGCGCCCGACGGCTGGGTGCTGCTGCAGCAGGCGCGGGCGCGGCATGGTGTCGAGGCGATGCGCGGCGTGGGACTCGACCACGTGGTGACCGTGCGCGGGATCGAGACGGCGCCCTACCACGAGTCGGAGCCGTACCACGAGTCGGAGCCGTACCACGAGTCCGAGCCCTACCACGAGTCCGAGCCGGTGGGGCAGGGCTACTCGGCGGTGATCGCGACCTACGGTCGGCCCGGCAGTGGCGGCCGGCAGCCGGTCGCCTTCGTCGGTCCCCCTCCGCTGCGTCGCCCCGACTCCGACTTCGCCGGCCACCGCCGGCCGGTCGTCGCGGTGCTGGACACCGGCTGCGGGCAGCACCCGTGGCTCGACGGGGTGGTGCGCCGCGACGTCACCCTCGACGGCCGGGCGATCGGCTACCACGACGAGCGCACGGACCCGGAGCGCTGGCCGGACCAGGTCGGCCCGCTGGACGGTGGCCTCGACGACCTCGCCGGCCATGGGACCTTCATCTGCGGGCTCGTCCACCAGGCCTGCCCGGACGCCGACCTGCTGGCCTGGCGGATCGTCGGATCCGGCGGCCAGATCGTGGAGAGCGACCTGGTCGAGGCCCTCGCCGACATCGCCGAGCTGGCGCGCCGGCACCGCGACGGCGAGGACGGCGGCCACCCCATCGACGTGCTCAACCTCTCGATGGGCTACTACCACGAGACGCCCGAGGACGCACTCTTCGACCCGACGATCTACTCGATCCTGGAGCTGCTGGGCAAGTGCGGCACCGTCGTGGTCTGCTCGGCCGGCAACGACGCCACCGCCCGGCCGATGTTCCCGGCTGCGTTCGCCCCGTGGCTCGACGGCACCGGTCCGGTCGCGACCCCGATGGACGCGGTGCCGATCGTCTCGGTGGGGGCGCTGAACCCCAACGGCACGGACGCACTGTTCAGCAACACCGGCCCGTGGGTCCGTGCCTACGCTGCGGGCGCGTCCGTGGTGAGCACGGTGCCACCCTTCGACGGCGGGCTGCTGCCGGCCGCCCGGACCGAGGCCTACCAGCGGGTCCGCGAGTCGCTGGACCCCGACGACTACGCCGGCGAGTTCGCCGTCTGGAGCGGCACCTCGTTCTCCGCGCCGCTGCTGGCCGGGCGGGTCGCTGCCGCGCTCCTCCCGGACCTGCCGCCGCCGGGCGCCGCCGGAGACAGCGCCGCCGCGGTGTCGCGCTCCCGCGAAGTGGTGGCCGCGCTGACCCGCTGACGCCATGATGGCGGGGTGCGCACCGCCGAGGAGCTCCGTCAGCAGGCGGCCCGCGCCGTGCGCCGGGGCAACTTCCCCGGCGCCCGGTCGTTGCTCGACCGCGCGCGCCGGCAGGCGGTCGACGACCCCGACCTGCTCGCCCTCCTGGCGCTGACCGAGTCCTACCTGCTCGCCGAGCAGCACGACGCTGCCGAGGCCGTGGCGAGCTGCCGGCGGCTGCTCGCCTCGACGTCGGTCACGGACACCACGCGAGGACGGATCTGGTCCCAGATCGGCCTGCTCCAGCTGCGCAGCGGCGACGTCGAAGCGGCGCTGCACTCCTACACCGAGGCGGTCCCGCGCCTCAGCGGCTCGCCGGAGCACCTCGGCCGGGCGCTGCTCAACCGGGGCAACCTCCACCTGCAACGGCACCGGCCCGAGCTGGCCGCCCCGGACCTGCTCCGGGCCGCCGCCGAGTTCGCAGCCGCCGGCCTGGCCGAGTCGGAGGCCCGGGCGCGGCACAACCTCGGCTACGCCCGGATGCTGACCGGCGACCTGGTAGAGGCACTGAGGCTGATCGACGCTGCCGGCCGGGTGCTGCAGCCGCTCTCCGCCGCCTCCCGCGCGCAGAGCGAGCAGGACCGCGCCGAGGTGCTGCTCGCGGCGGGGCGTCCCCGCGAGGCCGGTCGAGCACTCGAGGCCGCGGCGGCCGCCTACGGCGCGCGCCGGATGCGTCGCTACCAGGCCGAGTGCGAGCTGGTGCTGGCCCGGACCCTGCTGCTGGAGGATCCAGCGCGCGCTCGGTCGGTCGCCCGGAGGTCGGCGCGCCGGTTCCGCAGCAACGGCAGCGAAGGCTGGGCGGTCCGCGCCGACGGGCTCGCGGTCGTCGCGGAGGTCGAGTGCGGCGCTCGGGCGCGCGCTCTGCTCCCCCGAGCCGACGCGATCGTCGCCGACCTGCGCGCCGCAGGCCACCAGCGCGACGCCGACCGGCTGGCCCTGTACGCGGCACGGCTCGCGCTGCGGCACGGCGATTCGGCCGACGCCGGCCGGCGGGTCGCCGCAGTCGGGGTGGGTCGTCGTACTCCCGTGGACATCCGGCTGCTGGCGCGCGAGCTCCGCGCGGAGCTTGCCCGCAGCCGGGGGCACGCGCGCAGGGCGCGCCAGCAGGTGCGCGCCGGTCTGGCCGACCTGCACGCCTGGCAGTCCAGCTTCGGCAGCCTCGACCTGCAGAGCACCCTCGTCGGGCACGGCAACAACCTGGCCCGCATCGGCCTGCAGCTCGCCCTCGAGGACGGGTCGCCCCGCGTCGTCTTCGAGTGGTCCGAGCGGGCGCGCGCGCTGGCCGCCCGGGTGACGCCGATCCGTCCGCCCCGGGACCCACAGCTCGCCGCCGACCTGGCCGAGCTGCGCGCGCTGGGTGACGACGGTCCCCGCGCCCGGCGGGACGAGCTGCACGGACGGATCCGCCAGCAGAGCTGGCTCGGCGAGGGCGGCGGCGAGGTCGGCGAGCCCACGTCGTACGACGAGCTCCGCGGGGCGCTCGGGCACCACGACACCGCACTGGTCGCCCACGTCGTGCTCGACGGCCGGCTCACGGCGCTCGTCGTCACCGACCGTGAGGCGGCGGTCGTCCCGCTGGGCGAGGCGGCCGCGGCCCGGGCGCTGCTCGACCGGGTCGCGGTCGACCTCGACCTGGCCGCCTCGCGCAGCGGCGGACCGATGGGCGAGGCCCTGCTGGCGTCCCTGCGCGTCGACCTTTCCCGAGCCGCCGAGGTCCTGGTCGGACCCGTGCTCGGCCTGCTCGGCGACCGCCGCGTCGCGCTGACCCCCTCCGCGCTGCTCGCCGGCACCCCCTGGACCCTGCTGCCCGGCTTCATCGGCCGACCGGTGGTGGTGCCGCCCTCGGCGACCCGCTGGCTGAGCCTGGTCGGCACCTCACCCGCCAGCGACGCCCAGGTCGGGCTGGTCGCCGGTCCCGGACTGCCGCGGGCCGAGGAGGAGGTCAGCCGCGCGGCCACGGAGTGGACGGGAGCCGAGCTGCTGGTCGGCGACAAGGCCACCGCGGCCCAGGTGCGCTGCCTGGCCGAGCGGGTCGACCTGCTGCACGTGGCCGGGCACGGTCACCACGCCGACGAGAACCCGCTCTTCTCCAGGGTCGACCTGGCCGACGGGCCGTGGTTCGGCTACGACGTCGACACCCTCGTCCGGACCCCCGACGTGGTGGTGCTCTCGGCGTGCGAGCTCGGCCGGGCGTCGGTGCGCTCGGCCGAGGAGACCGTCGGGATGACCGCGGCCTGGCTGCACGGCGGCGCCCGCACGGCGCTCTCCTCCCCCGCCCTGGTCGCCGACGACGTGGCCGGCGACGCCCTCGCCCGCTGGCACGGGCTCGTGGCGGGCGGACGGGCCCCGGCCGACGCGCTCGCCGAGATCGGCGCCGCGCTTGTCGGTGAGCAGCGGGCACCGCTGCCGTTCGTCTGCTTCGGCGGGGGCTGGTGAGCAGCGGACGTATCAGAGGGGCACCACGGTGCTCCTGAGGGTCGAACACGGGGGCGGCCCACCGACGCCCTTCGGGGGAGGCGTCGGTGGTCCGCCGACGTTCAACGCACCAGGACCGCCACGACCACGGCGACGAACAGCAGGCACAGGTAGTTGTTGGTGACGTGGAAGAGCACCATCGGCCGCGGGCGGGACCCGCGTGCCTGGGCCCGTCGCAGGGAGATCGTCGTGCCGAGCAGCCAGGCGCCCAGGGCCACGGCACACGCCGCGTAGACCGGACCCGCCGCGGGCACCAGCAGCAGCGACGCCAGCACGGTCGCGACCGCGTAGACCAGCATCTTGCGGGCCACCACGTCGGCCGGCGCCACGCTGGGCAGCATCGGCACGCCCGCCGCGGCGTAGTCCTCGCGGAACCTCATCGCCAACGACCAGAAGTGCGGCGGCGTCCACAAGAACACCACCAGGGCGAGCACCAGTGCCGGCCAGCCGACCGTGCCGGTGGCCGCCGCCCACCCGACCAGCACGGGGAAGCAGCCCGCCGCACCACCGATGACGATGTTGGCGGTCGTGCGGCGCTTGAGTCCCAGGGTGTAGACGAAGACGTAGAAGAGGATCGCGGCATCGGCCAGCACCGCTGCGAGCCAGCCCGCGAACACGACGAGCACGGCCGTGCCGGCGATGCCGAGCAGCCAGGCGAAGGCCAGCGCGTGTCGCGGGTCCAGCGTGCCGCCCTCGACGGCGAGCGGCCGGCGGGAGGTACGGCGCATCCGCGCGTCGATGTCCCGGTCGCAGTAGCAGTTGAACGCGTTTGCGCTCGCAGCGGTGAGCGTGCCGCCGGCCAGGGTCGTGAGCAGGAGCAGCACCGGCGGGAAGCCGGCGTCGGCCAGGACCATCGCCGGGATCGTGGTGACCAGCAGCAGCTCGATGATGCGCGGCTTCGTCAGCGCCAGGTAGGCGCGCCACCTCGCGGCCTGCCGGGCACCGCTGGCCGGACGGGCCAGGTCCGCGGTGGTCATGGCCGTCCTCCGTCCGGTGACCCGACGGGAACGGCGGGCGACTGGGTCCTCCGGGCACGGCGAGCCAGCTCGTCGCTCCGCTGCTGACGCCGACCGTCCTCGTCGAGCCACTGCAGGAGCACGACCGCCATGGCGGGCACCACCGTGAACATCCCGGAGATCCACATCACCGTGCCGGCCGCGCGCTGGTCGGCGAGTGGCGAGGAGCCCCAGGGCGGGGTGTCGACCAGGTAGGAGGAGTAGAGCACGTGACCGCTGTCGGCGATCGCGACCCCCAGGAAGGCCATCACCGGCATCGCCAGGAAGAGGTAGAGCAGCCGCGCCGGGTGGCCCATCCGGTGCGGCGCCGGGTCGACACCGACGGCAGGCCACCAGAAGAGCAGTGCAGTGAGGAAGTAGGCCAGGTGCTCGACCTCGTGCACGCGCTCGTGCCGCAGCGCGAGCTCGTAGAACGGCGTCAGGTGGCTGCCCACGAGCACGGTCGCGAACAGGGTGAGCGTGGTCACCGGATGGGTGAGCACCCGCACCCACCGGCTGCGCAGCACCCCGACCAGCACCCTGCGCCGGAACCACGGCAGGTCGGCACGCAGCAGCAGTCCCACGGGGCCGCCCAGCAGGAGCAACGGGGCCGCCACCAGCTGCAGCAGCAGGTGCTGCACCATGTGGGCCAGGAACGAGGACTCGGAGAAGACGTCGGGCGGCCCGTCCAGCGCCACCACGAGGGCCAGCAGGCCCAGCGCGAAGGCCATCGGTCGCGACCGCGCCCGCACCGGAGGCCGTTCCCGGACGCGGCCGGCGGCAGCGGGGCGGGCGGCCGC
>Ga0308175_100003001_pt1 | contig 11623 bp, 11 predicted proteins | sample PhyCR1_3_FD_203893 | JGI IMG/M metagenome (GOLD analysis project Ga0308175, IMG submission 203893) | Soil microbial communities from UC Gill Tract Community Farm, Albany, California, United States - DLSLS.C.R1 | ecosystem: Environmental > Terrestrial > Soil > Agricultural land | place: USA... | reverse complement strand
GGTAGTCGGACGGCGTGCTCCCCGCAGCTACCCGGGCAGCGCGCTGCGCGGCCGCGCGGGTGGAACCGCGGCCAGTAATGCACGGGTGTAGTCCTGCTCGGGAGATTCGAACAGCTGCGCGGCGGGCCGGTATTCGACCGCTTCGCCGTCACGCATGACGAGCACGTCGTGGCTCATTCGTTGGATGACCGCGAGATCGTGCCCGATGAAGAGGTAGGTCAGATTAAGCTCGCGTTGCAGATCCGCGAGCAGGTCGAGCACGCGCGCCTGGACCGAGACGTCCAGCGACGCAGTCGATTCGTCGAGGATGAGCAGGTCGGGTTCGGTGGCCAGCGCCCTGGCGATGCTGACCCGTTGACGCTGTCCGCCGGAGAGCTCGTGCGGGTAGCGCGAGGCGAACGCCGCAGGCAGTCCGACGAGTTCAAGCAGTTCCGCCACCCGTTTCTGACGCGCCTGCTTACCCTTCGCGAGCCGGTGGACCCACAGCGGCTCGCCGATCGCCGCTCCCGCCCTTGTGCGAGGGTTGAGCGACGAGAACGGATCCTGGAACACGAGGCTGATGCGCCGCCGCAGCGCCTTCACGGCGGCTCCCCGCACACCGAGCCCGTCCAGTGAGGCGGCGCCCGCGTCGGGCTTGACCAATCCCGTCAGCGACGCCGCGACCGTCGACTTGCCCGAACCGGATTCGCCCACCAGGCCGAGTGTCGTGCCGTGCCGAATCTGAAAACTCAAGTCCTTCACCGCGTGTACGGTCGATCGGCCGACCGGCGTCGTCACCGGAAAACGCACGTCGAGCCCCTCGACCCGCAGCAAGACCGGTGCCTCGGAGTCCGCAGGCGGTGGACCGGGCGCACCGATGAGCGGGCGCGCATTCAGCAGCTCCCGCGTATAGGGCTGCTGCGGATTGTCGAACACGTCGAGGACCGGCGCCTGCTCGACGGCCTGACCGTCCTGCAGCACGGTCACGTCGTCTGCGACCTGGCCGATCACCCCGAGGTCGTGGCTGATCCACACCACTGCAGTGCCGAAATCCCGTTGCAGATCGCGGACCAAGTCGATGATCTGCGCCTGGGTCGTCACGTCCAGCGATGTGGTCGGTTCATCGGCGATCAGCAACTCGGGGTCACACGCCAGCGCGATCGCGATCATGACCCGCTGCCGCTGGCCTCCCGACAGCTGGTGGGGATAGGAGTTCAGCCGCGTCTGCGGTTGCGGCAACCCGACCGCCTCCAACAGCTCCAGTGCGCGACCCCTGGCCTGCTGCCTGGTCATGTTCCGGTGGGCTTCAAGGGATTCCGTGATCTGACGCTCGACTGTCAACAGGGGATTGAGAGATGTTCCCGGGTCCTGGAAAACGAAACCGATGCGGCCGCCGTGTACCTCGCGCAGCAGCCGGGCCGACGCACCGACGAGCTGTGCCGGTGCCGAGTCCGCCGCACCGGCAAGCGTGCTCGTACCGCTGATCACCGCGCCGGGTGCGTCGAGCAGCCCGGTGGCCGCCAATACGGTCATCGACTTGCCGGAGCCCGATTCGCCGACGATGCCGAGCGTTTGATCGCGCGCAACGTCGAAGGAGATACCGCGCACGATCTCGCGTCGACCGATCCGAACCCGAAGATCGCGCACACCGAGAACAGGATCAGCCACTGCGCCTCCGAGCCTCGATCATGGTGCGCTGCTTGGGATCCAGCACATCGCGCAACCCGTCGCCGAGCAGATTGAACGCCAGCACCGTCACGACGATCGCGGCCCCGGGGAACACCGCCATCCACCAGGCGAGTGTGACGAAGCCCTGGGAGTCGAAGATCATCCGGCCCAACGACGGTTGCGGCGGTTGGATGCCCAGCCCGAGGAACGACAAGGCCGCCTCCGACAGGATCGCGAAAGCGAGCGACAGCGACGTCTGCACGATCAGCGGCCCGGCGATGTTGGGCAGGATGTGCCGTCCCAGCATGTAGAGGTGGCCGGTGCCCATCGTGCGCGACACCTGAACGAAGGGTTCCACCCGCACGCTCAGCGTGCTGGCGCGGGCCACGCGCGCGAAAATCGGTGTGTACACGCTGCCGATCGCCAGGATCGTCGTCGTCACACCGGGTCCCAGGATGGCCACGACTGCGAGGGCGAGCAGGAGCACCGGGAACGCGAACATCACGTCGACGACCCGCATCACGACCGTGTCCAGCCAGCCGCCCCGGTAGCTGGCGATAAGACCGATCGTCACACCGACCACCACGGCGAACGCCACACTCACCACCGCTACTCGCAACGACGCCTGGATGGCGACCAGCACCCGCGAGAAGATGTCGCGGCCCAGTTCGTCGGTGCCGAACCAATGTTCGCCGCCGGGGGGTCGTAGGGCGTTCGGCACATCGATGTCATTGACGCCGAACGGTGCGATCCATTGGGCGGTGATCGCGACGACCACCAGGACGGCGAGGACGATTGCACTCACCACGGTGACCGGATTGCCCGCCAGCAGCCGCACGGCCGAGAGCCGGGTCTGCTCCTCGGCCGTTGTGGTGTCGGCGGGTGTGCACGTCGTCATGACAGCCGAATCCTCGGGTCCACCACCGCGTACAGCGCGTCGACGATCAGGTTGATGAGCAGGAACAGCGCCGCGATCAGCAGCACCGCGCCCTGGATGACCGGATAGTCGCGGGCCGCGACGGCGTTGTACACCAGCCGGCCCAGGCCGGGCCAGGCGAACACGACCTCGACCACGATGACACCGCCGAGGATCGTGGCCAGCTGGATGCCGGTGATCGTCAGCACCGGGATGGCCGCATTTCGGACGGTGTGCCGCATCGTGACCACCCGCGGCGGTAGCCCCTTCGAGCGCGCCGTGCGCACGTATCCCATTGCCGCCACTTCCAATACGGCCGAACGGATGTAGCGCGTCATGATGGCCGCGGCGACGAGGCCGACGGTCAGCCCTGGAAGGATCACATGCCGCAACCAGCCCGCGGGGTCGTCGAACAGCGGCCGGTAACCCGACGTCGGCAGCCAGTGCAGGGTCGACGCGAACAAGGCGATCAGCAGAATGCCCATCCAGAAGTCGGGGATCGACACACCGAATTGGCTTGTGACGCGGACGATCGCGTCGCTGGCGCGGCCCTCGTGCAGCGCGGACCAGATGCCTGCGGGCAGCGCGATGAGCAATGCGATAACGATTCCCACGAACGCGAGCGAGACGGTCGCGGGCAGGCGCTCGAGCAGCGTGACCGTCACGGGGTCGCCGTTGCGGAAGCTCACACCGAGGTCGCCGGTGAGCGCAGAACCCATGTAGCCGAAGAACTGTTCGATCAGCGGGCGGTCCATGCCGCTTGCCGAACGCAGCGCGTCATAGGCCTGCGGTGTGTAGCGGGTGCCGAGCGCGATGCGCACGGGATCGCCCGGTACCACATGCACGAGCGCGAAAACCACGACGAGCACCCCGATCAGGACGACGATCGAGTACAGCAGCCGTCGCGCAAGAAAGCGGACTACAGGGTTCGTCACCAAAACCGGCGATCTACCCAGCCGGGTCATTGTGTTCCGCCTTCGGTGATGCTCGCGGTGCGGAATCGGATGGCTTTGTCGCGACGTGCATCGTAGTTGGACATGTCCTTGGTCCACGCCTGGATGACCGACGGGTTGTAGAGGTAGATGTAGCTGCATTCGTCGCCGATGATCGTCGCGGCCTTGCGATAGATCCCCGCCCTGGCATCCTGGTTCGTCTCGACGCGGCCCGCGTCCAGGAGTCGGTCCACTTCGGGATTCGAATACTTCTGGGCGTTGCTGCTGCCGTTGGTGTGGTGCTGTGCGTAGTAGAAGTCGTCGGGGTCGATGTTTCCCAGCCATCCCATCATCAACATGTCGAAGTGTCCGCTGTTCTGTTCGTCGAGCCAGGTGGCGAAGTCGACGGTGCGGATGTTCACCGTGATGCCAAGTGGGGCAAGGTTATCGGCGATGATCTGCGCTGCGGTGACTGTTTCCGGGTACTCGGTGGTGACCAACATGTCGAGGTTCTGCGGTGACGCGTTCGCTTCGTGCAGTAGGCGCTTGGCCTGCTCGATGTCGTAGTGATATCTGTTGTAGTCGGTGTACCAGAAACTGCCTTTGGGAACCGCGAGTTGATTCTTGGCCGCGGTGCCGTAACTGGTGGCCGCAACGATGGCGTCTCGGTCGATTCCGTAGGCGATGGCCTGGCGAATCCGCATGTCGTTCCATGGCTTGCGGGCCTCGTTGAGCGCGAGGTACCAATAGTCGTTGCTCGGCGTGACCGCGAGGTTGACGGAGTCGTCGTCTTTGATCTGGTTGACGCGCTGCGGCGGAATCGAATCGGTCCAATCGATTTCACCGACCTGCAGCGCAGACAGTGCGGTCGACTTCTCCGGGATGAATCGGAAGATCACGCCCGAAACCTTCGGTGCGCCGGCCCAGTAGCTCCCATTGGCCTTCAGCGTGATCGCGTCACCACTCTTCTGGCTTTCGAAGGCGAATGGTCCTGTGCCGATCGGGTGCGTGGCGATCTGACCGCTTTCGACATTCTTGCGCTGCACGATCGCCATGCCCTTGAAGCCACCGAGGTTGGTCAGCAGGTTCGGTGTGGGTTGCTGGAGTCGGATGACGACCGTTGATGGATCGGGTGCCCGGACATCGGTTACCGCACTGAGCTTGTCGGCGTTGGAGAGCTCTTCGTCGATGATGCGCCGGTACGTGTACACGACGTCCTCGCCGGTCAACGGGCTGCCGTCGTGGAAGGTGACGCCGCGGCGAAGATGGAAGGTCCAGGTGAGCTGGTCGGGGCTGACCTGCCACGACTCGGCGAGCGCCGGGCGCATCTGGAGGTCCGCGTCGGGTTCGACAAGCGTGTCATAGACGTTTTCGAGAACCTCGAACGAGAAGTAAGCGCTGGTCTTGTTGGGGTCGAGCTGGTCGGGTTCACCCGCGATGGCCGCGACAAGCCGTCCCGACGAACCACCGCCGAGGTCGACTCTCTCCCCGGTTGAGCAGGCGCTGAGGGTCATCACCAGTGAGGCGACGATGCCGACAGCGGTGCGCATCGCCGCTCTGGTCATCACCATCACCCCGGATTCGTCGCCCTCCGCTTATTACCCTGCTTCCGTAGTGATCGAAACGCGCGGCCCCGGCTGTTCAGTTTACATTGAGTGCTCTATGATTTACCCATGGCCAAGCCGCCATTGTCGATGAAGCCGACCGGTTGGTTCCAAGTCGCGTGGTCCGACGAAATCAAGGTCGGCGACGTGCACCGGATGAAATACTTCGACCGCGAGATGATCGCCTGGCGAGCGCAGTCAGGGCGATTGACGGTCATGGATGCCTATTGCGAACATCTGGGCGCACACCTCGGCTACGGCGGCCATGTCGAGGGCGAGGTCATTCAATGCCCCTTCCACGGGTGGCAGTGGAACCACGAAGGCCGCAACGTCTGCATCCCCTATGAGAACCGGCCCAACCGGGGCAGGCGCATGCAGACCTATCCGGTGGCCGAACGCAATGAGTCCGTGTACATGTGGCATGACGTCGTGGGGCGGGAGCCGTATTTCGATGTCCCCGACGTGTTCTCAAGCTTCGACGACAGCAGCAGTGCTGCGGATTACTATCCGCAGCAGCGCTTGTTCCGGGCACGCCGGGAGATGCATCCGCAGTACGTCCTCGAGAACGGTGTCGATTTCGCACATTTCAAGTTCGTGCACAACACGCCGATCGTGCCGGTGTTCACCCGGCACGACTTCGACCAACCGGTTTCCTACGTCGACTTCACGATCACGTTCGAGGGCGACGACCAGCAGAACATCGAGGACGTCAAGAGCGGTGTGGAGGCCATCAACGGAGGCCTCGGTATCGCGGTGACCAAGAGCTGGGGCATGGTCGACAACCGCACGATCTCGGCCATCACCCCGATCGACGAGTCCACATCGGATGTCCGGTTCATGGTCTACATCGGGCGGACAGCGGGCAAGGACGCCCCGCGCGCCGAAGCGAAGGCAGAAGAGTTCGGCGAAGAGGTCATCCGGCAGTTCGCCCAGGACATCCATATCTGGCAGCACCAGCGCTATTCGGATCCACCCGCGCTGTCCAGCGCCGAGTTTGCGGGGTTCACCGCGATTCGCAACTGGGCCAAGCAGTTTTATCCCGACGGTATCGGCGGCAGCGCCGCCGAAGTCTACGAAGCATTGCAGAAAGGCTGACCCTCGATGAATGTTCGTGCCAGTCAACCGATCCGCGTATTCCAGGTCGCCACCGGCAATGTCGGCTCGGAGATGATCAGACGCATGGCGCATCAACCCGACCTCGAGTTGATCGGCGTGCACTGCTACTCGCAGGACAAAGTGGGTAAGGACGTCGGTGAGCTCGTCGGTATCGGGCCGAATGGTGTGATCGCAACCGGGTCGGTCGACGACATCATCGCCGCCGATCCCGACGTGCTCACCTTCCACGGCGTGTTCCCCGACGAGGACCTCTACGTGAAGGTCCTCGAAGCCGGCATCGATATCGTGACGACCGCGGACTGGATCACGGGCTGGCACCGCGACACCAACCACCCGCATCCCTCTGGAAAGCCGGTCTCACGACTCCTGCGAGAGGCGTGCGAGAAGGGCGGCGCCACTTTTTACGGCACCGGGATGAATCCCGGGGTGAACCAGATCCTCGGTGTGGTGTGCTCGTCCGACGTCTCCGAGATCGAGAACATCACCACGATCGAGTCCGTCGACGTGTCATGTCATCACTCGAGGGATACCTGGATGGAGGTCGGGTACGGCCAGCCGGTCGATAACCCGGAGATCCCTGGCAAGCTCGAGAAATACACCCGCGTCTTCGCCGACAGCGTGCTGATGATGGCCGACTGCTTCGACCTGCAGCTGGACGAGGTCAAGTTCACCTACGAACTCGGCGCCTGTACCAAGGATGTCGACCTCGGCTGGTACAAGCTGCCGAAGGGCTCGCTGGGCGGCAACTACATCAAGTACCAGGGCATGGTCGACGGGGTGCCCCGAGTCGAGACGCACCTGGAGTGGCAGATGACGCCAGACACCGACCCGAGCTGGAATATCAAGGGCTGCTACATCACTCAGATCAAAGGCGACCCCTGCATCTACAACAAGCACATGATCTTTCCGAAGCCCGGTGTCGACCTGTCGAACCCGGACAACTTCGCCTCGATCGGCATGACGATCACGGGAATGCCTGCCCTGAACGCCATCAAGGCGGTCGTCGCGGCGCCGCCGGGTCTCGTGACGAGCGCCGATCTGCCGCTGCGCGGGTTCGCCGGGCGCTTCAAGCTGTGATCGGCGTCAGGCGACACTGAGTTCGAGTCTTTCGAGCCGCCTGGAGAGCAGGCTGGGTAGCCACCGCCCGGTGTCGATCGCCTCCAAATGCGTCGTGCGCTCGAGAAGCTGGCCGATCACGATTCTGGCCTCCAAGCGGGCGAGTGCGGCGCCGACGCAGAAGTGCACGCCCTTGCCAAAGCTGATGTGGCCCTTTCCGCCGGGACGATTCAGGCGAAATTCGTTGGGATCGTCGAATTGTGACGGATCCCTGTTTGCCGCGCCCCACAGGAGCAGAAGGCGCGATCCGGCGGTCAATTCCACGCCACGCAGCGTGATGTCGGTGACCACGTGGCGGTAGTGGCCCCGGAATGGCGGCTCATAGCGCAGAACTTCTTCGAGGAATACGCCCAACAGATCCGGGTTTTCGCGCACCTGCCGTTGGATGTCGGGACGGCTCGCCAAGATATGGGCCGCTGACCCGATCAACGATGCGGTGGATTCGCCGCCCGCGCTGAACAATGTGATGATCATGGGCAGCGCAGTCAATTCCGCCAATTGGCCTGAGGCACGAGCCGTTGCAACGACACTGAGCAGATCGTCTCGTGGTTCGGCGGCAGCCCGATCGAAATGTTCGACGACGTAACTGGCGAGCTCCAGAGTCGCAACGCCCGCAGCCGCGAGTTGATCTTCGTCTACAAGTCCTTCGACCACTTTGGTGCTTGAGTACCCCCATCGCATCAGTTGTTCGATGTCGACATCGGGCACACCGATCAGTCGCGTGACGACCATCATCGGCAGTCGGTTCGCCATCGCCGACATCCACTCGATGGTGCCGCCTTGGACGCCTTCATCCCACAGTCTGTCCGCGGTTTCACCGACGAACAACTCCAGTTCGTTGATGCGTTTGGCAGCCAACTGCGGCACCAACAACTTCCGGTGTACGGCATGGGCAGGATCGTCCGCGGTCGCGAGGGCCTGGATGTCTCCACCGAGTTCCCCCATCGGGAACGTGCCCAGCTTTCCGCCGTGGTACGTCATCGTGGCGGTGAGGTTCGAGGAGAAGTCCTGCGGCCGGGCGATTACCTCATTGACCGCGTCCCAGCTGCACACCGCGTAGAAGCCCGAGTCACCGACTGGATGAATCGGCCCCGCAGCCAGCATGCGTTCATACAACGGGTACGGGTCCTGAACGAATCGGTCGTCGAACAAGTCGAGGCCGAGGTGGTCTTCGCGCCCGCGCATCCGTCAAGGCTGATCGAGGCCGATGGACCGCGTCAATGTTCGGCGGGGAAGTTGAAAAGCGCAGGTCCGTCGTGCTCTGGTTCGCCGTCTCACATCGCTATCCAGACCTGCAGAAGGTGTGAGAATTCTGGTCAGATCTGTCTCAACATGAGAAAATGAGCCCGTGGCACGCAGCGACTGGCTGGTTGGCGGTGATCGGCGCACCGCGGCCGCGGAACGCATCTACGCGGCGGCGACCGAGGTCATCGCCCGCGACGGATACGAGGCATTCGACATAGACGCCTTGGCCGCCCTCGTTCACTGTTCCCGCGCGACGATTTACCGCCACGCCGGCGGCAAGGCCGAGATCCGCGACGCCGTTATGGTGCGCGGGGCTTCGCGGATCGTCGATGCGGTGCGGACGGCCGTCGGCGGCCTGAGTGGGGCGCAGCGGATCGTCACCGCGATCACGGTGGCGCTCGAAGAGATTCGATCCGATCCGCTCGGTCAGCTGATGTTCGGCGCGATTCGCACCGGCGAGGACAGTGCCTGGCTCACCGAATCACCGGTCGTGGCCAGGTTCGCGACCGAACTGAACGGTCTGACCGACGACGACACGCACGCCGCGCAGTGGATCGTCCGCGTGGTGCTGTCATTGCTGTATTGGCCGATCGGGGATGGGGACGTCGAGCGTCAGATGGTGAAGCGCTTCGTCTCTCCCGCATTCGCACCCTGAATAGAATCGAAACCCGATCATGGCCACCAACGTCTCGCCGCGCCGCCCGACAAACGGAAAGCAGCTGCGGGCGGACCGCACACGCGCGATGGTGATCGGCGAGACCGTGCGATGTGTCATCGAGGAGGGTTTCGGCGCCGCTTCCGCCAAGCACATCACCGAGCGCGCGGGTGTCACGTGGGGAGTGATCCAATACCACTTCGGCGACCGCGACGGCTTGTTGATGGCGGTCGTCGATCGCGGGTTTGCCGAGCTCCTGGAGACGCTCAACGGCATGGAGCCCGAATTGAGCTCTACCTCTGGGCATTCCCGCGCCGAGCTCGTCGTGAACGCTGTGGCCGACGCGTTCTTGAGTCCGACATCGGTTGCGGCACTTGAGATCCTGATTGCGACGCGCGCCGACCGAGCTGACGTCGACCAGCAGCACCTGCTCGAACTGTTCTCCACCCTGACCCGACTCGGTCGGTACGTCGCCGACGGGCTCGAGACCGAGCGTGCCGACGCTGTCGGCAATCTCATCTGGACCACGTTGATGGGCGCCATGGTGGCCAAGATGGCGGTTCCCGGGCCCGTCGATGTCAGCCGTGAATTACGGGCTCTGACCGACGTCATCGCCGCATACGTCGATCAGCACCAGGAAGACTAGAGCTCGCAACATCATGGCAGTTCTGTCATAAGCCGGTCGACCGATATCCGGGGTCCGGCGAAGAACGGGACCTCCTCGCGCACGTGCCTCCGGGCCTCGGTGGCGCGTAGCTCACGCATCAGGTCGACGATTCGATGCATTTCCTGCGCCTCGAACGCGAGGATCCACTCATAGTCGCCGAGCGCGAACGCCGCCATGGTGTTGGCCCGCACGTCCGGGTAGTCGCGCGCCTGCTGGCCGTGAGCTGCGAGCATCGTTCGCCGGTCGGCGTCGGGCAGCAGATACCAGTCATAGGAGCGGACGAAGGGATACACGCACAGGTAGGCACCCGGTGCCTCGCCGGCGAGGAACGCAGGCACATGGGTCTTGTTGAACTCGGCGGGCCGATGCACGGCCGCCGAGCTCCACACCGGTGTGCTCGCCCTGCCCAGTGTGGTGGATCGGCGCAGCTCGTTGTAGGCGGACTGCAGCGCCTCGATGCTCTCCGCGTTGGTCCACACCATCCAGTCGGCGTCGGCGCGGAGACCGGCCACGCAGTAGAGCCCGCGTAGCGTTACCTCGCTGTCGGCGAGCCCGTCGAAATAGGTTCGAGCGTCAACGATCGCCGCGGCCCGGTCCTCGCCAAGAGCCCCGGGTTCGACTCGAAACACCGAGAACATCTCGTAGCAGATCCCCGCATTGATCCTGCGGTAGTCGGTGGCCAACTCAGCTCCGTTCGACGCTCCGCAGGCGCGGTTGGATCTGCCCACGATCAAGCGCGGGGACATGTTCCGGCCTGGATGCCATGACGAACTGGGAGACCCCACGCAGTTGCTGGTCGATGTCGATCAACCCGGCCGTCGCGAAGAACGCCGGAACCGTCGTGCGGTCGAAAACCTGCACGTCGCAGATCGTCGCCCCCAGGGCAAGGACTTTTCGCGCCAGCGAGGACTCGCGACCGTAGCTGGTGAGGACCGCGATCCGCCCGAGCGGTGCGAGCACCCGCACCATCTCGCGCAGCACACCCATCGGCTCCGGCACGACATGAAGCGCGCCGAAACTGCACACCGCGTCGAACGCGCCGTCGTCGAAGGGCAGGCTCAGTGTGTCGGCACGCATGTAGACCACGCGGTCGTGGCTGTTCTCACGCGCGGCGCGCTGCATCATCTGCACCGAGTCGTCCACACCGATGACGAACCCGTCTCCGGTCAGCCTGCTGGCGAAGAAGCTGGTCAAGTCGCCGGGCCCACAGGCTACGTCGAGCACACGCTGCCCGCCCTCGAGATGCAGCGCAGCGGCGGCTTGTTCACGCTCGGCGGACACCGAGAGTCCGTGCATGCGCGCCCGCTGCGCCAAGGTAAGTCGGGTCGGGTCGACTGTCCCGAGCAGGTCCGTATACCCGTCGCAATGTTCAAGTGAGCGCAGTGCCTCGTGGCGGATCAGCCCGCGCGCAAGCGCAGGCGACCACAGGGCGTCATCCGCGTCCGCCCCGGACTGGTGGGCGGTCATGTCTAGGTCACGTGCGAGGGCGCCGATCGGTTCACCGAATCCGGGCTGTCGATATGCGCGGGCCACCAGATCCGCGCTCCAATCAGTGTGAAGAGGGCTGGGACCACCACGGTGCGCACGACGAACGTGTCGAGCAGAATGCCCAATCCGACAATGACTCCAAGTTGAGTGAGCACTATCAGCGGAAGCACAGCAAGCACACAGAAAACGGCCGCCAGCACGATCCCCGCGCTGGTGATCACCGGGCCGGTCGCCGAC
>Ga0308175_100003000_pt1 | contig 11624 bp, 12 predicted proteins | sample PhyCR1_3_FD_203893 | JGI IMG/M metagenome (GOLD analysis project Ga0308175, IMG submission 203893) | Soil microbial communities from UC Gill Tract Community Farm, Albany, California, United States - DLSLS.C.R1 | ecosystem: Environmental > Terrestrial > Soil > Agricultural land | place: USA... | reverse complement strand
CAAGGTCTCCGTCCTGGGCTACCACTGCCGCGAGAAGCGCGGCTCGATCCCGACCCAGCTCACCGGCAAGGTCACCTGCCGCCGCGGCGGCGCGAAGGTGATCCACACCTACACGCAGTTCACGTAGATACTCAGCGAGGTAGATGGACCGCTCGCACAAGGATGAGTACCGCAACAAGCAGATCGACTACGCGGCGCCGCTGTCCGACGCGGAGATCGCCGACAACAAGCACCGCAGGCGCGTGGGCGGCCAGTGGGCCGTCATGGGGCCGCTGCAGCGCGACTTCCTGGTCGCCCAGGGTCTGCGGCCCGGCCACCGGCTGCTCGATGTCGGCTGCGGTGTACTGCGCGCCGGCATCCATCTCGTCGAGTACCTGGAACCCGCGCACTACTACGGGATCGACATCAACCAGAGCCTGATCGATGTCGGGTATGAGCGCGAGCTGCCGCAGCTGCTGCGCGACAAGCTCCCGCGCGAGCACCTTCGAGCAACCGACCGCTTCGACTGCGACTTCGGTGTCCGGTTCGACTACGCGATCGCCAACTCCGTGTTCACGCACATCTCGCTGAGCCACGTCCGCCTGTGCCTCTACCGAGTCGGCCGGCAGCTCGCACCCGGAGGGAGGTTCTACGCCTCGTACTTCCACGCCCCGTTCGGCCACCCGCTCGACGAGTCGCTCAACGACGGGCGCCGGTGGGCCGAGCGCAACGCGTTCTTCAACTACGGCGGCGACCTCGTCTGGGCCGCTCGCTGCGCCGACCTCCGTGTCCGGTTCATCGGCCCCTGGGGGCATCCAGGTGGCCAGCGGATGGCCGAGTTCACACACCGCCGGGTGCGGCCGCGCGCGCTGGCCGAGCGCGCACGGCGCCAGCTGAGCCCGCGCCTCAAGCGGCCGATCCGGCGGGCACTGGGCGACCGCATCTGAGCTGCGCCCGTCGGACGCTCTTCGTCGGGCCGGTCACGTCCGGTTCGCGGATCCGGCTCAGCCTCGCATCCGTGCCGGCGGCTTCGCCATCCGACAAAAGGGTCAGACCCAAATGTCGCTGTCGCGGGCGCCGTGGGTGGGGTTGTTAGGTCGTCGGGATGCCGAGCGCTTCGGTCGCGAAGTCGCAGAAGACGCCGTCCTCGAATACGGGGTGCCCGCCGGCTTCTTTGAGCAGCACCGAGCCCTCGAGCTCGTTGTTCTCGTTGAACGAGGCAAGGAATTCGAGGTATCCGTGGTCTTGGGTCAGTACGCCCCCGCCCGGCGCCCGCAGCGCCGCGCTGATGCCAGTCTGCACGACCTGGTCGGTGTGCCCGCCCTGCGGGGTGGTCGCGACGGTGTGGGCCAAGAGACGGCCGGCATCGATTTCGAACAGCGTGTTGTCGCCGTACGTGTACGTCGAGTGCGTCCGGAAAGTCATCCGGAACCCGTCCTCGGTCTCCCAACCGTTCCCAACGATGTTCTGGACGACCTCGACCGACTCGCCGCTGCCGCAGAAGTCCGTCAGCGTGAATTCGTCCGTCAGACGGTCGCGGAACGTCGGAGGGCCTCCAGCGCCCTGCGCGGACGCAGCCGCAGGCATCGCCACCAGCACGAGTAGCACGGCCGGAACGACAATGAAGCGGCGCATACGCGGCAGCGTCACGGCACCCGCCGCGAACAGGCCTGCGAGCGCTGTCCGCCCTGTGCGGCGTGTAGACATCTTGCCCTCCCTCTCTGCTGGAGCCTGTGCGCCCAGATCGTCCACGAGGCCGCTATCGAACCGCTATCCGTCCGCTACCGGTCGGATTCGTCGCCCTAAGCCAGGCTTGTCGTCGGTGCCCGGTCAGTCGAACGGCGCCATCCGGATGCTCAGGTCGGTGACGGCGAAGCGGTGCAGGTACCACGCCCGGCCGCGAGGGACCTGCCTGGCCTCCGCGCGCCACAGCGCGGCGAATTCGCGCTTGAAGCCGAGCCGCGGGAACTGCTCGACCACGCGCCTGCGGACCGCGTCGGGGATGTCGTTGCTGCGCAGGCCGAACACGTCAACCGCCGCGCCGGCGAATGCACGCGCAGAGCCATCGCCAACAGGCCGGCCAGGATGCCGAGCTCTCCGCGCAGCAGCGGCCGGGCCAGCGTCACGCACTCGCGAGCGGTGAGCACGCCGCCGGTGCGCTCGGTCCATCCGATCGACCCGAGCGGGCTCTCGGGGCCCACGACTAGAACCCCGTGAAGTCTCCGCGCAGCGCCTTGATCACAGCGTCGGCGGCGACGCGGGAGCCCGTGTTGTTGAGGTGCACGCCGTCGGACTGGCGGACGAGCTGCTCGCGGCCGTCGACCGTCATCGCGTCGCGATAGCGGTCGCCGGGGGTGAAGATCGCGCCCATGTCGAGGAGCCGGACCTGCGCGCGGTACGGGCTCGCGGCGGCGTAGATCGCAGCGTCGACGACGCGCGCGATCTTGGCGCGCGCGGCCGAGCGGTAGGTCGGCAGCAGCAGCCAGTACACGCGCGCGGCGCCGGCGCGCCGGTAGGTGTCCATCATGCGGCGCGCGCGATACGCGTACTCCGCGGCCCAATCGGCGCCGCAGCACTTGACCTCGCGCGTGCCCGTCTTCATCGGGAAGCCCTCGTTGGCGCCCATGAACATCACGACGGCGTCGGGCTTGTCCTTCGAGACCTGCGAGACCGAGAGCTTGCCCCAGTCGACGATCGAGGTGTCGGAGATGCCGGTGCCGACGTGAACGTCGCGGTCGACCTTGATCCCCTTTGGCGCCAGGCTGCGCGCGACCTCGGCATCCAGCGGCTGCGACATCGAGTCGCCCGTGACGAGCACGGTCTTCAGGGGCTGCGGTGGGGGCGGCTTCTGCCCCAGCGCCCTGGGATCGAAGGCATCCGGCGTCACCGGCGGCACGCCGCCGGCCGAGGCCGGCGTTCCCCGGTCGGCGAACGAGCCCGCGCCGCCGCCACTCAGGTCGTCGTCGGACTTGAATGCCTTGCTCAGCGAGTTCGCCGCGTTGGCCAGCGGCGGCAGCCGGTCGGCGAGCCAGCCGGCGGGATGGCCGACGGCGAGCACGAGCGAGCGCTCCCAGCCCGCGGGCATCTCGCGGCCGGCATGGCGGACCGAACGCCCCTCGGCGAGCGTCAGCAGGATCACGGCGAGGCCGCAGCAGATCAGGAGGTCTCTCGGGCGGTGGCGCATCAGAACTGGAAGTAGATGAACGGTGGCACGGCCTGGCCCGGCACGGTCGCGCCGACGATGGCGACGCACGTGGCCAGGCCCAGCCCCAGGGCGGCCGGGTTGAGGGCCTCGAAGCGGTTGCGCAGCACCTCGATCGGGCGCTCGGGCACGAGCTGCAACCCGAACACGAGCAGCAGCGAGATGACGACGCCCGGGGTCAGCAGCGTGAGCGCGCCCGGGTGGAACAGGCGGCCGAAGAACGCGCTCGCGACGCCGAGGTCCGGCGCGCGGAAGGGGATCCACGCGAGCACGACGAGGTTCAGCACGATCAGCCAGCCCGCCCACGTCGGCAGCGGCTTGAAGCGCCCGCGCAGGATCCGCTCGGCGCCCAGGTACAGGCCGTGCAGCCCGCCCCACAGCACGAAGCCCCACGCGGCCCCGTGCCAGAGGCCGCCGAGCAGCATCGTGATCATCAGGTTGCGCGCGGTCCCCCACTTGCCCTTGCGGTTGCCGCCGAGCGGGATGTAGAGGAAGTCGCGCAGGTAGCGGCTCAGCGTCATGTGCCAGCGCCGCCAGAAGTCGCGGAAGCTCGAGGCGCGATAGGGCGAGTGGAAGTTGCGCGGGAAGACGTAGCCCATCAGCAGCGCCAGGCCGATCGCGATGTCGGTGTAGCCGGAGAAGTCGCAGTAGATCTGGGCGGCGTAGCAGTAGATCGCCAGCCACATGTCGGGCGCGCCGTAGGCCTCGGGCACCGCGAACGTCGGGTCGACCACGTTGCGGGCCAGGAAGTCGGCGATGATCACCTTCTTCACGAGGCCCAGCCCGATCAGGAAGACGCCGGTGCCGATCTGCACCTGCGCCGGGTCGCGCGGGCTGGCGAGCTGGGGCAGGAACTCGCGCGCGCGCACGATCGGGCCGGCCACCAGGTGCGGGAAGAAGCTCAGGTAGAGCGCGACGTCGATCGTCCTGCCCCGCTCGCACAGCCCGCGGTAGACGTCGACCGTGTACGAGATCGCCTGGAACGTGAAGAAGCTCAGCCCCACCGGCAGCGCGATCGTCGCAAGTGGGATCGGCAGGCCCAGCCCGAAGCTGTCGAGCAGGTCGTTCACGTCCTGGGCGAAGAACCCGTAGTACTTGAAGATGCCGAGCGTCAGCAGGTTCAACACAACCGCGGCGGAGACGATCAGCTTGCGCCGCTGCGCCGAGTCGCTGCGGTCGATCAGCGTCGCGGCGGCCTGGTTGCCGAGCGTGACGCCGCCCAGCAACAGGCAGAACTTCGGGTTCGCGGCCGCGTAGAAGACGTAGCTGCAGAAGAGGATGAACGGCTTGTGGATCGCCGGCCTGGGCATGAGCAGCCAGGACAGCGCCAGCACGGGCGGGAAGAAAACGGCGAACTCGATCGACGGGAAGACCATGGAGGCGGCGGGCGCGAAGGGTAGAGTCTCCGGCGGCATGAAACGGCGCTCCCCGGTCCTCGCCGCCATGTTGATCGGCCTGCTCTCGTCCGCGGTCCCCGCGGCCCATGCCGGCTGCGGCGGGACGCAGATCCGCCACACGCCGCACAAGCAGAACAGGGGCCGCGCGCCGCTGGTCATCGGCGACTCCGTGCTGCTCGGGGCGATGAAGGAGACCACCGCCGCCGGGTTCAACCTGAACACGCGCGGCTGCCGTCAGTGGGGCGAGGGCATGCGCGTCGTCCGTGGCTACAAGCGAGCCGGCCACCTCCCCCATCTCGTCGTGATGGAGCTCGGCACCGACTGGACCGTGAGCGTCCGCCAGATCCGGGCCGCGATGGCGCTGCTCGGCCCCAAGCGCGTGCTGGGCCTCATGACCCCGCGCGAGGCCGGCGGGTACGGCGGCGCCGACGCGGCGAACATGAGGCGCGTCGCGAAGCGGTTCCCGAAGCGCACGGTGCTGCTGGACTGGGTCACGCACACGCGCGGCCGCGGGGGCTGGTTCCAGCCCGACGGCATCCACCTCACCTACGCGGGCGCCGCCGGCCTCGGCGAGTTCCTGAAGACCGCGCTCCCCTACGCCGACCCGCCGGAGACCGTCGTCCCCGGCCCGGTCGACTCGAATCCCGCACCCCCGCCGCCCACGTAGCATCGGGGGCGTGAACCTCTCGCGCGACGTGGTCGACGCCGCCGACCCGCGGCAGCTCGCGGTGGTCGAGCTGGCGCACGACGGTGAGCGGCGCGAGTGGTCCTTCGGCGAGGTCGCGGACCGGTCGGCGCGGCTGGCGGGCACCCTGGCGGCCAACGGCATCGGGCGCGGCGACGTCGTGATGACGCTGATCGGCAACCGGCCGGAGTGGGTCTTCACGATGATCGCGTGCCTGCGCATCGGCGCGGTCGCACTGCCGTGCACCGAGCAGCTGCGGGCGAAGGACCTGCGGCTGCGCATGGAGGTCGCAGAGCCCATGCTCGTGGTCGCCGACGAGCGCAACCGCGACCAGCTCGCCGCGGCGCAGCCGGGCTGCCCGGTCCTGTACGTCCCCGACGAGAAGGCCTACGACGCGCAGCCGGCGCCGCCCGCCGACCTGGCGGATGACGAGCCGGCGCTGCTGACGTTCACGAGTGGCACCGCCGGCGAGCCGAAGTGCGTCGTCCACGGCGGCCGCTACATCGCCGGCCAGCGCGTGCAGGCCGAGCACTGGCTCGGCGCCCAGCAGGGCGACCTGGTGTGGTGCACGGCGGCGAGCGGCTGGTCGAAGTCGGCGCGCAACGTCTTCATCGCCCCGTGGCTGCGCGGCGCGGCGGCGCTGCTGCACGACGCGCGCTTCGACCCCGCCGAGCGCCTGGAGCTGCTGGCCCGCGAGCGCGTGAACGTGCTGTGCATGGCACCTACCGAGTACCGCGTGATCGCCAAGCGCGCGCGGCTGCGCGGCTTCGAAGAGCTGCGCGGCATGGTCGCTGCCGGCGAGGCCCTCAACCCCGAGGTGCTGCACGCCTGGCACGAGGCGACCGGCCTGTGGATCCGCGACGGCTACGGCCAGACGGAGACCGGCCAGACGACCGGGATGCCGATCGGCGAGCCGGCCCGTCCCGGCTCGATGGGCAAGCCGCTCCCCGGCGTGAAGCTCTGGGTCTCCGACGGCGAGCTCGTCGCCGACCCGCGCACCGACCCCACATTCTTCCTCGGCTACCTGGGCGAGGAGCGCTGGGACCGCACCACGCCGTGGCGGACGGGCGACCGCGTCACGCTGGACGAGGACGGCTTCCTGCACTTCGAGGGCCGCGCCGACGACGTGATCATCTCGGCCGGGTACCGGATCGGGCCATTCGAGGTGGAGTCCGCGCTCGTCTCGCACCCGGCGGTGGCCGAGGCCGCCGCGGTCGCCGCGCCCGACGAGGAGCGCGGCTCGGTCGTGCGCGCGATCGTGGTCCTGCGCGACGGGTTCGCGCCCGGGGACACGCTCGCCGCCGAACTGCAGGACCACGTCAAGGAGCAGACCGCGCCCTACAAGTACCCGCGCATCGTCGAGTTCGCCGCGGACCTGCCCAAGACCGCCTCGGGCAAGATCCGCCGCGCCGAGCTGCGCACCGGCGGGGCCGACGGGTAGCGCGATGCTTCGCGGCGTCGTCACCGGCTTGGCGATGGCGATTGCGGCGCTGCCCGGCGGCAGCAACTTCGACTGGTACAGGGTCGACCGCCCAGGGCCGGGTGTCTGCATCCGCGAGCCCTATGGCGTGATCCCGAACTTCGACGCTCCGGCGGCCCGGGCGCAGATCGAGTCCGAGCTCGCACAGATGGCCGCGGCGGGCCAGCGGCGGCTACGCATCGGGATCTTCCACGGGCGCGGCCTGGACACCGGGACGATCATGGACTCCGCGGGCGGTGATCTGTCGCCCCGCAACCGCGGCAACCTCGCGGCGCTGCTGCACGCCGTCAAGGCCGCGGGGTTCAGCGGGATCGAGGTCGCCTTCCACCCGCAGGCGCCGTCGCTCGATGCGTGGACGCACTGGGACGAATCGCGCTTCCAGGAGAACTGGCAGGTCATCCGCCATCTGCGGCCGATCATCCGCGCCGCCGGGCTGCCCTACCGGATCGACCTCTCCAACGAGGCGATCCCCGGGCCCGGCCAGCCGCTGCTGCTCGAGTACACCCGCCGCCTGTGGCGCTTGTACACGCGGGCATTCGGGCGCGACGACACCGTCGGCTTCTCGGTGATCGGCGACCCGGCCCGCATCCGCCGCATCCCGGAGGTCTACGGCGGCAGGCCGCCGTACACCTTCGACCTTCACTTCTACGGGGACGAGCGGGCCCTCTTCACCGCGGCCGACGGGACGGCGAGACAGCTCGGCCTGAAGCAGCCCTGGATCGTGGGCGAGGCGTTCTACGACGATGCGACGGCCGCGCAGCAGCTCCACGACGCGATCGCCGGCACGCATCGCCGCGTCTACCACCTGACGCAGTGGCCGCTGATGCGCGGCAGCGACTGCGCCGACGTCGACGTCACCGCGCCGGTGGCGTTCGACGCCTACGCGGCGCAGGGATTCGACCCGCTGCCGGACGCCGCCCGTGCTGCGCACGCGGTGCTCGTCCGGCGGACGCTGCGCGTCGATCGCCATGGGACGGTGAGCATCCCCATCCGCTGCCGCGACACCACCACGCGCTGCTACGGCACCGTCGCCCTGCGCGGCCTGCACGCGTGGCGGTTCTCCGCGTATGCCGGGCAGACGGCATCCGTCCGGGTCAGGCTGCCCCGCCGGTACCGATCCGCCATGCACGCCACGGCCGCACTCACCGTGCGGTCGGAGGACAGCACCGCGACGACCCGGAGGGCCGTCGCGATCGTGCTCGTCAGCTCGTGAGCTCGGCCGCCATCTCGGCGAAGACCTCGATGTAGCGATCCACGGACTCCTCGGTGTGCGTCACCGACAGCGTCCACTCCTCCTCGCGCCCCGGCGTCATGAAGATGCCGCGGTTCATGTTGAACAGCCACGCGAGGTCGCTGAGCTCCTCGTCCTGGTTCTCCTTGAACGTGAGGTAGTCGGTGATCGGCGAGGGCGAGAACGTCACGCAGCCCTTCGAGGAGATGCCGACGGAGTAGCCGGGCAGGTTGTGCCTGCGGATGACCTCGTCGCAGCCGGCGAGGATGCGGTCGTTGAGGCTGTCGAGGTGCGCGTAGGCCTCGGGCGTCATCACCTCGGTGAGCGACGCGCGCGCGGCAGCCATGCCGAGCGGGTTGCCGTTGTAGGTGCCCACCTGGTAGACGCTGCCGTCGGTCACCACCTCGGAGACCTCCTCGCTCATGCCGATCGCGCCGGTCGGCAGGCCGCCGCCGAGCGCCTTCGCGAGCGTGACCATGTCGGGCTCGACGCCGAAGCGCTCGACCGCGCCGCCGGCGGCGATGCAGATCCCCGTCTTGACCTCGTCGAAGATCAGCACGATGCCGTGCCTGCGCGTGATGTCGCGCACGGCCTCGAGGTAGCCGTCCTCAGGGAGGATCACCCCGAGGTTCATCATCGCCGCCTCCATGATCACGCAGGCGGGCAGCCGGTCCTCGGCCTTGAGCCGCTCGATGCGGCGCTCCATCGCCTCGGCGTCGTTGAACGGCACCGGCACCGTCATCTGCACGACCGCGTCAGGGATGCCGGCGCCGTAGGGCAGTGACGCGAGGTTGTCGCGGTCGCCGATCTTGTCGTAGGGCACGCCGATCGAGACCATCACCGTGTCGTGGTGGCCGTGGTAGGAGCCGAAGATCTTCATCACGGTGTCGCGCTTGGAGTACGCGCGCGCGATGCGGATCGCGTCCATCGTCGACTCGGAGCCCGAGTTCGTGTAGCGCCACTTCGGAAGCCGGAAGCGCTTGGCGAGCTCCTCGCCCACGACCACGGCGTCCTCGGTCGGCGCGGCGAAGTGCGTCCCCTTCGCGTAGCGGTCGGTGATCGCGCGGCCGATCGCCGGGTGGGCGTGGCCCTGCACCATCGAGCCGAAGCCGTTGTGGAAGTCCCACATCTCGTTGCCGTCGACGTCCCAGACCCTCGCGCCCTCGCCGGACTCGAGGTAGATCGGCCACGGGTCGCGCACCTGGTAGGAGGACGCCACGCCGGCGGCCAGCGTCACGTTCGCGCGGCGGTACATCTCGGCGGACTTGCCGGTGCGCTCGTCGAGGAGCTTCTCCTCGCGCTGGGTCAGTTCCTTGATGCGTTCGCGGTCGATCTGCGTCGGGGTGGTGGCTTCCATGCCGGGAATGGTGACAGTCTCAGTTGACCAACTTGCGCTCCATCCGCGCGATCGCCAGCCGCCACACCAGCAGACCGAACGCGACGATGAAGCCGAGGTGCCACAGGTCCTCGGCCTGGAACCCGAACACCGCGTGGCGCACGAGCTGCACGCAGTGGTACAGCGGGTTGACGTTCGCCGCGATGCGCGCCCACTCGGGCAGGCCGGAGATCGGGAAGAACGTCCCGGCGACCAGGAACAGCGGCGTGATCACCGTCGACGTCACGTAGCTGAAGTTGTCGATCGACTTCATCACCGCGGCGACGAGGATGCCGAAGCAGGCCCAGCCGAAGCCGCTCATGAACGCGATCAGCGGGACGACGAGCATCCCCCACGCGGGCGCCAGCCCGAACGCCATCGCCACGAGCATCGGCACGCAGCCATATGTGCCGGCGCGCGCGGCGATCCACAGCGCCTCGCCGGTCACCAGCTCCTCCGTGTCGACCGGCGCCGCGAGGATCGCGTCGTAGGTGCGCTGGAACTGGTACTTGACGAACGTGCTGAACATTCCCGGGAAGACCGAGCTGAACAGCACCGCGGTGGCGACCGTGCCGGTGCCGACGAACTGCACGTAGTCCAGCCCGTTGACCTTCGAGACGAGCGACCCGAATCCGAACCCGAACGCGAGCAGGTAGATCGTCGGCTCGACCGTCGAGGAGAACGTGCTCGAGCGCCAGAACGAGCCGAAGTTGACGACCTCGCGCACGAGCACGCCCTGCAGCGCGGCGCGGTCGAGACGCCGTACGCGCGGCTCCGGACCGATCACGCGATCTCCTCGCCCGTCAGCAGCACGAACACGTCCTCGAGCGTCGCCACGCGCCGCTCTCCCGCAGGCAGCTCGCCGTTGAGCGCGTCGATGCGCAGGATCGTGACGCTGGTGCCGGTGCGGCGCGTCGGCCAGCCGCGCTCGCGCGCGTCGCTCTCGACCTCGAGCAGCCGTGCCGGCGCACCGTAGACCTCGAGCGCCTCGCGCCCCGCGTGCTCGGCGACGAGGTCGGCGGGCCGGCCGACGGCGACGGCCTTCCCGTGGCTCATCACCGTGACCGTGTCGGCCAGGCGCTCGGCCTCCTCGATGTAGTGCGTCGACATCAGGATCGACACGCCCTCCGAGCGCAGCCGGTCGATCAGCGCCCACAGCTCCTGGCGCACCTGCGGATCCAGCCCGACGGTCGGCTCGTCGAGCAGGACGAGCCGCGGCTCGTGCACGAGCGCGCGTGCGATCAGCAGCCGCCGGCGCATGCCGCCCGACAGCTCGTCGACGCGCGAGCCGCGGCGGTCTCCCAGGTTCGCGATCGCCAGCGCGCGCTCGATCGCGTCGCGCCGGCTCGCGCGCGGGACGCGGTACAGGTAGGTGAAGACGAGCAGGTTCTGCTCGACGGTCAGCGTCGTGTCGAGGTTGTCGAGCTGCGGCACCACGCCCATCAATGCGCGCGCCGACTTCGAGTCGCCGGGCAGCCGGTGACCGAGCACCTCGAGCTCGCCCTGGTCGGCGATCGCCTGGGCCGTCAGGAGCCGCATCGTCGTCGACTTGCCGGCGCCGTTGGGCCCGAGCAGGCCGACGCACGTCCCCTCAGGGACGTCGAGGTCGAGCCCATCGACGGCTGTGACGGCCCCGTAGCGCTTCACGGCGCCGCGCAGGCTGATCGCCAGCGACATGCCGACGACGGTACTAGCCCTCGGCGAGCGCCTTCAGGGTGAGGAGCTGCTTGCGCATCATCACGAGATCGCCGAGCAGCAACAGCGCGTTGACGAGGCGCGGCCGGGCGCTGCGGACACGAACGAGGAGGCGGGTGCCGGAGCCCTCGGGGCTCACCGCGTACGTCACCCAGGTGTTCCTTGCGCGCAGCGTGACGTGCTCGTCGCGGGCATACGCGTGCAGCCGGAAGAGCGTCATGAAGCGCTGTCCCGGCTCCAGCCGCTCGAGGCCGGGTGTGAGCGAGCGGGGGCTGCGGCGGCACCGGTTGTCGAGCGCGTCGTAGGAGTACGGCGCCACGCGCAGCTGGCACAGCCAGCGGAACACGACACCGGCGGGCGCCGCGATCGAGATCGCGCGATCGGCGCGCGCGGCGCCGGCCGGCGCGATGGCGTCGCAGGGCAGCGGCCGCGTGGCCTCGGCGTCGGTGGCGCCCCAGCGGTCGCCGATCATGCCGCGCCTGTCAGCCGGTGCAGCATGAGGCGGGTGGCGATCCGGTGGCCGCCCGTGCCGATGACCGCGGCGCGGTAGAGGCGACCGTGCACGCCGGGGAACGCCGCA
>Ga0308175_100002999_pt1 | contig 11625 bp, 10 predicted proteins | sample PhyCR1_3_FD_203893 | JGI IMG/M metagenome (GOLD analysis project Ga0308175, IMG submission 203893) | Soil microbial communities from UC Gill Tract Community Farm, Albany, California, United States - DLSLS.C.R1 | ecosystem: Environmental > Terrestrial > Soil > Agricultural land | place: USA... | reverse complement strand
TGCCGAACTCGTCCAGCAGAGGCTCGTATGCACCCCTCGCCTCGTCGTCGAGATGCCCGGCGATGAGGGCGTAGCGTTCGAGTCGCCAGTAGCGGCGGCGGGTCTCCAGTTCCTCCTCGGAGATGCCGCGTTCTTCTTGGAAGGCCGTTAGCTTGCGGTCGGGACCGGCCGCGATTAGGGCCAGAATCGGCGCTCGCTGCTCGGAATCGAGATCGCTGAAGCGCTGTCGCAGGAGTTCGGCGTACTCGTGCCAGGCGCCGACGTCGTCGATCCGCTGCTCGTCGTTGAGTGCGTCGGCGACCTGCTCATTTGAGCCTAGGCGGGCGAGGACGAAGAGCGCGAGGCGGCGGAAGAGTGAGGCGTCGTGGCGGCCCAGCTCGGCCAGCACCAGGTCTCGGGCCTCGGGCCCTTTCTCGGCCTCGGCGAGCGCCGTGTCGCGGACCGCCTCGATCAGCGTGTCGAGCAGGCTGTTGCCGGAGTTCTGCGCGTGGTCCTCGATCGCCGCGCGCCAGATGTAGGTGGGGTCGAAGCTCGAGCCTTCGACGAAGCCCAGCTCGATCACGTCGCCAAGCCGATGGCAAAGGAAGCTGAAGGCCTTTGCGGGCTCGGCGGCCATCATCGGTGGCCACGCCTTCTCCAGAATCCTCGCGTACTCCCAGTCGCCCACCAGCGCGACGGCACGGTGGCGGGAGGCCTGACTCTCATGCTCGGGTGCCATTGAGATCTTCAGCAGCGTTCCGGCCAGTCCGAAGGCGGCCTTGACCTCACCTTCCTCCGCCAGGTGGGCAAGGAGGTCGCCGGCTGGGCGCGGGAGGGAGACGAGATGCCCGTCGTAGCGGGAGAGCCAGCGCTGCTCGCGCTTGGCAATTCGAGTCGCGAGCTCACCCGGTAGAGCGGTGGCGGCGACGATGATGTCCTGGTGGACGCGGGGATTGGAAGTCTCGGGGATGCGCTCGATCGCCTCAACCACCAACTCGGGGGCTTCGGCGGCAATCCTCGCCAGGTACTGCGACTCGGGCCAGTTCGGGAACCGGAACCAGGTCTGGCCCTCGTCGGTCATTCCCGTTTCGGGCGGAGTGGGGTTCTGGAAGAAGCCCTCCTCGAGCAGGAAGGGGAGCCAGGCTGGGTCCTGCTGGCGCGAAAAGAAGTACTCGAGGTTCGCCGCACTCGAACGGATCAGTTCCACCTTCTCGGCGCGAGTGCGCGGGCTCACGCTGGGGGCCCTTCCTCCAGCAACTCGTCGATCTCTCCGAACTCGTCGAACGTGCGGGGGCGAAACCAGGCGAGAAGGAAACTCTCGAAGCCTTCGACCCTGGATTCGAAGGCCGCCGGATCAGTCGGTTCCTCGCCATGGAGGACGTCGTTGAATTCGTCGCGAAAAGCGAGCAGCTTCTTAACGCGCGCCTCGTGGATATCGGGCGCGCCCCGGCGGCGGACCGGGTCGAGTTCGGAGAAGGTGGTCTGGGCACGATCCTGACGGCTCGCGTATCCGGCGGCGGCATCTTTCAAGAACTGGTCCGCTGCGAAGACGGCCGGGTCGCAGTTGTCGAGTAGTCCGTTGTCCTCCAGTCGCCGTTCGGCGGCTTCCCACTTGGGTCGAAAGGCGTCGAAGAGCTTGCCGAGGCCGGGTCCGGTTTCTGGCGCGAGCGCTGCCCTCTCAAGCTCCTCGATCAGTTCCCGCAAACAGTAGGCGGCGGATTCGGCTCGCACCGGGTTCGAGCGATCGGCGAGCGCCCGCAGGGCGCCTTCGTAGAAGTGGTCCGCCCGCCCTTTCTGACGGGCCAAAGTCTCCAGCACCTCCCGCGAACGGCTGCTCAGCTCGGGGAGACGCAGGTTGACCGCGGCTTCGGGGGACCCCGGTGGCTCGGGTGGGATCTTCTCCTCGCCGCTCATACGGAAAAACGATGGCACGCACCACGGCTGTTTCGCTGGGCCGCTCAAGCGGCACGTTTTTCCCGCTTAGTCTTGGTACCGATGGCGATTCCCGACCTCCGTAAGCCCGGCGAGGTAATCGACTGCATGGCCTGCGTCGGCGACGCGGAGCCCGTCCGGGCGTTTCTGCAGCTGCCGAGCCAGGAAGGCCCGGGCCTCCTTCGCATGGTCGAGTCGGGTGGGGTCGGGGTCCGCGACGACCACCTAGAGGGAGTGCGGCTGAGCTTGCTCGAGGGCCACGACTCCGGGCCGGCCTGCCTTCCCAATTGCTACGTCAGGGCGGTCAGGTTCGGCATTCCCGAGACGACGCCCTATCCCGCCGAAATCGCGATCAACTCGGCGATCGTGGGCTCCGAGGATGCCGAGCAGACCTATCCCTCAATCTCGATCTCCAACCATCGAGCCATCAGGTTCATGGATCGCAATCCGACCACGACGCAGGAGGTTGTCACCAGCCACGCCGTGCGCGAGGAGCGCGCCTCGGTTCCCTTCGGCGAGCATCAGATGCAGCTGCTTGAGATCGGCACCGAGGACAACTCCGGCGACGAGGCCGAAGTGACGGTGCGGTGGTGGATGGAGATCGTTTTGACGGGTCCTCCCAAGACGCTCGCGGAGTGGAGCAACTTCGTGATGCCCGCCCTCGCCTTGCTCTCTTTTTGCCTGGACGAACCACTCTCGCCCGAACGCATTCACACGCTGGACGGCAGTCGGCTCGTTGATCTTCACCTCCGCTGGCGCGAGAACAGCGCGCCGTCGCGGCCGCCGCCCCTGATGACCCTCGACAAGGTGCGCGACCGCTTCGCTCAGGTTGCAGAGACGTGGGGACGGATTCAGTTGGAGGCACCCGAACTGATGTGGCAGCTGGTTGAGTACCAGCTGCGCCGCGGCCACCGGATCAACGCCGATCAGTTTGTTCTGGTCGCCCGTTGCTTGGAGCTGTATTTCAGCTACAGCGACCGCTTCGAAAGCGTCATGCGCCCGCCCGATGAGCATCGCCAGCTGGTTGCCGAGGTGATGGCCGGCATGTCGCCCGAGCTGCGCGAGCAGGAGGGCGAGTGGATCGAGCGCAACCTGCTCGGCTCCAACCGAGCCAGCCTGCTCGCTCAGGTTCTTCGGATTCTCGACAGCTTCGACGGTGACGTGATCCACTACTGCGGCATTCCGGAGGATCGGGAGGAGTTCGCGAAGACTGTTCGCGACACCCGCAACTTCTTCACCCACTTCCCCAGCGAGCGACCGAGCCGGGTGCCCGACGGTCGGGGCCTGGTCGTCTTGAATCACCGCCTTTGGTTTCTTCTGCGTGCCTGCCTCCTGCGCGACATGGGTTTCGAGGACCCCGAGGTGGTCGAGCTGCTGGCTGCCGCGGGGCAGAGGCATTACCTCATCAGGGGATAGTCGGACCGGGCGCTTCCCGAGGGGCGACGGCTGCCGTTCTGAGGCACCCGGCGGGTCCTAAGTGGGTACTAAGTTGAGCGAAACTAGGTCCTACTCGGACCAACTCAGACCGCTTGAACAAGCCAAAAGCCAGCCTGGTCAACCGGCCCCGCAGAACTCATAACCGAAGGTCGCGAATTCCCTGCATTCGGATTCAGTTTCCCTTCCGTGGAGCGCTATTCACGCTGATGTCCGACCAAGCTCGGGTCGAGTTCGGTCCACCGTCGGTCCACCGAAACTGAGACACCAAGGCGTGCTTCAAAACAGATTTGGCTCTGCGAGGCGAAATCTCGGCCTCCTGGGGGAGGAATAGGATCCGCGACCTGCGGATTTTCCGTATAAACCTTGGAGCAGGAGGATTACCGCGAGAATCGGCTCTGCAAAAGGGAATCCGGATGCCGGAGGAGGGACTCGAACCCCCGACACGCGGATTATGATTCCGCTGCTCTAACCAGCTGAGCTACTCCGGCGGGGAGGGGGATGGTAGCGGTGGCTTCGCGACAGGACCCGGGCCGTTCGGGGTGGTCGGCGATGCGGCCGGTGCTGGTGGCTTTCCTGCTGGTGGCGGATGCTTTCGTGGTGGCGGCGCTGGCGATTGCGCGGCCGGATGGGTGGGTGGCGCCGCTCATCGCCTTCGGCTCGCTGCTGATCGGCCTGGTCTGGCTCCAAGGCTGGTCGATCCGGCATCGCCGGGACGATTGAAGTGCCCTGAGATTGGTGCAGCGGATTCTTTCAATGCGGCTCGCCCGACTGTGCGTTGCAGGGGAAACGGGACTGCAGGCGCACCCGCCGGGGGCTAGGGTGGAGCCGTGAGCGCTGAACTGGACATGGCGGTGAGGACCGTGGTCCGCCAGTGCATGGGCATCTCTCCGGGCGAGGAGCTGCTGGTGGTCTGCAACCCGGGCACCGAAGAGATCGGGGCCTTGATGAGGATCGAGGCGCAGGGCGACGGCGCCGACGCGACCCTCGCGGTGATCTCCGAGCGCGAATCGCACGCGGCCGAGCCGCCGCGGGCGGTCGCCGCGGCGATGGCGGCAGCCGACGTGGTGCTGGCACCGACCGTCCAGTCGCTCTCCCACACCGCCGCCCGCAAGGCGGCGAGCGAGGCGGGCGTGCGGATCGGGACGCTGCCCGGGGTGACCGAGGAGATGCTCACGCGCCTCATGGGCGCGGATCTGGACGAAGTCCGCCGCCGCGGCTGGGCGATCGTCACGGCGCTCAACCGCGGTGCCGAGGTGCGGATCACCTGTCCCCGCGGCAGCGATCTGCGAATCGGGATCGAGGGGCGCCTGGGAATCGTCGACGCCGGCGAACTCAGCGCCCGGGGAGCCTTCGGCAACCTGCCCTGCGGCGAGGGGTTCATCGCCCCGGTGGAGGGCACCAGTGAGGGAACGCTCGTGGTCGACGGCTCGATCGCGGGCGTCGGGCTGCTCGACATGCCGACCTCGCTGCGGATCCGCGACGGGCACCTGACCGGCACCAGCGGTCCCGGCGGCGCTGCCCTGATGGAGCTGCTCGCTCCCCACGGTCCCGACGCGACCAACGTGGCCGAGCTGGGGATCGGCACCAACGAGGAGGCCCTCCTCACCGGCAACATCCTCGAGGACGAGAAGATCCTCGGCACCGCCCACGTCGCCTTCGGCGCCTCGGCCGCGATCGGCGGCACCGTGCAGGTTCCGATCCACCTCGACTGCGTGATCATGGAGCCGACGGTGGAGATCGACAACGAGGTCCTGGTCGCCGGCGGCGAGCTGGTCGTCTGAGCCGCGCCGCGGCGTGAAATCCACCCACTAGCCTCTTGGCATGCCGCCTCTGCTCGCCGTGCCCAACGTCTCCGAGGGCCGGCGCACGGAGACGCTGGCCCGCCTCGAGCAGGCTTTCGGCCGGGGGGCGGAGCTGCTTGACCGCCACTCCGACGCTGACCACGATCGCACCGTCTTCACCCTCGCCGGCGAGGGCGCCGGGCTCGGCGGCTCGCTGGTCTCCGGGGCCGAGGAGGCGCTGGAGACGATCGACATGTCGCACTACAGCGGCGCCCACCCGGCGGTGGGCGCCCTCGACGTCTGCCCGCTGGTCTGGGCTGCGGCCGGCGACCGCGCCGCCGCCAAGGTCCTCGCGATCGAGATCGCCGAGCAGATCGGCGGCCTCGGCATTCCGGTCTTCCTCTACGGCGAGCTGGCGCGCGAGCCCGGGCGGGCCGAGCGCGCGTACTTTCGCAACGGCGGTCTCGCCGAGCTGTGGCTGCGGATGGAGTCGGGCGAGCTGCGGCCCGACTTCGGCCCGGACCTGCCGCATCGCCGCGCGGGCGCCACGCTGGTCACCGCCCGCCCGCCGCTTGCCGCCTTCAACCTCGAGCTCGACAGCGGCGATCCCGAGGTCGCCCGTTCGGTCGCCGCCGAGCTGCGCGAGTCCGGCGGCGGGCTGCCGGGCGTGCGAGCGATCGGCCTCCTCCTCAGCGGGGGCCGCGTCCAGGTCTCGACCAACGTCCACGACCCGCTGCGCGTGCCGCTCGGCGAGGTCGTCGAGCGGGTGCGGACGCTGGCCCGCCCCCTCGGCGCGCGGCCCCTGGAGGCCGAGCTCGTGGGGCTTGTCCCGGCGGCCGCCCTTGCCGACTATCCGCAGGACGTGCCGATCCGCGGCTTCGACCCCGAGCGCCACGTGATCGAGCGGCGGCTGGCGGCGGCGCGCCGCTGATCATCTAGATTCTCGCCATGGCTCAGACCAACAAGAGGCGCCGTCGCAAGCGGCGCGGCACCCAGGGCGGCCGGATCGACGCCAGCCGCCGCTCCAGCCGGCCCCGCAGCCGCCAGGAGGCCAAGGCGCAGGCCCGCTCGCGCGGCGGCAGGAGCGCGCCCAAAGCCGACCTGCCGCCGACCTGGCGCAGCTCCTTCCTGCGCGGCGTCTTCGCCGCGGTGATCTTCGCCGTCCTGTTGATCGCCTTCTTCCGCAAACCGGTCGCCGGCTCGCTCATCTTCGGCGCCTTCATGCTCGCCTTCTACGTCCCCGCCGGCTACTTCATCGACATGACCATGTGGCGGCGGCGCGAGCGGGCGCGCCTGCGCGCAAGGGAGCGCTGATGGCCCTCGACGTGCAGATGTTGACCGTCGGCGCGATCGCGGAGAACTGCTTCCTCCTCCGAGCCGAGGGCTCCGACCGCCTGCTGGTGATCGACCCGGGCGAGGAGGAGGGGCGGATCCTTGCGGCGATCGAGGCCAGCGGCGCGACGGTGGAGGCGATCCTCCTCACCCACTGCCACTTCGACCACATCGGCGCCGTGGCCCCCGTCGCGGCGGCGACCGGCGCCCCCGTCTACTGCCCCGAGATGGAAGTGCCGCTGCTTGCCGACATCATGGCCTTCGTCCCCTGGGATGGCTTCGGCCCCTACGAGAGCTACCAGGCCGACGAGACCGTCAGCGGCGGCGAGCTGCTCGAGCTGGCCGGCCTGCAGCTGGACGTTATCTTCACCCCGGGCCACAGTCCCGGCCACGTCAGCTACTCCGTGCGCGGCGAGGAGGCACTCTTCTCCGGCGACGTGCTCTTCCAGGGCTCGGTGGGGCGCGTGGACCTGCCCGGGGGCGACGGCCCGACGCTGCTCGCCTCGATCGAACGGCTGATGGATTCGCTCCCCGAGCAGACGGTCGTCCATCCCGGCCACATGGGAATCACCAGCCTCGCCGCGGAGCGCGCCACCAACCCCTTCCTCGGCTCGCTCGCGCGGTAGCGCTCAGGTCGGTTGGACTAAGGTCGCCGCACGATGGCGAGCAAGTACCAGGCACCGCGTGGGACCTTCGACGTCCTGCCCGAGGCGGCCCGCTCCCGGGCGCGGCTAGAGCGGACGGCCGCCGAGATCCTGACGCGCGCGGGCTATGAGCCGATCGCGACCCCGATGTTCGAGGACACCGAGCTCTTCGAGCGCGGCGTCGGCCGCTCCACCGACATCGTCCGCAAGGAGATGTTCACCTTCGAGGACAAGGGCGGGCGCAGCCTGACGCTGCGGCCGGAGGGGACGGCCTCGGTCTGCCGGGCCTACCTGGAGCACGGCATGCACAAGCTCGCCCAGCCGGTGAAGCTCTCCTACCTCGGCCCGTTCTTCCGCCACGAGCGTCCGCAGGCCGGGCGCTACCGGCAGTTCCACCAGCTCGGCGTCGAGTGCATCGGCACCGACTCGCCGCTCGCCGACGTCGAGGTGATCATGCTCCTCTCCGACCTCCTCGCCGAGCTCGGGGTGCCGGGGATCGAGCTGCGGCTCGGCAGCCTCGGCTCGCTGCAGGCCCGTCATGACTACCTCGATGCGCTGAAGGCGCATCTGCACGCGCACGAGGCGGAGCTCTCCAGCGACGTGCGGGAGCGGATCGACGTCAACCCGCTGCGCGCCTTCGACGCCGACGACGAGGGGACGCGGGCGGTGATGGAGAGCGCGCCGACGATCGTCGAGCGGCTCGAGGGGGAGGACGCCGAGCACTTCGCCGAGGTGCGCGCGCTGCTGGACGCCGCGGGCGTCGCCTACGCCGTCGACTCGACCCTCGTGCGCGGCCTCGACTACTACACGCGGACGATCTTCTCCTTCGTCTGCGACCGGCTCGGCGCCCAGTCCGAGGTCGGTGGCGGCGGTCGCTACGACGGGCTGATCGAGCAGCTCGGCGGGCCGCCGACGGCGGCGATCGGCTGGGCGGCGGGAATCGAGCGGATCCTGCTGGCGCTGGACGAGGAGGCGCCGGGGGCGGGGCGGGACGCCTTCGTCGCCGTCGCCGAAGCCGAGCAGCGGCAGCGGGCGATGGTGCTCGTCAGCGAGCTGCGCCACGCCGGCATCTCGGCCGAGCTCGACCTCGCCGGGCGGGCCCTGAAGGGGCAGCTGAAGCAGGCGGACAGGATCGGCGCCCGCCGCGTCCTCATCCTCGAGGCCGACGGCGGCGCCCAGCTGCGCGACATGGACAGCGGCGAGCAGCGCCCGGTGGACCCGGGCAACCTCGTCGACGAGATGACGGGAGGGGAGAGGTGAGCGAGGCCCCACCGCTGCGCCCCAACGGCTACCGCGACGCCTGGTGCGGCGAGGTGCTGCCGGAGCGGGTGGACTCCGAGGCGCGGGTCGCCGGCTGGGTCAACCGCCGCCGCGACCACGGCGGCCTGATCTTCATCGACCTCCGCGACCGCACCGGGATCGTCCAGCTCGTCTTCAACCCCGACAGCTCCGGCCCGTCGTTCGAGCTCGCCCACCGGCTGCGCGCCGAGGACGTGCTCAGCGCGACCGGCACGGTGGTGCGCCGCTCGGCGGAGACGGTGAACCCGGATCTGGCGACCGGCGAGGTGGAGCTGCTGGTGGACGGGGCCGAGCTGCTCGCGGGGTCGGAGACGCCGCCCTTCCAGATCGAGGGCTTCTCCAGCGAGGTGGGCGAGGACACCCGGCTGCGCTACCGCTACCTCGACCTGCGCCGGGAGCAGATGCGGGAGGCGCTGACGCTGCGCCACCGCGTCGTCGCCGCGATGCGCGAGTTCCTCGACGGCGAGGGCTTCGTCGACGTCGAGACGCCGGTGCTGACCCGCTCGACCCCGGAGGGCGCGCGCGACTTCCTCGTCCCCAGCCGCCAGCAGCAGGGCTCCTTCTACGCGCTGCCGCAGTCGCCCCAGCTCTTCAAGCAGCTGCTGATGGTCTCGGGCTTCGAGCGCTACTACCAGGTCGCCCGCTGCTTTCGCGACGAGGCGACGCGGGCCGACCGGCAGGCGGAGTTCACCCAGCTCGACGTCGAGATGTCATTCGTGGACGGCGACGACGTGATCGAGGTCAACGAACGGCTGCTGGCGCACGTCTTCGAGCGGGTCGGCGGGCCGCGGATCGAGCTGCCGATGCAGCGGATGTGCTTTGCGGAGGCGATGGGCCGGTTCGGCACCGACCGGCCCGACCTGCGCTTCGGGCTCGAGCTGATCGACCTCGGCGAGGCCCTGCGGCAGACCGAGTTCAAGGTCTTCCGCTCGGTGCTCGAGGGCGGCGGCGCGATCCGGGGGATCAACGCCGGCCGGCGGGAGCTGCCGCGCTCCGAGCTCGACGGCCTGATCTCGCGGGCCCAGGAGCTCGGGGCCAAGGGCCTCGTCTGGGCGTTCCGCGAGGGCGAGGGATGGCGCTCGCCGACCGCCAAGTTCCTCAGCGACGAGGAGCTCGCCGACCTCAACCGACGCCTCGGGGCCGAGGAGGGGGACCTGCTGCTGCTGGTTGCCGACCGGCTGCCGGTCGCCAACGCGGTCCTCGGCCAGATGCGGCTCGACCTTGCGGAGCGGTTCGGACTAATCGACGAGAGCGAGGACCGCCTGGTCTGGATCGTCGACTGGCCGCTGCTGGAGTGGAACGAGGACGAGCGGCGCTGGGACGCGATGCACCACCCGTTCACCGCCCCGGCGGGCGAGTTCGACCCCGACGACCCTGGCGCCGCCAGGGCCCAGGCCTACGACGTCGTCTGGAACGGGCAGGAGCTGGGAGGCGGCTCGATCCGCATCCACTCGGCCGCGGCGCAGGAGGCGGTCTTCGCCGCGCTCGGCATCGACGCCGAGACCGCTCGCGCCCGCTTCGGGTTCCTGCTCGAGGCGCTGCGCTACGGCGCCCCGCCCCACGGAGGCATCGCCTACGGGGTCGACCGCATCGTCCAGCGGCTGCACGGGGCGGAGACGATCCGCGACGTGATCGCCTTCCCGAAGACGGCTTCGGGTTTCGACTTGCTCACCGGCGCTCCGGCCGAGGTCGACGCCGCGCAGCTGCGCGACCTCGGCATCGCGATCCACCAGCGCAAGCTGCCCGGTCACTGATGGCGCTGCGGGACTGGATTCCACGCAGGTGGCGTCCGGCTCCCGGACCCGGCCGGACGCCGGTTCATGTCGGCAACCCTGCCTACGACGGATGGGAGGTGGTGCGGGACTTCGGCGACCTGCGCACGGCCCGCGCCTGGCACCAGTCGCTCGTCGAGGCGGGCTTCGAGGCGGTACTCACCTCCGACTGGCCCCTCGATCGGTACGGCCGCGGCGACATCGCGCTGCGGGTCCGACCGGAGAGCTGGAGCGAGGCCGAGTGGCACCTCTCGAACCTCGAGTAGGGGTTCGCGGCGGCGACTGTCAGCGGCCGAACAGCCTGCCCGCCCTCCGCGCACCGGGCCCCGGAGGCGGTGCTACCTTTGAGCCAGGCTCGAGCCCGTACGAGAGCCGTCTCACCGTTTGACCCAACACAAACGGCGCGGGAGCCGGAACGTCTCCCGTCCCCTTGGGGTCGGGAGCAGGCACCCACCTTCAATTGAAGGGATCAAAGCCAGAGGCGGCAACGGCGGGCTGGGGCCCCTTTTCTTCCCGTCCCTCCACGGATTGGGCGCAAAGCGCGCGCCACACTTGCGCCCATCCGCCTCACCATCGGCGTCGTGAACGACGAGAGTGCAATTGGGCACCGCAGCGGTGTCGAACTTCACACTCGATTCCCTGACCGGAAGATCGCTCGCCTCGCGCAGCGGCAGCACGGCATCGTGTCGAGGCGGCAGCTGTTCGAGCTCGGCTTGGGCCGGCGGGCCATCGCCGGACGGCTCCAGCGCGGCCAGCTGCACCAGCTGCACCGCGGCGTCTACGTCGTCGGGGTTCGGCGAGTCTCGAGGCGGGGACGGTGGATGGCGGCAGTCCTGGCCTCCGGTGAGGGCGCGGTCCTGAGCCATCGTTCGGCGGGGCGGCTGTGGCGACTGCTCCCGACGGGCCCTGAATGGATCGACGTGACCTGTCCCGGCGTCCAGACCCGAAAAGAGGGCATCGTCGGCCACCGCTCGACGCTGAGGGAGGACGAGTGGGAGGTGGAGGACGGGATACCCGTCACGTCGCCGTTCCGCACCGTCTTCGACCTGGCCGCGACGCTGGAGATGCGAGAGCTGGAGCGGACCTTCCATGAGGCGGAAGTGCGGGGACTGCGGGCAGAGGTGTCGCTGCCGATGCTGGTCGAGCGTTATCCGGGGCGGCGTGGGATCGAGAAGGTGACGACGCTGCTCGCCTCCCGCCAGCCGCTGACGATCACCCGGAACGACTTCGAGGAGGTTTTCCTCAGCGTGGTGGATGCGAACGGCTTGCCCCGGCCGCGGATGAACGCCCACCTCGCCCTACGCGGCCGCTTCCTCGAGATCGACGCCCTCTGGGAGCCCCAGCGCCTGGCGGTCGAGCTCGACAGCCGTGGCGTGCACGGGACGCACCGCAACTTCGAGTCCGACCGCAGGCGCGACCGCATCCTCCTCGCCGAAGGGTGGCGGACCA
>Ga0308175_100002998_pt1 | contig 11625 bp, 9 predicted proteins | sample PhyCR1_3_FD_203893 | JGI IMG/M metagenome (GOLD analysis project Ga0308175, IMG submission 203893) | Soil microbial communities from UC Gill Tract Community Farm, Albany, California, United States - DLSLS.C.R1 | ecosystem: Environmental > Terrestrial > Soil > Agricultural land | place: USA... | reverse complement strand
CGAAACCGCAGAAAGCAGGTGCTCATTTTGACACAGCACCTGCTTTTTGTGTCAGAATGTGCCTGTAACTAATTGATTATATTGGTCGGGGCGGGGCGATTTGAACGCCCGACCCCCTGCGCCCAAGGCAGGTGCGCTACCAGGCTGCGCTACGCCCCGACATTTTGTGCTCCTCTGATTTTAAAACACTTTTTCTTTTTCCGCCCGGTCTCTTCCGAACTCTCAATCGAAACGCTGCCCCCCGCCCCAACTCGATAGGTGGGACAATCGAAATGTACGATATGGAAAATCTCTGGCCTTTGGCGCTGATCGTCGTCTACTTCGCCGTCATGCGCTGGGTTCTGCCGCGCTTTGGCGTCTCGACTTGAATGTCGGGCAACTGCGACGCCGGGTCACGGCGTCCCCAAAAAACCAAGGAAGAGGACGCCGGCCGGCCCCAGAGCCGGTGACGTTTTGCTGCCAAGCGGGCAGATTACGCTGCTGCTTTCAGCGCTACCGGCCGGGAAGTCTCCCATAATTTTTGCAATGCCTTCCCATAAACACAATCTATTGATTTTAGGCCGTCCCGCGCTTGCCACGCCTGCCCTCCGTCCGTGACAATTTAATCTCACGCCAATGAATCCACTCCAAGACTTTCTCACGCTCTCCTACGCCGAGCTCGAGGAGCTCAACCTCGCGGCGAAGGCCCAGCGCCTCAACCGCGTTCCTGCGCATCAGATTCAGGAGGAACGCATTAAGTACCTCACTGACGAGAAGCGCATCAAGGCCGTGACGGTCCTGTTCAGCGACCTCGAAGGCCGGTTGCACATGCTCGATTACGACAAGAAGTTCCTCGTAAAGAGCTACGACAATCTCACCTTTGACGGTTCGTCGATCCGTGGATTCACCGCGCAGCGGGAGAGCGACCTTCGCCTGTACATGGACTGGGCAGCCTTCTATTGGGCCCCGGCCGATTACTTTGGCGCCGGCAAGGTGTTGGTGTTCGGCCATGTCATCGATAAGGACGGAACGGCCTACTCCGCCGATATTCGCGGGGTGCTCAAGGGTTTCGCCCAAAGCCAGTTCGATAAGAGCGGCTACACGCTGAACGCTGCCAACGAAATCGAAGGGTTCCTGTTCAAGGGCGTGGATGCCGAGCGTCACTATCACGAAACCGGCAAGTTCGAATACGTTAACACCGGCGGCTACTACCACTCGCTGCCCGGTGACGATCTTCGCACCTTCATCGACCGCTCGGCGGAAGTCCAGCGCGCCATGGGCTTCCAGAACGAGAAGGATCACCCCGAGGTGGCGCCCTCCCAGTTCGAAATCAATTACAGCTACGCCGAAGTGGTGGCGGCCGCGGACCAGATTCAGCTCTACAAGTTCATCTGCCGCCAGGTGGCCAACAAGATGGGACTTTCGGCCAGCTTCCTGCCGAAGCCGGTGGTGGGCGTGAACGGCAGCGGGATGCACACCAACGTGTCCATCAGCAAGGGCGGAAAGAACATGTTCTGGGATCCGAACGGCCAGGAGAAGCTGAGCAAGTTCGGCTGGCAGTTCGTCGATCGCATCCTGACCCATGGCAACGATATCTGCCTGCCGCTGAATCCCAGCGTGAATGCATATCGACGCCTGGATCCGCATTTCGAAGCGCCGAACCAGATCAAGGCTTCGGCCACCGACCGCGGCTCCATGATCCGCATCCCGATCGGCAACGAGCGCAGCATGCGCGTGGAGGTGCGCTCGGTGGCTCCCGATGCGAACCCGTACATGGTGTTGCTCTCGGTGTTCAAGACCGGGCTGGAAGGCGACACCTCCAAGATCAAGAACCTGCGTCAGGCGGAACGGTACCTGCCGGACAATATCTACGATGCGCTCACCAACTTCAAGGCCGCTGAGTGGACCACGAAGCTGTTTGGCGAAGATGTGAAGGGCCGCTACGCCGACCTGAAGCAGGCATCGGCGGATCGTTGCCCGCGTCTGCTGGGAACCTTTGTAAAGGCTCCGGAAGTGCAGTACCACCACGAAGTCTACAACCAGTTCCTCTGGAACATGTTCTAAGAACGCAGCCGGCGGGTGGGGACATTTCGTCCCCACCCGCCAAACCCCACGCCATTTGCTACCATCCCCGGCGTGGGATTCCGCAGATTCCTCCTCTATTCCGCAACGCTTGTCCTGGCCGCTTCCGGCCCTCAACTCATCCGTCCCGGCGAAGTCTGGCCCGATGATCGCGGCAAGCACATTCAAGCCCACGGCGGCGGCATCCTCAAAGTTGGAGACACCTGGTACTGGTTCGGCGAAGACCGCTCTCAGGGCCTGGAACCGGAGCGCCGCTACGTTGCCTGCTATTCCTCCACCGACCTCGCGCATTGGACGTTTCGCAATCAGGTGATGAAGCAAGCCGATCCCGGCGATCTGGGGCAGCGCTTCGTACTCGAGCGCCCGAAGGTCTTCTACAACGCGCGCACCAGGAAGTTCGTAATGTACATGCACGTGGACGACGCCCGCTATCAGTTGGCGCGAGTCGGAGTAGCCGTGTCGGACACGGTGGACGGCGATTACCGGTATCTCACGAGCTTTCGTCCGCTGGGGCAGGAGAGCCGCGATATCGGTCAGTTTGTGGATGACGACGGCACGCCGTATTTGATCTTCGAGGACCGGCCCGCTAAGGGTTTCCACATCGCGGCGCTCTCGGAAGACTATCTGACCGTCACCCGAGACGTGGCGCTGATTCATGCTCCCCTGGAGGGCGGCGCGGTGGTGCACTACCAGGGTCTGTATTACGCCATCGGCAGCGCCTTGACGGGGTGGAATCCGAATCCCAACAAGTTCGCCACTGCGGCGAAGCTGGAGGGGCCCTGGAGCGAGTTCCGCGACATCGCTCCCCCGGAGAGCAAGACTTACGGTTCGCAATCCACGATGCTGCTCAAAGTGGCCGGCGCCAAGACGACGACGGTGATCTTCATGGGCGATATCTGGAAGCCGCGAACCCAGTGGGATTCGCGATATCTCTGGATGCCGCTCGAGATCGGCGGGGGCGAGCTGCGGCTGCCGGCCCCCAGGGAGTGGACCCTTGACGTAGCCACTGGTGAAGCCAGGTAATCCCGCCCGCCGGCGTTACTGGTACACTCCAGCGGCCTTGAAATCGCCTGCCTTCCCTATCGTCAGACCAGACGGATCGACGTGTTTGCGAAACGCCGCGCTTACCTGGTCCGCGCAGCAGAGCCAGTAGCGCCGCGTCCTGGGAACGCGAACCATACGCGAATCCAGGCGAGATCGGCGGGTGCGAGCTTCGGCTGCCGGCCCCCAGGGAGTGGACCCTTGACGTAGCCACTGGTAAAGCCAGGTAATCCCGCCCGCCGGCGTTACTGGTACACTCCAGCGGCCTTGAAATCGCCCGCCTTCACTATCGTCAGGCCAGACGGATCGACGTGTTTGCGGAATGCCGCGCTTACCTGGTCCGCGGTCAACGACTGGATCTTCTGTTCCAGCTGTTCGTCCCATTTCATGGTCCGCCCGAGTTGCTCGTGCGATGCCAGCAGAGCCAGTAGCGCCGCGTCCTGGGAACGCGACACCATACGCGAATCCAGGTAGGCCTTCTTTGCCTGCTCCACCTCTTTTGCAGTGAAGCCGTCTTTGAGGGTGCGCGCCAACTCGTCCTTGAAGCTGAACTCCACCTTCGGTCCGTTTACCGGATTCAGACTCACGGTGCCGGAGAGCATTCCCGAACTTCCTTCAGACGGCACCGTGACGCGGGCGTTGGCTCCGTAGCTCAATCCTTCCCGATTGCGGATGCGGTCGGAAACCCGCGATGTAATGGGCCCGCCGAACAGGTAACCGGCGAGCACCATGGCCGGATAGTCCGGATCGCTCTCCGCCAGTTGGATCCGCACCCCGGCCTCAAACTGCGCGTTCGCCTTATCGGGCGTTTCGATCTTACGATTCATCGCCGGCACCGCCTTGTAAGAGGCGATGATGGGCTTGTAAGCCATCGCGGTATTCCAGCCTCCCAGGAGTTCGGTCGCCGCCGCGGTCAAAGCCTTCTGATCTACCGGACCCACTACTGCGAATACGCCGTAATTCGCGCCGTAGAATTGGTCGTGAAACGTCTTCACGTCCTCGAGTGTGACCTTGCGCATCTCCGCCAACTGCTCCTCACGCGTCGCGTTGTAGAGCACGTCGCCCTTGCTCCACGGGCTCAGGTGCCGTTGCAGAGTCTCCGCCGCCAACTGGGTTGGCTCGGTGGGAATGTTCTCCAGCGCCTTGATGCGCGGCTGCAGCACCCGTTCGAATTCCGCGGCGTCATACGCCGGCTCCTTTAACATCTCCACCGCGAGTCGCAGAGCCGGGAGGAAGTTCGCCGCAGGAGCCGCAACGCTGGCAGTCGCGCTCGAAACACCACCGCCACCGGCGGGGCCGCCCCGTCCGCCGCCGCCGCGTCCTCCGAAATTCCCGCCGCCGCCGCTCACCTGGATGCGAGCATTCAATCTCCGCATCTCGTCGGCGACTTGTTCGCGCGTCTTGGTTTTGGTTCCGGCGTTCAACAGTGCGCCGGCAATCTGTGCTGCCTGATTCCTGCCCGCCAACGTAGTGGCATCGCCGAAACGGAGTTCGATTGCGGCGGTGACCATGTCGGCCTCGGTCTTCTTGGGCAACATCACAACCTTCATGCCATTGGGCAGCTTGCTGCGCAGCACCCGCGCTTCCACATTGGCCGGTGTCGGATCGAATACCTCGGCATGTGAGATCACTACTGTGCTCTTGTAGTCCTTAAGTAGCGCGGCCAGATCCGGTGTCGCCGGCACCACCGTGCGCTCCGGCGCCGCGTCGGGAATGTAGTAGCCTACGGTGCGATTGGACGGCTTCAGGTAAGTTTTGGCGACCCGCACCACGTCCGCGGGAGTGATGTCCTTGAGGCGATCGTGCTGCAGGAACATCAGGCGCCAGTCTCCCTGCGAAATCGCCGCATTGAGCGCCCCGGTCGCGATCGCCTGCGCGTCCGAGAGATTGTTTTCCAGGTTGCGCAGCAGCCCGCTGGTAATCCGGTCCACCTCCTCCTTCGTGGGCGGATTCTTGACAATGCCTTCCGCCGTGTCGATCAGGATGCGGCGTGCTTCCTCGAGTGACTGGTCCTTGTTTAATCCGGCGTTCAGTATAATCAGGCCGGGATCGTGCAACTGGGACGCGCTCATGCCCGCGGAATCGGCCTTGCGGGTATCCACCAGCGCCTTGGCGAGCCTGCCCTGTCCGCCGCCGCCTCCTCCGCGTCCCCCGCGACCGCCCCCACCGCCGCCGCTCATGATGCCTGCCAAAACCTGCAGGGCCGCGGAATCCGGATGCCCCGCCGACGGACCATGATAGGCCACCATGACATCCTGCCCCTGTCCCACGCGCCGCAGTTCCACAAACCGTTCCCCGTCCTGCGCGGGTTCCACGGTATAGGTCTGCTCCAGTTTGCGCGCCGGCCGCGGCAGGCGGCCCATGGTTGCGGCAACGGCGTCCAGAGTCTTGGTTTCGTCCAACCGGCCGGTCAACACCAGCACCGCATTGTCCGGCTGATAGAACTTTTTGTAGAAGGCCTCCAGCCGCTCCACGGGAACTTTCTCCAAATCGTCTTTGGAACCGATGGTGGACTTGCCGTAGTTATGCCAAAGATAGGCGGTCGCTTCCACGCGCTCGCGCAGGATGCTCTGCGGGCTGTTCTCGCCGCGCTCGAATTCATTGCGCACCACCGTCATCTCGGTGTCCAAAATCTGCTTGGTGAACTTCACGTTCACCATACGGTCGGATTCCAGGCCGAGCGCCCACTTCAGGTTCTCGTCGGTGGCGGGCACTGTCTCGTAGTAATTCGTCCGGTCGTAGGACGTAGTCCCGTTCCACGCCGCGCCGCGACTGACGATTTCGTTCTTGATCTGCCGTCCGTTCGTGGTCTCGATGAAGTTCATATGTTCCAACAGGTGCGCCATGCCGGTTTCGCCATAGCCCTCGTGGCGGGATCCCACAAGATATGTCACGTTGACCGTGATCTTGGGGTTTGCCGGATTCGGATACAGGAGCACACGGAGCCCGTTGGGGAACTCGTATTCCGTGATGCCGCCGACCGAGGACTTCTTTTGGACGCCGCTGGGCAGCGACTGCGCAGATAGGGAAAAGACGAGCGCGAGCGCCCACGCACTCGCGGTGCACATCGACTTCAAGGACATGATCGGGACAACCTCTTTCGGAGAACTTGCCCCGAATTATAACAGGAGACGGGGGTTACTTCTTTCCGCGGCCGTCGTCGCTCACCGACGGCTGGGGCAGCGGTTTGTCGTCTCCGAAGCTGGCCACCAGGTACTCGAGCAGCGCCTCACGATCGGTATACTTCGTGCCCCAGCCTGCCATTTTGTCCAGTTCGCGCGTCCAGGCCGCACGGCTCAGCCGCTGCGAATGAATCAGCCGCAGACTGTGGCAGGCCAGGCACTGGCGCTGTTCTTCCTTTTGGCCGCGTTCCAGCACGGCCTGGTCGGCGCCCCAAGCGGCGGCCGCGGACAGCAATAGAATCGAGATGCGCATCACGGTCTCTCCACGGTCACGCCGATCCTGTCGATGCCGTTCCACAGGTATCCCGAAGGGTTCCAGGGCGGCAGGATCGGCTGCTCATTGCCCGCGGTGTCCATCGCGCGCGCCATGATGGTGTGGTATCCCGGCGCCTTCGGAGTCCAAGTGAAAGTGAACAGGCGCCAGGCGAATGGCAGCTTCTGCGTCGATAACTGAGCCGGCTGCCACTTCTGGCCGCCCTGCGTGGAGACCTCCACGCGTTCGATGGCGTTCTCGCCCGCCCAGGCGAAGCCTCGAATCGTGGTGGGCGCCAGTGGAAGTTTGGCGCCATCTTCCGGCGCGGTGAGGGTAGATTTTACCGGCATGCCTTCGATCACTTCCAATTCGTCCAGCCGGGCTGGGGTTCCCGGCGTCAGCGGATATTTCGGGTAGCGATAGCCGGGGTTCATGAAGAATCCGCCGCTCATGGTTGCGGTGGGAGTCAGCCGCACCACCCACTTCACCCAGCTGGTGCCGTCCCAGCCCGGAACGATCAGCCGCACCGGGAAGCCGTGCATCTGGGGCGATTCGCCATTCATCGTGAGCGCCAGCAGCGTCGCCGGATGCAGCGCCTTTTCCATCGGCATGGATCGGACGAAGTCTGGCGTCTGCGCCACACCATTATCCGCGCCGTCGATCTCCAGGAACTTCGCCCGGGTATCGACGCCGGCCGCCTTCAACACGTCGCTCAACCGAGGGCCGCGCCATTCGCCGTTGCCTACGGCGCCACGGCCCCACTGGATGCCAGGCACTTTCGGTGAATAGAACGCGCGGCCATTTCCCGTGCATTCGAGCGTGGCCGGAACGGTGTGCTGAGGCAGTTTCTCCAGGTCGGCGACGCTGAGATCCAACGCCTTGGTGACCAGCCCGTTGATCTTCACGCGGAACGCGGCGGGATCGATGGCGGCGGGTCGCGGCAGGTGCTGGCGCACAAAGAACGCGTCGATCGGAGTGATCCAGGAGTCGAAATATTTGACCGGCGTCTCCAGGTCCTCGGGACGGTCGTTGTGCAGGATCATGGGACGTTTGCCTGCGATTGCAGTGCTGTCGTCCGCTCCGCGGAGTCGCCGTGCGGCAGCCGCGGCCAGCAGGGCCGCGAACATCTGTCGTCGATTGGCCGTCATGGTCCTATCAGGCTATCACGCGAATTGCGTACCACACGCGACTGGCCGACTTATCTGGTGTAGAGGCGGCGGTACATCTCCGCGTTGCGCATCACCGCCTGCACGTAGTCGCGGGTTTCCGTGAAGGGAATGTTCTCGACGAACTCGGCGGGCTCGCGGTAATTGGCCCAGGTCAACCATTCGCTGACTCGCGCCGGCCCCGCGTTGTATCCGGCAAGGGTCTGCTCCAGGCTGCCGCCTTGCGCATCCAACATGGACTTGAGAATGGAGCTGCCGATCTTGAGGTTCGGGCCTGGCTGCGAGAGCAGGCGCGTACTGAACGGAGTCACGCCGGCGCGCCGCGCGAACTGCCTGCCGGTCACCGGCAGCACCTGCGTAAGTCCATATGCCCGGGCATGCGAAATCGCCGCCGGGTTGAACTCGCTCTCCTGCCGGATCAGACCAGCCAGAAGATAAGGGTCCAAGCCGCGGGTCTCCGCGCTGCGCTGCAGATCGCTCCTGTAGGGCAGGGGAAACAGAAGTTCCCAGAACTTCCTCGGCGCACCGGAGATCGGCAGGTTCAGATAGTCCGGGTTCATCAGCTTCATCAGGCGAAGTCCCTGGTGCGTCGCGCCGGCCTCGGAGGCGAGTTCCATGGCGAGCAGCGCAGGCTGCCCATCGCGGCGTGCGCCAAAGCGGATCTCACCATCAGCCAAATCGTTCAGGCCGGCGGCACGCAATACGCGCGAACGTTCGATCCGCGCGTTCGTGGGCGCGTTGGCCATCTGCGGAACGGAAGGAATGCTGACAAATTTCTGCGCTGCCAAAAACTGCTCGGTGTCGGGTGAAGCGCCCGCGTGGGCAATCTCCGCTTCCTTCATCCGGTTGCGCGCGAGCATGGCGTAGTAGTGATTTTCGAACGCGCTCAGAATGCGCTGATAGCATGCGCGCGCCGAAGGATAGTCCTGTGCCCGCTCGTAGCTGCGTCCCAGGAAATACAGGGCGGCGCCCGCCACCGAAGACAGTCCGGGGTAGTCGGTCAACTGTTCGCGCAGCAAGGCACGGGCGTCCGGCTGATTCCGAAGATAGGACTGGAACGCCACCTTCCAATGCGCCTGGGCGGCGCCGCTGGACGTAGGGAAATCGCGATAGACCGCGCGAAACAGCGGGACGAAATCATCCGGCCGGTTGGCCAGAATGTACCGGTTTGCGGCGGTGGTAAGGGCGCGCAACCGCCACGGCGACTTCTCGTACCGCGCCGCCAGACGGTCGAGCGCGGCTTGCATATCCGCGTCGTCCGTCCGGCGGCGTGCGCACTCGGTGAGATAGTAAAGCCGCTGCGCGTCGGCCTCGCCTTCCGGAAGCGAGAGGTCGCGCAGGTAAGGCCACGCCGATTTCGTCTCGCCGCGCAGAAAGTCGGCCGCTGCTGCTCCCACCCGCGCCAGGTCGCCATCCAGCGCGCTATATTCGGCCTTGGCCTTCACGTAATCGTGGGAATCCATCAGCAGCCCGGCATGACGAAGCGCCAGGGCCCGCGCGGGTTTGGGGAACTCCCCTCCCATACGGTCCTTCAACGCCGCGATACCTGCCGCTGCACGCGAGCACGCATCGCCGGTCACGTAGCTGTAGTAGACCCGCTGGTAGTAGTCGGCCGCGGCCGGAAGCTGATTCGCAGCCAGGTAGCAGTCGGCCAGATTGAGGTCGCCCTCCGGCTGGGGAAGGTCGGAGTAGTGGCTTAGCAATACCTGAATTGCGCCCTGCGGGTTGGAGGCCTTCAACGCGCGAGCTTCCAGCAGCCACCCGCGCGCGGCGAAAGGCGATAGCGCTCCCTCTCGGCGGAGGGGTGCCAGGTCAGTTGCGACCGGCGCGGTATCGCCGCTCTCTACGCGCGCCGCCGCCAGGTAATAGGCCGCGTAGTCGGCGACAGAGGGAAGTTGCGCGGGAATGGGCTGGAGCAGCGCGAGGGTGGAAGAGTAATCGTGCTGTTCGTACGACGTGATGCCGAGGGCCAGCGCTGCCAGTGCCGCGTCTTTGGGATGCGCCTTGGCATAGTTGCTGATAGCGGCTCGTCGCGCGACAGTGGGGGATTCGCGATAGGTCCGGACCAGGACCGCGAGTTCCCCGCCGGAGGCGTGTGCGCCGTTAAACCAGAGGGCCAGGATAAGAATGGCCAAGCAGTGCCGGATCTTCATGGGCTAACGTCCGAGTGAGTTCCAGATCGAGGTAATCCACCATGCTGGGGCATGAGAAGAACTGTTCGTGAAAGGCTTGCCGCGCGCTTTCGATCGGCTGCCGCAGGGCGGAATACAGGTCGCGCCGCGTCCGCCCGGACTGCACGGCTTCCGCATGTTTCAAGCGGATCTCCGCCACCAGCACACGGGCGAAGCGCTGCGCGCGCAAATGCAGTTGCTGGTCCGCCGCGGAGAGATCGGCCCACGCGCCTGAAGTCTTCGGCTGTGCCGCGGCCTGCGCGTCCGGTCCGGCGGGTGCTGCCTCTATGTTGACCAACTCCTGCGCGGGCGCGGGCGCAGGTTCCGGCTCCGGCGCTCGAAATGCGTGCCACATCGCGGCCGCCGTTTGCGTCAGCAGTTCGATTGCGGCGCTTTGGACCGGCCCCCAGGCGTACACCAGCGCCAGTGCCTTGTCTTCGACGGTGACTGGAAAAAGATGCGCCCGGGCAGAATCGTCGTGCCCCAGCATCTCCACGAGCGGGGCCGAAAGCTCGGCGGCAGTGGGTAGCGCCACCAGGGGATCGGACATCTCAGTCGCGGCGGCAAGGGCCGGCGCACCGCTCAGCGGGACATCGATTCGCGCATTCCGGGCTACTCCGTCCTCGATCCGAAAGAGCAGGGCCCCGGCAGCGTACCGCCCGGCCGCATCGGAAAGGGTGGCGCACAACTCGTCCGCATCCCTCGCCAGGCGGAGCCGCCGTACCGCCTGATTGAGTTGTTCTGCGAACTCGCGGCGGGCGAGTTCACGTGACTCCACGAAGAGAGCCTCGAGTTCGGCGGAGATCTGTTCGAATCGGCCTTCGAGAAGCTGGCGCGGACCGGCGGGCATCGCTCGCTCTATTCTAACCGAGTAATCTGGGGACATGGACACATTGAACGGCAAGATTGCACTCGTCACAGGAGGAACGCGCGGTATTGGCCGGGCGATAGCGCAGCGGCTGGCCGCTGAAGGAGCGAAGGTTGCCATATGCGGGCGAAAGGCGGACGCGGTGGCGCAGGCAGCGCGGGAACTGGGAGTCTTCGGCGCGCCTGCGGATATCACCATGTTGGACGAAGTGCGCGCGCTTTTCGTTGCAGTAGACCGGCAGTTCGGCGGTCTGGACATCCTGGTGAACAATGCGGGAGCGGGGTTCTATCGCAAGGTCGGCGAGATGACGCCCGAGGAATGGCATCGCAATATCGACCTGAATCTGAACGGAGCCTTTTACTGCGCGCACGAGGCCGTGCAGCGCTTGCGCGCGCGCGGCGGCGGCTTCATCGTCAACATCTCCAGCCTGGCTGCCCGTAATGCCTTCTCCGGCGGCGCGGGATACAACGCCTCCAAGTTCGGACTGAACGGCTTGACCGAAGCGCTGATGCTGGACCACCGCTATGACGGCATCCGCGTAAGCTCGATTATGCCGGGCAGCGTAGCGACGGAGTTTTCCGGCGACCCGGGTAAACCCCGTGAAGAGGACACGTCCTGGAAAGTCGCGCCCGAGGATGTCGCCGAAGCCGTCGCCATGGTCTTGAAGATGCCCGCGCGGACAATGGTTAGCCGCGTGGAGATGCGTCCGTCAGAGCCGCGCAAGTGAACCCGGATACCACGGACGGCCCGTTACTTACAAATCCTTCACGAGACTTTCGAATCTGGCAATCCGCGTGCTACGTCAGAGAAAGTGTAGGAGGGCAAGTCTCGATGGGGCGACTCAAAAGACAGTTAAATCCGCAGCAGACAGGATCCGAGGCGG
>Ga0308175_100002997_pt1 | contig 11627 bp, 8 predicted proteins | sample PhyCR1_3_FD_203893 | JGI IMG/M metagenome (GOLD analysis project Ga0308175, IMG submission 203893) | Soil microbial communities from UC Gill Tract Community Farm, Albany, California, United States - DLSLS.C.R1 | ecosystem: Environmental > Terrestrial > Soil > Agricultural land | place: USA... | reverse complement strand
AGCACCGCCGCAGGCACCACCGCAAGCGGCGACCCGCCCACCATCGTTGACACACCGTCAACTTGCGATCCACATTCCGGGGCATGCGAGGGGCAGGGGTTGCCGTAGGCCTCGGCGGGCCCGAACGCAGGGCGCGAGCCGCCAGGCGCGCGCGAGGCGCCCAGCCGACGGGAAACGGGCGCCGCCGAGCGCGAGCGCCGTCGCGGCCTCGCCGCGCGGCGCCCGGCCGGTGCTGACGCCGCGCCCGCCGATCCGCCCGTGCGCGCGGCCGTGGCGGTCGAGCACCAGCGTCCCGTCGAGCCGCCCGGGCCCGTTCACCCGCATGCGCCCGACGACGTTGCCGGCGCCCAGCCGCAGCGAGCCGCTGACGCGCACGCTCCTCAGATAGCGGTAGCCGCGCAGGACGAGCCGGTCCGCGCCCCTGAGCTCATAGGAGCCGCCGCGCAGCCCGCCGCCGCGCAGATGGGCGAAGCCCGCGTACAGGTCCTGCAGCACGGCGACGCGCGCGTCGATCGCCGACACGATCGCCGCCGACACGACACGCCCGCGCGCGCCGTGCGTCCCCGGCGCGACGCGGAACCCGCCCAGCGCCCGCGGCGCGATCGGGTACGGGTCGACGCCGTTGGTCTTCCCGCGGCAAGGATCGCCGACCGCCTCGCCGTCGACGAAGCGCTTCAGCGCCTTCGCCGTGCAGCCGGTGAGGTCGCTGTCGAGCTCGTCGTGCCCCGTCCCCGGCACCGTGACGATGCGCGCGTGGGGCAGCTCGCGCGCGAGCAGCTGCCCGTTCTCCAACGGCGTGCGCAGGTCCAGCCGGCCGTCGAGGATCAGGGCGGGCACGTCGGGCAGCGGCGCCTGCGAAGGCGGCGAGATCCCGTCGCCGCCCGGCCAGAGCAGGCAGTCGTGGGCGATCGAGTTGCTCGCCACGGTGGCGTGCGTCAACGGGTACAGCGCCGCGTCCTCGAGCGTCAGGCCCTGCTCGAGCATCCCGGGGCGGTCGGCGAGCGGCGCCGACAGCGGGTAGGGCAGCAGCGTGTCCTGGCAGTTCGTGGCGACGTTCAGGCCGGCGCTCAGGTCGGCGAGCTTCGTCGGCGGGCCGGCCGTCGCGCGGCGCAGGTGCAGCAACATCGCGGGGTCGCCCTTGACCGCGGCGCGGATCGCGGCGGGCAGCGCGGCCTGCACGTACGGGTTCAGGTCGGCTCCGATGAGGACGTTCGCCAGGTCGTCCGCGGTCTCGTAGCGGGTCGTGTGACGGCGGCCGCGGGAATCGAACGTGGGCCCGCTGACGGTGCCCTTCTCCAGGATGCCGGCGAGCTTGGCGACGTCGGCGACCGGGTCCTTCGTGATCCCGGCGCAGGCGCGCCGGGCGCATTGCTCGCGCAGCACGCGCGGCATCCGCAGGTACGTGTCCAGCAGGAAGGCGTCGATGCCCTTCGCCCCCACGACCGAGTCGAGGATCAGCCGGTCGGTGTGCTCGGGGTACAGCCGCGCGTACTGCTCGGCGACGAACGTCCCGTACGACACGCCCATCAGCGCGATGCGCTCGACGCCGAGCGCGCGGCGCAGCGCCTCGATGTCGTGGACGGAGTCGACGGTCGAGTAGAACACGCGCCGCTCGCCGATCCGGGTCGCGCAGTCGGCGAGCTCCTGCGGGACCACCGGCGCCAGGCCGTCCTCGTGCTGGATCACCGGGCAGTCCAGCGCTCCGGACTCCCCCGTGCCGCGCTGGTCGAGCACCGCCAGGCGGTAGCGCCTGAGCGCCGGGCCGAGGCTGAGCGTGAAGGATTCCGCGGCGTTGACCGACGCCTGCCCCGGCCCCCCGGACAGGGCCACGAGCACGGGCCGCGACGCCGGCACGCGGCGCTGCACGGCGTAGCGGATCCCGATCGTCCCCGGGACGCGCCCCGCATGGTCGAGCGGGACGGTGAGCGTGGCGCAGGCGAACCTGGGCTGGTGCCTGCAGGGCTTGGCCGCCGCGTGCGCCTGGACCGGCACGAGGGCGAGCAGAAGCGCGACCGCCGGCGCGAGGAGTGGGACGCGGGGCACGGATGCGCCACCGTAGACGACCTTGAGGCCGGCGGGCGGAACTGGACGTTTGATCGATGGCGAAGCCGCCCGTTCGCGCCGACGATGTTGGTGTGGACCGTTCCGCTGTACCCCCGCCCGCCGTCCACTGCCTCGGCTGCTCCTACGAGTGGCACAGCCGCGCGATGGCCGAGGGGCTGCGTCTGCTCGGCACGTGCCCGAAGTGCGGTGGTGAGCTCGCGTTCGCCGACGCGCGACCGGCGCAGAAGGCGGCAGAATCACCCAAGATGGACGTGCGCGCGCCACACCTCGTCCTGGGCGTTCCGCGGCGCTGAATGATCTAGGTCGCAGGCTCGGCGCGCAGTACCCTTCCCGTGCCGATGGCTTCGGAAAGCAGACGACCCTCCTCGGCCGAGCGCGAGGCTCAGCGCGCCGCCCTTGCCGCCGAATGGCGGCGCCTGGCGCGCGGCGCCACGTTCGTCGCCGTGCTCACGAGCCCGGCGACGTTCGCCCTGCTGCACATCGCCAACGACTGGCCGGTCGGCTGGTCGCTCGCCGGCACGATCCTCCTGATCGCCGCGTTCCGCGGGCTGATCGACGTCGTCGCCCACCGCTTCGTCCCGCGCGCGAGCCTCTACGGCGCCGGGCGCGAGCTGCTCGACGACGACATCGTGGCGCGCAGGCGCCTGTGGTACTGGCGCGCCAAGTACCGCCGGCTGATCTACCTCCTGCTCTGGCTCGGCATCCCGTGGCTGATCCTCTACGCGATCAACGGGACCACCCCGGCGGACATCGGCCGCTCGCTGGGCGACTTCTTCACGAACGCACAGGCGCTCACGACGCTGCTGATCCTCGGGCTGCAGATCCCGCTGCTGTTCTTCGCCAACCTGCTGATCATCTTCGGCCCGATGCTGTTCTTCGGGCTCAAGCAGATGAAGGGCTACGAGCCCGGCGACGCCGACTGGGGCGTGAAGCTGTCCGACGTCCGCGGGCAGGCCGAGCCGAAGGAGGAGGTCACGCGCGTGATCTCCCTCTGGCAGTCCGGCGAGGAGTTCCGCAAGGCGGGCGGCAAGCCCGAGCGCGGCCTGTTGTTCATCGGCGCCCCGGGCACCGGCAAGACGATGCTCTCGAAGGGCATCGCGACGAGCTTCAACTCGCCGATCGTGACGATGCCCGGCTCGGGCTTCGCGCAGACGTTCATCGGCATGGACGTGATCATCGTCCAGTTCCTGCTGGCGAAGGCGCGCCGGCTCGCGCGCAAGTGGGGCGGCCAGTGCATCGTGTTCATCGACGAGATCGACGCGGTCGGCCGGCGGCGCCAGGGCGTCGGCTCGGGCGGCTTCAGCCAGCCGCCGACGTCGATCCACGACCACCTGTTCTACGGCCGCTGGGGCGCGCTCACGCCGACCGAGGACATCGTGTGGGAGACCCCGGAGTGGCGCGACCGCGTGTTCCGCGCACGCGCGCCGGAGCCGTCGGCGGTCTATCCCCCGGCGCTGCAGGGGATGGCGGACCGCATCAACGGCTTCTTCTTCCCCGGGGGCATGGGTGGCATGGGCATGGGCGGCGGGCTGGCGCTCAACCAGCTGCTCGTCCAGATGGACGGCATCGACGAGCCGCCGCTCTTCCGCAAGTGGGCGACGAAGAAGTTCAACACGTTCCTGGACGCGCTCTACGTCGTGCCGCGCCGCCTCGGCGGGCTGTCGCTGCGGATCCGCCCGCCCAAGCCGCGCTCCGAGCAGGTCTACTTCATCGGGGCGACGAACGTGCCGCTCGAGCAGCTCGACCCGGCGCTGCTGCGCCCGGGCCGCATGGGCCGCCACATCTACTTCCGCACGCCGACGAAGATCGACCGCCTCGACATCTTCGACCTGTACCTCGGCAGGGTCGACCATGTCGCCGAGCTGGACTCCGAGAAGCGCCGCGACGAGCTTGCGCGCATCACGAACGGGTATTCCCCAGCCATGATCGAGCAGGTGTGCTCGATGGCGCTGACCTACGCGCACTCCGACGGGCGCGAGGCCTTCGAGTGGGGCGACATCGTCGAGGCGATCACCACGATCGAGGCCGGCACCGCGCAGAACGTCGAGTACGCGCCCGATCAGTCGCGCGCGACCGCGATCCACGAGGCCGGCCACGCGATCGCCAGCCACATCTACATCTCCAACGCCGAGCACACGCGGCTGTCGATCCGCAAGCGCGGCCGGTCGCTCGGCCACTACCAGCTGATGCAGAAGGAGGAGCGCGTCGAGGGCGTCGCGTTCCGCCACGAGGAGATCGCGGAGCTCGTGATGATCCTCGGCGCGATGGCGGCCGAGCACGTCTTCTACGGCGAGAACTCGACCGGCGTCGGCGGCGACGTGCAGTCGGTCACGATGGGCGTCGGCCTGCTGGTCGGCGCGGCGGCGATCGGCCCGGAGCCGGTCGACCTGCGCGGTCGCGTGCCCGAGGAGGAGCGCTGCGAGCGCGAGCAGGAGCTGATGGACCGCTTCGAGCAGATCGGCAACCAGATCATGAACCGGCTCAGCGGCGGCCCGTTCGACGGCGACCGCATCGGCGCCGCGCTGGGCGACCGCTACAAGCGCCGCGCCGCGGCCCGCATCCTCGGGCAGGCCTACATCACCGCCTTCGCGTGCATGCTGCACAACCGCGAGGGCGTCGCGCGCGTGGCCGAGACCCTGATGGACCGCCGCGAGCTCTACGGCGACGAGGTGACCGAGGTGCTCAACGCCGCGGACCTGACGGCGCCCGACATCGACCTGCTCGACGAGAAGCTCTGGCCGAAGGTGGCCGCATGAGCCTGTTCGACGACCGCCGCGACGACGACCCGCCCGAGGGCAGCCGACCGGACCCGCGCGAGCGCCCCGAGGACCCGGCCGGCACCAAGCCGCGCCACGACCCGGACATGCTGCTGCCCCACACGCGCGAGTCGCTGCTGGCCGGCGAGGCCCGCACCGGCAGCGGGCCGGCCGCGCACGTCGCCGCCGAGCCGGCGCCCGAGAGCGAGCCGGAGCCCGAGCCGGCCGCCTCCGTCGAGCCCGGCCATGCCCCACACGCCGCGCGCTTCCAGTTCGTCTACGGCATCCTGATCGGCGTCGGGATCGCGGCGCTGGCGGCCGCGGTGCTCGCGTTCTCCGGCAGCGGCGACAAGTCGCAGACGGTCGCGCTGTCGAGCTGGTCGTCCTGGCAGCCGACCCGCGGCGCGGGCGACCCGGTCCAGCAGATCATCGACCACGTCGGGCCCGAGTACCGGCTCGGCTCCGGCAAGCAGGCCGTCGCCGTGACGGGCGGCCCGTCGCAGATCGAGGGCATCCCGCTCGTCGTGGCCCTGCGGTCCGACCCGGCCAACAACGGCGACGTCTCGATCCTCGACAACAAGAACGTCGTCCTGTACCGCATGTGCGGCCTGGGCAAGGACTGCTCGATCAAGGAGGGCAAGCCGTCCAAGGAGCGCGGCCTCCTGATCCGCCGCGAGGCCCTCGAGCTCGCGCTCTACACGTTCAACTACGTGGCGGACATCGACGCGGTCACGATCCTGATGCCACCCGCCATCGACCCGAAGACCAAGAAGCCCAGCCACGTCGCGCTGCTCTTCCGCCCCGAGGACGTCGGGCCCTCGCTGCAGAACCCGCTGGCCGACACGCTCCCCGGCCCGACGCCGAGCGTCAAGACGCTCCTGCACTCGCGCAACCTGCCGGTGATCGACAGCATCACCCGCCCGCTGCAGTTCGACTTCTCCGTCACCCAGGACAACGCGAACAACCGCGGCTACCTGGTGCTGGACACCATCAAGTAGCGCCCTTCCAGCTGTTGAGGGAAGAAGGGGCACCGGCTTCCCGCGCGAGCAGTTGGATGTGACGCTGCCCTCGTATATGGAGGGCAGCGTCACTCTCAACCTGCGCCCGGCCCGCTCTCAGCGAGGGCGCGGCTCGTGCCCTGCGCAGGCCTTGACGGGCAGGCGCGGGTACTTCGGGTACGCCGGGTCGGTCCTGTGGAGCAGGCACATCGAGAAGGTCGAGCCGCGGCCCGAGCGGACGAGCTTCTGGTGTGCGCATGAGCTGCAGAGGCCGAGCGGGCGCTCGTACCAGGTGACGTCCCAGGTGCGGCCGAGCTTGGAGCCGACGTTGTGGAACGTGCCGACGGGCGTGAAGCCGCAGGCGGCGTGCAGCGCGACGGAGGCTTCGTTGGGCTCGGTGATGCCGGCCACCGCGAGCAGGAAGTCCGGTGTGGCGTCGAGGCGCGCGAGGAGCGCGTCGTACAGCGCGCGTCCGGCGCCGCGGCCGCGGGCGCTCGCGGCGACGTAGACGCTCGTCTCGCAGGTGGTCCCGTAGGCGGGCTTGACCTTGTGCAGGCTCGCCCGCGCGAAGCCCAGGAGCTCGCCGTCGTCGCCGAGCGCGACGTGGAACGGGTAGTGGTTGTCGGCGATCGCGGCGGCCCACCAATCCGGCGGGTGGCCCTCGAGGTCGAAGGTCGCGGGCGTGGTGCGCGCGGCCTCGTCGTAGACGGCGGCGACCGCCTCGGCATGCGCGGGCGTTGCGGGCTCGATCCGCATCGCCGCCAGGATAGTTGCTCGGGCAACGATAGGATGTCCAGTCTTGGCGACGTTCAGGCGACTCCTCGGCTTCCTGTCCCCCTATCGCAGCGGGGTCATCCTGTCGTTCGTGCTCGCGGCGGCGGCGATGGTCGCGAGCGTCGCGATCCCGTGGCTGGTGGGTCGCGGCATCGACCGCGTCCGCGCGCACGACACGGCGGGCCTGCGCGACTACGCGATCGCGGTCGCGGTCGCCGGCGCGCTCTCGTTCGGGCTGACGGTCGCGCGGCGCCTGATCGCCGGCCGGGTGTCGCTCGGCGTCGAGTACGACCTGCGCAACCGCGTCTACGCGCACCTGCAGGGGCTCGAGCTCGGGTTCTTCGATCGCCAGCAGACAGGGCAGCTGATGTCGCGCTCGACGGTCGACCTGCAGGGCGTGCGCTTCTTCCTGGGCTACGGCCTGGTGTTCATGGCGCAGTCGGCGCTGACGATCGTGCTCGTGGCGATCGCGATGGTGTTCAAGGACCCGGCGCTGGCGGGGCTGTCGCTGATCCCGGTGCCGTTCGTCGTGCTGATCGCGCAGCGCTATGGGCGCCGCGCGCGGCCGGCGGCGCAGGAGGTCCAGCAGCGGATCGCCGAGCTGACCGCGGAGGCCGAGGAGAACATCTCCGGCGTGCGCGTCGTGAAGGCGTTCGCGCGCGAGGACCGCCAGCTCGAGCGCTTCGGCAACCGGACCGGCCGCGTCTTCGAGCAGGCGATGGTCTCGACGCGGCTGCAGGCCTACTACAACCCGCTGATCGGGTTCCTGCCGCAGCTCGGCCTCGCGGTCGTCCTGGTGGTGGGCGGCCGGCGCGTCGTGCACGGCTCGCTGTCGATCGGCGATTTCACCGCCTTCTACGCCTATTTGCTGCGGCTGCTGTCGCCGATGCGGACGCTCGGCATGTCGCTGGGCATGGCGCAGCGCGCGACCGCGGCCGGCGCGCGGCTGTTCGAGATCCTCGACCGGGCGCCGAGGATCGTCGCGCCACCCGGCGCGCCGCCGCTGCCCGCGGGGTCGGGGGCGGTGCGCTTCGATCACGTGACGCTCGAGTACGAGGGCGCCGCGGTGCCGGCGCTGCACGACGTGTCGCTCGACGTGCCCGCGGGCCGGACGGTGGCGCTCGTGGGCGCGACCGGCTCGGGCAAGACGACGCTGGTGCAGCTGCTGCCGCGGCTGTACGACCCGGTCGCGGGCGCCGTCCACGTGGACGGCGTCGACGTGCGGTCCGTGGACCCGGCGTCCCTGCGCGCGGCGATCGCCGTCGTCGACGACGCCCCCTTCCTCTTCAGCGCGTCCGTGCGCGAGAACATCGCCTACGCGCGGCCGGACGCGACGCTCGAGGAGGTCGAGCTGGCGGCGCGGCGCGCGCAGGCGCACGAATTCATCGAGCGGCTGCCGGAGGGCTACGAGACGCGCATCGGCGAGCGCGGGCTCACGTTGAGCGGCGGCCAGCGCCAGCGCGTCGCGATCGCACGCGCGTTCCTGGCCGACCCGCGGATCCTCGTGCTCGACGACGCGACGTCCTCCGTCGACGCGTCGACCGAGCAGGAGATCAAGACCGCGCTGCGTGACGTCATGCAGGGGCGCACGACGTTCGTCATCGCGCACCGCCTGTCGACGATCGCGCTGGCCGACGAGATCGTGGTGCTCGAGGACGGCGAGCTGATCGCGCACGGGACGCACGACGAGCTGCTCGAGCTGTCCGACCTGTACCGCGAGATCGTCGAGAAGGGCCTGCCGGACCAGGTCTTCCTGACGCGCAAGCCGGTCGAGCGGGAGGTGGCGGGCTTCTGAGCGAGTCGCTGTCACGGCGCGACGATCTGCGGCGGCGCCTGCGCGGCACGAGCGGCCGCGGGCGCAAGCTGCGCGGCCTGATCGTGCTGCTCGCGCCCTACCGGATGCGCGTGTTCGCGATGTTCGGCGCGCTGATCGTCGGCACCGCCGCGTCGCTGGCGCCCGCGCCGCTGGCGCAGAAGGCGATCGACCACGGCATCCTCGCCGGCGACCTGTCGACGCTGGACTGGATCGTGGTCGCGTTCGTGGTCAGCGCGCTGCTCGTGTGGGCCGGGACGTACTTCCAGACCTACCTGACGGGCTGGGTCGGCCAGCGCGCGCTGCAGGACCTGCGGCTGCAGATCTTCACGCACCTGCAGGAGATGCCGGTGGGCTTCTACGAGCGCCGGCCGGCGGGCGTGCTGATCTCGCGCATGACCAACGACGTCGAGGCGCTGGACTCGCTGGTCACGGACTCGGTCGTGACGCTGTTCCAGGCGTCGCTGACGCTGATCGGCTCGATCGTGATCCTGCTGCTGTTCGATGTGAAGCTCGCGCTCATCACGTTCCTGATCTTCCCGGTGATGGCGGTGGGCTCGCTGCTGTTCCGGATCGCGTCGGCCGACGCCTACAAGCGCACGCGCGAGACGATCGGGCGCATCACGGCGTACCTGCAGGAGTCGCTGAGCGGCATCCGCGTCGTGCGGTCCTTCGCGCAGGAGCCGCGCCACCTGCGCGAGTTCGCGGCCCTGAACGACCTGAACCGCGACGCGAACTACGTCACGGTGAAGCTCAACGCCGCGTACTTCCCAGCGGTCGAGTTCGTGTCCTCGATGGCGACGGTGCTGGTGCTTGCGGTCGGCGGAACGCAGGCGGCGCACGGCCATGTGTCCGTCGGCGTGCTGGTCGGGTTCATCGCGGCGCTCAACGGCTTCTTCGACCCGATCGGGCAGCTCTCTCAGCTCTACACGACCTACCAGTCGGGCATGGCGGCGCTGGACAAGATCTTCGAGCTGCTCGACGAGCAGCCCGACCTGGTCGAGCCTTCCGAGCCGGTGGAGCTGCCGCGGCCGCTGCGCGGCGAGATCACGTTCGACGACGTGACGTTCGCCTACGGGGAGAAGCCGGCGCTGAGCGACGTGTCCCTGACGGTGCCTCCGGGACAGACCGTGGCGCTCGTCGGCGAGACGGGCGCCGGGAAGTCGACGTTCGCCAAGCTCGTCGCGCGCTTCTACGACCCGACCTCCGGGCGCATCCTGATCGACGGCATCGACCTGCGGGAGGTGCGCTCGCGCGAGCTGCGCGAGCAGATGGGCATCGTGCCGCAGGAGGGCTTCCTGTTCAGCGGGACGATCGGCGACAACATCGCGTTCGGCAACCCGTCGGCCTCCGCGTCAGATCTGGAGGCGGCGTGCCGCGCGGTGGGCGCCTGGGACTTCATCGAGCGCCTGCCCGCCGGCCTCGACACGGAGATCGGCGAGCGCGGCGTCCAGCTCTCCGCGGGCCAGCGCCAGCTCGTCGCCTTCGCCCGCGCCCTGGTGGCCGACCCCCGCATCCTCATCCTCGACGAGGCCACCTCGAACGTCGACCTCCACACCGAGACGAAGATCGAGGAGGGCCTGCGCCGCCTTCTCGCCGGCCGCACCGCGATCGTGATCGCCCACCGCCTCTCGACCATCCGCCAGGCCGGGCGGATCGTCGTCCTGGACCACGGCGCGATCGTCGAGCAGGGCACCCATGAGGAACTCCTCGCGGCCGAGGGCGCCTATTACTCGCTGTACCGGGACTGGGCCCAGCAGGCGGCCGCGTAGGCACCTGCTCGCTATCCTCTCGGACGTCCTTTCCGGGATGGTGTAATTGGCAACACGCGTGCCTCTGGAGCACGAGTTTGGGGTTCGAGTCCCTGTCCCGGAGCTCCGATCCGTCCGACGTGCGTGCGAACATGTGTTCGTGTCACGGATCGACGAAGTAGCCCACCTCCACGCTCCGGGACTGACCGGGCGAGAGATCGCGACACACCTCATGTCAAGGGTCGGCTCCTCGAGGCCGGGCTGAAGACGAACCATTGCGAGACGTGTGGGCTGAACTCGTGGAGGCGACAGGCACGACAACCGGCTCGAGAACCTGCAGCTCCTGTGCCCGAACTGCCACAGCCAGACGGACAACTTCGCCGGGCGCAACCGGCCGCTGCGCTTGCTGCCGGACGCCACGGCATAGCTCTGCGGGGATCTACTGGCCGGGCGGCACGTTCACCCGGATGGCGGCGCGCTGCGGTGGGCGCATCCTGGTGGCATGAAGATCCTGGTGGCATATGCGAGCAAGCACGGGTCGACCGCCGAGATCGCAACCGCAGTCGCCGAGGAGATCCGGCGCGTGGGCGTCGAGGCCGACCTGGTCGAGGCCGGGGCCGTGCAGGACCTCGCCCCCTACGCGGGCGTGGTCCTGGGCAGCGCCGTCTACATGAAGCGCTGGCGGCCGTCCGCCCGGCGGCTCCTCGGTCACCTCGAAGGCCGGCTCGGCGACCGGCCGCTGTGGATCTTCAGCTCCGGCCCGGTGGGCGACGCGGAATTCGATCCGGACTGGTGCGAGCCGGCGCATGTGCTCGCCCGCGCGCAGCGGCTGAACCTCCGCGACCACGTCATCTTCGGCGGCCGCGTGCCGCAGGACCCCGGAAACTTCGTCGAGCGCGCGATGCTCCGCAACACCCCGCCCGATCAGCACGACAAGCGCGACTTCGACGCAATCCGCTCCTGGGCCCGCGAGGTCGCCGACGCGTTCGTCCCGGCCACAGTCCCCTGAGCGATGGCGCCCCCGCCCGCCGCGGTCGACCTGTACTGGCTACCGCTCGGGGCCGGCGGCCACTCGGTCAAGTACAACGGGCGCGTCTTCGAGTCGGTCGCGGCGCGCCTGCAGCACCGCCCCAGCTGCGACCTCTACCACGCCGCCCTCGAGATCACGCTGAACAGCGAGCGCTGGGTGATCGAGATGGCGCCGGCGTGGGACGCGAACGGTTCCCGGCGCGGCGCGGTGCTCGAAGGCCCGGTCGGCGCCCGCTGGGCGGGGCGGTCGCGCGCCTTTCGCTACGAGATCCGGCGCTGGCGCCGCGGCCGCATCCCCGACATCGCCGAGGCCGTTGACAGCCCGCAGCGGGTCAGCACCGAACACGCCGAGGCGCAGCGGCTGCTCGACCTGGTGCCGAGCGTGCCGGCCCTGACCTGGGGCCGCGACGAACTTGCCACCGGCGACATGTGGAACTCGAAC
>Ga0308175_100002996_pt1 | contig 11627 bp, 17 predicted proteins | sample PhyCR1_3_FD_203893 | JGI IMG/M metagenome (GOLD analysis project Ga0308175, IMG submission 203893) | Soil microbial communities from UC Gill Tract Community Farm, Albany, California, United States - DLSLS.C.R1 | ecosystem: Environmental > Terrestrial > Soil > Agricultural land | place: USA... | reverse complement strand
CCTTCCTAATGTATTTTGCAGGCTTCACAATTTTGAACAAATTCCTTATAACTCCGATATAGAGGTCGAGTTTGTAATTGATACTGATACAGATAGAATATATTCACCTTCTTAAGCTAACGGGTGCTTTACTTTAATAAGAAGTAAAAAAGGATCTTCCAATCGAAGATTCTTTTTTCATTGCCTATAAGGTCGCAATTGCTTAGTATTTTTGCTAAGGTTCTGTCTGATAGTAGAACTACTTTTCTGCTTTTAAACAAATTCTTATTAAAAATGACTAAGTATTTTAGGATTTATAAAAAAACCTTCGGCTAAAATAGGAAGTTTTCCGTCTAATAGGTATACACAAAAAAACAAAGGAAGGTGAACAACATAATTGAGTCTAATCACAGAATTCCAGAGGATAACGATAAAGCTTTTTTAGGGCTATTTCGGCAATACGAACAGTATATTTATAGGATGGCGTATGTTTACGTGAAAAATAAAGATGATGCACTAGACATTGTACAGGAAACAGCATACCAGTCCTACCTGAAATTTAATACTTTGAATGACTTGAAACTTTTTAAAACTTGGATCATTAAAATTACGATAAATTGTGCTATTGATTTATTAAGAAAAAAAAAGAAAGTGATTCCTTTAAACCAGGAAGTTGTTGAATTTATTTCTAAGAGTACGGAAGATATCCCTTTGTCACTAACACTACAAGATTTGTTAGAAGCACTAAATGAAGATGAAAAAACTGTTCTATTACTAAAATACTATCAAGGATACACTTTTAGTGAGATTTCGGAGATTTTGAATACACCATTAAGCACGGTGAAATCCGTTTTATATCGAGCATTACAAAACCTTCGTAAAAAAACTAGGAGGGCTGATATGTATGGACAATAAGATAAGACAAGAGTTAGATAAAATAGAGATCCCAGAGGAATTAAATAGCAGGATAATATTAGGGATGGAGAATGCAAAAAGAGATTACAAAAGGCAACTTAAACCTGAAAGCAAGAGTGATAGAAAAATATGGAGTCTTAGAAGAAAAATAATGTTTTTCAGCAGTGTTGCTGTATTATTAATTGGTTTGTTTATAAGTTCTGCTTTTGTTTCTCCTGCAATGGCAAAAGTGATTTCAACCATTCCATATTTAAGTTCAATTTTTAAATCAGAACCCATAGGTAGCCTAATTTTTGACGAATTGAAGGAAAAAGGGTACAAAATTAGTGGAATAGGAACGGGTTACTCGCCACAAAAAACATTCTATGTAACAGTAGAAGGAACAGACGATTATTATAGCGAAGTCAAAGATGAAGTTAAAAAGATAGTAGGAGAGATTTTAGAATCAAAAGGTTATGATGCCTTTTCCGTAGAAGTCAAAAAAGAGCGAAAAGAAGATTATGTCCCTAGTGAAGAAGAATTAAATGAAAAAAGTATCATCGAAAATGAGGTCACAAAAAAATTAAAAGAACTAAACTATAAATTTAATATTGTACAAACTGACCCAACGGAGAAAACAATTTTTATTAATATAGTCGGTTCCAAGGAGTATTACCATTCCGTTCAAGATGGTGTTAAGAAAGTGGCATTAGAAGTTGCGGACGGAAATAAATATTCAGGTTATAAAATTAATGTAACTAGAGTAACAACGGAGGTAAGACCAACCGGTAAAGGAGGTCAAATTATACCTACGATTGCTGATGGGCTTATGGCAAAAAAAGAGTTTAAAGTTACAGGGGTAGGTTATAAGGATAAACCGTTGAGCTTTATAATAAGTACTTCTGTCTTAAGTTCTGATCCAACAGCTAAAGCACTTGGAACTAAAATCGAATCAATGATTGTTGAATTTCTACAATCCGAGGAAATATCGCCAATAGTAGATAACGAGCTTTATGAAATTACTGTAAATAGTAAAGACAATAAGAAGATAAACTGAAGAGCAATGGCTGCCGAGCTTGACCTAACCAAGAACGGAGAGGTAACTGAGGCAGCTTTTCTTATTGAACTAACGGGGCAATTTAGTTGAATAAGGATAACTGATAAAATAATAATAATAAATGATTTGAAAAAGGTGTTGTTATATTTGGAAACTAACTTGTTTCTTATAGCTTACTTGGCGGTTTTTACTTTTTTCTTATTTAAAGAAATAAGTAAAAAAAACTACATTATAATATTGTTCTCTTTACCACTATTAGTTTGGCTAGTTATTTTTAAATTCTCGTGGTTTAACTTTCTCCCTGGATTAATAAAAACTCTAATATTGTTCTTTTCTTTAGCAGGAGTCTGTTTTTACGCTACAATTTTTACGATTAATAAAAAAAATTAAATTTTTTTTTCATAATCCTTCTTAAAACGGGTTTAGTATTGGGCGAATTTCGTTTATGTGATTACAAGTTTGTGAGGAAATGTACTTAAAGTAACGGGTGCGTTAGCTCAAGAACGGTTTCGCTGCTTCGGCAGCTTTTTTTCGTTGTTCCACTAACGTAAGCAGGTTAGTAGAACAAAAAAAATAATTTTCCTTTGTAAGCCTTTTTATTAAGTGAAATAGAAAGGAAGTAATATCCATTATAAATGTAGGTCGAGAAATGATAATCTTAAAAAAAGTAGATTAATAAGGAGTCTCCAAGGGTGAAAACATTAAAACAAGCGGTTATTTTTTCATTAGTTATCCATACTTTATTTTTGATTGGAGTTTATTCGTATTATAAATACTTACTGTATAAACTTTCCCAAGAATCAGGTTTTTTCCCAGAATCAGGTACGTTTAGTTTATGGATAAGTTTCGACGGTTTCTTTTCAGATAACATAAAAATTGAAATGTTGTGTTGGTTTCCAATAACTTTTATGATATTAACTGTATCATTTGTTGGTATTAAATCTATATGGAATTTAGTGAAAAAATAATTAATATATTATCCATAAAGTGAAAGTGCTTTCTTCTTTCACTAACGAAGCAGGATAGTTGAAGAAGCTGATATAATTAAATAGGGTTTTATCTTCGGTTATTAGGAGGAATACTTTGAAGAAATTTCGTGGAAAAAATAGATACTTCCGTAATTTATGGAGAGAAGTAGAAACTTGTGATTTACAACTTGATACGAATTCGTGGTTTCATTTTTGGCATACTCATCTCGATTTTTTCGGAGTTGGTAAAAATAGTTTGAAGATAAGAAGAGAGCATATTAAAGCCCATTTAGCTTTGTATAATAAATTATTAAAACAGCTTGAAACATTTGAAAAGCCTTATCAATCTTGGATATGTATTCACGAAGAAGACCCTATTTCAGATGCAGTATATATTTATACGCCAAATCCAAATGATGACTACTTTCCTCATAAGATTAACGAACTGAATTGGAATTGTATTATACCAAGCACGTTTAAGGATTTAATAAATCTTGATAAATTCAATGTAGGTTATTATAAATCGGAATTTGAAGAAGTCTATTATAAACAATCAAAGGAACAAGGTATTAAATTATGAATCGTACTTCAGCTAACGGGTGCGGTTGTTTAAGAATAGCAACCGCTTCTTGTGCTAAAGTGGCAGGTTAGCTCAATTAGAATGTAAGTTATGAATTGTATAATAATTCATATAGATGTATAATTATTAAAAAAACAAATACAGAGACGGGGAATTAGTTGTGTACATACCAAAAGCATTTGAAATTACCGATAAAATTAAATTATATGAATTTATCAAAAGAAACAGTTTTGGAATTTTATTTTCCCAAGAAGAATATGGTCCTTTCGCAACACATTTACCTTTCCTAATTGATGAAAAAAAGGGTGAAGCTGATGTATTAATAGGGCATATGGCAAAACCAAACCCTCACTGGAAAAACTTAAACAATCAAGAAGTTCTTGTGATTTTCTCAGGACCACACGCTTATATTTCACCAACTTGGTATAACGAAGATAATACTGTACCTACTTGGAATTATGTAGCAGTCCATATCTATGGAACGGTTAGAATAATAAATAAAAAAGAAGAACTGGTTGAATTAATGGAAAAGACAGTTAATTTTTATGAAGCATCTATGCCTAACCCGTGGAATGCTCAATTTGATAATAAATTTATAGATGGCTTAATGAACGGTATAGTTGGATTTGAAATCTCAATTAATAAGATTGAAGGAAAATGGAAGTTAAACCAAAATCACTCGATAGAAAGACAACAAAGCCTTGTTAGTGGCTTAAGAACCAGCAACCATTATAATTCAGAAGAAGTAGCAAGTATTATGGAAGAGAACATCAAAGCTAATACATAATAACTAAAAATGATTTAATTTCTTTATGTAAGTTTTATACACTTTACTCTATTTTCAGCTTTCTTATTTATTAAAGTAACGGGTGCGATTGTTCAATAAGAACATTCGCTTTTCTTGTACCGCTAACGGGGCAGTTTATTTGAAGAAGGATATACTTATATAAGGGGAGAAAACAATGTCAGATCAAATAAATTATCAATGGCGAATAACAAAATACAATCCCGATTTCAGAGATGAGGATGGATACTACACTTTAAAAGAAGAATGGACTTGTCCCTCTGAAATTGGAAAAATAATAGATGGAAAAGAATTCACTTTAGGTGAGTATCTCCGTGTTGAGGCAGCATATGTAAATACCGTAATGACATTTTTAAGTGAATGTGGATTTAGTGCATTGAGAATTTTACAACTATCGAGAATTGATGTTTCACCAGAAGATAAGTCTTCCGCATTGTATGAAATAGAATTTGATGAATTGGATTTACAGGAAGATAAAGCAGTAAATACAAACGAAATTCGTACTATTTGTAAAATGATTTTAAGGAACTTTGTAGACTGTCAGTTGTATTCAAAACATAAATTTTTTGTGCATTTTGGTTGGGATTATTATATGTATATTGGTTCAAGTGTAAAGTGCCTATCATCAATTAAATTTGCGAAAGATAATGGACTATTCGTGGAGGAAACTAGGTCACCGTACTATTTCTCTGAGGAAGAAACAACTAGAACAGTTCAATGGAATGATGCGAATAAATTGGTTGTAGGTGAGGAAGAACTTACTGGTATTCCTTTAGATGAATATCGTAAAATATTTAATTTATCAGAAGAGCATCCAGTTATTGGTTCATTTGAAATAACAAATAATCAAGCTATTTTCATTCAAAAATTTATGAAACATAAGATGGACTTCTCTAAATATGAATATGGATTTTGGGGCGGTTACTAAATAATCTTTTGAAAATTCTTGTTCAACTAACGCACCCTTATATATAGTATCTACAACAAAACATTGATATGGTGCACCCTTTATCATTGTTTATATGTAACCATAGAATAGGCGTTAAGGACTTGACTTGGAGCCTCTGTGGGTACGATTTGTCTTGAAAGGCTGAAGCTAAGGTTTCATCAGGCAAACGAGCCTATCATACCCACCTCTCCAAGTAAAGTCCTATGTTTGTTAACGTTAAAAACTATAATTACTTACTATATATAATGCTTCTACAAAGATACAAATATGGCATTTTTCGTATCTTTGTTTACTTTGAATACGGTGGAAAATCATACTACATATAAGGGTGCTTTACTTCAATAAGAAGTAAAGCTTTTCTTCTTCAACTAAAGGAGCAGGTTAGTTTAACAACAAATGTGATAAACTGTTATAAGCAATTTTTATTTTGGAGGGTTCGAACATAATGAATAGTTCATCAATAAATGTAGGAGACGTTATATTTCAGCTAATAAATTTCGGTTTTTTAGCATTAGCCATTATTATAGTCGTTTCATTTTTCCGTTCTAATAAGAAACGAAGCAATCAACTTAACAGGATTGAAGAAAAATTGAACATATTAACTGAGGAAATTAAGAAATTTAACAAAAAAATGAACCACTTGTTACGTTTAGCCCTTCTAGTGCTTATTAAAGTAACGGGTGCTTTACTATAAAAGGGGAGTCTATATTTAAGAAATGAAGGTAAATTTATGGATAAAAAATCGTTTATAACAATATTTATAATCTATGTTACTTTGGATGTAATGAAAGATGTAGAAATATCAGATATATGGATACTTAACAAATTTATAAAATTAATTGTTTGTTTTACAGTGTTTTTTATTTTTGCATATATATGGAACCTTATTACAAAAGAAAAGTTTTAAATTATTTCCTAATATTTCTTCATTACCCACTGGGGTTATTAAGCTAACGGGTGCTTATATTGAAGAACCAGCTGCCGTCGTGCAGCCTCTTTTTTTGTGTGTTTTTATAGTTAACGTGGCAGAATAGTCGAAGAAAGAATTGTTAAACTACACAGTAATTTCAATGGATGGAGATGTAAAATGGGCAGATTAGCATATGAAGATTGGGAACAACGGTGGAATCAACTATTTGAAAAATATGATGAAAAAGGATACTTAAGTTTTAGTTCAGATGAAAGAATATGGTTTAACATAAGAGGCTTAATTGATGCGATTGAAAATGGTGGTCTAATAAGTTTTTATTATAATTTTGGTGCTGATCACCTTGATGAAACATTGGAAGATTTGAAAAAAATAAATGCAAATGAAGTTATTAATATGTTAGAAAAAGTGAATGAGTTATTTCAAAATGGTACCCCACCGAAGGATATTGATAACCGTAATGAAATTATCGATTCTTGGGATGGGCAGTACGAAGAATTACTTGAGTCATTAGATGAAAGATTCTTCAATGAACTACAAGAAACCCTTGAAATCAAGTTGGATAAGGTAGTTAAAAGAATACTTAGTTAAGTGAATGCGTTTTTTTATAAATGAAAAAGAACTTGGGAAGTTTTTTTCATATTAATTATAAGTGATATATTTTTTCTCAACAAAATGTTTGGATAGTATAAAACATTGTAGGAGAAGTTAACGGGTTTACTTCAGGAGTGCAAACAAATTAGTTTTTCTGTTAAAATCAGCAATACAGATTGTGAAAGAATGTACTTAAGCTAACGGGTGCATTACTGGAACAACGGTAATGCTTTTTCTTATTGAAGTAACGGAGCAGGTTAATGAATGAAGGATTATCTGATATTTGTGATGAATTTAAACAGGGTAAGGTTATCAGTTTAAGAAGGAAGAACTGTATGATAAATTGAAGAACTATCTGAATTTATGCGAAGGAGTGAATGGGTTTGTTAAGTGTACAGGTCATTGGAAGTCTTGAAGAAATTGAAAATCTTGGCTTATATAGTGTTGATAAAGAAACATTTAATCAACTATTTAAAAAAGGACGTGACCTTTTCTTTTTTTGTGATTTTAATAATGAACTTTCTTGGAAGATGTTAAATGAAAAATTGGTAAAGGCTAATTCACATTTTTTAAATGGAATTCAAGGAACTATTCATTTAGAGGAAAGTTTTGTTGCACCTGAGAATTTCCCTAATCGGATAACACAGGTTGATGACCCATTATCTATTCCAAGAAGTGATAATGTAAGTATAAATAAATACTATTTTCAAGTCCTGGACGGTGCATCAAATAGTACCTGCGATATTTATGAAGTTGATATAGATACGTTTAATCGAATATTTCCCCAAGGACAAAAAGTATTATTGCCTAATGAATGCCCAGAATTAGAAGATAGGTTTTGGACTGAAATTGCTTATCGTACTAACGTTAAAAAAAGCATTGTCCCAAGGTTAGATGGCATATTAATTTTATAAATATATTAAAAAGTAATACCTTTATTAATTTACACTTTTTCAATTTATAAAAATGGTAGATTGTGAATCCATTCGCTTAAACTAATGGGTGCAATAGCTCAAGAACGATTCCGCTGCTTTTGGCAGCCTTTTTTCGTTGTTCCACTAACGGGGCAGTTTAGTGAAAGAAGGAGAAATTCATTAAAGTGAAGAAATAAAATACTTTAGAATTTTTGAAGGAAAGGCTATGGGGAAGAGGAGATATATGAAAACATTTCGTAATTATTCCTATGTGATTTTGTTTATATTATTTTATATTTACTTTATCTTGAAAGATTATTTTAGTTCTAAATCGTTTAATTGGATTGATAATGGTGTTCACTCTTTAATTTTGGTTTTGTTATTTATCTTTTTCAATTGGCTATTCAGTGATAAAGGCAAAAGGGATAAAAAAGATTAAAAGCTAGGGTTTTTCTTGTTCAACTAACGGGTGCGTTAGCTGAAGATCGGAGCTGTCTTTATGACAGCTTTTTATTACGGAACTATCGGGGCAGGTTTACTGCAAAGTGTATGACGTTTGCTTTCACAATGTGTCTTTATGGATATGTATAGTACAGTCTTTCGGTTTATTCGAACTGTGCAACATTAAAATTTATACTCCCTTCCATTATTTAGTTTATAATAATAGTAAGGAGTTGCTGTTTAATTGAATGTTAAAAATATAAGTACATCCATTTCTGAAGATATTATTATTACTAATTTGACAGGTTTCATAACCCTTGCTGATGTAAACACCTGGTTTAATTCATTTGAGAAAACGTGTTATTCATTTATTAGACAAGGAAAAAAGTATAAGTTGTTAGTTAATCGTAAAGGTTATACTCCAGAACATTTTTCTGTACAAAAATTGTGGAAAGACAAATTGTTCTCTAATAATATATTAGAGAACATCATTGCAGTCGCTTTTTTATTAGAAGAAGGGGATATTCTAATTCACCTTGAACAGTCTAATACTAAAGACAATGTAATGTTCTCAAGTAACTATGATTAATTAATTGACTGGCTTACTAAATATAAATAATGGATTTCTACTCCTAAGTTGCTGAAAGGTAACTTTTTTTATTTCACGGTTTGTGTCAACTCTACGATAAGTCTTAATGACTAACGGGTGCTTTAGGAGGTTGCCGCAGCAACCTATTTCTTGTGGAACTAACGGGGCAGGTTAGTTGCGGTAACCTACTTAGATATTAACAGGACCAGCCAGTTTTCTTCTCAAAAGAAAACCGGCTTATTCTTTAACTATTTTCCATTGCGATAAACAAGACGATGATAGACACATTGTACTTCAAAATCAGGAATATGAAAGTATCCACCCTTCTTGTATTGGTAGAGGTGTTTGATAAACTCAAACTCTCTTGCAATATCATTCCAAGTGACATCCACAATCCCATTCTTATCAAGTTCTTGAAGAATGTGATGACACGCTTGATTCCTGCTTTGAGTCGCATAAAAAGTGGAAGTAGCCATAAGAATTTCACCTCCTTTAAATAAATTAGAAGAAGCTATAAGGTAATGGTAATGCAAACTCCTTCTAATCATTCAAAAGGGTGTGTCCCGTTTGTTAAAATATATGCCAATATTCCAAAAACTTGTCTAAAAAAGAGTAGTATAAATACTTGTTTGTAATTTAACAGGAGCATTTATTCCACCATACAATCAGAATACCCATAATCTATATAAGACGGCATTTTAAGGGGCAAAAAACTAGTCGTAATAAACTGCAATAGATTGTGAATAAATGTACTTAAACTAACGGGTGCAAGAGTTTAACACCCCGTTACCATTTTGGTGGTTATTAGAAAAGAGTTAAACGAAGCAACACTCTTTAAAGGTGTTGCTTTTGTACATATTTGAGCCATTGATTAAAAATATTTTCTATACAATTCTTGTCTAAGACTACCACTTAATTGGGCATAAATTTTTGTAGTTTCGCTCTTCTGGTGACCAAGTAGACTTTGGATAACATCAAGAGGTGCTCCATTATTCAACAAATGTGTTGCATAGCTATGTCTTAGTTGGTGTGTATGAATTACTTTACTAATCACTGCTCTATCATAAATCCGCTTAACAATGTATCTCATTTGAGCAATGCTCATTCTATGTGGTTTACGTTCTGTAACAAAAATGGCCGGATCATTATCCTGACGATTATCTAAGTACCGTTTAAGCCAAATTTCACAACGAATATTAAAATATACTTCTCTTTCTTTATCACCTTTGCCTAGAACAATCGCTGATCGGTTTGACCAATTGATCCTGTTCTTATCTAGCGAAACAATTTCACCTATTCTACAACCTGTTGAAAACATAAATTCGAATAATGCCTTTTCCATAGGAGTGTCACAGGCTTCCCTTAAGTATTCGATTTCTCTTTCCGTTAAAAATTTGGGGATTCGTTTTCCTACTTTAGGTTCTTTTAATTTAGCAGCCGGATTCTTTAAAATATGTCCTTCCTCGTGTGACCAACGGAAAAGTGATTTTATAAAACGTATACGGTGAGCTAAGCTGGATGGCTTTAGATTTTCACTTGACTTTGCCAAGTATTCTTTTAATTTGATAGTAGTAATGGTTTCGAGTTTTACATCCTCAAAATACCGTATCACCAACAACGCTTGAAGTTTATAGGCCTTTAAAGTCTGTTGGGAGAACCCTTCAATTCGTTTATCAGATTCATAAATTTCCCAGGCTTTTGATAATAGCAAAATACATCTCTCCCTAAAAATTCTATTTTTAGAGGAATTATTGACCTGATTATAAAATTTGATACAGTACGGCAATCTTCAACTATCGTAAGCAGGTTAATTTAATAAGATAGGTGAAGTTTATGGTAGGATTTAGTTTGAAGAGGCTGCAATAATTAAGAAAAGAGGCTGGTTACTAATGAATTATTCCGATTTATTACATAGAAAAGATAGTGAAGGTCTAAATAAATTTTTAAAAACACACGATGTAAATGAGGAATTTCAAGGTCAAAGTCTTTTATACTGGGCAGTTCATAGCAATAATTTTGAATTTATAAAACAATTGGTTCATCAAGGTGCTGATTTGAACCAATGTGACCGTTTAGGCAGGACACCGTTGTTAATTGCGTGTTATTTTGGCTTTATTGACATTGCTTCATATTTGTTAGAAAACGGAGCAAAGAGCGATGGTTGTTTAGAAAGAGCAAAACAAGGTTGGGATGATCATATCCAGACAGAAATTATTGAATTACTAAAGCAATGGGAAAAGAAATGTTAAATTTTACAAAGTTAAATTTCATTTTTAACTAAATGGGTAGTTACTTCTATTCCGGATGCCAATTCAGGGACTTTTCTTCTTAAACTAACCAGCAATACTTCAATAGGATATACCATAAGATATTGGTCTTTTTATTTTTATAGATACCATTTTAAAGTATTCGAAAGTCAAAAGTGATTGTGAGACAATTACAATATCTTAGATTTAAAATTATTAATAATGATTTTAGGACGGTTCTTAATGAAAAATCATATCAAAGTAAACGGAAAGATTCTTCAAACAAACAAACGGTTTTCACAATTGAAAAATAGCCAAAAAGAATGGATTGCAACAGAACTTTATAAGCTCTACCACAAAAAGATGAACGAAAGACGTACAACAAAGAAACTACCTCCTAATCAACGCGATTTAGTTACTTCATCCCTATATGCACAGATTCAAAATAGAGAGATATGGATTCCTTATGGTGAGGTAAAAAAATATGTATTCAGTAAAACCACAAAGATAGTAAAATCTTTTAAGAAACAGTTCCCAGAGTTAAGTGAGGAAATTGAAGCTGAGAACGCTATAAAAAAGGATGACCTTAGCTAGAGAAATCCGATAACGAGAAAGATTAAATATAACATCAAATTTTAACGTGGTTAAACAAATGCAATTTTGACTGTTGATAAGCAGCAATT
>Ga0308175_100002994_pt1 | contig 11628 bp, 11 predicted proteins | sample PhyCR1_3_FD_203893 | JGI IMG/M metagenome (GOLD analysis project Ga0308175, IMG submission 203893) | Soil microbial communities from UC Gill Tract Community Farm, Albany, California, United States - DLSLS.C.R1 | ecosystem: Environmental > Terrestrial > Soil > Agricultural land | place: USA... | reverse complement strand
CAGCCAGATCCACTGGCTGCTCTGGGTGGTCTCGGCCCTGTTCGTGCTCTACTTCGCCATTACCCCGGTCAAGGAGCTGCTCGGCGCCGGCTGACGCGCACCGGACCACCACGTATGCCGCGTGGCCCCGCTGAGGGGGCCACGCGGCATACGTGCGTATTGGGTCGTGGAGAGACGGAAATAGTTAGCACAGGTAATGAGTTATGCTAACTAGTCGTAAGGAGTGATCCCGCCACCACATGTCACGAACCACTGGGCTCAGCCCCGTCGCAGTCGCCCGCCTCGCCGGCGAGCTCCGTCTCGCCTGCATGCGCATCTCCCGCCGTGTGCGCTTCGAGAGCACCCACGTCGTCGCCCCGCACCAGTTCTCGGTGCTGTGCCGGCTCGAGGGCACCCCGCGCACACCCGGGGAGCTCGCCGAGATCGAGAAGGTCAGCGCGCCGAGCATGACCCGTACCGTCGCCGGGCTCGTCGAGCGCGGGCTCATCCAGCGCACCGCCGACCCCGCCGACCGGCGCCAGGTCATCCTGTCGCTGACCCCCGACGCCACCACCCTCCTGAAGGACATCCGTCGCAAGCGCGACGCCTGGATGTCGGTGCGCGTCGGCCACCTCACGCCCGAGGAGCAGGAGGTCCTGGTGCGGGCCTCCGCCATCCTGACGCGGGTGGCGAGCGAGTGAGCCCGACCTTCACCTCCCTGCACGTCCGCAACTACCGGATCTACGCCACCGGGGCGTTCGTCTCCAACATCGGCACCTGGATGGGCCGGGTCGCGCAGGACTGGCTGGTCCTGACCCAGGTCACCGACCACTCCTCCTCCGCGCTCGGCATCGTCACCGGCCTGCAGTTCCTGCCCTTCCTGCTGCTCGCTCCGTGGAGCGGTGTGGTCGCCGACCGCTTCCCCAAGCGGCGCCTGCTCGCCGTCACGCAGACCGCGCTGGCCCTGTCCTCGCTCGCGCTCGGCGCCGTCGCGGTGGCCGGCGTGGCCCAGCTGTGGATGGTCTACGTCGCGGCGCTGTGGACCGGCGTGGCCACCGCGTTCGACAACCCGGCCCGGCAGACCTTCGTCTCCGAGATGGTCACCCGCGACCGGATCGCCAACGCCGTCTCGCTCAACAGCGCCTCCTTCAACGCCGGCCGGCTGATCGGCCCCGGCGTCGCGGGTCTGACCATCGCGGCCTTCGGCACCGGCTGGACGCTGATGGTCAACACGCTCACCTTCGTGGCCGTGCTCGTGGCGCTGGCGTCGATGCGTCCCTCGGAGCTGCGCCCGGCCCCCGTGCTGGCCAAGAGCAGGGGGGCGCTGCGCGACGGCATCGCGTACGTCCGCAGCCGTCGGGACATCCAGCTCGTCATGCTGCTCGTCTTCGTCCTCGGCACCTTCGGCATGAACTTCCAGGTGACCACCGCCCTCATGGCGACCAAGGTGTTCCACAAGGGCCCGCAGGAGTACGGCCTGCTCGGGTCGGTCATGGCCATCGGGTCGCTCACCGCGGCCCTGCTGTCGGCGCGCCGGCCGGTGCCCCGCCTGCGGACCCTGCTCGTCTCGCTCATCGGGTTCACCGCCTCGACCGCGCTGGCATCGTTCGCGCCGACCTACCCGCTGTTCGCCCTTGCCCTGGTGCCCACCGGCCTGTCCGCGCTGACGGCGCTCACCACGGCCAACGCCATGGTGCAGACCCGGGTCGACCCCGCGATGCGCGGGCGGGTGATGGCCCTCTACATGGCGATCTTCATGGGGGGCACCCCGATCGGCGCACCGCTCATCGGCTGGATCGGTGACGCGTGGGGCGCTCGCTGGACCATCGGCATCGGCACCATCGCGGTCGGCCTCACCTTGGCCGTCGTGGCCTACTGGCTGGCCCGGCACGAGAATGTCCAGGTGACCTACGAGTCCCAGCGTCGTCCGCGCATCCGCATCCGCACCGTGCCCCCGCGGGTCTCCGACCCGCTCCCCGAGGTGGTCCGGTGACACCGCGGTTCCGCCGGCAGGTCACCATCGCCGTGCTCGTGCTCGTGGTCGTGGTGGCCGTCGTCGCCAGCGCCCTGCGCTGAGGTGCTGGGCCGCCGCGTCAGCGGTGGAGGGTGCAGGCCGTGACCACGCCGAGCAGGCTGAGCACGGGGTCGTAGCCGTCCGGACACGTCCCGTCGACCGGTGCCACCGTGAGGGGGAGCGGCGGGGCGCTCGTCGTGGGCGAGGGCGTCGGGGACGGCGACGGGGCCGGCGTGCTGCCGGTCAGGGCACCCACGACCCCGCCCACCGCGCCGGTCACGGTGCTCACAGAGCCGCCGTCAGCGCTGCCGCTGCCCGACGTCGAGCCGGCCGTGGTGCCGGGTGCCGGCGTCGTGCTGGCGCCCGGTCTGCCCGAGCCGCTGCTGGCGGCGCCGGAACCCTTGCGGGGCGTGGCGGCTGGCTTCGGCGCCGGGCGGGCAGCCACCGCGGGGTCGTACTTCGCCATGGTCTGCGGCTCGCCAGAGGGAAGGTACGGCGCCCCGGTGCGCTGCGCGTCGGTGAGCGCGCGGGCCGGGTCGACCGTGTAGCCGCCGCGGTAGCCGCGCGCGATGGTGAGCACCTGGTCGGCATAGGCGTCGCTCTGGTTGTAGCGCAGCACGGCCGAGCGAGCTCCGCCGTCGGTGCTCAGGTCGCCGGGGCCGGAGCACAGGTACACCGCGGTGGCCGTGGCGGCGTCGTCGATGTTCTGCGGGTCCTTGCGGCCGTCGCCGTTGGCGTCGACGCCGACCACGCGCCAGGTGCCGGGGATGAACTGCATTGGGCCGACCGCGCGGTCCCACGTGCTGTCGCGGTCGAGCGCACCGCCGTCGCTGTCGCGGACGACCGCGGTCGAGTTCGCGCCGTTGAGCGGGATGCCGTAGATGCCGGGGCGGACGGTGCCGTCGCGGTCGATGCCGTTGCCGCCGTAGCGCCCGTGGTCCGACTCGACCTTGCCGATGGCGGCCAGCAGCGCCCAGTCGACCTTGCACTCGGGGTCTGCCGCGTCGACGAGCTGCGCCCCACGGCGGTAGGCCTCGAGCGCGGCCGCCGGGATCCCGTCGACGCTCATCGAGGCCGGCACTGCACCGGCCTCGTAGGGTGCGGTCGGCTGCTGCTCCGGGGGTGCCGGCAGCTGGGGCAGTGGGGGCAGCGCGGGGACCTCGGCCCGCAGCGGCGCGGACGGCACCGTCACGAGAGGACGGGAGTCGGCCACGACCCCCGTTGCCGGGTGGCCGCCCGTGGCCGCCAGCGCGGTGCCGGCGCCGACGAGGGCGACGGCCGGCAGTGCGGCTCCGATCCGGCGCCACGGCAGTCGGGTAACGCGGGTCATCCTCAGCAGCTCCTCGTGCTCGTCACCCCACCCCGGGGTTCACCACCCGGGACAACGAGGCAGAAGGGGCGAGGTTACGCGGCGCCGGGCCGCCGGGTGGGCGGCCCGGGAGGGCGACCCACCAGGCACACGGGCGTGCCGCTCAGCCCTGGGCGTCGACCACGTGCTCGATGCACGCGATGAGGGCGGACACGTCCTCGGGGTCCACGGCGGGGAACGTCGCCACGCGCAGCTGGTTGCGCCCCAGCTTCCGGTAGGGCTCGACGTCGACGACGCCGTTCGCCCGCAGGGTCGCCGCCACCTGCGCGGCGTCGACCGAGTCGTCGAAGTCCACGGTGGCCACGACCTGCGAGCGCGCGGCGGGGTCTGCGACGAACGGCGTGGTGTATGCCGTGCGCTCGGCCCAGTCGTAGAGGCGGCCGCTGGAGTCGGCGGTCCGCTTCACGGCCCAGTCCAGCCCGCCCTGCTCGTTGATCCAGTCGACCTGGTTGCGCAGGAGGGCGAGGGTGCCCACGGCAGGGGTGTTGTAGGTCTGGTTCTTGCGCGAGTTGTCGATCGCGGTGGGCAGGCTGAAGAAGTCGGGGACCCAGCGGCCGCTGGCCGCGACCTCGTCGACGCGGGCGAGCGCGGCGGGGGAGAACAGCGCCAGCCACAGCCCGCCGTCGGCGGCGAAGCACTTCTGCGGGCCGAAGTAGTAGACGTCGGCCTCGCGCACGTCGACCGGTAGGCCGCCCGCTCCGGAGGTGGCGTCGACGAGCACGAGCGCGCCGTCGTCGGCGCCGTCGACCCGCTGGACCGGGGCCATCACGCCGGTCGAGGTCTCGTTGTGCGGCCACGCGTAGACGTCGACGCCGGCCTCGGCGTGCGGCGTGGCGAGCGTGCCGGGCTCGGCCCTGACCACGCTCGAGTCGCCGAGGAACGGGGCGTTCTGGGTGACGGTGGCGAACTTGGCCGAGAACTCGCCGAACGCCAGGTGCTGCGCCCTCTCGCGCACCAGCCCGAACGCGGCGATGTCCCAGAACGCCGTGGAGCCACCGTTGCCGAGCACGACCTCGTATCCGTCGGGGAGGGAGAACAGCTCGGCCAGCCCCTCGCGGACGGCCCCGACGAGGCTCTTGACCGGCGCCTGGCGGTGCGAGGTGCCGAGGACGGTGGTGCCGAGTCCGGCGAGGTAGTCGACCTGCTCGGGTCGCACCTTCGAGGGACCAGCTCCGAACCGACCGTCCTTGGGCAGCAGGTTCGCGGGGATGGTCGGGGCGTTCGGGCTCACGGGTTCACCTTTGCGGGCAGCCGCGGGGCCGCGGCGGGGTCAGGGGACTGACGCCGTTGTCGGGGCACAGTCTGGCACCCTTGTCCGCTGCGTGGGACGTGAGGTCCGCCACCCGGACGGGGCGCGGGCCACGCGGCATACCGCAACGGCGGCTCCTCGCCCCACTGGCGGGGGAGGAGCCAGCCGCACGTCGCACGGTCAGCCCTTGAAGCCCTTGACCTTCTCGATGCCGCGCGGGCCCTCGCCCACGTAGCGCGCCGAGGGCCGGATCAGCCGCCCGGTCTTCTTCTGCTCGAGGACGTGCGCCGACCAGCCGGCCGAGCGGGCGCAGCTGAACATCGGGGTGAACATCGACGCCGGCACCTGCGCGAAGTCGAGCAGCACGGCCGCCCAGAACTCGACGTTGGTCTCGAGCACGCGGTCGGGGCGCCGCGCCTGCAGCTCGGCCAGCGCCGCCTGTTCGAGCGCGCGGGCCACCTCGAAGCGCGGCGCCCCGAGGCGTTGGCAGGTCGCCCGCAGCACGCGGGCGCGCGGGTCCTCGGCGCGGTACACCCGGTGCCCGAAGCCCATCAGGCGCTCACCGCGGTCGAGCACCCCGCGCACGTACGCGCCGGCGTCGCCGGACTCCTCGACACCCTCGATCATGTGCAGCACCCGGGATGGCGCCCCACCGTGCAGCGGCCCCGACATCGCGCCGACCGCCCCGGACAGGCAGGCGGCGACGTCGGCGCCGGTGGAGGCGATGACCCGCGCCGTGAACGTGGAGGCGTTCATGCCGTGCTCGGCGGCGCTGACCCAGTAGGCGTCGACTGCCTCGACGTGCTTGGGGTCGGGCTCGCCGCGCCAGCGGATCATGAACCGGTCGACGATCGTCCTTCCCTTGTCGACCTCGCGCTGGGGCACCATCGGCAGGGACTGCCCGCGAGCGGACTGCGCCACGAACGACAGGGCGGTCACCGACGCACGGGCGAGGTTGTCCCGGGCCTCCTCTGGGCCGATGTCGAGCAGTGGGCGGAACCCCCACAGCGGGGCGAGCGTCGCGAGCGCCGACTGCATGTCCACCCGCACGTCGCCGGTGTGGATCGGCAGCGGGAACGGCTCGGCCGGCGGCAGTCCCGGGTCGAACTCGTTGTCGACCAGCAGGCCCCACACCTGTCCGAAGCTCATCCGGCCCACCAGGTCCTCGATGTCGACGCCGCGGTAGCGCAGCGAGCCGCCCTCCTTGTCGGGCTCGGCGATCTCGGACTCGAAGGCGATGACGCCCTCCAGGCCCGGCTTGAAGTCCGTGTCGGACATCGGCTCCCCGATCTGTCGTCGTCGTTGGCGAAGCACACATTGTGCCCTGTCCGGCTTGCTGGGCGAGGATGGGGCGGTGCTGACGCCCGACGCGGTCCTCGACGGCCAGGTCCTCACCGGTGACCTGAGCGGGCAGTCCGCGGCAAATGCCCGGTTCCTCGAGTGCACGTTCCAGCGGTGTGACCTCACCGAGCTGCGTGCGCCTCGCGCCCGCTTCAGCGACAGCGGCCTGTATGCCGTGCACGGCGCGGGCGTCGAGCTCGCCGAGTCGACGTGGCGGGACTGCGTGGTCCAGGGGGCGCGCCTGGGCGCGGTCCAGCTGTTCGGGGCCGAGCTGCGCCGGGTGCGGTTCGAGGGGTGCAAGATCGAGTTCCTCAACCTGCGGGGCGCGACCCTCGTGGACGTGCAGCTCGTGGACTGCCAGCTCGTGGAGCCGGACCTCGCCGAGGCCACCCTGGCCCAGGTCTCGTTCGAGGGCTCGCGCGTGGTGTCGCCGGAGCTCGGCCGGGCGCGGATGACCGACGTCGACCTGAGCGCCGCGGACCTGGTCGCGCCGCGTGGCCTGGCGGGGCTGCGGGGCGCGACCATCTCGCCGCTCCAGCTGATCGACCTCGGCCCAGCCCTGGCCGCCGAGCTCGGCATCACCGTCGCGGACTAGGAGCCGCCGGCGGGTCAGCCGCCGCTCTTCTTCACCTCACGCTTGTCCCGCACCGCCATGGTGGAGGTCCCCTCGTCACGCACCTCGAACAGCTGCGTGGCCACCAGCAGCTTGGTCAGCGAGCCGTAGCCGTAGTTGCGCGAGTCGAACGAGGACTGGTTCGAGATCTGCTGGCCCAGGGTGCTCACCCGCGCCCAGCCCTCGTCGTCGGCGGCGCGCTGCGTGGCGTTGCGCAGCAGCCGCACCAGCCCGGCGTCCTGGCGCAGCTCGGCGGTGGTCTTGCGTGCGGCGCTCGCCTCCACTGCCTTCGCCTCCGTCCCCTTCGCCGCCCTGGGCGTGGCCTTGGTGGCCCGCTTGGTGGTGGACTTCTTCGCCGCCGCGGTCGTCTCGGGGGTGGCGGCGGCCGCCGGCGGCTGGGGCGCCTCGTCGGTGGGCTCGTCCTCCGCGGCCTCGAGCTGGTCGAGGAACAGGAACCGGGTGCAGGCCGTCCTGAACGGCTCCGGCGTCTTGGAGTCGCCGAACCCGTAGACCGCGGCGCCCTTCTCGCGCAGGTGCATCACCAGCGGGGTGAAGTCGGCGTCGGAGGAGACGATCCCGAACGCGTCGGGGTGGTCGTTGTAGAGCAGCGACATCGCGTCGACGACCATCGCCATGTCGCTGGCGTTCTTGCCGCGGCTGTAGTCGTACTGCTGCACCGGGCGGATCGCCTGCGAGTGCAGGAGGGCGGCCCACGACTTGAGGCCCGGCTTCGTCCAGTTGCCGTAGGCCCGGCGGATGCTGGTCTCGCCGTAGGCGCTGAGCTCGTTGAGGATCAGGTCGATCTTGCTCGCCCGGGCGTTGTCCGCGTCGATGAGCAGCGCGATGCGCGGTCTGGGGTCCATGGGAGGCAACGTACGGCACCACCCCGCCCACCGCCCGTAGTCTCCTGCCGTGCCCCTGCTGCTGGACCTGACCCCGCTGCGGGTCAACCCGGCATACCGGCGCCTGTATGCCGGGTTCACGCTGTCCAACGTCGGGTCCCAGCTGGCGGTGGTCGCCATCGGGCTGCAGGTCTACGACCTGACCCGGTCGACAGCGGCGGTCGGCGTCGTCGGGCTGTGCGCGCTGGTGCCGCTCGTGGTCATGGGCCTCTACGGTGGCACGCTCGTCGACCACTTCGACCGTCGCAGGGTCGGGCTGGTGGCGCAGTTCGTGGCGTTCTGCACGAGCGTCGCCTGCGCGCTCCAGGCATGGCTGGGCAACACCCACGTCGGTGTGCTGTTCGCCCTGGTGGCGGTGTGGAACGGCGCGTTCGCGGTGTCCTCACCCGCACGCAACTCGATCTACCCCCGCATCCTGGACCGCGAGCTGCTGCCGGCGGCCAACTCGCTCTCGGTGTTCGCGATGAACACCTCGCTCACGGTCGGACCCCTGCTGGCCGGCTACCTCGTCGACTGGGGCGGTTTCAAGGCGGCCTACACGACCGACGCGGTGATCACGACGGCCGCGCTGTGGGGACTCGCCAGCCTGCCGGCGCTGCCACCCGAGCCGGTCGAGGACGGCGTGGGCGCGACGCGACCGGGGTTCCGGTCCGTCCTCGACGGGTTGTCCTTCCTCACCACCCGCCCCAACGTGCGCATGACGTTCGTGTCGGACATCTGCGCCATGGTGCTGGCCCAGCCGCGCGTGCTGTTCCCCGCGGCCGGCCTGGTGATCTTCGGCGGGGGCGCGAGGACGGTGGGCGAGCTCAGCGCGGCCGCCGCGGTCGGCGGGATCGTGGCGATGGCGTTCTCCGGGCGGCTGGGCCACATCCGGCGCCAGGGCCTGGCCATCCTCGTGTCGATCGTCGGCTGGGGCGCGGCGATCGCGGGGTTCGGGGTCGCGATGCTGGCGGCCGGTGGCGCACTGCCGCGCAGCACGGCGCTGTGGGTGGGTCTGGCGTCGATGGCGGTTGCCGGGGCGAGCGACTCGGTGAGCGCGGTGTTCCGCACGACGATCCTGCAGGCGGCCACGCCCGACCGGCTGCGCGGGCGGCTGCAGGGGGTCTTCATCGTCGTGGTGGCCGGTGGCCCGCGACTGGGCGAGCTGGCCGGCGGGCTGACGGCCGGCTGGGTGGGGGAGGGGCGCACCGCCGTCCTCGGCGGGATCGCCTGTGTCGTCGCGATCGTGGCCCTCGGGCGGCTGCAGCCCGGGTTCGCGCGCTACGACGCCCACGACCCGACTCCCTGACGGTTTGGGAACCGCCGTGTCGGGGCACGCCCACGTCGACCGTTGTGGCACCTGATCCCGGGAGGACCGATGTCGACCGAGAGGCGGCACTGCGACGCGCCGGCGTCCGCGGTGTGGGAGGTGCTGTCCGACCCGTGGCTGTTCGCCAGCTGGGTGGTCGGGGCGTCGCGGATCCGGGACGTGAGCGGCCAGTGGCCGCAGGAGGGGTCCCTCATCCACCACTCCGTCGGCGCCTGGCCCCTGCTGCTCGACGACACGACCAGCGTCCTGTCGTCGGTGCCCGGGTCGCTGCTCGTGCTGCAGGCCAGGGGCCGGCCGCTCGGTGAGGCGCGGGTCGAGATGCGCCTCGAGGAGGGCCCGGGCGGGTGCACCATCGTCATGACCGAGCGCGCAGTCTCCGGGCCGGGGACGCTGCTGCCGCGCCCTGTCCACGACGCGGTCATCGGGGTCCGCAACCGTGAGGCGTTGCGGCGCCTGGTCCTCATCGCGCAGGGCCGCCACCCCGGCACCGGGTCCGACGGCTCCGCGTCCGGCAGGGCCGGCGGCAGCTGACCGGCGGCTCAGGGCCTCGGCCGGTCCCGACGGTAGAGCCAGTGCAGGGTGGCCAGCTCCAGCTGCTGGCGGGGCCGGCCCCACCAGGCGGAGTCGGTGAGCGCCGCACGGGCGGCGAGGTAGCCGCACGCGCCGTGGACCCCACCGCCGGGGTGGGCGGCCGCGCTGCCGAGGTAGAGCCCGGACACCGGCGTGCGTGGGCCACCCGTGCCCAGGACCGGCCGGAAGATGGCCTGCTGCATCACCTGCGAGGTGCCGCCACCGACCGCGCCGCCCACCAGGTTCGGGTCGGCACGCTCCAGGTCGGACGGCAGCTCGACCCAGCGCTCGGCCACGAGGTCGCGCCACCCGGGTGCGAACCGGTCGAGCATCCCGTCCAGCCGCTCTGCCAGGAGGTTTCCGGACTCGTCGTCGGTGCGGCCACGCGGCAGGTGGGAGTAGATCCAGACCGTCTCCGTGCCGGTCGGCGACCGGGTCGGGTCCGTCGTCGTCATCTGGCCGAGGAGGGCGAACGGGTCCTGCGGCACGACCCCGGACCCGAGGTCGGCGAACCACCGCACGAGGCCCGCCGAGTCCTGGCCGACGTGGACCACCCCGGCACCGTGCGCCTCCCGCGCCGTCCAGGGCAGCGGTCCCGACAGCCGCAGGTTGACCTTCACCGTCGGCAGGTCCCACTCGAACTGTGTGTCCAATGCCCTCAACAGCCCGGCGGAGACGGCACCGGGCGCGAGCAGCGACCGGTAGAGCGCCGGTGCAGCCGTGTCGGCCACGACGGCGCGGCGCGCGCGGACCCGCCGCCCGGCATACGTCTCCACTCCGACGACCCGCCCACCGGCGGTGACGATCCGGCGCACTGACTCGCCGGTCTCCACCCGGGCACCCGCCGACTCGGCCCGCGAGCGCAGCGACTGGGCCAGCTCTCCCGCCCCGCCGGTCGGCGAGGGGAACCCGACGTCCTGCGCGAGCATCGCCATGAGGAAGCCGAACATCCCGCTGCCCGGCGACTGCGGGGGGATGTCGGCGTGCGCGCTGTTGCCCGCCAGCAGGGACTTGGCCCGCTCACCGCGGAACCGTTCCTCGAGCATCCGTGACAGGGGCAGCAGCAGCTCGCGGACGAGCCGGGGTGACTCGCGGGCGCCGACCGACGCGAACAGCCGGCCCACCGAGCGCACCGGGGGCCACCGGGTGAGCAGGGCGTCGAGGAGGGGGTCCTTGATGCGCAGCCACAGGTCCACGAGCTCGAGCCAGGCGGCCTCGTCGGCAGGGTCGTGGTCGCGCAGGGCGCGGGCCGTCTGCTGGGGGTCGAGGTGGATCAGGGTGCCCAGCTCGTCGGCCGGGTCGCCAAGGTGCGCGACGACGCGGTCCGGCCGGCTCCAGCGCAGGCCGTGCTCCTCGAGCCGCAGCTCGCGCAGCACCGGTGAGGTCACGGCCAGCGGGTAGCAGGCGCTGAACTCGTCCATCACCCAGCCGTCGTGGACGACGGAGGACACCGCGCCACCGACCTTGTCGCGTCCCTCCAGCACGACGACGTCCCAGCCCGCGTCGGCCAGCACGGCCGCGGCAACCAGGCCGTGGTGGCCGGCTCCCACGACTACTGCGTCTGCGCTCTCCACGGAGTCCCTCCGTTCGTGGCTCGTGCGTTCGTGGCTCGTGCCCGGCCCTTGCCCACGCGGGGTGGGCGCCACACGGGGTCAGCGGAGGCGGGCCTTGCGCCGGGTGCCGGACAGGTTCCTGGGGAGGCCGCGCAGCCGGTCGGCGGGCGTGGGCAGCTCCTCTGGCCGCCGCCGCGTCGACAGGTCGCTGTTGGCGATGAGCTCCGGGATCGGTGTCACTGTCGGCGGGTGCGCCGCGATGGCGTCCTCACCGCTGAACACCACCCAGACCGGCTCGCCGTGGTCGGCCCGCGGGTCGAACGTCTTGAGCACGGTCCCCTCCCGCACCGTGGCGGCGTGCTCGACGGCGCGGCGCTTGGCCTTCTGCCGGTCCAGCGCGGTCTGGGCGGCCTTCATCGCCGGCTCCTTGGCCTGCTGGGCGAGCACGACCACGTGGGGGCCGTACTTCACGCCCCACTTGACGATGGTGCCCACGGCCTTGCCCTTGCCCGGCATGGTGCCTCCCTGTGGCTCTGCGACCCCCTCACCCTAATCTCGAGCCATGGCTGACGTGACGCGCGTGGACTACGTGGGCGAGGGGCTGTCGGAGGCGCAGGTGGCGCCGACGCCGTGGCAGCAGGCGAGGTGGTGGGTCGACGACGCGCTCGCCCGCTCGCAGGTGCAGGCTGACGTGCCCGAGCCGCTCTCGATGTCGGTGGCGACCGTCGA